>Ga0265295_1002797_pt1 | contig 26601 bp, 17 predicted proteins | sample Munlansysbiofilm_FD_192503 | JGI IMG/M metagenome (GOLD analysis project Ga0265295, IMG submission 192503) | Leachate microbial communities from a municipal landfill in Southern Ontario, Canada - Methane capture system biofilm | ecosystem: Engineered > Solid waste > Landfill > Unclassified ... | reverse complement strand
TTCGTGTCTTTTGTGGTATAGCAAAAACTTCATTACTTCTTTTACTTCTGTTATTAACCTGCTATTCCACGGAGGTTCACGGAGAAGTACGGAGGTTCACAAAGTTTTCTCTGTGTCTTTTGTGTCTGCTTCGTGTCTTTTGTGGTATAGCAAAAAGTTCATTATTCCTTTCACTTCTGTTTTCAATCTGCTATTCCACGGAGTTTCACGGAGAAGTACGGAGGTTCACAAAGACTTTCTCTGTGTCTTTTGTGGTGTAGCAAGAATATCATTTCACCCCTTCCAATGGCAAACTATACCTTCTAATCCCATCGTACATGCAGAATGCATTGGCAACTGCTGGAGCAGTAGGAACAAGGCCAATCTCGCCTAAGCCTTTTGCTCCATATGGACCAATCGGGTCGGGCACTTCAACGCCAATAACCACAATTTGAGGTGTTTGGTGAGCTCGCAGAATCTTAAGATCTTTCAGTTTCTTATTTACAATCTGACCATTCTCCATGGGGAACTCCTCTGATAAAGCGTAGCCCAATCCCATGTGAACAGCACCCTCAATTTGCCCCTCAAAAAGTTTTGGGTTAAAAATTTTCCCTGCATCGTGAGCGGCATAAACCTTATCAATCTTCCCGCTATCATCAAGAATCACCAATTGTGCAGCATATCCGTAGGAGTAGTGAGTTGGTGCATCGCCCTTACTCTCACCAGGCTTTGTAGTCCATGTGCATTCCCAGCGTCCACGGTATTGCTTGCCCGACAGATTTTTTAAAGAGTTGTTTTTCAAATCTATCTTTAAGGTTTTGCAGGCATCAATAATTGCGTTTCCCAGCAGGACAGTACCTCTCGACGAGGTTGTCATTCCTGTTTTTATTCCTGCCTTGGTATCAACAATAACTTCAACAATTTTTGGGTCAATTCCTGTTTCCTCGCAAAGCGCTTGTGCAGCAATTGTGTGAACACCTTGTCCCATCTCTGTCCAGCCGTGTAGCAGAATTACTTTATTCTCAGAAATAATATCAATTATTACATCAGAAAAATCAACCATACCATTGCCAACGCCGCTATTCTTTATGGCGCAAGCAATACCAGTGTATTTATGCTCGTAAAACTTATCCTTCAGTTTTTCAAGGCAAGCCCTAATGCCAACCCCCTTAACCGGATCGCTGGTTGCAGTAGTAAGTCCTTCTACTAAAGCGTTATCGTAACGGAATTGCCAACGGTCGAATCCACCTAATTTGCAAAGATCATCAACGCAACTCTCTAGGGCAAAGGCAGCCTGATTGGCACCAAACCCGCGCATTGCGCCACAGGGAATGTTGTTGGTGTATACCGTTAGTGCTTTTAAATCGATATTTGGAACGAAATAACCACCAGTGGCATGACCGGCAATACGTTCCATCACCTTTGTTCCCACCGAAGCATAGGCTCCAGTATCGCCAATAGCCCGCATTTTCATTGCGGTTAGTTTGCCATGCTTATCGCAGGCAAGGGTAATATCGATTTTAACAGGATGACGCTTTGGGTGCATGCGAAACGACTCCTCGCGTGTGAGCGTAACCTTTACTGGTTGCTTTAGGTGATAGGCAAAAAGGGCAGTATGCCCTTGAACGCTCAAATCCTCCTTGCCGCCAAACCCACCGCCATTGGGCACAAGAATTACTCTAACCTTATCCTCAGCAAGATTTAGTACTTGCGCAACCTGAACCCTATCTTCATAAATTCCTTGACTCCCGGAATAAAGTGTAATACCCTCATTTTCCCATAAAGCTAAGGCCGACTCGGTTTCCAAAAAAGCGTGCTCAATGCGCTGTGTTGTATATATTCCGTTTACTTTGAAAGCTGCTTTTTGCAACTCTCCCTTGGGATTTCCCTTTTGCAATACGCAAGTTTCTAATAAATTAGATTTATTGGGATGCACCCGTGGAGACGACTCCTTAATTGCTTCCTCGGTATCTGTAACGGGCTGTAAAACTTGGTAAGTAACTTTAATGGATGCAACGGCTTCTCTAGCCTGCTCTTCGGTTTCGGCTACAACGCCAGCTAGCACATCCCCAATATAATTGGTTGTTTCTCCCTCATCAATCATCATGGGCCAGTCTTTAAAGATTAGCCCAATCAACCTATCGCCCGGAATATCCTTTGCTAAGAAAACAGCCTTAACGCCGGGCATTGTTCTGGCTTTGGTTGTATCAATAGTTATTACTTTAGCCCTTGGATGTTCGCTAAAGCATAGCGCACCAAAGAGCATCCCCTGGGGGTGCATATCGTTAATAAATTTTCTTTTACCTATTGCGGTTTCCAGTGCTTGGTACTTTGGCGATGAAACACCAATACGGCCAGTATCCATTAATAGTTCCGCAGGTTTTATGCCGCTAATTTGCTGTGCAGAATCGGCTATGGCAATTTCAATTTTCTTATAGCCGGTACATCGGCAAAGATGGCCTTTAATCGCTTGTCGAATTTCTTCAATGGTAGGGTTTGGGTTTTCCTTCAGAAGGATATGCGTGCGCATGATAAAACCCGGAGTGCAAAACCCGCACTGAACGGCTGCACGATTTACAAACGTTGTAGCAATGATTTTTTGAATATTCTCAGGAATTCCTTCGAGGGTGACAACTTGTGTACCCTGTAATTTCTCCATTGGAGTGCTGCATGCCAACCGTGGTTTGCCATCAATTTCAACCAAACAGGCTCCACATGTGGCCTGACCCGAGCAGCCATCTTTGGCTGCAGTAAGGTGCATCTCGTTCCGTAAGAATTTAAGCAAGTTCTTTTTGGGATCACCATTGTAGGTAATTGACTGCCCGTTAATTTGAAGCTGTATCATAGCGGTGTATTTATGGCAATAAATATTTTTAGGAGTTACTTGGCTCTTACAATTTCGTTGAATACGTTTCTGTCTGTATCTCCTTCCGTACTGATAAATAGGACTTTGGTTTTGTTGTTTATACCAAGAACCTCTCTTATGTTTTTTAGTTTTTCATCTTTAATAATTGCTGTGAACCCTGCGAACCCAGCCACACCAGACTCACCTGAGATTATACTTGTGTCTCCTTCAATGGGGAAGAATAGTTCCCTCATTGCCAATCGGGCATAATCGTCATCAATTTTAAGCGAAACGTCAGTTCCACTCTTTAACAGATCCCATCCACCAGAAGATGGTGTGCCGCAATTTAAACCCGCCATAATAGTAGTAGCATTTCCTTTCGATGTTGTAATTTTCCCCTCGCTAAACGAAGCAAAAACAGCATCTGCCTCGTTGGGTTCTACAATAACCATTTTTGGCCTATTGGCACCATATCGGTTCAAGTAGTAGAATGCGGCAGCTGCCGCAAAACTTCCTACACCAGCCTGAACAAAAACTAAATCAACTTCAGCCTTGGGTAGTTTATTGATACTATCCTCCATTTCAACAAAAAGGCTCATATACCCTGCAACAATATCGGCGGGTATTTTTTCGTAGTTCTCCCAAGCCATATCTTGTACCAGTTGCCAGCCATTTTTAACACACATTTTCTCTGCGTGAGCGCAAGCATCATCGTAGTTCCCATTGATTTTCTCAACAATAGCGCCCTCATTCTCAATGGCTTTCATCCTATTTTCGGTGGTGTCGAAAGGAACATAAACAACCGATTTTTTTCCAAATAATGTTGCTCCCCATGCAACTGCCCTTCCGTGATTGCCATCGGTGGCCGTACAAAATGTTTGGATGTTGGCATTTTCTTTTAAAACTCTGCTAATAGCATATACCGCTCCAAGGCTTTTAAAGGCATTTAACCCAAAGCGCTTCGATTCATCTTTTAGGTATATGCTTCCAATACCATACTTTTTTGCTAAACCCGGAAGGCTAATCAGTGGAGTAGGCTCATATCCTTTTAGCGTTTTATGGAAATCAAGCGCACTACTATTCTTAAGGATTCGAGTAGTGTCGTTTTCAACAATCTTATTACTGGGGTTATTTATGTAGTAGGATACTTTCATGATATCATTAATTTTATTATTACTAGTAACTATTAAAAATGCAGGTAATTAGGAAGATTTTTAAGTAATACATACATCTGAGCAGCGGTGTACATCTCAATTTGCTTAACCCCCTTACTTAATACGTTAACTTTTCCAATAGCAAGGTCTTGGCTATTAAACTCTACTGAAACACCATTTGATGAATAACAATAGTTGTTGTTTTCACTTGGGAGGACACTATGAAGTTTGTGCTCTCTGTCTTTGTATTCAATACCTTTTTTATTATCTACCATAACTATTCTAAACCCTTCGTTGGCTGCATCCCAACTCTCATTGCTGAGATGAATTTTTGGCTTATCCTTATAGGGTGCACCCATGGTTGGGCAAAAAGTACGACAGTTACCACACTCATTGCAGAAATCGGCAATGCTATATATCTGATGTTTCTGCTTTATTTCAAAGGGGGTTCCCTCTTTTAGAACAGTGTTCCCATCCTTATCCACAAAAACGGTTTGTGTTTTAAACATCAATGGTTCGGTTTTATAACTCTGATTTGCAAAGTTAGGGCAAACGCTAACGCAGATATTGCAAATCTCATCGCAAAGAAGGCAGCGCTCTGCCTCTTGCATGGCTTGCTCATGGTTTTGGATGATTTTATGCTGACCATCAACTGATGGTGGATTTATGAGGCTATTGACACGTTTACCTTTTTTAACCAAGAGTTCATTAACCGGTGCCTTACCATGAATCTCGTTTGGTTTACTAGGCATTGATTTTCCTGCCTTGGCTATGATAGCCTCAGCAGCCTTTCGACCATCGGCAATGGCCGATATGATATTGGACGCTCCTGCCTTAGCATCGCCACCAACATAAACCTTATCCAGTTTTGTACTGAATCCGTTTGAATCGGCCATCATGGCAATTTTATCCGCAAAAGGCCAAATGATTAACTGACCCACTGCAGGGATAATCAAATCAGATTCCATATCGAAAAGGCTACCATCAATTGGGCTAACCTTTTGTCTTCCTCCTTCGTCTGTTCCAACAACCTGCATTCTGGTGCATTTCAAAATTGCTGCTTTGCCATTTTTTGAAATAATTTCGACTGGTGCAATTAGTTCCTTCACCTCAATTCCCTCGTGCATTGCAGCCAAAATCTCCTCTGCACTTGCAGGCATATCGCTGATTGTACGACGGTAAACAATACTAACTCTAGCGCTAGGTTTTGCGAATTTTCGGGCTATTCTGGCCACATCCATGGCGGTGTTGCCACCACCAAGTATGACAATATTCTTAGCTTCAAGAGGTTTTGTAGGATTGTTCTTGAACTCAGCTAAAAACTCAAGTGGATCCTCAACACCACTTGCATCCTCACCCGGAATATCAAGTTTTCGAATATTTGCAGCACCAATGGCAGCAAAAATATAATTGCCGGATGCTTTTAACTTTTCAAACAATAATTTGTCAACTGGAGTATTATAATGAATATCTACCCCTAAGCTTGTAATTCTCTGGATATCACTTTCAATGGCATTTGATGAGAGTCGGAACGAAGGGATGACCTGTTGTACCATTCCGCCAGCCGACGCCCTTTCCTCGTAAACTGTAACACGGAATCCAGCCAAACGAAGATACCATGCACATGATAAGCCCGCAGGGCCTGCTCCAATTACTGCTGCTTCCAATCCGCTGTAAGGTATGGCTTTAATAAAACTCTCGTTGTGCTCAAAACTTGCAACATATCGTTTAATCTCCCTAATGGCAAGGGCATCATCGTAATGAATGCGGGTGCACTTGGTTTGACACTCGTGATCGCACACCGTTCCAGTAATAGAAGGGAAGGGATTTGTTTGCATTATCACCTCAAAGGCCTTTTGCCATTCGCCTTTTGCCACATAGTGCATGTAGCTGGGGATATTTTGGTTATCGGGGCAGGTGCTCATGCATGGTGCATGGATGCAGTCGTAGAAGTTTAGTGGACGAAGTGTTTTGATGTTTGGCTCACGCAATGCCTTTTTAAACCTTAGGTTTTCAAGCACGTCATCACTGTATTCCCTTAATTTATTTTCGGGATTTTCGAAGATTAACTCCTTAATGGTTTCAAAACCCTTTTCGGCCATTTTATCCTTCAAGTTGATCAGGTATTGTGAAAGACGACCATACCCACCAGGCTTTAAAAGATCGGACGAAACGGTTACAGGACTTAAATTACAGGCTAGTAACTCATGAATATTGAAACAATCGGCACCGGCAGAGAATGAGATGTCGATATTTGGAAAATCTCTACGAATTTTAGCAGCAAGGTTAACGGCCAATGGGTGTAGAGCCTTTCCGCTCATGTACATCTGTTTCTGATTTTCAGCAAAAACGTTTCTAAAATTGTTGCTTTCTAGGGTATTTGTAAGCTTCAACCCAAAGAAAACCCCTTTGTTTTTGGCTGCCTGCTGAAGATTTTTTATGATGCCTAATGCATCTGGGTATTTTAGGTCGTGCTCAAATGCCTGATCAGGCACTGGAGTTTTAAATTCCATGGTTTTATTTAGAATACTCCTAACCTTTTCTGAGCCCAGCAATGTGGGGTTTAGCTTGATGATGGTATGCAGTCCTCTTTCCCTAATAAGGTACATCCCAATTCTCTCAATCTCGTCAGGTGGGCATCCGTGCATTGTACTTAGGGTGATATTGTTAGATATCTGATTTGGTATTTTAACATCCTTTACCCAAGGGTAATCTTTGGCTAAATCATCAATCTTTGCGTTTAGTTCATCCTCACAACTATTCATTTTACTGAAGAACCACTGCACATTAGGTTTAAGTATTCCCTCGAGGTTGTACCCAACGCTCATGTTAAAAATGGTTTTTTGTGCTGCACCTTCCCACTTTAGGTGTTTTGCCAATAGGTGAATCATTATCCACGCATCGAGGTACTGCTCAAACGATTGGTGGATAAGCAGCTCTTGTGACCACTCGCAGTTATACCCTTCATCCTGCAAATCAATACAAGGTTTGGATACATCAAGTTCGTCGAGGGTTTGAACTGTTTTAAGTTCGATATACCGTGCACCGCATAGCCATGCACCCACTATATTCTGCGATAATTGTGTATGAGGTCCTGCCGCAGGGCCAATGGGAGTGCCAAGTGGTTGACCAAACCGAATAGTTTCAAACTTACTATCGGTTGGTACAAAAAACAACTCTTCTTGAACTCCAAAATAGTGGCCAGCTTTAAGTTGCGACATGACAGTCTTGAAAAATATTGGTAGAGGGAGGACTACAAATCTATCAGTCATAGAATATTTTAGATTGGTGGGAAAGATTCAAAAATACTAAAAAAGGTTATTAAATTCAATTCCCTAACTTTACAAACAGAGAATACATGATATTCTTAACTGGATTTATTCCAAACTTCAACAGAAAAATGTCAAATGCAGCATTTATAATTACAGTGGGTAAGGGAATTAGAATACCTATTGAAAACCTTGATATTCTGTTAAATATTAATACTCCTGAAAAATATGGCAGATTTATTATAATGTTGTCCAAACAATTTACACCTAAAGCTTACACATCCATATAACCTCATCTTAAATATCTTTAATTATTTTACTAAATTGCACATTAAACCTTTTTGAATTTCACCGTAAAATCACTTAAGGTCATTAAAAACAAACGATAAATACTCACTAACATGACCAACACAGAACTTGTAAAAAGAATCGACGAACTATCGAAAAAATACAGAGACTATACAGCCAGTAATCTTTCGAAAATTGTAAAGATAAAATCGCTAAGTAGTGAAGAGAAGAACGTACAGCAAGAAGTAATGCGCCAAATGCACGAAGCCGGATTCGAGGAGGTTACAATGGATCCACTTGGAAATGTGCTTGGAAAAATTGGTAATGGTTCTACCATCCTTGCTGTTGACGGACACATTGATACTGTAGATGTGGGAAACATTGACAACTGGGACTTCGACCCTTTTTCTGGGGAAATCGATAAAGATTTTGTTTACGGTCGTGGTACAGTCGATCAGAAAGGGGGAGTTGCAGCGGCAATAACGGCTGGACGAATTCTTAAGGAGATTGGTGTGCCAAAGAATATCACATACTATGCTGTAGCCAGCGTTATGGAGGAGGATTGCGACGGCCTTTGTTGGAAATATATTATTGAGGAGAGTGGATTAAAGCCTCACTTTGTAATTAGTACCGAACCAACAAACCTAAATATCTATCGTGGGCATCGCGGACGAATGGAGATGCACGTATCCTTCCGGGGAATTTCTGCACACGGATCGGCACCTGAAAGGGGAAAGAACGCAATTTATATGGCCTCTCGTGGTGCATTGGAGATTGAAAAACTACATGAAAGGTTGCATACCGATGAGTTCCTAGGCAAAGGAAGTGTTACCATTTCAGAGTTTGTATCGGGTAGCCCATCTTTATGCGCAGTGGCCGATTCGGCACGTTTTCATCTAGATCGCCGTTTAACTTGGGGCGAAACTAAGGAGAGCGCTGTGGAAGAGGTTAAAAAAGCCATAAATAATCCGGATGCTAAGGTTAACGTTTTGTACTACGATGGTAAAGCATTTACTGGGTTGGAGTATGGAATGGAAAAATATTATCCCACATGGAAAATCGACGAGAAGGCGCCCATTGTGCAGACTGGAGCAGCTACTTTTAGAGAACTTTTTGGAAAGGAACCTCTAATTGATAAATGGACCTTCTCCACCAACGGCATTGCAACCAATGGCATACACAAGATTCCAACTATAGGTTTTGGACCCGGTAACGAGGTGATGGCCCATGCGCCCAATGAGAAAACACCTGTTGATCATCTGGTTGCTGCATCGGCATTTTATGCTTTATTTACACATAAGATTGTTGGCTAACGTTTCATATATTTATCAAGTGCATTATTGAATTGCAGAAAATCTGCGACCATATATACTTAAAATCTGGAGCATATAGAATTATCTTATGGCAAAGATTAATGTAAATAATAACCAGATCACTGTTATTTCGGTTGAGGAGAAAGATTACATCTCATTAACCGATATGGCAAATGCCAAGGTAAGTAAAAGTCGTGCTGCCGACATTATTAAGAATTGGCTAAGAAATCGTTATACTCTAGAGTTTTTGGGAACTTGGGAGCATATTAATAATCCCGTATTTAAAGTGGTCGAATTCGACCACTTTAAATCTCAGGCAGGGTTACCAAGCTTTGTGCTCAGTGTTTCTGAATGGATCGATAGGACAAGCGCAATTGGAATAATTGTTAAAAAAGGGAAGTACGGAGGAACATTTGCACATAAAGATATTGCATTTGAGTTTGGTTCTGCCATAAGCGTTCCCTTTAAACTATACCTTATAAATGAGTTTCAACGATTAAAGGAGCAAGAACAGTTTCAGTTAGGTTGGTCTGCAAAACGCGAGTTAGCCAAGATAAACTATCATATACATACTGATGCCATCAAACAAAATCTTTTACCAGTTGAACTCACCGTTTCACAAACATCAATCATTTATGCCAATGAGGCAGATGTATTAAACGTTGCACTATTTGGTTGTACAGCAAAACAATGGAGAGTTGCGAATCCCAGTTTGAAAGGTAATATTCGCGACTATGCATCTATAAACGAATTGATTTGCCTTTCGAATATGGAAAATTTAAACTCTGTATTTATTAACGAAAAAATTTCACAACCAGAAAGGCTAATTAAGTTAAATCGAATTGCTATTCAGCAAATGAAAATTTTACAAGAAGTTGAGGACAGAAAATTTTTGAAATAATTTAATAATAACTATATAAAATACTTTTAATCAGAATGGAACACATCAAAACCATTATCGACAGGGTTCGCAGCACAGGCGCAAATCTTTACCAAAAAGATTTTTTTCTTACTTGGAACAAAACTCGCAAGGAACTCGATTTGGTTCTTCTTGTTGCCGATGTGCTTAAGCAGATGCGCGCCAATAATATCTCTACCCGCGTATTCGATTCGGGTTTGGCCGTTTCGCTATTTAGGGATAATTCAACCCGTACTCGTTTTTCGTATGCTTCTGCAGCAAATCTTCTGGGACTCACGGTTCAGGATTTGGACGAGGGAAAATCGCAAATCGCACACGGCGAAACGGTAAGAGAAACAGCCAACATGATATCATTCCTCACTGAGATTATTGGTATTCGCGACGATATGTATCTTGGTGCTGGTCATACTTATATGAAAGAGGTTGGTGAGGCATTAGAAGATGGTCATAAGCAAAAAGTATTACCTGTTCGTCCCGGTATTGTTAACTTGCAGTGCGATGTTGATCATCCAACCCAATCAATGGCAGATTTAATGCATCTTATTAATCACTACGGATCGGTTGAAGCCCTACGCGGAAAGAAGATAGCCATGACATGGGCCTATTCGCCCAGCTACGGAAAGCCACTCTCTGTGCCACAGGGAGTAATCAACCTAATGACTCGCTTTGGTATGGAGGTATCACTTGCACATCCTGAGGGGTATGGATTGATTCCTGAGGTAATGGATGTTGCCCGGAAGAACGCAGCCCAATTTGGTGGGAAGTTTGAGCATGTTAACACCATGGAGGAAGCATTTGCTGGCGCCGATATTGTTTATCCCAAGAGTTGGGCACCTTTCCATGTGATGGAAAGACGTACTGACTTGCTTCGGGCACAAGACACTAACGGACTAAAGGATCTTGAAAAGGAGTGCCTTACCAATAATGCCCGTCATACAGATTGGGAGTGTAACCGCGAAAAGATGAATCTCACAAAAGATAAAAAGGCTTTGTATATGCACTGCCTACCTGCTGATATAAGTGAAATATCCTGCAAGCAGGGTGAAGTTAGCATGGAGGTTTTTGAGCAGTATCGCATTCCTACATACGTTCAAGCTGGGTACAAGCCATATATCATTGCTGCTATGATGCTTACAAATCGATTTAACGATCCGGCAGGAGTTCTGGAAAAACTTTTAGCAAAGAACCAGAATAGGGTTATTGTATAACTATCGACCCTGACGTACGGAATAAAAAAACTAACTCGTGATAGTGAAAAAACACATTGAATTTATTCTGGATGGGAAGATACATCGAATTGAATTTGGTAACCTAAAGCCAAGCACAACGGTGCTAAACTACCTAAGATCGTTCGATAATCATAAAGGAGTTAAGGAAGGCTGTGCCGAGGGCGATTGTGGTGCATGCACGGTTGTTTTAGCTAGCCTTGACGAGAAAGGCAAGCTTTCCTTCGAGGCCATTGATTCATGCTTGGTATTCTTACCAATGATTCATGGAAAACAACTAATAACTGTTGAAAATCTTAGCATTAAGGAGAAAGGGGAGAGGCAATTGCACTCAGTTCAAAAATCAATGGTAATCCATAATGGGAGTCAGTGTGGTTATTGTACTCCCGGAATAGTTATGTCGACCTTTGCGCTTTATAAAAACCACACTAAGCCCTCACTTGATGTGGTTCTCGATAGCCTAACTGGAAATTTATGTAGGTGCACTGGATATAATTCAATTATTAAGGCCGCTCAGCAAGCCTGCCAACATAATGGCAAAGATCAATATAGTTATACGGAGGAGCAAATCTGCAAAACACTTAGCACGATAAAGGAGGACAAAGTTGATATTGAACTTGAAGGTGAGGGGCAGAAGTATTTTTTGCCTGCCAGTATTCAATCTGCACTTCAGCTAATGCAGGAGAATCCAGAAGCGTTAATTGTTTCGGGTGCAACAGATATTGCTCTTAGGCAAACCAAAAAGAGGGAGCACTTTCCTGTTATTATTGGCCTTTCAGCCATTGATGAGGTGAGAGAATATAGTGAGAATGATGAGCAATTAATCTTTGGTGCAGGTATGAGTATGGAAAAGGTTAAACTTCTCTCAAAACACAAATTGCCTGCTCTATACCAGATGTTATCGGTATTTGGATCGCTCCAAATTCGCAATTTGGCCACACTGGGAGGGAACATAGGTTCTGCCTCGCCAATTGGCGATTCGCTTCCGCTTCTTTTCGCCTATAATGCTAGCGTTAACCTTCTCGATTCTGAGGGGAAAAAGCGAACTATTCCCATTGAAGATTTTATTACCGGATACAGACAAACCCTTCTCAAAAAAAACGAATTAATAGTTAGCGTTTGTATTCCAAAGCCTAGTCAGGATATAACTATTAGCTCATACAAAGTGTCTCGACGAAAGGACCTTGATATTTCTACAGTTAGCGCAGCATTTTCGCTTAAAATGAATACGGATGGCATAGTAGAAGATATTATGCTAGTTTACGGCGGTATGGCTGCAAAAACCCAAAAAGCAATAAAGGCAGGTGAATATTTAAAAGGGAAAATCTGGAGTTTGAAGAATATTGAGCATGCAATGAGCATTATTGAGGATGAGTTTACTCCACTTACCGATGCCCGATCGGATGCATCAACTAGAAGAATTGCTGCATCAAACCTGCTTCTGAAATTTTTTAGCGAAACACATTCTGCATGAAGATCCAGGAACTATACCACGATAGTGCCGAGAAGCATGTTTCTGGCGAATCGGTTTACATAAACGATTTGGACGGAGGCAGCAATATGCTTCATGGATACGTGCTTTACAGTCCATACGCACACGCCAGAATTATGAATATCAACACTTCCAAAGCCGAAGGCTTGGATGGCGTTTATGCTGTACTCACAGCAAAGGATATTCCCGGGCAAAATCAAATGGGGCCAGTGGTTCACGATGAGGTTTGTCTTGCTGATAAGGAGGTAATTTTTGTTGGCCAGGCTGTTGTGCTTGTTGCTGCCAAAACTCCAGATATTGCCCGTAAAGCAGCAGCCCTTGTTAAGGTTCAATACGAAGAGTTGCCCGCTATTTTAACCCTTGACGAAGCCATAACTAAGGGTGAGATGGTAGGAGCACCAAGAGAGATTAAACGAGGTGATGTAAGCAAAGGGATGGCAAAATCCAAGCATCGATTAAAGGGCATTTTACAAACAGGTGCACAGGAGCATTGGTATCTGGAAACTCAGAGTTGCCTCTGCATTCCGGGCGAGCACAACGAGATGAACGTGTTTAGTTCAACTCAGCATCCATCGGAAACACAGGCGATTATTGCTAAAATACTGGGCGTAACCCGTAATGAGGTAGTTGTGGAAACTCGTAGGATGGGAGGTGCATTTGGTGGTAAGGAGACTCAGGCTAACCATGTTGCCGCCTGGTCGGCTGTGCTAGCAAATTATACCAGAAAGCCAGTTAAAATTCACCTTTTTAGGGACGATGATCAGATTATGACGGGCAAACGTCATCCCTTTAAATCAACCTATGAGGTTGGTTTTGATGATGAGGGGAGAATAATTGCCTACAATGTTGAGCTTAATGCCAATGCAGGCGCAACTACCGATTTAACTATGGCTATTCTGGAAAGAGCTGTTTTTCATGCCGATAGTGCCTATTTTATACCAAACATAGCAGTAGTAGGGAAAGCTTGGAAAACCAACTTAGTATCCAACACCGCATTCCGTGGATTTGGTGGACCGCAGGGAATGGTCATCATTGAGAATGCAATTGACAGGATTGCCCGTTACCTAAAGAAGGATCCTGCAGAGGTGAGGTATCTTAATTTTTATGGTATAACCGACAGAAATACTACGCATTTTGAGCAACTAGTTGAGAACAACAGACTTTTTTCCATATACGATAAACTGATTGACTCGTCGGAATACTATAAAAGAAGAAAAGTAGTAGATGAATTTAATGCTACGAGTAAATATATTAAGCGCGGGTTAGCCCTTACCCCAGTGAAGTTTGGCATTTCGTTTACCACCAGTTTTTTGAATCAGGCTGGTGCCTTAATAAACATATACCAGGATGGAACAGTGCTAGTTAACCATGGTGGTACTGAGATGGGGCAGGGCTTGCACACCAAAATGCAATACGTAGTTTCAACGGAGCTGGGCATTTCGCCTGAGTTTATAAAGGTAAATGCAACAAATACCTCTAAAGTGCCAAATACCTCAGCAACTGCAGCATCATCAGGAAGCGACTTGAATGGAATGGCAGTTAAGAATGCTGCAGAAAAGTTAACGGGTAGGTTAACACCATTAGCAGTAAAAATTCTATCGCAAAAACTCGAAAATGCAACAATTTCAGAAAGCGATATTGTTTTTGAAAGCGATAAAGTATTCGCTAAAAATCAACCTAAAAAAAGTATTGCTTTTACTGAACTAATATCAGCAGCATACTTTGACCAGATAAGTTTGAGTGCCACAGGATTTTACAAAACCCCAGGTATCCATTTCGACAAAATAAAAGGTAGAGGAAAACCTTTCCATTATTTTGCCTTTGGTATGGCGGTGGCAGAGGTTGAGGTGGATATGCTAACGGGTTACTACCAGAATATCCGAACCGATATTCTGCATGATGCTGGCAACTCGATGAATGTGAATATTGACCTAGGGCAGATTGAAGGTGCCTTTGTTCAAGGTGCAGGCTGGTGCACCACCGAAGTGATAAAGTGGAATGAGAAAGGGCATATGCTCAACCATAGTCCAGATACCTATAAAATCCCGTCTGTTCAGGATATCCCCAAAGATTTTCGGATTGAACTGCTAAAAGATGCACCCAATCCTAATACCATTAAGCAGAGCAAAGCTGTTGGTGAGCCTCCCTTTATGCTTGCTTTATCGGTTTGGTTAGCCATTAAGGATGCTATTGCTTCCATTGCCAATAATGAGATTGAACCGGACTTTGAACTACCCGCATCTAATGAGGTGATTTTGAAACTGGCTAGGAAGTTTATTAGAGGTGTTTTTTAATATACCAATATTTTGTTCCTCCGAGCAGGTTTATTACTTACACAAATAGGTTTTGAATAAAAAAAAGAGCAGCTGGTTCTCAACCAACTGCTCTTATAAAGTTACTTTTTTACGATTAGCTATAGCTCCTTTAAAAGTTCATTAACCGCCGTTTTAAGTTGAAGATCTTTTCCATACAGAACATACTCAAACGGGTTTTCAACTTTCACATCAGGTTCGAGTTGAAGGTTCTCAAGTGCTCTATTCTCTTTAATGCCCCACACCGCCCAACTGCAACCTAACGCTTGTTATGGGCAAGTTGTTTTAAAATGAAGATTTCAGAAATTATCTGTTCTGCAGATGATTATCAATGCGCTCAACTTGCTCTTTAATTGGCAAATTAAAAAAATATCTATTGTCTATGGCATCGTACTCGCAATTGCATGGCGACTCTATTTCCGTCATGGCAACCATACATACCCAATCCTCCCTCGATCTGGTTTGATATCGTATAATTTGTCTGAGTGTTGAAGGGTATGGTATCTCCGCTGACGAGTATTCTATATACGTGTGAAATCCTTGCATAAAAAGGTTGTATTCCTTTGTATTCAGACCCTTGGCTACGTGACTGTACCATTCAAAAGATTTAAGTTTATCCTGATTAAAGATAATGTTAGAAGCAAAATTTGTATTTCGGTTTAAGGAAACATTAAATATAATGCTGTCGGATACACTCCAGTCCCTATAAAAGTTAAACTTCTTATTGGTAATGTTTTTCCAGCGATAATTTCTTTTGTGTAAAATATTCTCGTTTAAGAGGTTTCGCATATTGCACCACCGAAAATTTAAGCTGTCATTCATGGATGGGGAAGAATAAAAGCTGTCGATACTGCAAATGAAAATGGATGGCCAACGCATGGTAGCCCTGGTGAGCACGCGCACTGTACCCTGTAGCTCCGATTTCTCGTCTGTTTTAGGGTTTTCCATCCGTATAGTGTACTGGTAGAAGATGGTGGTATCTATACCTTTGTATAGTTGATGCGCATCGTTGCGCAGGCGGATAAGGTGTTTCCTGGGATTGTACCTTTTGGCTACGGTTACCTCCTCTATTTGTGCTTCTTTGTTAAGGCTTATGGTATTATTGGGGATGTCCCGTTTTAGAACCACAACCGTATCCCTATATCCCAAGCGATGGCAGGTTAGCATGGATATGGATGGGTTGAGGTAGATTACACCCTGTTCATTAGAAATGGTGGTATTACCCCCTTTAAAATGAACGATGACATCTTCAATGGGTTTCCCGTTCCCGTCATAAAAAGTAATTACCCTTTTTTCTTGTGAGAAGGATTTAATGCTAAAGACACATAGTAGGGTAAGTAGAAGGATGTTCTGCTGCTTTATAATTTGCATTTGATTAATGGTTTTGTGTGTTATAATCATGGCAAGCACTTAAAAGGTAGTGCTGCCATGGAATTCTAAATTTTATTAAACGCTGGCAGATTGTTCACTAGCAGTTTCTACTGCTCGTTTATGGTACAACCCCCAGTAAATCAGTGGTACATAAAATAGGCTTACAAGTGTTCCAACAATCATACCCCCAATGTTTGCTATGGCAAGTGGCTGTTGTAGTTCCGAGCCTAAGTCGTGTCCAATCAGTATGGGAACAAGCGCAAGTATTGTGGTTACGCTGGTCATAACAATGGGTTTTAGCCTGCGCTTTCCTCCCTCAGATATTGCCTCCATAAGCTCTAGCCCGTCTTTACGCAATCGGTTTATGGTATCTATTTTTAGTATTGAGTCGTTTATAACAATACCCCCCATAACCACCAGTCCAATCATGGTCATTAGGTTTAGCGTGCCACCTAATAGCCACACAATGGCAAGAGCACTTGCTATATCAATTGGCAACTCAATTAATACGATTAGTGGCTGTAAAAGTGACTCAAATTGTGCAGCAAGAATAAAGTAGAGCAGCAGGATTGATACTGCCAGTACACCAATTAGTTCCCACACCATTTTAGACGAACTAAACAGGTCGCCACTAAAGCTAAGGTTAAGGCTTCTGTTCTCAGCTCTTGATTTTTGCAGGTACTTGTGTGCCTTGTTAATATCCAAATTTGTGCCGTTTAGTTTTAAGGGGATAAAAGCGTTACTAAAATCGCCAAAGATGCTTCTGAAACCCGATTGCTCCGTTTGGGAGATAAGTTTTCTGATGGGGATTTCAATTTTTTGAGAATTTGTTACGGTTATTTCATTCAGCATTTGGTAAAGGCGTTGAGGCTCGTCGCCAAAAATTATGGGGAGCACCTGTTGCTCATAGGCTAGTTGCCCCACATGGTTACTCTGCATGGCTACCTCAAGGGCTTGTTTTATTTCGATAACGCTAATGTTGTATAGGGTTAGCGCCTCGGGATCTAGTGTCAGATTAAACTGTAGTTGTTGAGGAATCGTTTCTATTGATATTTTTGGAAATTGTTGCTGGAGTTGAGCCGTTAGCTCGTTAACCGTTTTAGTTGAGGGTATTAACTCGCCTTCGCCCCCAGTAACCTTAACAACGAGGTCTGCCTCGGGAGCAGGGAATATTCTTTCGAAAGCCGATTCGGCAAAGGCAAAACCCAGTGTAGCATTAGGATAATTGGCTGTAATCCATGTGTTCACCTGTTGGTTTATATCGCCGATGGTTGTATTGTGGTTAAACCGAAGATACAGACTCGCGTCGCTTTCGCCCATATCCATACCGCGGCTGATTAGCAGTTGCTGCTGACCGATAAAGAAGGCAGATTCGTTGAGTTGATTTTTGATGGAGTTTAGTAGCTGCGAACAGCGTTTAACGTTCTCGTCAACGCTTACGTTACTGCCCCACGAAATATTGGCAATGGTTTCAATCCTTGTTAATTCGGGCATCTGGCGCTTCTCTATGGTTTTAAAAATCAGCGGGATAAGGGCAATAAGTACCATACTAACTAGTAGTGTTAGCTTGCGTCTTTTGAATATAAACCTAAACCCACCCTCATAGCTCTGTTCAAGCGATATAATACCAGGTTTGGGTTTCCATTTAGATGCTCCTTTTAGGTTGATGTGGTAGTAAATTGTTGGCAGTAATGTTATTGATACAAAGAACGATACACTTAGACCAATACTTATTGACAATGCCTGATCGTGGAACATTGCGCCCGATAAGCCGCTGATGAATACCAGAGGAACGAATACGGCAATGGTGGTAAGCATTGATGAAAGTAAAGGCCTAATAACTTCGTTTGTGCCCTCGGTTACGGCCTTTCCCAGGGCTATTCCTCGGGTTCGCCATTGCGTAATATTATCGATTACCACAATGGAGTTGTCAATCATCATACCAACACCCAGAATTAACCCCGATAATGAAACGATGTTAATCGATAGTCCTGAAAGATAAAAAAACATCATCCCAATTACTAGCGAAACGGGTATGGTAATGCCCATGAGGATGGGGTTGCGGTATTCGCCAAGGAAAAGGAACATGATTGATATGGCTAGTATTATCCCAGCAATAAGAGAGTTACGCAGGTTCGTAATGCTATAATCGAGTATTTCGGTTTGGTCGTGACTAATGGCTATGGTTAGCTCAGGGTAATCGGTTTGGAGTCTTTCCACCAGATTGCTCACAGCATTTTTAAGGTCGCTCATTCGAGCATTGGTGTGCTTAACCACCGGCATACAAATGGCGGGTACGCCATTGTATAGGAATGCTCCTTGGGCATGTGCTGGTCGTAGCGAGATGCTAGCCAACTCCGATAGGGTAAAAACTCGCCCTCCTGCATTTATTGGGATATCCTGTATATCGGAGGGTTGTGTAACATTCTGCTCAATAATTACATCGAAAACCAAATGCCCTTCGCGTAGCCTTATGCTACCAAGTTGAAACATGCTTTGCGTGAGCGCAAACTGAATATCATCGGGACCTAAGCCAAGGGCTCTTAGCTTGCCCTGGTTTGGCTCAATAACCAGCTCGGGAGTTGTTATTCCTGTAATATCGGCAAGTGCCACTTCGGGTAGTTGCTCAATCCTTTTTCGAATAACTTTTGAAGCCAGTTGGCTTAGCTCTAGCATCCGCTCGGGGGTAAGGTTGGTAGTATCGGAATAATGGAGGTTGATATTGAAAACAGGTAAATCGGAAGCGCTAGCTTTAATAACCCTTGGGCGGGGAACCTCGCGAGGTAAGTCGGCCATAGCCATATCGACCTTTTCGTTAACCTCAACAAATATAAAATCGATATTAACGCCATAGTCAAATTTAAGTTTAATGGTGGCTTCGCCATCGCGAGCCTCACTTTGCATATCGTCGAGGCCTGGTATTTGTTGCAGCTGCATACGGAGTTGTGATACAACGGTTTGCTCCATCTCAACAGCGGGTTTGCCAGGATAGCTTATTTTTACAGTAATTTCAGGGATATTAATGTTTGGCAATAGCGACATGGGCAGCAGAAACGACGAGAATATGCCCAGCAGAAGGAGGGCAAAAAATGTCATCAGAACGGCAACTGGCCGATAAATTAAAAACTTTACCATAAGTTAATACTTATCTAGTTTCACAATTTGTTTTTCAAGAATCAGAACAATTTAATATCGAACATCGAACATCGAACGCCGAAGGTTAGGCATGGCAGGCATTTTGCTTTTACTCAACGACTTTTGGTACTCCCTTACTTCATGATTCATTATTCGAAAATCATCATTTATCTTTTGTTATTTTATGCATTCCCCCAGGCAATGCCGGAAGGAAAAGTAGCAGCGCAGGTATGCTAAAAATTAGCCCCCCAATGGTACCGGTGGCCAGTGAAAACCAGAATGGCTCCTCGCCAAACATTACAAAGGGCAAAAGGCCTAGTACTGTTGATAGAACTGTTAGTAATACTGGAATTATCTTAGCATTTACGGCTCGAGTATATATGCTTAATGCGTTGGCGTTTGGGTATCGTTTGCGTAGATTATTTTGCTCATTAATAATATAAATAGCAGAGTTTACCACCAATCCTCCCAGTAGTATGAAAGCGGCATAGGTACCCTGGTCAAATGAGAGGTCGAACATCCAGTAGGTAATAAAAACTCCAATAAATGACAATGGAACCATCAGGATAACTGCAATGGGTTGCCTCATCGATTCGAAAAGCACTGAGGTGATTATGAACAGAATAAGCACCATAAGCCCGATTAGAGCGTACTGTTTTTTATCCTCCTTTTGCCAATAGGAGTAGGTTGGCCTTTTGGCCTTAAAACCAATTGGGAGTATACTGTTGAGTTGTTCAATTTGCTGGTCAATAACCATTTGAACTAGCTTGTCGGGCCCAATATAGTTGTAGGCAAGGGTTATTATATACTCCTGATTAACCTTATGTATTTGGTCGTTGGTGAGTTCATCGCGAAAATTTGCCACAGTTTGTGTACGAGTTTCTTGCTGCCCAACTTTAATGGGCGATTGCTTTATCTCAAAATCAGATGGTGTTTTTTCTTTTGATGGTCTAATTCTAATGGCAGAGGTTTTGTGGTTCACCGTTTCGTACTGAATGTGGTCTGCCCGCGGTGAGAATCGGCTAAGCGCCCCCGCCATTTGGTATGCATGGATTCCCCGCGTTAGCAATTTATGCTCATCAAGGGTCATAAAGCGCCTATACTCATCGGTAAACCAGTAGGCTTGACCGCCACGAATCCAAACTTTATCAACCCGGGGCATTTTTATGAGCGAGTCGGAGGCAATGCGTGCCCATCCCATAAGCTGCCTATGGCTATAGCCTGTAAGTATAATTTGCGAATTTGCCCAACCAGTCCCAATAGCGTTTGAAAAGCCCCGACCCACGCCGTAAATTGAGAAATCAGCACCTGCCTGTGTAATGGCAATACTCTCCATTTTTGATTTTATTTGGAACGGGAATGAGCTATTCTCGTGTTCGGGAGTAAAAGATATTTCGATATTGAAGCCTTTGCTCCCTACGTTGCAGATAGATTGCTCGACCTCGCTATGCATGGTAATATGCGATTCGAAAATTGCAGCCAATTCATTTGATTGTTCAAGGGTAGCACCCTGTGGAAGCGATGCCCTTACAAAAATTCTGGTTCGTTCCGGTGTTCCCCAAAAGCCTTTTGTCCACACGCTATTGTAGAACAGCCGTAAGGATCCTCCAAGAGCCTTGTCGGCGACGGGTTTTATGTGTGTTCGGTAAGTGTTAGAACCCAATGTTTTATTATAAGCATTGGGCCAAAAGCCTTCATGCTCTATTTTATCGGGGAGCGCAAAAATTGGTATTCCTACGGCCAGGACACCAATGGTTATGGCTGTTTTTCTAAAACGGTATATTTTGCTCGCTAGCCAAGAGTGACCTTTTGAGAGGTGATACCTGAATTTTAGCGAGGCACTTCTTTTAACTTTTTGTAAACTTTTAAGTTTAATCCTTTCAACCAATGAGGGGATAAGGAAAAGCCCAATAAGTAATGATACCGATAGGTTTACAATTATAACCCATGCAAAATCGGTAAGGTTAGCGCGTTGGCTCTCTTCAAGGAAGAAGATGGATACGAGTGCACCAATGGTGGTAAGCGTAGCTGCCAGTATAGCGGTAAATACCAGCATATTGCGCCTGTGGCGCAGGTGGTCAACCATTACAAGGGTGTTGTCGATAATTAGCCCTAACGAGAGGGTTATGCCCGACAATGAGTACATGTGGATTTCGAGGTTTAGTGCGTGGTAAAAGACTATGGCTATGGCAATGTTAGCCAGCAGGCTAATTGCAATAATTAGCAGGTAACGAAAGCTGCGCGATGCAATTAGCACAAATATTAACAGGATGCTAATGGAGAATAGGGTGCGGAGAAAATTCTTGCGTAAATCGGCACGTAGATGGACGGTGTTATCCTGCGATTTTTGTAGTTCAACCCCGTGGGGTAAAATTTGCCGAATACCATTAATGGTGCTATACACCTGGTTGGCTGTTGAAATCTGATTGGCCTCGGCCGATGCCTGTATTACTAGGGTTATGGCGGTTTGCCCGTTAATGCGGAAGTACCCGTCGGGTTCGCGTTCGCGCTGCTCAATAGTGGCTATTTGCCCCAGAGTTATTATGCGTCCGTTACGATTGGCTACCTCTATTGATTGCCATTGTTTAGGGTCGATTCCAGGGCCGGTAATAGTAAGGGGAATAGTTTGCCCGTTTGAGGTTTTTTCAACTCCAACACCAGCCGTATAGCCGTATAGGCTTACTGCTTGTGCAATATCGTTTGTGCTGATACTGTGCCTCTCCATTGCCTCGGGGTTGTATTCGATGTACCAGTCGTTGATGTTGGCTCCATACACATTTACGGTCGAAACCCCTTCGATTAGTGATATTGGACCCACAATTAGCTCGTTGGCCAGCTCGCGTAGCGATGGAGGGTTTAAGTCGGATGCAATGGTATAGGTAAGTAGTTGTACCATCTTTTCACTTTCCGATGATTGTGAGCTAACCCTTGGGTATGTAACCCCTTGAGGGAGCTGAGGATAAATTTCGCGCACTAGCGAAAGAACCTTAAACCGAATCATCTCGGTTTTGGCATCGTGGGTAAGGTTTAGGGTTATGCGCCCCCAGCCATCACCCGAAACGGAGCTTATTTCTTGCACCCCTTCAACTAATGAGATAAAACCTTCAAGCGGAGCCGTTACCTCCATTTCAACCGCCTCGGCGCTTGCGCCGCTGTAACCATAGCTAACATAGATGCTATTTCCTTGGGTTGAGGGGTATAATCGTATTGAAAGTTTAGGGGCAGTGGCAATTCCTGCAATTACCAACAGCACAAATATTACTATAACAGTAAATGAGTTGATATAGGAGGGGAGAAGCGAGATTTTATTTTGGGATTGCTGCATGTATTTGGAACGCTAATGGCTATAAGTATTGGATTGTAGCAGACTATTTCGAATAAATATTTATAGACCTAATGGGGCAACTTTATACTATGGGTAAAAGATTATCGTTTACCATTCATAATTATTTTTCCTTAACCCAAGCCTCGTGTCCAATGGTGGCGTTGCCCGTTACAATGGCCTTGTCGCCCTCTTTTAGCCCCTCGGTAATTACCACCTCGGTTGTATTACGTGGCCCAATGGTAACGTATTGCCAGTAGGCCAGCGAGTCGTGCATTACAAAAACCACATCGCGGTTCTGGCGGCGGGCAAGCCCCTCAACAGGAATAACTAGCTGGTTGGGCAATGCACGCCGTACCAGCACCCTCACGTTCATCCCGGGGATAATATTTTTATCGGCCTGTTTAAGTTCGGCAACAACCGTTACCATTCCGTTCTTATCAACCATTCGGTTTACCTCAGTAATTTTACCCTTAATACGGATGTTAGGATTTGAGAATGGGTAAACCTCAAGTTGAGCACCCTCGGTAGCCATTTGCAGCTCCGACTCGAGCACGCTGAAAGAAACCTGAAGCGAATGCTCATCAACAATTTGGCAAAAGTATTCGTAGCTGGTGGTGGGGTTGTGGGGTTTCGCTTTAAGGTTTACCACCCTACCCGCAAATGGGGCATAAATCGACGTTTTGCTTAGCCTGTATTCCTGCTCCTTTACGGAGAGCTCGGCCTCAGATAGCCCACTCTTAATACGAGCAGTTTCAAGTATTTGGGCTGAAAGGTTCGATGTGTCTGTATAGCCCAGCATAAGGTGCCTCATCTCAACCTTGGCTCGCTGCAGAGCGTTTTTAGCATGTTCCAGCGCCATTTGCTGCTCCTTGTTGTTGAGCTGTGCCAGCAGCTGCCCCTTTTGTACCATTTGCCCGTTGGCAATGGGTAGTAGTTCAATAATACCCTGTGCTTCGAAGGTAATTTTGGCCATACGGTCAGCCTCTACCACGCCATTGCACAGCAGCTCGTGGTAAAAAGTTTTGGTTGTAGCCGGTGTCGTGGTAACCATTACCGGGGTGGGCGAGCCCTTGCGCTCGGCGTTGTCAGACGGTTCATCATCGGCTCTGCCCGAAGAGCAGGAAGCCAGAAGTATAAAAAAAGCCCCAAGGGGTAAGATTGTAAAAAGGCGCTTCATTGTTTAGGTTTTGGGTGTTGATATGCAAATGTAGTATTTTATTGTAAATGTAAGGGTTCTGTTTAAGGTGTTAGGTTAACATTTACAATGATAAAATTCAATAGCGACTTTACATCAAAATTCCCTTAGCCCCATTGTTTAATTATTCCAAACTTTCTTCTACGTATGATATTTTACCTGTGAAAACAAAACGGTTGGATCCGAAACGTTTAAACGGCTTTCCTTTTGTAGGGTTGTATATTAACTCCTATTCATCGAGGGGAGCATTTAAGTGGGTTTCCTTTTGAAAATGAAAAGAATAATTACTGACCTACGATATAAAATGAGTAAAAAATTGAAAAACGCTAGGTTATCGGGGAACGATTTTTTTATGAGGAAATTAATGAAATGTAAAAATCCAATATTTCACTATTCACTTGCTTTGGAATACTGGTCATATATTGAATCCTTTTAGATTCTGCATTCCATTTAAACATAATTGCATTATCGGTTTGTAAGTAAATGTCATTGTCATTCGTGTATACTAAAATCCGTACATTTAAATCAAATTCTCTTACTACAACCCTCAACTCGGAAAAGTTTTCAATAGATGTTATAAATACCATTTCAGGTATCCTTTCATCCCTACTCATTTTTTTAAATGCTGAAATATTGTAACAAGTAGGGCAGACAAAACTAGAGAATAAAACAAAAAACCTATCTTTTTCTAAAAGAATGTTTTTTAGAAATCGTTTTTCTGCCTCCTCGTTAATTAGTTCTGTTTCCTCATGAAATAGTTCTTCTAGGTTATGTGAAGTAGTGGAGGCTTTAATATAGAATTTAAAAATACTGGCATTCATCTCTGCCTTTTTTTCAACGAGGTTAGTTTTAGCAATAAGGTTTCTGTTTTCCCTGTTTAGTTTAATGTTTATAAAAAACATTAGCATAAGGAATACAAAAACAATAGATATAACTATATATTGATACTTATCTTTCATTCGGCAGTAAGTTATGTGAATTGTATTGGTTTTTTCATTCGAAACAGTATATAATCAAATTGTTTTGTTTCGGTTATCAGATTATTTAGGGGTAGCAATTACGATTATCGGATTATCTGTAAGTTTTGTTGTCCTGAAAATTTCCGTTGACGGGAAATGCTCTATTTCGCCGCGCAAAGATGAGTTTTTATTCTCTTTGTTGTAAATTTCAATAAAACTGAACGCTTGAATTTCGTATGCAATACTCCCATTTGGTTGAGAAAAAAGTGTTGTGTGTTCGGGTAGGTATGAGTTTTCAGGAAAATTTACGTCATCAATAATATGAGAAAATATTTCACTGGTTTTGTTAAATTTATTGTAGTGAACAAATATTTGATTTAACTTTCCATAAGGAGATATTTCATTAGAGATACGCTTAGCATAATGAAAGAGAAGGTTTTGTTTCGACTCAATAAAGTTAAATATACCGTAGGAGTATCCTGAACCCAGCATGTGGTTTAGGTCAAAGTCTGCAATGTTTCGATATTGCTTAGCATACATTTGCTTTGGAACAGCATCCTTTCCAATATCTACTACATATTTTGGTTCAAAAATTTTTCCGTTACATGAATATATAGTATCATGGTGTGCATCGGTAACAAGCACCTCGTTGTTAAAGTACGAGAAATAGTCAAATCTCCTCAAGTGTAAATAGTTAGACTTTAGTTTGTCTATCTTTAAATAATGACCAATTTGCTTCTTCCTAGCAAATTTTAAAATTTTATCGTTCTGCCCTACGGGAGCATCATTGCCACAATGAAAAAGCCTTACGTCATCGTCCATCAGAGCCATATTCAATGAGTACCTATTTATTTTGTACTCATCAATATAGTTGAAACTACTATCAAATCTAAGGACCTTTTGCATTCCGCTATTAAGTATTTCGATGGTTTTATTCTTATCAACAATGAAATCATAAATTTCTGTGTACTCACCTGGTCCTTTACCCGGGTTATGCAGCCGTTTTAGAAATTTGCCATTTCGTGTGAAAAGATAAACGGATGAGCCGTCAGAGACATAGATTTTATTATCTGCAAGAAAAATCTTATTTATCTCACCCATAAATGAGGTTGGGGTTGTCTCTAGTTTTACAAGTGAAATTTCAGAAAATATTTCTGAAATTATCTTTTCGGGCAAAGCGCTCCTCAGGTTTACCTCTATTTTAGTAATTTCGTTATTGTCTAACTTAGTAACACATGAGTTTAATGTAATAATAGTTAATATACTGGGAACAAGAAATGATAAAAGCAGATATTTTTTCTTCATTTTAATACATGTTAAATAGCCATGGAAGCTCCATAAACTTCCATGGCTGTAATGTGTAATCTTACTTTAAGGTTTACTAATCGAATCTCTTTACTTACAATCTACCATACTACAGCTTTTCGATCCAGCAGCACAACAGTATTTTGTTCCCGCTAGGTTGGACATTAATTCTTTAGTTCCTTCGTTCCCGTCAAAAACTGATTGAAGTTGTACTGGACCTGCATTGGCAATAGAAATAGCTCCCATTGTAACAATTGCAACTGATGCGATAAAAAACAAAACTTTCTTCTTCATTTTTCGTTATATTAATATGATTTTTAATCTGCGCGGCAGCCCACCTTACCAGAGGTGTTTTATATGGGTTGCTGCGCTTTTATTTTCCCATAGGGTGGGCACCCACCTTACTTTTTAAGGGGCTTAGGTTTCCCCCTTAGCTTTTCGGAACGCTCTATTTTTTGAGCGTTACGCCTTGCAACCAATGCCTTGCAGCGGATGCTCGGGGTTGGGTTAAGCT
>Ga0265295_1002796_pt1 | contig 26603 bp, 27 predicted proteins | sample Munlansysbiofilm_FD_192503 | JGI IMG/M metagenome (GOLD analysis project Ga0265295, IMG submission 192503) | Leachate microbial communities from a municipal landfill in Southern Ontario, Canada - Methane capture system biofilm | ecosystem: Engineered > Solid waste > Landfill > Unclassified ... | reverse complement strand
GGTTTTTGCATACAGAATCTGCACCCTATGTACGCAGCTCATACCATGCAGCAAATTATGTTAGCAGTTTTGGTGTTGCAGGTTTTTCATAACTCCCCCTGACCCCCTCTTACTTTAAGAGGGGGAATGTAAAGCCTATCACCCTGCGCACCAAAAGTTGTCATCCTGCGCTTTAGTCGCAGGATCTGATGTTGTTAAATCTGCTGCAACAGCTCTTTAATCTCCGGCAGTTGTACTATCTCTTTTTGCTCCACCAGCACAGACTCCAGGATTTCATTGGTGGTAAGCGGGTTGGCAAGCACGCTGCGCAGTACGGTTACTTCACCCTTATAGCGGTCAATGCGCAACCTGGTGCGGGAAACAAAGGTTTTACCTGCTTCGCGCTGATGTTTTTGCAGCAGCAGGCAGACCTGGTCAAGAATAGCGTTGATTCTCTCCTGTTCTTCCTTTGTACAACCTGCCAGTTTTTGCTGCACATCAGCCGGGCAGAAGCGATAGGTCAGGATATTCAGCACCGGTTTGGTGGTCAGCTCAAAATCCTGATGTTTGATAATCAACTCGGCAAAGGTTTTGGCACGCTCAATCCCAAGATCAATCAGCAGACCATAGCCTTTGCAGCCGATGATGGACAGCCCGGCATGGATCAAAAGTGCCATCCCGGGACGTGAGCCTTCCAGCGTATGGCAGCCCAGGTCCTTTGAGCCGTGGCGCAGAATATAGGCGGCATGGTGACGGATAACCTCCACAGCAGCCGGGTCTTTAAAAATAACCATGCCTGCCCCCATCGGTACATAAAGCTGCTTGTGGGCATCAATGGTGACCGAATCTGCCCTTTCTATGCCGTTTAACAGGTGGCGGTATTTGTCAGAGAAAAGGGTGGGACCGCCCCAGGCAGCATCCACATGAAAATGACAGCCCAGCTCCTTTGCCAGATCAGCCATTTCGTTTAATGGATCAACGTTGCCTGTTTCAGTGCCGCCGGCTATGCCCACCAAAGCCAGCGGATGGATGTTTTCACCCTTAAGCTGCCTGCATTTTGCTCGCAACTCCTGCATATCAATCCGGTTATGCTCGTCTGCCGGCACCTTGATTAAGTTGTCACGACCGATTCCCAGCAGGTCAACCGCCTTGCCCAGCGAGTAATGCCCCCGCTCGGAAACCAGAATTGCTATCCCTTCTACCCCTTTATGGCGCAACGCCTTAAACAGACCTTCCTGATAAATCCCTTTAAAACCGTCTTCTGCGGCAAAGTAACGGTTACGCGCCACCCAAAGGGCAGTAATGTTGGCAATGGTACCGCCTGAGCAAAGCGCACCCAATGCTGCCTGGCTGTTATGAATCCAGGGGGGGTAAAAATCTTCATCATACCGGTAAATCAGATGGTGCAGCATTGCCAGCACCTGCCGCTCCATTGGCGTAAACGCCTTGGATGTCTCAACTTTAACCGTGTTCTGATTAAGTGCAGTCATTAGCCGGACAAGGGGCAGCATGAAATAAGGAAATGCTGATGTCATGTGACCCACAAAACCAGGAGAAGATGTATGTACTGACTGGGTTACCAGGTTTTCCTTCACAAATGCAGTGTAATCAGAAACATAGGTCGGCTCATCAGGGATAATGACACTGGAAAAGCTGGATTCAATCTCTTCAAGTGGACGCTCGGTTGCCACGATGTGGGTTTGCAAAAAACCGGCAACATTATCGGTAATAGCTTTATCAATGGCACCAAGGGTTGAGTCAGGAGCCTCAGGTATGGTGAAAATGCGGTAGAGGCTTTCCAGATTGGCGCGGGCTTTATTGGGCATCAGATTTCCTCCCCCAGCACACAGTTATCAATCAGGCGGGTTTTGCCGATTTTAACTGCCAGTGCCAGCAAGGTTTCATGGTCAGCTTTTTCCACTGGTTGTAATGTGCTGCTGTTGCGCAGCTCAAGGTAATCCACAACAGCCTCACTGGTTGCTGCCAGTTCTTTGTGGGCAGCGATGAGCAGCAGGTCGGTTGCTGTTTCGCCGGACGCAAACAGCTTGCGCACGGCAATAATGGCGCGATAAAGGCATAACGCCTGCTTGCGCTCATCCGGCGACAGGTAACTGTTGCGGGAAGAAAGTGCCAGACCATCCTTTTCCCGCACAATCGGCATACCAATGATTTCCACCGGCATATTCAGATCCGTAACCATCTGACGGATAATGGCAAGCTGCTGAAAATCCTTTTTGCCAAAAAACGCCAGATCAGGCTGTACAATATTGAAAAGTTTGCAGACCACCACCGCAACACCATCAAAATGCCCTGGTCGGCTGGCTCCGCACAACGGAAGCGGTAATTCGGCAAGCCTGATGCTGGTCTGAAAGTTTTCAGGGTAGATATCCCTTGCAGATGGCGCAAAAACGTAATCTGTGCCACAACTTTCGGCAATTGCGTAATCTCCGGCAAGGTTTCTGGGGTAGCAGTCAAGATCTTCATTGGGGCCAAACTGGGTGGGATTTACAAATATGGAAAGTACTAAAACATCGCCTCTTGCACGGGCTTCCCGCAAAAGTGAGGCATGACCTTCATGCAGAAAACCCATGGTTGGTACAAAGGCTATTTTTTTGCCGTTTTTTTTCAGTTGCAGCATTGTCTGCTGCATCTGTTGGGGGTTATTGATGATTTTCACTGGAAAGAATGCTCCTTGGTGGGGAATATACCTTCTTTTACCTCTGTGACATACTGGCGGGCAGCTGCGGTAATCACTGGTGAAAGTTCAGCATAACGCTTGACAAATTTTGGTGAGTATTTTTCGCACAGACCCAGAATATCATGTATTACCAGCACCTGACCTGAACATGCCGGACCAGCACCAATACCGATGGTGGGGATATCCAGGGCATCAGTGATACGGGCAGCAAGTTCAGCCGGAATCCCTTCCAACACCAGAGAAAACGCGCCGGCTTCCTGTATGGCAAGGGCATCTGCCATAACCTGCTCTGCCTGCTCTTTGCGCCCCTGCACACGGTAACCACCCATGCGGTGGACAGATTGTGGGGTAAGCCCGACATGTCCCATCACCGGAATATCCATATCTGTTACAGCTTTAACGGTTTTTGCCATGTTAACGCCGCCTTCAATCTTTACTGCTTCGGCACCACCTTCCTGCAACATTTTTCCGCAGTTTTTAAGAGCCTCAATCTCTCCGCACTGGCATGCCATAAACGGCATATCTGCAATTACCAAAGCTTTGGGCTTTGCACGGCAGACAGCTTTTACATGGTAAAGCATCTCATCCATGGTAACTGGCAGGGTGTTTTCATGTCCACCAAAAACCACGCCAGCAGAATCACCCACCAACAAAGCATCAACACCGCTGTCATCCACCAGGCGGGCAGTTGGGTAATCATAGGCAGTAAGTACTGTGATTTTATTGCCTTCCTGATACATCTGCAACAACACAGGTATGGTGATTTTTTTTCTCATAAACATACTCCGGAGCTGGTTTTAAAATCAAAAACAGTAACATACCGCCAATATATAGTTCCAGCAGTTTTTGGTAACACTGTTTTTATATCAACCTGCCTGTTTTTTTGACCAGAAGCCTGTCGGACTTGCCCGTTCGTAGTGAGGGAAGGTGCGACAGACTCCTATTATCCATGTAACTTGAATCTATCTGTACAATGGCTTATAAATAGTAATTGTTTTGTATACGCCAGTTATTCTACTGTTTTTACAGATGCAAATATATAGAAAACCCTATGTATGGTCACATAGAATAAACAAAAAGGAGATTCTGACAATGATTAACCTGCGCAAATATTCCCTGGGTACCAGGCTTGGTATGGGGCAAGGTCTGCTGGTTTTGGTGCTAATGGGGATTTTAACAACTGTTATTACTGTTACGGCAACACGGCTGGCAACGCATGAGGCAGAAAAAAATCTGAAAGCACAAACAGAGGCTGTAGTTGATGCCATGGTTGCCTACGATGGTGCCCTGACAGATGCCGCAAACCGCCTCACCTCTGTATTAAGGTCACGCCTGGGTACGCAGTTTGCCATTGATAACTCCCGCAGTATCACTGTTGGCGAACACCAGACACCACTGCTTAGCGCAGATGGTACAACGCTTAACCTTAATACAGCTCCGGTTGACCAATTCACCAGAACCACCGGTGCAGTTGGTACTGTATTTGTACGCAAGGGCGATGACTTCATCCGCATCACCACCTCGTTATTACAGGCCGATGGCAAGCGGGCGCAAGGCACTCTGCTTGACCGTAAACATCCAGCACACAGCCTTTTGCTTAAAGGTGAAAGCTATGTTGGCAAAGCCACCCTGTTTGGCAAGGATTACATGACCAAATATGAGCCGGTAAAAGATTCAGAAGGCAAGGTGCAGGCAATACTTTTTGTGGGTATGGACTTTACCAATGGTTTAAAATCACTTAAAGACCGGATAAAAAATATCAAAATAGGTGAAACAGGCTATATTTTTGCAATTGATGCCGCGCCTGGTCCAAGCCAAGGCACACTTACAATGCACCCTGCAAAAGAAGGCAGTTCAATACTTGAAGCAAAAGACTCCTCTGGCAAGCAGTTTGTCAAAGAAATGATTGCGCAAAAAAGCGGTATTATCCACTATCCCTGGATAAATGAGGAGCTTGGCGAAAAATCTGCACGGGACAAGCTGGTGGCCTTTACCCACCTGCCAGAATGGAACTGGATCGTTGCTGCCGGCTCCTACACCAAAGAACTTAACGCCCTTGCTGCCACAATACGCAACACCACCATCATCGCCTCGATCATTGTTCTGGTCTGTATTCTGGCAATGATAACCGTGTTGATTCGCAACTGGGTATCTGCCCCCCTGTATAAACTGTCAGAACAGATTGAACAATATGCTGATGGTGACTTCTCCCATGCCACAGCACCGGCAGAACTTGAACCCGGCGATGCTGATGAGCTGCTGCTTATGCGCCACGGAGTGTCAAAAATGGCATACACCCTGCGTGAAGTACTTGCCCGCCTTACAGGCTCTGCCAATGAAGTTGTCACTGCTGCCCAGCAGGTAAGCATCACATCCGAACAGATAGCAAACGGTGCTGATAATATCGCCGGACAGACCTTAAGCGTATCCACTGCCGGAGAAGAAATGTCAGCAACCTCCAGTGACATTGCCCAAAACTGCCAGATGGCAGCAGAAAGTGCCCAACAAGCCACCCAGGCAGCCAACAACGGAGCATCGGTTGTGGAAGAAACCATATCGGTTATGTCGCAGATAGCTGACAAAGTGCAGGAATCAGCACGCACAGTAGAATCCCTTGGCTCCCGCTCCGACCAGATCGGTGCCATTATCGGCACCATTGAAGATATCGCTGATCAGACCAACCTTTTGGCACTTAACGCTGCCATTGAAGCAGCCCGAGCCGGTGAAATGGGCAGAGGCTTTGCCGTGGTTGCCGATGAAGTGCGGGCACTTGCCGAAAGAACCACCAGGGCAACCCGCGAAATCTCGGATATGATTAAAGCCATACAGGGAGAAACCAAAGGTGCTGTTATTGCCATGGAACAAGGCGTAGGACAGGTGGAAGCAGGAACAAGAGAAGCACGGAAATCTGGCGAAGCATTGCAGGATATTTTGGAGCAGATCGGCAATGTTGCCATGCAGGTAAGCCAGATAGCCACCGCAGCAGAAGAACAAACCGCAACAACATCAGAAATTTCCGGCAGCATCATGCAGATAACCGATGTGGTGCAAACAACAGCAGCAGGTGCCAGGGAATCAGCCACTGCAGCCACAGAACTTAACGCCACCGCACGGGAGCTGCAACGGATGGTACAACAGTTCAGACTGTAACCAAAACCCCGTAACCCCGCCCAACCTCCCCTTAATTCAAGGGGAGGTGCTTTACAGTTCCCCTTTTTAAGACAAATGACATAGCTGATAAAAAATGGTATATGCTACGTTCTTGATTTAACGTAACCCATCTTCTGATTAACTCCAGTCTTTCCTGTGCATGAGAACAGCTTATGCCATCTGACCGCTCATTACGCAGGCTACTTATCCAGTGGAGCTTGCTCTGGTCTGCAATTATCCTGATTTCGCTTTTGTGGAATGAGCATTTAAGTAGAGAAAGAATCACCGACTTTGCCCATAAGGAAGCAGAGACTACCATCCAGCTGGATCTTAATTTTCGTCGCTGGATTGCCTCCCACGGTGGTGTTTATGTACCACCAACAGGTCACACACCGCCTAATCCGTGGCTTGACGTGCCCAAGCGGGATGTGGTTACCACCGATGGCGACAAGCTGACTTTAATGAACCCTGCCTACGCAACCCGCCAACTGATTACCCTGCGCAACGCCACCCGTGGCACTCGTGGACATATCACCAGCCTGCATCTGAAAAATCCGGATAACGCTCCTGACAAGTGGGAGCATTACGCGCTTTTGCAGTTTGAAAAAGGGGTGAAATCGGTTTCTACCATTACCGAATATGATGGCGCTCCCTACTACCGCCTGATCACACCGATGCTGATGGAAAAAGAATGCCTTAAGTGCCACGCAGATACCAAAATACCGGTAGGCGGAATCCGTGGTGGTATTTCTGCTGCTGCACCTTTGCTGCCATTACAGCTTGCTGCTGACAAAACTGTAAAATCCTTGCGCTTTGTCCACGGTGGCATCTGGCTTTTGGGGATGGTTTCACTTTCCATCGGTACTGTACTTTATGACCGTCAGCAACGCCGCCGTGAAGAGGCTGAAGAACGGTTGCGGGAAACCACCATGTTTCTGCGTGAAAGCCAGACCATTGCCAGGGTGGCAGGCTGGAAATCCTGCCCTGTTACCAACCTGCTGCGCTGGACAGACGAGATGTACTCTTTGCTGGAATGTCCGGAAGATTTTGTGCTTGCCTATGAAACCGGCTTGTCTTTTTTCCACCCTGACGACCGCCTGGAAATAGTGGAAGCAATAGATGAGGCGTGGAAAAGCGGTGCAGGATTTAGTCATACCTGCCGGATGATTACTGCCAAAAATAATGAGCTGTGGGCAGAGTTGCGCTGCATTGGACGGGTGGAAAACGGCAGCGGCAGCTATCTTGTAGGTACTTTGCAGGATATAACCCAGTATAAGCAGACTGAGCAGATGCTGATAAATGCACGGGATGCAGCTGAAGCTTCTATAAAGGTAAAAAGCGAATTTCTGGCAATCATCAGCCACGAACTGCGTACACCTTTAAACGGTGTTGTTGGTGGTGCACAACTGCTTGGTATGACCAGACTTAGTGATGAACAGCAGGAATACCTGAAAATGATTGAGCTTTCGGCAACCAATGAACTGGCTCTGGTTAATGATCTGCTGGATCTTGCCAGTATGGATGCCGTTGAAATCAAAATCCTTGACACCCCCTTTATGCTGGAAGAAAGCCTTAATGCCGGGCTTTTGCCATATCACTCAATTATTGAAGAAGCAGGATTGTTGTTTACGGTGGAACTGGCTGATAACCTGCAAACCGCTGTAATTGGCGATAGCAGACGGCTTACCCAGATTGTTGGTAATCTTTTGGGTAATGCTGTCAAGTTTACCAAAAAGGGTGAAATAATCTTTACTGCCGATGCAAAAGAGGATGTTCACGATACTGTCATGCTTGAATTTACCGTATGTGACACAGGTATCGGTATTTCGGAAGAGGATCAGCAGCGGATTTTTGAACCATTTGTGCAGGCAGATATGTCGCACACCCGCAGCTATGGCGGCACAGGGCTGGGGTTATCCATCTGCAACAAGTTGATTAAACGGATGCACGGCAATATCACTGTCAAAAGCAGACCAGGTGAGGGAAGTTGCTTTAATGTCACCATCCCTTTTAAAAAATACAGCTCTGATATGGAAGCAGTCCCGATGACCTTATCAACAACAGCAACTGAAGCTGGTGTTGATGGTAACAATACAGTTTTAATTGCTGAAGATAATCAGGTTAACCTGATGGCAACCGGCAGACTGCTGGAAAAACATGGCTACAAAACTGTGTCTGCTGTAAATGGTCAGGAAGCGGTGGACAGATGGATAAAAGGCAGTGTTGATCTGATTCTGATGGATATTCAGATGCCGGTTATGGATGGTATTGAAGCACTTAAATTTATCCGCAAGCATGAAGAACGCACAGGCGGTCATACAAAAGTAATCGCCCTTACTGCCCACGCGCTTGATACAGATCGTAACCGCTTGTTTGAAGAAGGGTTTGATGGTTACATCAGCAAATCGGCTGATATGAAGACATTGCTGGCTGAAGTAAAGCGGTTTTTGGGATAGTTTCCGTCAGGCAAGGGTTCTTTGTGGGCATGGCACGCCATGCCCGTACATTTAATTTTGTAATTTTATATTTATTGTAGGGGCACGGCGTGCCGTGACCAACTATGCACCAAAAGCCGTCATCCTGCGCTTTAGTCGCAGGATCTCGATTTTAGATTCTGCAAGTTCGCTGCGCTTCCTGCAGAATGACGATGTGGGGAGTTATGAAAACTCTTTGATTTATTCGTGGAAATTCGTGTTAATTCGTGGCTAAAAAGCCTGTAACCTGCCAAATGCTGCCGGAAGTTCTGTCAGCTCTTCAAGTATAATATCTGCCTGCTGTAGCTGCTCTGCCGGATAGCTGTTTTTTACTGCCACCACCTGCAAATTTGCCCCTTTTGCCGCTGCTATTCCAGCTGGTGTATCTTCAATGGCGCAGGTTTTTGATGGCACTGTAAGTTGTGGATGCTGTTTGCGCAGCTTTTCAAAGGCAAGGCAATAACAGGCAGGATCAGGCTTGCTTTGGCTAACATCTTCAGCTGTAATAATGCAGGAAAAACAATCGGTTATCCCCAGATTGCGCAAAACCGGTTTTATGTCACTTAAAAGTGCGCCACTGCAAATAGCAATGGGGATACCTTGTTCATAAAGATGACGGACAAGCTCCATAACCCCAGGATACGGCGGCACACCGGCAGTTATAATCTGCTGAAAAACCTCTGCTTTTTGGGCAATCAACTGTTCCAGGCTATTTTCAGCAAGCTGCTTTTTACCTGCCCTGAACGCTTCGCGGAAAGCATCACGATCATCAAAACCCATATAAACATCACAGTAATCCTGCCAGCTAAAACCAAGCCCTAACGGCTCCAACACTGCCGTAAACGCCTGGTAGTGCAATGGCTCACTATCAACAATTACACCATCAAAATCAAAAATCACAGCTTCGGGACAGGTATACAATTTATTTACTTCCTTTCAAGTATTCAGCCAGAATATCTCTGCTATGCTCGTCATCATGGCAATACACACAAAGATTTTCCCAGTTTGAGCCATCTTTAGGGTTGTTATCATGGTTGCCGTCACGGTGATGCACAGTGAGCAGATGCAGATTCTCCCGCTCAAACTCACGTCCGCATTTGGCACAAATCCAGCCATAAAGCTTTAAAGATTGCTCGCGGTAATTTGCATTGGCAGGACGGTTAGCTGTTTTAAGGTTTTTTACAATGTTATCCAGCTCTGTTGATGTTGGCAGTTTGCCACGACTGCTGCCACGTCGGCGTAAACTCACAAACCGCCTCCTTTACGGGAAAAGCTGTAGCCAACGCCCCGTACCGTCAGAAAATGCACCGGACGCGCCGGATCACGCTCAAAGTATTTACGCAGCCGCACAATAAAGTTATCAAGTGTGCGGGTTTCTGCATCAGAAGCATAACCCCAGACCGTTTCCAGCAGCTCACCGCGGGGGATAACCTCTCCTTCGCGGCGAAAAAGCAGCGAAAGCACCCGCACCTCCATCTCGGTCAGATCAATTTCACCCTGGGCAGTACGGGCACGGTAAGAGAGTAAAAACACCTCATTATCACCAAAAACATACCCTTCTTCCACCGGATCAGGGCGATACCAGGAAGAGCGGCGCAGCATCCCTTTTACCCTCAGCAGAAACTCCCCCAGGCTAAATGGTTTGGTCAGGTAATCATCTGCACCGGATTCAAGCCCGTATATGCGATCACTTTCCTCTGATCGGGCAGTGAGCATTAAAATCGGCACCCGTGAATCAAGCTCGCGGATCGCCTGGCAAATCTGAAATCCATCCTGACCAGGCAACATCAAATCCAGGATAATCAGATCGCAACGCTCTACCCGCACCGCAGCCAACGCATCTTCACCACGGTCAAAATGGCTGATTGCATAGCCTTCCTGCTCCAGATTAAAGCAAATCCCCCTGGCAAGATGAATTTCATCTTCCACCAGCATTATGCGCGGCTTTTGCTCTTGCATCAGTCTTTATATATCCTGATTCTTTCAGCAAGTGGCTGACAATCCTTTGCTGCTGGCTCTGCCAAAGGCTTGCCAAAGGGCATCTGTGAAATCAGCTTCCAGTTTGCGGGGATGTTCCAGTTGGCTGCCACGGCATCATCAATCAACGGATTGTAATGTTGCAAGGATGCGCCCCAGCCATCCAGCTCAAGGGCTGTCCAGATGGCAAATTGCAACATACCTGAAGCCTGATCTGACCAGGATGGGAAGTTATCAGCATATAGGGGAAAAGATTGCTGCAAACCTTGTACAACCGACTGATCTTCATAGAAAAGTAGTGAGCCATAGCCACTGCGAAATGAATTATCAATCTTTTTTTCAGTTGCCTGGAAAGCTTCGGCTGGTACAATTTTCTGTAGTATATCTTTGACCATATCCCAAAGTTTTTCGTGGTTTTTGCCAAGCAGAATAACCACCCTGCTGCTTTGGGAGTTAAAAGCCGTGGGCAGCCAGATTAGAGCTTCGCTAACCAGCTCGCAAATACGCTGATTGCTGGTTAGCTGCTCATTTGATATGCTGTAATAACTGCGCCTTGTTTTTATTGCTTGCAAAAAGTTTTCATCCACAGGTTTTGCTCCTTATTTCCTTATTTTAATAATGTTGGCTGTACATTGCTCATACAACCATTTTATTCATCATTTCATCCTCCATCACAAACTGTTCCAGCCTCCTTAACGCACCTTTTTCAGATAGCACAGTGTAGAAATTATCCTTTATTTCCGGTGCCAGCCGGATGGCTTCCATAAATTCGGCTCTGTGCAAAGGATTTTCTGACATAAAGCTGAAAAAGCCGCTCTCCAGAACATCTTTTTTTACCCTTTCATAGGTAAATTGCTGCAAGAAGGCTGTTCCCAAAGCTGCCACCCCCACCTGCAAGCCATGTAACGACGGCTTTTGGGAAACCTGATCATAGGCATGGGAAATCAGATGCTCTGCACCGCTGGCAGGACGGGAATTGTTGGCAATAATCATGGCAATGCCGGTCATCAAAAGTGAGCTGGCTATGATGCCGGTAAATTCAACATCTGCGCAATCTTTGGGAGTATAGTAACTAAAGGTATCTGCTGCCTTTGTAGCCACTGTGGCAGCAAAATCATTAACAGGTGTACCGGCTTTTTTGTAGGCAAGTTTCCAGTCAAAAACAGCTGTGGTTTTACAAAACAGATCACCAATGCCGGAGTACAGAAACTGCCTGGGGGCATTGCTGATAACTGCCGTATCAATAATTACACCGTTTGGCACAACGGTTTTTACACTCTTGCGGGTGCCATCAATAACAAGCGAGCTGATGGCAGAGGCAAAGGCATCATTGGAAATAAGTGTAGGCACAGCAAACATCTGTAACTGACGGCTAAAGGCAACGTATTTACAGTAATCAACTGCCATGCCACCACCAACAGCAATTACCAGCTGGGTCTCAAAAGGCAACCTCTTGGATGCTGCAAAGGCATCATCAATATTGTTACCTGTTACCTCTTCCTCATAAACCACCTCAATTGATGATGAAGCAAAGGAAACGTCAATAATATTGCTGAAAAGGTTTTTTATGCCTGTACCCCAGAAAACAGCCACCTTGGTAAAGGATTCCTGACGTACATATTTGCCCAGTTTGTGCAGGGCATTTGGCTTGATACGTAACAGTGATGGTATTTTAATTTCCATTTTACAGGTTCTCCGGATAAATATCTTTTACACTTTCAAATATCAGATCAGGCTTATAGGGGAAATCCGATAAATCTTCTCTGTGGGTAACGCCAGAAAGAACCAGACAGGTTTTCATACCTGCCTCCATGCCACCCACAATATCCGTATCCATCCGGTCACCCACCATAATCGTATTATCGGCATGAACCCCCAGTTTTTTTGTGGCAATGGTCATCATCAGTGCGTTTGGCTTGCCAATGATATACGGGTTTTTACCTGTTGCCGCAGTTATGGCAGAAAGTATCGTACCACAGGCTGGTTCTATCCCGTTTTCTATTGGATCAATCACATCCGGATTGGTACCGATAAACTTGGCACCACCGTTAATCAGGTTAACCGCTTTTTTCAGAAGCTGATAGTTGAAGTTGGGGGTTTTACCCACCACCACATAATCAGGGTTTTTATCTGTCAGGGAAAAACCGGCATTGTACAGCTCATTGGCAAGACCGGAACCGCCAAGGGCAAAGATAGTGGCTTTTTCTTTTTGATTTTTAAGAAATATGGCTGTTGCCATGGCACTGGTAATAAAATTATCTTCAGATAAACCTTTAATACCAAGATGTTCCAGCTTTAACACCAGATCAACCGGACACTGCTCCGAATTATTGGTTAAAAACAGAAACTTCACCTTGTTGTGCAGCAAACGCTGCACAAATGCATCTGCCCCGTCAATCAACCTGTTTCCGCGGTAAATCACACCATCCATATCACAAAGCAGATTAAGCATGTTTAGTTGTTACCTTTCATCACAATTAGTACAAAAAAGGTGGAATCTTCTTCTGAGAGCCCTTTATTTAGCCCAAAGCCACGTCCAACGTCATCATCACCGCAAACCCCACCATAGCCCCCACAGTTGCCAGATCAGTGTTTTTGGCAAGCTGAGATTCAGGAATAACCTCTTCCACCACCACATAAATCATTGCTCCGGCAGCAAAGGCAAGGGCATATGGCAAAATAGGTTGCAGGCTGATTACTGCAATTGCGCCTAAAACTCCGGCAATGGGCTCAACTAGACCGGACAGCTGACCATACCAGAAACTTTTGGTACGGGATAACCCTTCGCGCCGCAGCGGCACAGAAACAGCAGCACCTTCCGGAAAATTCTGGATACCAATACCCAGTGTCAGGGCAATTGCTCCAGCCAGTGATGCAGAGGGCAGATCAGCAGCCAGGGCACCAAACGCCACCCCCACCGCAAGCCCTTCAGGTATGTTGTGCAGGGTTATTGCCAGCACCAGTAGCGTACTACGCTGCCAACTGGTTTTAATCCCTTCGGCATCTTCGGTTTTAAACCCCTGGTGCAGGTGGGGTAATACCTTATCCACTGCCCAGAGGAAAAAACCGCCCATCAGAAAACCGGTGGTGGCAGGAAACCATTTAGGCAGCTGACTCCCACTATGTTCAGCCATTTCCATTGCCGGCTCAAGCAATGACCAGAAGCTGGCAGCAATCATTACACCGGCAGCAAAACCCAACATACCATCCAGAACCTTACGGTTTATGGTCTTGAAGAAAAACACCAGACCAGCACCCAGTGCCGTCATCAGCCAGGTGAAAACCGTTGCAGCCAAAGCCTGGTAAACCGGCGAAAGAGATAAAAACCATTGGTACATCAAGTAAACTCCTTTTTATCCTGTGCCGTTATTGGCGGTTAGCCAGAAATGTGGTAAAGAACTGAAACAGAATTGAGGCACAATCAAAGAATCATTAGACGGACTTTTGACCACAGATTTTAGCAGTAATCCCGTAAAAGAAAAAGATACCAGGAGCATGGCAGTAAAATGCGTTTTAATACAAATGACCATATCAAATCCATTAATCTGCCGCCAATAGGTGAAGTAAGAGCCTGGGCAGCCACCCGACTACCAGATGCCAGTGAACTGATTGACCTTTGTCAGGCTGTGCCTGATTATTGTCCACCTGATGAAATGCTGTCATACATGCAGCAACTTGTACGTGACCCTCAAACCTGCCGTTATACGCCGGATGAAGGCCTGCCAGAAGTGCGTGAAGCAATATGCGCCCGTTACCATCGTCGTTACAAAGCAAAAATAAGGACTGACCAGCTCTGTCTGACTGTTGGTGCAAGCCAGGCTTTCTGGCTGGCAATGCTGGTACTTTGCCGCGCCGGTGATGAAGTTATCCTTCAGTCCCCATGCTATTTTGATCACCCTATGGGACTTGCAGCCATGGGCGTAAGACCTGTCTATGCAGCATATAATGAAAATGAACATGGTATTCCCAATCCAACAGTAATCGAGCGGCTGATTACCCCCCGCACCCGCGCCATCTTGCTGGTAACCCCCAGTAACCCCACCGGTGTTACCATCCCGCAAGCCCGCCTGACCGAGCTTTATTTTCTTGCCCAGCGTCACCGCATAGCCCTTGTGCTGGATGAAAGCTACGCAGATTTTGTGGATGGTCTTCCCCACGATCTTTTCACTTTGCCGGATTGGTACAACAACCTGATACATATCATGTCTTTTGGTAAAAGCTATGCCCTTACCGGCTATCGTGCAGGGCTTTTGGCAGCAGCACCGGAGTTTATCCGCCAGGCACTGAAAATACAGGATTCAATGACTGTCTGCCAGCCGCACATTACCCAGATGGCATTAAAGTATGGCATGGAAAATCTTGATTACTGGATTGAGGAAAAGAGGCTGATGATGTCACTGCGCAACAGCCTTTTTGCTGCCGAGTTTGTAAAACCTGGTAACCGTTTCAGAATGGTCAGCAGCGGAGGGTTTTTTGCCTGGGTGAAACATCCGTTTAATGGTAAAAGCAGCCGAGCTGCAGCACAACACCTGGCAAGGGTAGTCGGCATCATGACCTTGCCTGGCGAGGCGTTTGGTCCTGGACTTGGGGAGTATCTAAGGCTTGCCCTTGGCAATATCAAGGAAAGACAGATTCAGGATATTGTGACACGTTTCAGGCAGGCAGTATGAACGGGCATTTAAAAAACACCCCTACGGCAAGGGGGGCAGGGGGAGTTATGAAAAAAGGTGTCACCCTCGTCTATCCAGCACAAAGGTCACCGGTCCATCGTTAATCAGGCTTACCTGCATATCTGCCTGAAAAATACCGGTGGCAACTTTTATCCCTTTTTGCTGTAACTTGTTGACAAAATACTCATAAAGTCGTTTGCCTTCTGCTGCCGGTGCCGCACCATCAAAGGATGGTCGTCTGCCTTTATCGCAGTTTCCGGCAAGGGTAAACTGCGATACCACCAGCAGTTCTCCATTTATATCATTCAGGGCAAGGTTCATCTTGCCTGCTTCATCCTCAAAAATCCTTAGCCCTGCAATTTTATCTGCCAGCCAGTCAGCACAGGCTTCGGTATCGCCTTTTTCAACGGCTTGCAACACCAACATACCGCTGCCAATGCTACTGACAGTTTTACCTGACACAGCTACTGATCCGTTTTTTACTCTCTGGATGACCAGCCGCACGCTATTGTTGCCCTGCCCACAACGGATGGTTGTTACTGCCAGCAGTGGTACTTATCCTGGTCTGACCACTGCCATCAGCCCGCATAACGTAAATCGCTTCTCTGCCATCGCGGTTGGAGCTGAAAACAATCAGTCGTCCATCAGGCGACCAGCGCGGACGCTCATTTCTGCCAATATCAGTTAGTTGATACTGCTCACTGCCATCGGCTTTCATCACAAATATCTGAAATCCGCCGGCAGAACGGGTATAGGCTATTTTACTGCCATCTGGAGACCAGGCAGGGTTGGAACTGTAGGCAGTGCCAGATGACAGTCGCTGCTGGTTACCACCGTTGTTATCCATCACAAATACCTGCGGATTACCCAGTTTGTCTGACACAAAGGCTATTTTACTGCCATCTGGTGACCAGGCAGGAGAAACATTGGCACTTTGGGAAATCGTAAGACGGTTTGGATTTTTGCCACTGCTGGCAATGGTATAAATCTCGGTATTGCCGTCTTTGGATAAGCCCAAGGCTATTTTACTGCCATCTGGCGACCAGCTGCCGGTGATGTTAAGCCCTGATCTGTTGGAGATGACAGTTTCCAGACCAGATGCGAGGTTACGTTTATACAGATCAGGATTACCCCGTTTGTAGGATGTGTAGATAAGTTCACGCCCGTCAGGAGAGAGATCAGGCGAAAGGGTTATGGAACGGTTATGGGTAATCTGCCTGGCATTTCTGCCGTCCCAGTCCATCTGCCAGACCTCTTTGTTGCCACTTTGGCTGGATACATAAAATATGGGCAGAGAAAAAGATCCGGCAGTGCCGGTGAGGGTTAAAAGGATATGATCACTGAAATTGTGGGAAAAACGGCGCAAATCCTTTGCCTTACCCAGATAACGCTTTACAGCAAGCTGCTTTTGTCCGGTGATGTCAAACAGGCGAAACTCCAGGGTAAGTTCATCCCCGCGCAGTTCGTATTCTCCCAGCACCAGCAGATCAAAACCAGCTGTTTGCCAGGCAGCGTAGCTGGGGCGTGCAAGTGCAAGCCCGCCCGGCAACGGTAATGCTGTGCGCTGTTCAGTCAGCATCAGACCGGACATGGCCATATCAAAACCGATTACCTCAGCCGCTTCATTGGCAAGCTCAGGGCGGATTACTGTTCCGGCAGGTTGGGGCGGTACTACAGCCATTTTAAGCTGGCGATTACCAGAGGCAGTAACCTCAACAGCCGGTGCAGCCGCAGCCATTACGGGCAGCAGACAGCAAAGCAGCAAGGCAGCAAATACAGGGTACAACCGATTTATCATTGTTGCGCTACTCCTTCGGGTCTGAACACAAACAGACCTTCATACTGTTGGTCATCCGGCGGCGGCACAAATTGCGGCTCTGCCATGTTAATCGCTCTGCGTACTGCAAGCTCAAACAGCTGATCTTTGCTGCTTTTTTCAAAGCGGGCAGAAAGCAATCTGCCATTTGCAGCTATCACCAGCCGTACCTGCACAAACGGAGCTTTACTCTGGTAGCTGATGGTTTCCTGAAAAGCATCTTTAAGGCGCGAATGAATATAAGCTGTGTAGTCACTGCCGGCCTGACTGCCCATACCTTTGGGCATACCGCTGCGCCCTTGTGCATCAACTTTGGTACGCAACTCATCCAGACGTTGTGCCTGACGGCGTGCATCAGCGGCAGTTTGCAGCTTTGCCATCTGCTGATCAAAGCTTGCAGAATCAGCCTGTTTTTGAGTCTGTTTTTTAGGCGAGACAGCAGGGGATGAAGTAACTGGCACAGTTGGTGCAGACATTTCAGGCTGTGCAGGTTCTGGTGGAGGAGGTGGTGCCAGATCTTCAGTATCAGCGGCTTGCTGCGGACTGCCGGCACGGGGGGCTGCCACCGGCATGTTGACAACATCAACATAATAGGTTGTCTGCACTGGAGCAGGTTCAGGCATAAACTGCTGCCACCAGAAAAGCAGCAGAAACAGCACAAGGTGCAGCAAAAATGATGCTAACAGGCTGGCAGTAAAACCCGGATTTTTTTTCTCTTGATACGACATTTCTATTTTTGAGGAGGCTCGGTTACCATACCAAGACGTTCTATTCCGGCACCCTTGATATCTGCCATTGCCCGCACAACATCACCATAGGGCACACCTGCATCGGCTTTAAGGAATACTTCTTTTTTGCTGCGCTCGGCAAACATCTCGGCAAGACGACTGCGCAGGTCACCAGCCGGAATCTCATCTTTGTTGACAAAGGTACGCCCCTGCTGGTCTACCGTGACAATCACTGTTTCTTCCTGGGCATCTATACCTTTGGCATCAGCTTTGGGCAGATTAACCTGCACCCCTTGCTGCATCATCGGTGCCGTTACCATGAAGATAATCAGAAGCACCAGCATTACATCCACCAGTGGGGTAACGTTTATCTGCGCCATTACATTGCGTTCATCATCATTACTGCTGTTTCTGTTCATCATTTTCCTCCTATTTGCCAGCTATATTACGCTGAACAATATTGAGGAACTCGGTGGAAAAACTGTCCATCTCTTTTTGCAACACCCTGATTTTATGCTGAAAGTGGTTGTAGGCCATAACTGCCGGAATTGCTGCCACCAGACCAATGGCAGTGGCAATAAGTGCCTCGGCAATACCAGGGGCAACAACAGCAAGGGAGGCAGAGCCGGTCTGACCAATACCTATAAAAGCAACCATAATCCCCCAAACTGTGCCAAAAAGACCGATAAAAGGAGAGGTGGAGCCGGTGGTTGCCAGAAAAGTGGTGTATTTTTCCAGTTTGGTCACTTCAAGGTTGGTGGCACGGCGCAAGGCACGGGCAACGTTATCCACACCACCCAGGTCTGTGCTGATGCCTCCACCATGATCCTGGCGGCTGTCACCTGCATCCATCACCTGCTTCAGTTCGTTGTAACCTTCGTTAAAAAGAGCCACCAGGGGAGAATTAGCAAAACGATCAACCTGGGAAGCAATGGCATCAAAACGCTTGGTTTTCCAGAAAAAGTCCATAAAGCGACCTGATTCGCTGAAAGCCTTATGAATCTGAAACATTTTAAACATGATAATGCCCCAGGAAAGCACTGAAAAAAGAATCAGCAACAGCAAAACAGCCTTGACCACAAGACCAGTACCGGTAAAAAACAGTTCAAAACCCACCTGGCGTTACCTCCTGTAAATAAGCATCAGTAAATCTGTTAATTATATACGATTTATCATATAGAGCAACTGTACAATCAATATACATTAACCCTGGTTTGTGGTAAAAATTATGCAGAACAAACCAGCTTCCCAATCGGAGCAACCGGAGAAATACAGATGAAAATTACACCTCTGGACATTCAGCAGCAACAGTTTAAGGGCAAAATGCTTGGCGGTCTTGATCCTGAAGATGTTGACTCTTTTTTGCAGGCAGTTGCCCATGAAATGGAAGAGCTTGTCCGTGAAAACAATGACTTGAAGGAGCAGTTATCCAGGCAAAATCGCAATCTGGACGAGTTGACCAGTAAGGAAAAAGACCTGCGTGAAACCATGCTGGCAGCCCAGCGCATTACCGAAGATATGAAGACCAATGCCCAGAAAGAAGCTGACCTGCTGGTTTCTGAAGCCAGAATAGAAGCACGCAAACTGGTGGATGACGCAGAACGGCAGGTGGCAGAATTGCAGGTAAAGGCAAATGATGTGCGCAGAGGCAAACTTCAGTTTGAAACCGAACTGAAAGCATTGCTGGACAGTTATAAACGGCTGCTTGAAACCGGTAAAAATGAACAGCTCTGAAGAAAAAAACTGGTACAAACAGCAGCAGGACTGTCTGTTTATACATGCTTATGTACAACCAAGAGCCTCACGCAGTCGCATCTGTGGCTTGCATAACGGCGAGCTGAAACTACAGCTTGCTGCTCCTCCTGTTGATGGTGCTGCCAATGATGAATGCCGTTCCTTTTTTGCGCGGCTTTGCAAGGTACCCCGCTCGGCAGTAAGTATTGTCAGCGGAGAAACATCACGCCACAAACGTTTGCAGATTTTGGGGGGGTGTCTGGAATCTGTCAACAAAGCATTAAATGACAGTCAATAATCTTTGAATACCCTAAATTAGGTAACAAAGGGTACATTTACGAAAGGAAACGTACAAAATGGCAAAAGCTCAAAATGGCAACACAGTAAAGGTTCATTATACAGGCAGGCTTGATGATGGAACTGTCTTTGATTCCTCGGAAATGGTGGAGGAAAGCGGTGGCTGTTGCTCCAGTGGCTGCGGCTCATCCGGATGCGGTGGCAGCAGTGCAGAACCGCTTGAATTTGTGGTGGGAGAAGGACAGGTTATCCCTGGCTTTGAAAGTGCGGTTATAGGTCTGGCAGTTGGCGAGCAGGTTACAGTACATATCAAGGCAGAGGATGCCTATGGTCCGTATTACGATCATATGGTGGCAGTGGTTAACCGTGCCGAAATGAGTAACGAAATTGTACCGATTGAGGGGCAGCATCTGGAAGTATTGCTGCAAGACGGCTCATCCATGCCGGTGCTGATAACAGCCGTAACCGACGATACGGTGACCCTGGATGCCAACCATCCCATGGCTGGAAAAAACCTTAACTTTGATATACGGCTGGTGGAAATAGCCGGGTAGTTCCCATTCCCTTAACAGCTTTTTAAAACCCCACCCTACCTCCCCTTAAATTAAGGGGAGGAGTTAAAATTGCAGTAGTTTTCAGATATTCTACGGATTAACGTTGTACATAAGCTGCATCCCACCAACTCGGCTACCCAGGACATTGTTTATGCTTTGTTCTGCGCCCCCAAGCAGTAATTCCAGATAATCTGTTTTCTTCTTTGGCGGCTGCACTATCCCTGGTTCACCCTCTATACCTGCCAACCTGCCTGCTTCTGCTATGGCTTCCTGCTGATTGCCCAGTTTATCCACCAGTCCGACAGCCATTGCCTGCTCACCGGACAAAATCCTGCCATCAGCCAGTTTACGTATCTCTTCAAGCGGCATGTTGCGTCCATCTGCCACTGCACGCACAAACTGCTCATGGGTACTGTCAATTACAGCCTGAAACATTGCCTGTTCTTCAGCTGTAAGTGGCTTGTTGGGTGAACCGGAATCTTTAAACTTGCCGGTCTTGATGGTGCTGGATTTAATGCCGATTTTATCCATCAGTGCTTCTATGTTGGAAAACTTGATAAGTACACCGATGCTGGCAGTAATTGTACCAGGGTTGGCATAAATAACCGTTGCCGGTGCTGCGATGTAATATCCCCCTGAAGCCGCAACGCTGCCCATGGATACCACCACCTTTTTCTTTTCTGCCAGACGTTTAAGTTCATGATATATTTCCTGGGAAGGACCAACAACACCGCCAGGAGAGTCTATCCGCACCACCACTGCCTTTATGGTATCTTTTTTAAGAAAATAGCGTAGTTGACGGATCGGCTCGCGGGAGTCAATAATCATCCCCTGTATCTCAACCAATCCCACATTATCTGCTGCTGATGTTCTGGTTTCCGTGTCAAGCTGCATAACAATCCGCGCCACCTGGATACAGCCGATAAACATTAACAACAGGATTGCAAAGATAAGGGCAATGGTTAAAAGCAGCTTTTTGAGAGTCATGGTTGCCTGGTGCTCCTGCAAAAAGAATTATTAAGGAAAGATTTTATGCGCATTATGGTTGTTTCTGACACACATGGCAATGAAGATGGAATCTGTACAGCTTATCAAATGGTACAGCCGGTTGATCTGGTTATACACTGCGGTGATGGTGAGGCTGACACCTGGTTGCTGGAAAGTATTGTATCAACCCCTATACTGCGGGTAGCCGGAAATTGCGATCTTGAGTCCAGGGCACCCAAGGAATTGCAATATGAGCTGCATGGCAGAAAAATACTTGTCTGCCACGGTGACCGTTACGGTGTTAAGGGCGGACTTGACAGGCTTGCTGCCCGTGGGCGGGAACTGGCTGCTGATATTGTCCTTTTCGGTCACACCCACCAGACCCTGACCTTAGATGATAGCGGGCTGCTTTTACTTAATCCCGGCACTTTACATCAGTATGTTTTATGCAAAACCTTTGCGTTATTGGAAATAAATGAACACAGTGTGGACGCAAGCCTGATAACCTTGCCGGTAGCGTAAGTTTATTCATCCTGCTGTTGCTTGGCTAGCCTTGCCAGCTTGCGCCTTTGCGGCCAGCCAAGCAGCTCGGTAAGCGGTCCAGACAATGTGTAGCAAAGCATTACTATAAAAAGGGTAATTGCCGGTTCAGAGGCAATAATAATCAGCAACACCACTGCCAGCACCAAAAAGCCAAAGGGCTGCCGTTTAATCAGCTCCGGATCTTTAAATGAATAATATCTGATGCTGGAAACCATTAAAAATGCCAACAGGTAAATAAGGCATATTACAGCAATCCGCTTGTATGAACTTGGCCAGCCAAAATGACAAAAAAGCAGCACAGTTGCAGACACCATACTGGCTGCTGCCGGAATCGGCAGACCAAGAAAGCGGGTCATTTCAACTGTATTAGCCTGCACATTAAAGCGTGCCAGGCGCAAGGCACCGCAAGCAACAAACAAAAATGCTGCCAGCCAGCCAAGCCTGCCAAATGATTTTAAAGCCCAGGTATACATTAACAGTGCCGGTGCAACACCAAAAGCCACCAGGTCTGCCAGTGAATCATACTCCATACCAAAACGGCTGGTGGTGCCGGTAAGCCTTGCCACTTTGCCATCCAGACCATCAAAAATTAAGGCAAAAAACACCCACAGAGCAGCGGTTTTATAATCATTGTTAAGGGTGGCAATGATACTGTAAAAACCTGAAAAAAGAGAGCCGGTGGTAAACAGATTGGGCAGAATATAAATCCCTTTTCTGATGTTTTCAGTTTTTTCCAACGGTTTGTGACTCATCTTTTATTCCCTGTCATCTTTATGCAGTGATGCCAGTACTGTTTCGCCTGCCACGGTTTGCCCCCCCACTTTTACAAGTGGTGCTACTTCCGCCGGCAGATAAAGATCAACCCGTGAGCCAAAACGGATCAGCCCGTAACGCTCACCCCGTTTTAACTGGTCGCCTTTCTCTGCATAACAGATAATCCGCCGCGCAATCAGCCCTGCAATCTGCACCACCAACATTTTCATGCCGCCATTGGTTTCAAGCAATATGCCCAACTGCTCATTTTCTGATGAAGCACGGGGATCGCGAGCATCCAGAAAACGACCGCGTTTGTAAAACTTGTCCACAAGCCGACCATCAAAAGGAACACGGTTAACATGCACATTAAATACCGACATAAAAATGCTTATCTTGCAGCACTCACCCATTAGCTCATGCTGACCAGGTCCTGCATAAACCACCGTACCATCGGCAGGCGCAATCACCAGCATCTGGTCGGCAGGAGGGGTGCGCTCGGGGTTGCGGAAAAAAGAGATGGTAAAAATGCAAAGGCAAAAGGCAAGTAGTGCCGGAATAGCCAGCGAATAGGACTTGAACAGGCAGGCACCAGGGGCAAGCAGCAAAAAAAGCGCGATGGTGTAAGCAATAAATGGATACCCTTCCGGGGTAATGATTTTTTTAGATGGGCGCATGAAACCTACCGTTTTTTTTTAATAAGCAGAAAAACCCCGCATCCAGCAACAAGACGCGGGGTTTTCATCTAAACACACTAATTACATCAGTTTTTGGCTTTATCAACTATTTTGTTTTTGCCGATCCAGGGCATCATTGCACGCAATTTGCCGCCCACTTCCTCAATCTGATGCTCGGCACCGCGACGGCGCAAGGCGTTAAAAGTGGGCTTGTTGGCTTTGTTTTCAAGCATCCACTCTTTGCAGAACTGACCGGTCTGAATCTCATCCAGAATTTTTTTCATTTCTTTTTTGGTTTCAGCGGTCACGACCCTTGGACCACGGGTAAGATCACCGTATTCGGCAGTGTTGGATACAGAATAACGCATGTTAGCAATGCCGCCCTCATAAATAAGGTCAACAATCAGCTTGGTTTCATGCAGGCACTCAAAGTATGCCATCTCCGGTGCATAGCCAGCCTCAACCAGGGTTTCAAAACCTGCCTGGATAAGGGCAGAGATACCGCCGCAAAGCACAGCCTGCTCACCAAACAGATCGGTCTCAGTCTCTTCCTTAAAGGTGGTTTCAATGATACCGGAACGACCGCCGCCAACAGCAGAGGCATAGGCAAGCGCAATTTCCTTGGTTTTTGATGAAGGGTCCTGATGGATAGCTATAAGACATGGTACCCCGCCGCCTTTGGTGTACTCGTGACGCACCATATGACCCGGACCTTTGGGAGCCACCATAAAGACGTTGATATCTTCACGGGCAACAATCTGTCCGAAATGGATGTTAAAACCGTGACCAAAGGCAAGTGAAGCACCTTTTTTCAGGTTAGGGGCAATGTCAGCACTGTACACATCACCCTGAATCTCATCTGGCAGCAAAATCATTACCACATCTGCATCTTTAACCGCTTCAGCAGTGGTTTTTACTGTCAGACCGGCTGCTTCTGCTTTCTGGATTGAAGCAGAGCCCTGGTGCAAGCCAACAACAACATCAATTCCGGAATCTTTAAGGTTAAGGGAATGGGCATGGCCTTGGGAACCATAACCAATAACCGCAACTTTCATTTTTTTCAGAATTCCATGATCACAATCTTTGTCATAATAAACCTTCATATCCGTTAATTCCTCCCTGTAAATATCCGGAAAAACCGGTAAAATCACCCGCAACAAGGGGCGAAAATAATATATTCAAATATTTATGTCAATTGAGTTACCGTAAAAACTGTTACAAGCCGAGTTTTGCTGCCTGCCTGCGTGCATCGGCAGCATCTTCCTTGCTGAATCCCCGTGGTATTTTAAGTACCTGACCAGGCCAAAGCTGATAAGGATCGCGTATCTGATCACGGTTGGCACGGTAAATCAGCGGCCAAAGCTCGGCATTACTGTAAATCTCTGCACGTGCTGCAATCTGCGGCAGGGTTTCTCCCCTGCGCACAGTATATTTTACCGGCAGGTTGCTACGTTCTTCCTGCCCTGCCTGACGCTTGTCATTACTTGCAGGCTGCTTGCCTTCTTTAATCGCAAGCCTTGCCTGAATTTTCTCTTCTTCCTGCCTGCGGCGTTTTTGTTCTGCCAGCTCAGCCTGGCGTTTTTGTTCTTGCTGCCGCTTTTCCTCAAGCAGCCGCGCCTGGGCTTTTTCAAGCTCCAGCTGCAACAGTAACCCTTTTTGATACGCCAGCTGATACTGGTTTTCTGCTGCTTTTATACCCTGCTCGCCTGCCAGAAGTTTTTCAGCATTATCAAAAGTGCTGACAATGCTGGCATAATCATCGGGAAAACTGCCCCTGGCTCCTTCCCTTTCCAGCTGAATCAATGTTTGCTGGGCACTTGATCGCCAGGTTGGTGTTTGCGATGCACAACTGCAAAAAAACATCAGCAGCAGGGCAAACAGTATGAAACGGCAGCTGCCAGACATCAGCCAGTATGCTCAGGAAGCGGTCTGGGTACTTGCCGAGGCAGCAAGCCTGATGCCAAGTTCACGCAACTGCTTGCTATCCACTGCTGACGGTGCTTCAGACATCAGGCAAACCCCTTTCTGGGTTTTGGGGAAAGCGATTACATCACGGATGGAGTCTGAGCCCGTAAGCAGCATCACCAGGCGATCCATGCCAAAAGCTATGCCACCGTGGGGCGGTGTACCAAATTCAAGGGCATCCAGCAAAAACCCGAATTTGCTGCGTGCTGATTCTTCACTTAGCCCCAGCATTTTGAACATAAGGGACTGCACCTGCTCCTGATGGATTCTGATGGAGCCACCACCGATTTCATTGCCATTAAGCACCAGATCATAGGCCTTGGCGCGGCAGCGACCAGGGTCGGTTTCAACAAAAGCCAGGTCTTCATCCATCGGCGCGGTAAACGGATGGTGTACAGCTGCCCACCGCTTTTCATCTTCATCCCACTCCAAAAGCGGGAAGTCAGTAATCCAGACAAAGCGGTATTCTTCAGGATTTGCCAGCTTGAGCATTGCTGCCAGCTGGTTACGCAGCTTCCCCAAAGAATCATTAACCACCTTTGGCTTGTCCGCAACAAACAGCAATAAATCACCTTCTTCTGCATCAAAGGCTGTTTTCATGGCAGCTATTTCGCTATCGTTGAAAAACTTGGTGATAGGGGATTGCCAACCCTCGGCAGTTACCTTGACGTAAGCCAGACCTTTGGCACCATAAATAGCCACAAACTGGGTCAGTTCATCAATCTCCTTGCGGGAGAAACCTGCACAACCTTTGGCGTTAATCCCTTTGATAATACCGCCACCTGCTGCCACATCGGCAAACACCTTGAAACCGGAGTTTTTAACCAGTTCGGTCAGGTCAACCAGCTCCATGCCAAAACGCAGGTCAGGGTTGTCCACACCAAAACGGCGGATAGCCTCCTGATAGGTCATCCGCTGTACCGGCAGTTGCAGCTCAACACCTTTGGTTTCCTTGAAGATACGGGCAATCAGCCCTTCCATAACAGTGATTATATCTTCGCGGTCAATAAAGGACATCTCGCAATCAATCTGGGTAAACTCAGGCTGCCGGTCAGCACGCAGGTCTTCATCACGGAAGCAGCGCACAATCTGGAAATAACGGTCAAAACCGGAAATCATCAGAATCTGTTTAAATATCTGGGGTGATTGAGGCAAGGCGTAAAACTGCCCCTGACTGATGCGGGAAGGCACCAGAAAATCCCGCGCCCCTTCAGGGGTGGATTTGGTCAAAAACGGTGTTTCCAGCTCCATAAAACCGTTATCGCTTAAATACTGGCGGGTAATCTGGCTGACCTGGTGGCGCAGAATCAGTTTCTGCTGCAACTGGGGGCGGCGCATATCCAGATAGCGGTATTTAAGGCGGATGTTTTCATTTACATCACCGTGGTCATCCAGCATAAAAGGAAGCGGTTTTGAGCGGTTAAGCAGTTTGCATTCCTGCACCTGTATTTCCACCTCTCCGGTTTTCATGTTGGGGTTTACGGTGCCGGAAGGACGGGGAATCACTTTGCCTTTTATGGCAAGTACATACTCACTGCGTACCCCTTCGGCGATCTGGTGCGCTTCGGTATTAAGCTCAGGGTCAAAAACTATCTGGGCTA
>Ga0265295_1002795_pt1 | contig 26606 bp, 22 predicted proteins | sample Munlansysbiofilm_FD_192503 | JGI IMG/M metagenome (GOLD analysis project Ga0265295, IMG submission 192503) | Leachate microbial communities from a municipal landfill in Southern Ontario, Canada - Methane capture system biofilm | ecosystem: Engineered > Solid waste > Landfill > Unclassified ... | reverse complement strand
TTTTTCCATGTGAGGAAGCGTTCCCGCGAAGACACCTTCATAATAGGCATCGTTAATTTTTTCTCCATCATAATCTCCGAAGTTTCGTTCAATCAGCCCCGGATGAACAATGATTTCTTTGGCAATTGCCAATTCTCGGTGAATGATTTCGGCCGTTTCAAAAGCCCGTGTTAACGGCGACGAATAAATCGCTGAAAAACCTTCTTTACGGCTTAAAAAAAAGCGTGCTGTTTGAACCGCTTGTTCTTTGCCAACGGCATTCAATGGATTATCGGTCCGGCCTTGAACCAAATATTGATGGTTTGCATCGGTTTCACCGTGGCGCACCATTATTAACTCATTCATAGTATCACCAAAGACAATTATACACTAATAATGGAAAATATGGTATAATTTTTCATACGGGGTGATCATGAATGCGAATGATTGATATCATTGAAAAAAAGCGCGATGGACTGAGACTCACCAAAGCGGAAGTCCAATATGCGATTAATGGTTATGTCAAAGGCGAGATTCCAGATTATCAGATGAGTGCGTTGCTGATGGCAATCTATTTTCAAGGTATGGAAACCGAAGAAGTCACCTATTTGACCGAGGCCATGCTATATAGCGGCGATGTTATGGATTTGTCGCACATTCCAGGGGTCAAAGTAGACAAACATTCCACCGGTGGCGTTGGCGACAAAACCACGCTGATTTTAGGCCCTTTAGCGGCCTCGCTTGGGGTCAAAGTCGCAAAACTCTCGGGCAGAGGACTGGGTCATACCGGCGGAACACTGGATAAATTGGAATCCATCGATGGCTGTCGGATCGATTTGACAGAAAAAGAGTTTGTGGATCAAGTCAACCGCATCAATATTGCGGTTGCAGGCCAAACTGGCGAAATTGTGCCTGCTGATAAAATGCTGTATGCGCTTCGGGATGTGACCGGATCGGTTCCCTCAATTCCATTGATTGCATCTTCCATCATGTCCAAAAAATTAGCGGCGGGCGCTGATGTCATCTGCCTAGATATTAAAATCGGCGATGGTGCATTTATGAAAACCATCGACGACGCCAGACGCCTTTCCGAAGTGATGGTCTCCATCGGCAACGGGTTTAACAAGAAAGTCACGGCTTTTCTCACCGGTATGGAACAACCGCTCGGGCGAGCAATTGGCAATCGGTTAGAAGTCAAGGAGGCTATTGAGACATTATCCGGAAATGGTCCGGAGGATCTCACGACGCTTTGTGTGGAGATTGCCGCAATGATGTTAAAGCATGCGGGAATCGTAAAAACGCTCTCCGATGGGAAAAGGATGGCCAGAGAAAACTTGCATAATGGAAAGGCCTTGGGGAAATTCACTGAATTTATTCAAGCTCAAGGCGGTCAAATTGCTGATTTAGCAACGTTTGTCCAAGCCAATGAACAAATTCCCTTCTTGGCTAAAAAAAGCGGTATTGTCCAAAAAATCAAGGCTTATAATATTGGCTTGGTATCTATGAAACTCGGCGGTGGAAGAGAAACGAAAGAAGATATCATCGATCCGATGGTAGGTATCGTTTTAAATCGTAAAATTGGGGATCGAGTTACATGCGGTGAAACACTTGCTACGATTTATGCGAATAGGCCGGTATCCGCTGATATCATTGCCAGTTTGGAGGAGGCTTTTGTGATCACCGAAGATACTCCTCGGATTCAGCCAATCATCTTCGAAGTGATTGGTGCGTAAGTATTCTTGTCTTCACGATATATTAGTGATATAATACAATTATATTATATACAAGAGGGGGGCTCGGGGAACCGGGCTGAGAGGATGGCTATCCCGCCATCGACCTGACCTGATCTGGGTAATGCCAGCGTAGGTTCATTATGTACTGATCTTTTCAAGTCAGTCCCTCTTCGTTGGACTGACTTTTGTTTATATTTTTTATAAGAGAGAAAAGAGAGTGAGAAAAAATGACCAATCGATTTGAAATCCGTAAATTGACCGAAATTGCTTTATTGATTGCGATTGCATTTGTGCTTGATTTGATTGCATCGATCATTCCTTCACCATTTTTGTACGGGGGGTCGATTTCGCTCGCCATGTTGCCAATTTTTGTGATTGGATTGCGCTTTGATTGGAAAGTCGGAGTGCTATCGGGCTTGGCCTTAGGATTTTTAAGCACTCTCAACAATCCATACATCATTCATCCGATTCAATACCTGCTCGATTATCCGATTGCCTATGGAGTGGTCGGATTGTCGGGCGTGTTCAAAGATCAAACCAATCGGTTGGGACGATTTCTTGCCGGCATCGTACTCGGCTCATTCCTTCGTTATCTTGCCCATGGATTCTCTGGTATCATTTTTTTCAGTGAATATGCATTGATGGAAGGAAAAGACCCTTGGGTTTACTCTTTTATCCTTTATAATCTTCCCTATATGGCCGCATCGATGGCCTTCTGTCTGATTGTCGGATCAATATTATGGCAGCGGAAGTTGTTTCAAAAAAATCTTCACTAGTTCTTACAACCTATTAGCACTCATGTCTTGACAGTGCTAAATGTTATGGTATAATAGGGACAGAAACGACATTTGGAGGTAGAACATGAAAGAAACAATGGAATTTAAAACCGAATCGAAACGGTTACTGGAACTCATGATCAACTCGATCTATACCAATAAGGAAATATTCCTTCGCGAATTGATTTCCAACGCTTCTGACGCCATCGACCGCTATCACTTGTTGAGCCTTTCCGATGAATCGTTGGAAAAAACCAATGATTACGAAATTCATTTGGAAGTAGACAAAAAAAGACGGCAATTGACGATTACCGATAATGGTATCGGCATGACACGTCAAGAACTACTCGATAATCTCGGAACGATTGCCAAAAGTGGCACCTTGGAATTTCTCAAGAACGTCAAAGGAAAAGAAATGAAAGACATTGATCTCATTGGCCAATTTGGAGTGGGCTTTTATTCGGCGTTCATGGTGTCTAAAAAAGTGCAAGTAATCACGAAATCACCCTTTTCTGAACAGGCGTATAAATGGGTGAGCGATGGTGAATCAGACTATACGATTGAAGAGGTCGATAAAAAAGATCGAGGAACCGAGATCACCTTGACATTCAGAAAGAATGAGGATGGGGACCAATATGATGATTTCCTCGAGACCTATAAAATCCGTTCTTTGGTCAAAAAATATTCGGATTACGTCCGTTATCCGATCACCATGGAAGTAGAGACACATCAACCGAAAAAAGACGACGAGGGTAAGGATATTGAGGGAAAAACGGAAACCGTTCTGAAGAACGAAACGTTGAACTCGATGTTGCCTATCTGGAACAAAAATAAAAGCGAAGTGACGGATCAAGAGTTGCAAGATTTCTATAAATCGCAGTATTTTGATTATTCTGATTTTCTTTTTCACATCTGGACCGATGTGGAAGGCGCGCTTACCTATAAATCACTCGTGTTTATACCGGGAAAAGCTCCGTATAACTTATATTCGGAAAAATTTGAAAAAGGGCTCCAACTCTATGCCAAGGGCGTCTTTGTCATGGACAAATGCAAAGAGTTGGTTCCTGATTATCTTCGCTTTATTCGTGGTCTCGTCGTATCGCCTGATTTGTCGTTAAACATCTCGCGGGAGATTCTTCAACACAATCGCCAACTCACAAAAATCAGTCAAAATTTGGAAAAGAAGATATTGAATGAACTGGAAAAAACCCTGAAAAACGATCGCGAGAAATATATTAAATTCTGGAAGGAATTTGGAGTAAACCTCAAATATGGGGTTTATGATAACTTCGGAGAGAAAAAAGATTTGCTCAAAGACCTCTTGTTATTCGAGACAACCAACAAAGATGACTTGATCACCTTGAAAGAATATGTGGATGCCATGCCGAAAGATCAAGAAGCCATTTATTACGGATCTGCGGCATCCAAAGATGCCATCAAGGTGACTCCACAAATGGATTTGATCAAGCAAAAAGGATATGATGTATTGGTCTTAACGGACGATGTCGATGAATTCATGATCCAGATGTTGCAAGAATATGAGAAACACACCTTTAAATCGATCAATCAAGGTGATCTGAACATTATCGACGAGAACGAGAAGAAGACGGTTGAAGAACTGGAAAACCAAAATAAAACATTGCTTGAAGCATTGAAAGAGATTTTGGCTTCGGAAGTCAAAGACGTGAAACTTTCCACAAGACTGACGGATTCACCGGTCTGCTTAGTCAGTGGCGAAGGATTGTCCTTCGAAATGGAAAAGGTGATTCGCCAACTTCCGGGGGAAAAAGAAGTCAAAGCGGAAAAGATTTTAGAAATCAATCCAAAACACGATTTATTCAAAGCCATTCACAAAATTCATACCGAGCAATCCGATAATCTTGCGGATTATGCGTGGATTCTCTATAATCAAGCGTTATTGATCGAAGGTTTGCCTTTGAAGGACCCGGTGGATTTTGCGAATAAAATGGTCCGATTGATGGTCAAGTCCGCCCAATTGGAGAACGCGAATGAATGAGGCCTTGAAGGCAGTCAAAAAAGGACTTGTTTGGCTTAAAAAAGAAACTCCGATTAAGATAAGGCATCGAAAAACAAAAGTGGCGGAAATCTTGGAGCTGACTCTTCCGCAAAACAAAGAGAAGAGCGCCCTTCGTTTTACCTTTCATTATTATCCACAACAGGAGAACTTGAGTTGTTTTTATGAGTTCATCCGCGAATCCAAGAAAGGAACTCTCCAGGAAAAGTATTCCTTCATGAATGCTCTAACCGGAGATCCACTTCCGGGAATTAGTGAAGAAGATCAAAAAAAGCTTCTACAAGCCTTTGATTTTGAATTGGTCGATCAGAAAATCAAGTCCAAAAAAGAAATAATGATTCAAGCGGAATGTTTTCTTCAAGTAATCCAGAATAATCTTTCTTCACTGAGACAATCAGCTAATGCAATGCAAAAGGCGGTCTAATCCCGAGGGGATCAGACCGCCCTTTTCTTCTAGCAACTCTGGTAACGTGAAAAGTTATTTCAGAAACAAAGGATAATCGAAATGATTGAGTGGATTTTTCAAAATCGGGGCATTGGCGGAATTCTCTGGCGATTCTTGATTTAATAGAAACGGCGAAAATGATCGCCACTGAAGCTTGTGTTTGATGTTGTCTATCACCATTAGATTCATCATTCCCTCGCCATATCGATTCCAATGTTGATAATTGGTGACCAAACACAAGACATCTTTACCAGTTTTATTTTTTTGAATTAGACGTCCTTGGCCAAAATAATGACCGCCGATCGCGAGGAAGACTTGATCAAAGGGCTCTATCAGCTCATCCCAGATCCGCCTGGCTTCAGGATATTCAAAATAAGAAGGGGTTGAAGGTTCCTCATGTGCAATAAGCACATGTGTCGCGATGATGGTGGGCAGGCAACGATTGGCTTGAAGCACCTTTTTTGCCCAGGCAAAAGTGGCGTTTCCAGCAGCGTAATCCAACATCAGTATGAGAATTGATTGTTCATGATAAGTCACAAAGTGATAAGAATTCCAGCCGTTTTCTGAAAAATAGGTTAGTGACTCATTATTTAGTCGAGCGATTTCTTGGACAAAGAAAAGATATGGTTCATTATCCCTGCGAGAATCATCTTTAAACGCATGAAAAGGAACCCCTTCATGCCAATCACTCAAATTGTGATTACCGGCCGTATAGGCAATCGTGAGCCCCTGGTGTTGCAACAAGGATGCGGCTTCTTGTGCCATGATCCATTGAGACCGATCCTGGGGATCGTGAACGATATCTCCCAGATGAATTACTTGTTTGATGGCATAGTGTTTCTGGTTTTGAACAATCCATCTTATTTGAGATTCATGAAGCGATTGGGTCAGGCGATCATGAATATGCGTATCCGGGATAATGGCTACCGAAAAAGCCGATTGTGACAGATCCAACTGGAGCGGGTCTTTGTTCATAAGAATACCTCGCGGGAAATCGAGTGTTGTCATATTTCATTTAAGCATTATAACACGTTGTTCTGTCGCTGTCATGAGAGTGTCACACATTTAAAATGATATTTTTTCAAAAAAATGGTGTCCACTAAGAAACAAGAAAAAAAAGAGTCAACAAGACTCTCTCTACTTGAAATACACTTGATCAACGATCGACAAATAATCCAAGCGTTTGACATACGCTTCTTTCAATTCATGTCCGTAAGTTTCAAATTCAGATAACTCAATCGATTTTCTCCCAGTTTTTCCGCGTTCATAAAAATCGACCAGATAAGAGGCATCAAGCAAAAAAGAACGTCCGAGCAACGTAAAATGGACAATAACGAAGCCGATACCACCATGGCGGATGACGTTATGAAGATGAATTACTTGATGCGGATGGATGTTTTTTAGCGGAAAAGAGGTTTTTGTTCGAGTTTCCTTGGCCTCAAAATCGATGTATCGTCCCTTATATAAGCCGTTATAATCGGTTGTGGAAGGCACTTTATAATAAGCTTCACTGATTTTGGCGGCGCTTCGGCGTTCATAATCGACTTTGACAACTTGAATGGGAATGGGCTTTTTGTAAATATAAGCAACATCGTTATCAATATAAAACTGATTGGTTTGATTGATTGCTTCTTCCAAGTCCATACCACGATTGGCGACAGAAGTCCGAGTCTGATTTGTTTGGGTTTTCTTTATGGGATATTTGACCATGTCCTCACCTGATATAATTGTATCACATTTGGCCAGCTTCCCAGGGAAAAAAAGATGATGTGGTCCAAAAAAAGATGGCTTGCCTAGATTTCAATCTTTTTAGTGTTCAAAACGATTGGTTTCGGGTATAATATAATCAATATGACCAGTTTAGAAAGAGGTCTCGTATGAGTCAAATAAAATTTTTTGCGCTTGGCGGTCTCGGAGAGAACGGCAAGAATCTTTATTGTTTGGAAATCAACGAAAAAATCCTCGTGTTGGATGCGGGTTTGAAACATCCTTCCGGTGATCTTTTGGGAGTGGATGCGATTGTCCCAGATATCGGATATTTGGAAGCGAGAAAGCAAGATGTGATCGGTATTCTGTTATCCCACGCTCATGACAAGCATGTCGGCGCAATTCCGATGCTTATAAAGACGATTCCTGCCCCGGTATTTGGAACAAAATATACCATTGCTGTGATCAAGGATATGTTGAAGGATGGAAAATATAATCCCGACCAATACGACCTTCGAGTCATCGACCGGTCGCAACCGTTACAGTTTAGCGATTTCCAAGTTGAGTTTTTTTCGACCACCCATTCTATTCCCGAATCATCGGGATTTGCGATCATCACCGAAGATGGAGTCATTGTGTATGCCACTGACTTTACCTTTGACCAGAACATGGGTTCTTTTTACCAAACAGATTTTGTCAAATTGACGAAATATCAAAATATGGGGGTATTAGCACTTTTGTCGGAGTCGTCTGGTGCGCTCTCCATTGGCCACTCAACCACCGATTATCAATTAACTCATACCCTCCGGGAAACGTTCCAAAAAGCCAAAAAAAGAGTCATTGTCGCGATGTATTCTACCGAACTCTCCAATATCCAAAAAGTAATCAACGAAGCGGTACTTGCCGATAAAAAGCTGTCCATTATTGGACGTAAGGCACAGCGATTGGTCGATATCGGCGAAACTCTAGGATATATTCAGATTCCGAAAGGTCGTCTGGTCAATCTGAAATTTATCGATGAGACCAATGACAATGATTTTGACGATGTTGTCTTTTTGGTGACCGGTGAACGACACGAACCGTTTTTCATGTTGCAACGGATGGGCAAAGCGATTGATCGCTTGTTGCATCTCAAAGCTGATGATACGGTGCTGATGCTTTGCCCGCCCATCATTGGAACCGAAAAAATCGCTGCCAAGACCTATGATGCTCTCTTGAAAATCGGGTTGAATCTAATCCGAGTAGATAAAAAGCATTTGTCATTTTTCCACGCATCCACCGAAGACATTAAATTGCTCTATAGTTTACTGAGGCCAAAATACATTGTTCCAATCACAGGGGAATTTCGTTATCAATTGGCACAAAAGCAGTTAGCCAAAGAATACGGTTATCCCGAAGATAACATTGTGTTGATCGATAATGGTGAAGTTATCACTTTTACAGACGGCATTTTAGAACCTCGACACGATACGGTGATGAACGGATCGGTGATGATCGATGGTAATTTTGAAAGCGACATCAATGATGCGGTATTGAAAGAGCGTGAATTGCTTGGTGATGATGGGTTTGTTATGATTGTCGCCAATATTGATAGCAACCAGAAACGGATGCTAAACACACCGGAAGTTGTCAGCCGCGGATTCATGTATATGCGTGAGAATGAAGATGTGGTCAATCAAATCAAAGAGATCTATCGAAATGTGACCGAATCACAACTGGCTCTTGATGTCTTTGATTGGCGCATTTATAAGGAAAACATCCGCTATGAAGTCCAAAAATATCTCTACCAGCAAACCAAACGCAAACCAGTGATCATTCCAGTGATCATTGATATAAATAACAATCGGGTTTGCCGAGAAATTTAAAAGAAGAAGACGTTCATCAAAATGAGCGTCTTCTTTACCTTTTTTTGCGGATCGATTGAAGTATCTCGTCGTATTGTTCCTTAAATATCATTTCAATGCGAGTATGATCCTGGGGTTCGTAATAACGAACATTGCTCAATTCTTTAGGCAAATAATCCTGAATGACCCGATGGCCAGGATAGTCATGCGGATACAGATATGGTTTCTTTTCATCATAAGTTGGATTATTGATGAGATGACTGGGTACTTTGTAGGTTTTGCCGGATTCGACATCACTGATGGCTTTGTTAATTGCCAGATGAGCACTGTTGGATTTGGGTGAAAGACATAGTTCAATCGTTATTGCGCCCAAGGCGTTGATGGCTTCGGGAAAGCCGATGTGGCGACAGATGTCACAGGCTGCGGCTACCTTGGGACCCATGCTGGGATTGGCCAATCCGATATCTTCATAGACAATCGCACTGATTCGTCTCAATAATGATTCCAAATCGCCTGCGACTATAAGACGCGCCAAATAATGCAAGGCAGCATCGGCATCACTTCCGCGAACTGATTTATGAAATGCACTCAATATGTCATAATAATTATCGCCACGATCATCGGTGGATATGGCCGGTTTTCCAATCACTGTTTTCACGATCTCAATGTTGTTTACTTGAATCGGATCCAGCTGTAACAAAAGCATCTCCAGCATGTTGATGGCACTGCGAACTTCACCATTCGCGGCAATGGATAGATAGTCATATACATTGTCGGGCAAGGGGTCAGTAAATCCGTACTCCTGAATATCGATTCGTTGAAGAAAGGCTTTGATCTCCGCTTCATTTGGTCGATCCAACCTAAAAATGGATGCTCGGCTCCGAATCGCCGGATTACAGGCGATATAAGGATTCTCAGTGGTCAAACCAACCATGATGACCTTGCCAGTTTCAACATATGGTAATAAATAATCTTGAATATCGCGATTCATTCGATGAATCTCATCGATGATCAATAAGACATCGCCATATAATTTAACGCTCTCGATGATTTGTTTCAAAGTAGCCTTTGAATCGGTCGAGGCATTAAACTTAAAATGATTGAGTGGGAAATGTTCGGCAATTAACAGGGCGATAGTCGTTTTCCCGACACCAGTCGGCCCATAAAGAATGAGGGAAACAAGCTTCTCCTTCTTTAACATGTTCTTTATTATTTGAACGATCCGATCTTGTCCGATGACTTCTTCGAATGATTTTGGACGCATACGGTTAGCCAATGGTTCGTACATATGTATCACTTCCTCGCTCCATCACCAAAAATTATACCACATTCTTTGCAAAAACAGAGAAAAAGCATATAATTAAACTAGACACAGGAAACGGGTGAAAGCCAATGTTGATCGAAAAAATCAAACAATTGAAGCAGGAGAAACAAGCGGTTATTTTGGCCCATTATTATCAAAGGCCCGAGGTTCAAGATGTTGCGGATTACATTGGCGATTCGTTAGATCTCTCGCGGATCGCCGCGAAGACGAACGCAAAAATCATCGTGTTTTGTGGAGTGAATTTTATGGCGGAGACCGCAAAAATTCTCTCTCCGGACAAGAAGGTATTGTTGCCGGTTGCTGATGCCGGTTGTCCGATGGCCATGATGATCAATGAAAAGAAACTCAGAGAGTACAAACAACAACATCCCGATCGAGTTGTGATCTGCTATGTGAATTCTTATGCGTCTGTAAAGGCACTGTCTGATGTCTGTGTAACAAGTTCCAATGCAGAAAAAATCATCCGTCGTTTCCAACATCAAAAAATCTGTTATGTTCCCGATAAAAATCTGGGATTGTATCTCAAAGAGAAATATCAGCTTGATTTAGAGACCTGGCCGGGGTATTGTTGTATCCATAACAATTTAAAACCAGAACAAGTACAAGAAATGCGACACCTCCATCCCAATGCCAAGGTGTTGATTCATCCAGAAGCGCCGTTGGAAGTATTACGACTCGCTGACTATGTTGGTAGCACTTCCGGAATTATACGAACAGCGACAGAATCAGCTGATCAAGAATTCATCATCGGCACCGAAGAAGGCATACTGTATCCCCTCAGACAGAAAAACCCCGAGAAAAAATTCTATTTATTGAATAAAGGGTTACTGTGCCGAAACATGAAAAAAACAACTTTACCCGATGTTTTGCGGTCTCTAGAAACAGAAACTCACGAAATCATCGTAGAAGAATCCGTTAGGATTCAAGCAAGGCGTTCATTGGATTTGATGTTGGAATGGAGTCAAGAAGATGCGTAAAGTGGATGTATTGGTCATAGGCACCGGCTTGGCGGGAATATATGCCGCTTTATCAATCGATTCAAAATATCGCGTTTGTTTGATTGCCAAAGAGATGCTCGCTCACTCGAATTCCATGCTTGCTCAAGGCGGGATCGCCGCCGAATTGACTGATGATCCCATCTCCTTGGAAAGTCATTATGAAGACACCTTAAAAGCGGGGTCTTACCATAATAACAAACAAGCAGTGAAATTTTTAGTCAGTCAGGCAGCGGAAGCGATTGAATCTTTGGTAGACTTTGGGATCCGCTTCGACAAAGATGCAGAGAATCATTATCTTTTAACGCGAGAAGGGGGTCATTCCAAGCGGCGAATCCTTCATAGCGGCGGTGATGCCACTGGATATTACACAACACATGATCTTTCGACTCTATTGTCTTACCACCCGAATATCGAGCTATTGGAACAAACGATGGCACTTGATTTGATCAAAGGAGAAGCGGGACAGTGTCTGGGTGCTACAGTTTTGGAAAAAGACGCCCTTTATTATCCAATATATGCGAAAGCAACGATTCTTGCGACCGGTGGGATCGGTTCTGTTTATGGCTCGACCACGAATGATTTATCTGCCACTGGTGATGGCATTGGGATGGCTCATCGAATCGGTGCGGACATCATTGATATGGAATTTGTGCAATTTCATCCAACCGCATTTTACCTAGAAGGATCTCCCAGTAGAAAACGATTCCTCATATCGGAAGCGGTTCGAGGCGAAGGAGCCATATTATTAAATATTGAAAAGCAACCGTTTATGGTGAAATATCACCCCGAGCTCAAAGATTTAGCACCACGGGATGTTGTTTCACAGGCAATTTATCGGGAAATGTATGACACTTGGACCGATCATGTCTATCTAGATACCAGGCATTTGGATCCAATCTACCTGAAGCATCGTTTTCCCACCATTTATCAACACTGCTTGGAAAATGGGATTGTGCTGGGAGTCGATTTAATCCCGGTTTCTCCTTGTGAACACTTTATCTGCGGTGGTGTTAAAACCGATTTGTTTGGGGAAACAACAATCAAAAATCTGTACGCCATTGGCGAAGTGGCCTGTACCGGCGTTCACGGTGCCAATCGACTGGCATCGAATTCGCTTTTAGAATGCATTGTTTTTGGAGCGGCGGCTTCAAAGAAAATCAACAAAGATCTGATGAATTTCTCTCTATTAGAAGAACAGGTGTTTCCTGAATTACCCAATTATCACTATAACTACAAACCACTTCGCAAGAAAATTGGTGATCATATGGATGAACATGTCAGCATTGTTCGTAATGAACTCGGACTCAAGATGACAAAGACCATGCTAGATACGATGGCGGAACACTTGGAAAAAGCACCGAATTTAACACGTTATTATTATGAAGCATTGAATATGATTGCAACGGCACAGTATATTACGAATCAAGCTTACAAGCGAAAGGAGAGCATTGGATGTCATTTTCGACTCAACTGATGAAAAATAACTATCACACCCATATGTATCTTTGCCGCCACGCCATCGGTGATGTTGAAGATTATGTCCTAGAAGCGATACGCTTGGGGTTTGACAGCTTAGGGATGTCGGATCATGCCCCATTCTTCGAACTTCAAGATCGAAGCATCCGGATGTACCCTGAAGACCTTTCACTGTATCTTGAAAAATGCGATGCTTGTATAAAAAAGTATAAAAACCAAATAATAGTATATAAAGCATTGGAAATCGAGTATTTTCCGGATCACAAGCAGAAATACGTTGATTTGTTGAAAGAACTCGACTATCTCGCCTTGGGGCAACATTACATTATCGAAGCTGATTCTCCTAACGGATTAAGAAGTTCGTACAAGCTATTTACTAAAGAACAGATTACTACTTATGTAGATATGGTGATTGAAGCGATGCATTCGGGATACTTCAAATTTGTTTGCCATCCAGATTTATTCTTATACAATGTGACACGGATGGATTCCATCATTATGGAAGAAAGCAGAAGATTGATTCGAAATGCAAGAGAGACAAACACACCGTTGGAAATCAATGTCAATGGAATTCGTAAAGGATCTCGCGTCACTGATGACGGGTTGCGATTTTTATATCCAAGATTGGAATTTTGGCAAATAGTCAAAACTGAAAAAGCTCGTGTAATCATATCTTCGGATGCGCACCAACCCAACTACCTCTATGATGAAGCGGTTCAGAGCGCATACAAATTTGCGAGGGAAATTGGAATCGAAGTAGAAGAAGCGTTACAAATATAAAACATTGTCCGTCATGGCAATGTTTTTTATTTTTATTGATTTTTGAAATGTGCCATTTTTAGAGACAATCGAGTTCAACATATCGACCTCAATAAAAAAAACGCAAAATTCGCGTGTTTTTTGCGTCAAAATCGGAGAGCGATATAAAACGCGTTTAAGGAAGAATTAATCATAGCCACCGCCTTTAAATGAATATGTTTATTAACGAAGAAGTGGGTGAAATAGTCGCACTAATTGAGTTATTGATTCCATTTGAATCCTTTATGTGGAGAAATTTCTCTTTAGAGAGAAACACAAACAACTTCCTATAATATATATTATGTTAACTTACGTATAATAACTAACTTTGGCGATCGATCGAAACAATGTGAATAATGTGAAAAAGGTTATGATTCTTGTTCTCGCTAAAAATGGGTCAAAAAACGCCTTTTCAAAAAACCCATCTTAAATCTTCATTACAAATCACTGAAATTTCATTTTCTGTTCTGCATGATATTTAGTGATTATGGTATAATACGATTGGATTTAGAAAGGATGCGCTGATTGTATGGGAAAAATATACCTTGTTTTTACTGGCGGTACGATCTCGATGAAGATGGATAATTCCAATCATTCTGTTGTTCCGGCGTTATCTGCATCGGAAGTTATGTCTTCTCTATTACTTTCTTTTCATGAATATGAACTTGAGATGATTGAGTTTTCGAAACTCCCATCTCCTTCCATAACCCCACCCATCATGCTCGAATTATCTCAACTTGTTTCCCGATTACTGGATGAGATTGATACGACCGGTGTCGTGGTTGTCCATGGAACGGATACTTTGGAAGAGACTGCATTTTTTCTCGATACCGTTTTAGGACAACAAAAACCAGTTGTTGTGACTGGCTCCATGAAGTCCAGTTCTGAGCTTGGTTATGATGGTATCAACAATCTTGTCTCATCAATTCTTGTCTGCATGGATTCTGAGTCGATCGGTAAAGGTGTACTGGTTGTTTTAAACGATCAAATTAATGCGGCTAGTGAAGTGACCAAAACAAACACCTTATCACTCGATACGTTCAAGTCTCTGGATTTTGGTCCTTTGGGAATCGTAGATAATCGACAAGTGATCTATTATCGTTCTGTCAATTTCAAACGGCCGGTGATCACGACGGATCGAATTGAGGAAAATGTCTTTTTGTTGAAAGTGTGCTCGGGAACGGATAGTAAGTTAATAGATTATTTTTTGTCAGGGTTAAATGCCAAAGGAATTGTATTGGAAGCTTTGGGAAGGGGAAATGTTCCTCCGCAAATGCTTCCTGGTATTAAACGGGCATTAGCAGCTGCTATTCCCGTGGTCATTACCTCCCGCTGTCCCTCTGGTCGCGTTTTTGATACATATGGTTATGAAGGCGGTGGAAAGCATCTGACGAGTCTTGGCTGTATCATTGCTCCGAATCTCAACGGGCAAAAAGCCCGTCTATTGTTGATGCTTTCTCTTGCAAAAGCATATAAGCGGGATGATTTGATTCGAATTTTCCAAATATAGTAGCGATGTTAAACAAAAAAAATGCGCCTGTTTCGGCGCATTTTCATTTTAACATTAATTTCAAAGCATCTTTGATCAGTTCACTTGTTGTTTTTGATTGATCGAGTTTGTCTAATACTTTGCGAATCTCTTTATGATTGTATCCGAGAGCTTGTAATGCCTCATCTACTTCCTCTAAGGAGTTTATGAAGGAGGGAGCGATATCAAAATCGATCTTTCCTTTTAAATCCAAGATAATCTGTTGGCTGGCTTTGGGGCCTATCCCCGGGAACTTTTGTAAATATCGAGCATTTCCGGATTCGATTGCGCCTGTGATCGAAGCAACGTCTCCAGCAGCTAGAATTGCTTTTGCGCTTTTGGGGCCAATGCCGTTGACGCTGATCAATTTTAAGAACAAATCCCTTTCTTCGGGGCTATTGAATCCAAAAAGCGAAATATCATCTTCTGCCACTTTTTGGTAAAGAAAAAGGGTTGTTTCAGCATCAATCACGAACGCATAGGGATTTGGAGTTAATATTTTGTAACCTATACCGCCTACTTCAAGAGTGATATAATCAGGTTTTATGTCGGTGATGATTCCTTTCATGTAACTGTACATAGCCAACCTCCGCGCTTCTCAAACAATTCGTATTTCATATTTTTATTAATATACTGCATAATAATAACAAATAAATCACTCAATAAAAACATATTGAATATATAATATATCAATAAATATATCACATAAATATCATATTGAATTTTGAAATATTTTTTGTCCTTACCGCTTTATTTGTCAAAAAACTCAAATTCCGAATCGAATATATGAATGGTATCACCATGTTTTGCGCCTAATGACCGCAATTTATCATCAACTCCAAGCAGCCTTAATTGACGGAAAAAACGCTGAAGTGCTTCCTCTGATTGAAACCCGGTTCGATAATAGAGCCGTTCTACTTCTTTTCCGGATACCTCGAATAGATGATCACTGATTATTTCAACTCGGATCTCGGGCTCTTTTTTCTCATATTTATAAAGAACAGAGTCTTGAATAACCGGTTCCTCGGTCAATGAGAAGTAAGGTGCGTTTTGTAGCGTCTGATAAGTGAGAGCGACTAGCTCTTTCAAATGAAGCCTTTCCTGGGCACTGATGGCCACAACGGGAATTGCGTCTTTCAGAGAATGTTTGAAAGCATCGAGTCGAGAGGAGAAACCAGGGAGATCCATCTTATTGGCAACGATTATCTGAGGTCGCTGTGACAAATTGAAATGGTATGAAGCGAGTTCGTTTTGGATTATCAAATAGTCCTTGTAAGGATCGCGACCGGAAGTATCTGAGAAGTCAATCATATGTAACAAGACCCGAGTTCTTTCAATATGTTTCAAAAATTGAATTCCTAGTCCACTACCTTTCGCCGCTCCTTCGATAATTCCGGGCATATCCGCCACAACAAAAGGCGGAATTGGTGGCATTTCTACGACACCAAGATTTGGGATGAGCGTTGTGAAAGGATAATCGGCAATTTTTGGCTTTGAACCGGAGATAGCACTGATCAATGTTGATTTTCCCACACTTGGAAAGCCGATGATTCCGACATCGGCAAGCAGTTTCAGCTCGATTCTGAGAGACAATGTCTCGCTAGGATCGCCATTTTCTTGAATTCGTGGAGCCTTGTTTCGAGATGTTGCAAAAGACGCATTTCCTCGGCCACCTCGACCACCCTTGGCAATCAACGCTTGTTGGCGATGACTTGTCAAATCCGCCAAGACCTGATTGGTTTCTTCTAGATATATCAAGGTACCTACTGGTACTTTGATGATCACATCTTCAGCGTCTTTTCCGCGCATGTTTTTGTTTTTGCCATTTTCACCCGCTTGGGCACGAATGAATTTTTGATACCGTAGATCAAATAAGGTGGACAACCCTTCATCCGCCTCAAAGAGAACGGATCCGCCTTTGCCGCCATCACCGCCGGACGGTCCACCAAGGGGGACGTGTTTTTCTCGCCGAAAAGCGATGATTCCATCGCCGCCTTTTCCGGATTGGACTTGTAATGTGACTTCATCGATGAACATTCAAGTCCACCTCCTTGTCGGCAACGTCATCAAGGATCAATTCATATCCGATCCGATGCATGCCTTTGATATAGCCTTGTTTTGTGAATCCCAAACGGTTAATCAATGCCTGCATCCGATAATTATCGGGATGAGTATCCACCTTTAAAGACGCTTGAGCTGCTTGCTTGGCGATTTGAATTGCATGAAGAAACAGTTGCCTTCCGATTCCTTGCCGCATTCGCTCCGGTAATACCATCAAACGATGCAAGACATAGGAATGGTTTCTTTGCCAGGGAATCTCGCGATAGAATGGATCATTTTCTGGCAGAATCGTGACTGAGCCAATGATGGTACCTTTATCTGTATAAACAAAGAGACCTTCTTTGTCCAAATCTGAGTGAAAGTGTTCGAAAGAGGGGTATTGATCCGACCATTGATCGATGCCATGTTCATGGAGGTCACAGGCCACTTTTCTGGCGATAAGAACAAGGGCATCAAGATCAAGCATGGTTGCTTTCCGAATCACTGCATCATTAGCTGTTTTCAAGTTCTTTGACCCCATCCGAAGGTTCAGCGATCAGAATGTCCGGGACGTAATGAGTGGCTCTAAAATAGGCTTTGGCCACGGCATCACGGAAATGGTTGATATCCGACTTTTTAACGATATTCACCGTTGATCCGCCAAAACCGGCGCCTGTCATGCGGGAGCCGATACTCCCATGTGCCATAGCGAGTTCGACCAACACATCCAATTCTTTGCACGAGACTTCATAGTCCGTTTTAAGCGAATAGTGCGATTCGAGAAGCATTTCACCAAAACCCAGCAAATCCTGATTCTTAAGCAGATGATAGGATCTAAGGGTCCGATAATGTTCGCTGATGACATGCTTTGCCCGCTTACGTAACACTGGATCGGTGATCAAGTCTTGATTCTGAATGAAATCTGGATAAGAAATCATACAGAGGAAAGGAACATGAAAACGAGGTTCTAAGGCGTGAAGAGCCGCTTCACATTCTTGTCGACGTTCGTTATACTTGGAGTCCGCTAAACCTCGACTGACTTTGGAATTACAGATTACAATCGCATAATCACCTAAATGTAATGGAATCGTCTCGTAGTCAAGCGTTCGCGTATCCAATAATAATGCATGGCCTTCTACGCCACAACTGACAACGAATTGGTCCATAATGCCGCAGTTGACCTTGATATAGTGATTTTCAACTTCTTGAGCTAAAATAGCTAAATCTTTTCGGGTAATAGCGAGACGGAAGGTTTCATTCAACATGAATGCCATTAATAACTCCACGGAAGCGCTGCTCGACAAGCCGGCACCACTTGGAAGATCACCGATTAGTGCCACATCAAAACCTTGAGGAATCGGATAACCATTTTCCCGCATTGCTTTGATAATGCCCTTGGGATAATTTGCCCAACCGTGATGATTGTGGTATTCCAAATGATCCAAGTCGACTTCGATGACGCCCATTTCAGGAAAGTTTCCCGATATAAGGCGGATTTGTCGATCGTTTCGAAGAGCTATCAATCCGGTGGTTCCAAGGGACAAAGCACACGGAAACACCATGCCACCATTATAATCGATATGTTCGCCGATCAGGTTGACCCGACCCGGAGAAAAAAAGAGTCGTGACTCAGCTATATAACCATAGGTTTTTTCAAATAAATCTCTTGCCTTGTATTTCACTGTGTCACCTCCATATGCAAGCATTATAGCGCATTTTTTGACAATATTCAAGGTGAAACAAAGGAGTGCCTTCAAAGCAAAAAAAAACAGGTTTCCCTGTTTTAGTTCTGCGGATATACGGAAGCTTGTTTGCGGTCTTTACCTAGCCGTTCGTATTTGACAATGCCGGTGATCTTGGCAAACAAGGTATCATCCTTGCCAAGGCCCACATTTTCTCCCGGATGGATTTTTGTCCCCCGTTGACGGTAGATGATCGATCCAGCGGTACAATATTCACCGTCAGCCAATTTGGCGCCTAAGCGTCTGCCGGCGGAATCACGACCGTTTTTGGTCGACCCGACTCCTTTTTTTGAAGCCAAGCATTCCATTATATTCAGATGTAAAACCATCAGAATGTCCTCCTTTTTTAGTGAAACTAACGCTTAAACGTTGATATCGGTTATCGTCAATTTGGTATAGGGTTGACGATGTCCGCTTTTGCGATGATAGTTTTTCTTTGGCTCGTACTTGAAAATGATGATTTTCTTGTTTTTGCCGTGTTTGACTACCGTCGCGGTGACTGTTGCCCCTTTAACATAGGGCTTACCAATTTTGGTTTTTTCGCCGCCAACCATCAAGACTTTGTCAAAGGTGACGACTTCGTTTTCTTCAACTTCTAATTTTTCGATGAAGATCTCTTGACCGACCTCGACTCGAAGTTGTTTTCCACCTGTTTCAATCACTGCGTACATGGACTGCACCTCCTCATTTTTTAAGACTCGCCATCGAGGTACCCCGAGAGGATTTATGACCTATTCTGAGCGGTATGCGTTTCACATACGGAGGTATTATATCCTATTCATTCGGATAAGTCAACTAAAAAATCTGGGCTTTCCTCAGGGAATTTTAAGCCCCAAGAAGCGCGGAGCCGATCCATTTGACGGAGGATTTCAATTGTGATCTCTGGCGTCATGATTGGACTTGTTAATTCGTTGTTTTCCAAGCAGCGAATGACTTCCCGAATCTCGTATTCCAATCCGTTGACCTCGTGATAATGACTGATGGTATTTTCAATTTCACCGTCAAGATCATAGATCATCACTTCTTCGGCCCCGTGGAAATGCGGAATAAAAAGTTTCTTTTTTGTTCCGGTGATCCAAGCATAGGAGCCGATGTTGTCCTCGAAACTCGCCTTGAGAATTGCTTTGGCTTTCGGATAGCGATAAGTGATGGTTTCCGAGCTGTCGACATTTGTAGGCAGAAAATTCACTTTCGATGTGACTTTGTTTGGCTTCCCGAAAATCATATTTGCCAACGTGATGGGATAGATCCCGATATCGAGCAAAGCCCCACCCCCCAAATAGGGATCTTGAAGCCTCGGCCGGGTAAGATTGGCGATATCAAAGCCAAAACCGGCTTCTAGTTGGACAACATCGCCGATTTCTTGATTGTGGATAAGCTCGATCATTGAAGAAATGGCAGGTAAAAACCGCGTCCACATCGCTTCCATGACAAAGAGTTTCTTTTTTTTGGCCAAAGCGAATACATTTTCCGCTTGTCGATGATTCAAAGTAAAGCTTTTTTCACATAGCACCGATTTTCCATGTTCAAGACAAGATAGCATTTGATCATAATGGAAAGCGTGCGGCGTAGCAATATAAATGACATCGACTTTGGAATCAGAAAACAGTCGATTATAATCATTGTATTCGCTCACAATGTCATATTCTTCTTTAAAAGCGATTGCGCGTTCCAAATTGCTGGATGCTACCGCTTGGAGTTTGCCTTCCGTGGCATTCATGGCTTTGGCGAAAGCATGGGCGATTCTCCCGGCACCCAAGATTCCAAATCGAATCATTATGGTATTTCCTCCAACTTCTATTATAGAGCATTCCCCAATTCCAGTAAAGAAAAACCGCGTGTTACACAATCAGTGTTGTGCGTTTTTAGTTAACTATGATACAATGGAATTCGGAAGGTGATCAGGTATGGAACCTTGGTTGATAGCCGTTGTTGTCATTGCGAGCAGTTTGACCATTTATTTGGGATTGTCGGCGTTTTTATACCGACGACTCTTTCTTGTGGCGGGATATCATCGTCAAGCGTTTGTCGATCAAACGGATCCGTTTTTCAAGCCGAGTTGGAACTGGTTTGATCGCGCACCCAAAGAATCAGTCAAAATCAAAGCCTATGACAATACGTTGCTTACGGGTGTCTTTATGCCCAGTTATGACGAAAAGTCGACGTGTACCGCAATTATTCTCCACGGATATCGGTCGTGTCACGAAGATATGATTGCGATTGCGAAAATGTATAACGACATGGGCTTCAAGACATTGTTGATTGATCAGCGGGGGCATGGAACGAGTGGCGGAGAATTCACGTCGTTTGGCCATTATGAAAAAATGGATTTGAAAAAATGGATTCTTTATGTTTTGAAGACGTATGGAGCAGATGAAAATATTCTACTTCACGGGGTCTCAATGGGAGCTGCCACCGTGACGCTCGCATCTGCACTCGCATTGCCTGAGCAAGTGAAACTGGTAGTTGCTGATTCAGGATTTACGACGCTGCCTAGGTTGTTTTTAGCAAATATGAAAGTCAAGTTGGGATTGCTCTTATTTCCTGGACTGGATCTGATTCTTTTCTTTATGCATCGATATCTATTATGTCAGGTGAATCCATTGAAAGCAGTGCAAAAATCCCGAATTCCCATATTGTTCATCCATGGGGAAGCCGATACCGAAGTTCCCATGGTGATGGCGAATCAGCTCCATGAAGCGTCTAAGGCACCGTTTAAAGAATTGTATTTAGTTCCCAATGCAGCTCATGGAAAAGCCTATGTGCTAGACAAGACCAACCTAGAACAGCATTTGTTCGCGATTATTCGAACGTTCTTTAATATCAAGAAATCCGTGATAAAACAAATGAAATGAGCTTCGGCTCATTTTTTTTCGAGATACACACGGGCTTCATAGGGTTTCATCCGGGTCAGCTCGTCAATCGATGACACATTCGTTAACAACAGTTGAGCATGTCGTTTCGTTTCCAAGGGCTTAAAGACCAAATCACGATCGGAGAAATTACAATAAACAGTCAAGATATCCGGCCCCAGCGTTCGTTGGTAAGCATAGAGTTTCGAATGAGAAAAATACAAATCATGATAATCGCCATAGACAATGACCGGATAGCCCTTTCTTAATGCGATGATTTTTTGATAATATTTGAGAATCGACTGGTCATTGTTGAGATTGGTGGCGACATTGGTCGTCAAGTAATTGGGGTTGACTTTCAACCAAGGAGTTGTGGGTGAAAACCCGGCATGAAGCGACGAATCCCATTGCATAGGTGTTCGGGCATTGTCACGGGACATTTTTCGGATTTTGTTCATCATCCGCTGATGTGTCAGCCCCCATTTCCTGCCAGTGCGATAGATATTGTGAGTTTCAATATCTTGATAATCTGCCAAATCTGGGAACTCGGCGTTTTCCATGCCAATCTCTTGTCCTTGATAGATAAAAGGGGTTCCCTGTTGAAAATAGATCATCGTGGCCAGCATTTTGGCAGAGGCTTGATGGAAAGCTGTTGAACCGAAACGGGACACGCTTCGTGGCTGATCGTGATTTTCCAAATACAAGGTATTCCAACCCCGCCCTTGAAGCGCGTTTTGCCATTTAGCGAGAGGACGTTTTAAATTGATAGGTCGAAATTTTTTCATGAACCATTTCACAAAATAGTTATCAGCACCCATGTGTTCAAATTGAAAGACCATATCCAATTCGCGGATGTCTTCATCAATATAGCTTAAAGCCTTTTCCGGAGTGATAAGCACCGTTTCTCCCACGGTAAAGCAGTCGTAATGAGAAAAAACCTCATTGCGGAGTTCTTGGAGATACCCATGGATCTTTGGGTGATCCAGATAATGTTCCCGGCCAGAGAGGATTGGAGAAAAACGACCTCTTGGGAGCCCGTCTGCTTTTGCGATGATGTTGATGACATCACAGCGAAAGCCATCCACGCCCAGATCCAACCAAAAACGAAGAATCTTTTTTACAGCTTCTCGAACTCGAGGATTGTCCCAATTGAGATCCGGTTGTTTTTTGGAAAATAAATGGAGGTAGTACGCTTGTCTGGTTGGATGGTAAGTCCAAGCCTCACCGCCAAAAAAGCTGCCCCAGTTGCTCTTTTCTTGTTTCCAATGATAGAAATCAAGATACTCGGGATCGTTATTTGCCGAGGCTTGAAACCAGGGATGTTCATCCGATGTGTGGTTGACCACCAAATCCATCACCAAACGAATCCCTGCTTGATGGAGTGCCGAAATGAGTTGCTTCATATCGGACATTGTGCCAAAATCAGGATGAATGGCAGTGTAATCCGAAATATCATAACCATTGTCGTCATTTGGAGAAGCGTAGACCGGTGACAACCAAACAATATTGATTCCGAGTTCCACCAAGTAAGGAATTCGCGAAATGATCCCTTGAAGATCGCCAATACCGTCATCGTTGGAATCCTGAAAGCTCCTCGGATATATCTGATAGACAATGCCTTCACGATACCATGCTTTTTTCATGATTTTCCTCCTTTGAAAAATTGTTTGAATGCTTGACGGAAATGACGATTGCAGAGATGAATGATGCCTTCCATCATTGACAATTTTATTTTACCTCCGCTGAAAAGTACCAAACTGCGAGGAGTGGATTCGCCAACCGATTTTTCGGCAGCTTTCCTTGAAGCGGTGCCGGATCGTTTCAGGGTCTTCCAAGCGATCCGAACAGCTATTTTTTTGAGTAGTCGTCCAAGCAAAGTATGAGCCAGGTCGTTGATTTCATCATCCAAGTGATAGGGACGAGCTCGGTGGATGTGCTCTTGATTCAACGGGCGATCAATCAATGTAGAAAAGTCTTGATCGGAAAAAGTGAGTCCGCCAGAAACGGTATAGGAAAGCGCCAGTTGATTTTTTTCAGGCGTAGGGTAGTCTTCTGAAAACTGGATTTGGATAGGGCGGGAGAGACAGATGTCCTCCGCGTTTTTTTGAATGGCGATGTCATATATTCCAGAAATCCCTATCCATTTTTTGAGGTCGGGGTGATAGATACTGAAATCAAGCGATCCCAAGTCAAATGAGACTGTTTTTTCTTCATTTGGTTCCAAGGATATTTTTTTGAATCCACGCAGTTCACAAATCGGACGAGAACACGTTTCCAAGGGGTTTCGAACATAACACTGGACAACCTCGCGTCCAAACAAAGTCCCGCTGTTTCTGATGCGAACTGAGACAGATAGCGGTTGAGGCATAACTGCTTTGTCCGGTACTATTAGATCAGCATAGGAAAACGACGTGTAGGATAGTCCATAACCGAAGGGGAATAAAACTCGTTTTTTAGCTGTTGAAAAATAGCGATATCCCACATAGATGCTTTCTTGGTAATACACTTGGTTATTGCCTTTGGCAAACCGTCGGTTGCTCGGGATATCATCCAAAGAAAGGGCGAAAGTTTCCGCGAGGCGACCGCTGGGATTCTCTTTTCCATAGAGGTTATCGATGAGAGCCGCTGCTCCTGCTTCCCCACCTAAATAGGCATTGACCAGTCCTTTCACCTTGCTAATCCAAGGCATGCGGATCGGAGAACCCATTTGACAGATGACGATCAAGTTTGGATTTACAGAAGCCACTTTTTCCAAAAGGACTTGATGCCCTAAAGGAAGATCCAGATGGCTTCGATCATATCCTTCCGATTCGTATTCGTCAGTGAGACCAATGACCAAGATCACTTTAGCTTTGGTTTTTGCTAGGGCTGCGGCTTCCATTATCAATTGATGATTCAATCCGTCACCTGTCAGCGTGTACCCTGGAGCGAACTGGTATTGGACTCCTTGTGGCATCAAATCGATCAGCTGATCGACTTTATAAGGCGTGACATGACTGGATCCCCCGCCTTGGAAGCGGCATGATTTCGCCAACATCCCAATTAAAGCAATCGATTCTGTCGGCTTGACCGGCAGGATCTGATCTTCATTCTTCAACAGGACGATGCTGCTGGAAGCAGCTTTTTTGGCGATTTCATGTTGCTGATTCATGTCGACTTCGATTGGTTGATTATGACGTTTTTCCTGAATGAGCGTCAATAGTCGGCGGATGGAGTCGTTCATCATCTCTTCGGTGATTTCTCCGGAAGAGAGATCAGCCAAAATCCGTTGACAACTGTCTGGATTACCCGGCATTTCCAAATCCAAGGAAGCCTTCAATGCCTGTGTGCGGTTTTTAACAGCTGTCCAATCGGACACGATCACGTTATTGAAACTGAATTCGTCACGCAAAACTTCTTTCAATAGCGGAATGTTTTCACTGGCAAAAACATCATCCACTTTGTTATAAGAACACATCACCATCTCTGGCGACGTATCCATCAAGTCGTGAAACGCACGAAAATACAATTCGTGCTTTGCTCGTTCATCCGCAATGGAGGAAGATACCATGCGATGTGATTCCTGATTGTTCAAGGCGAAGTGTTTGATACACGCGCCCACTTGTTGGCTTTTTAACCCGTTCACAAAGCCTCTCGCCATTTGGGCTGTGAGATAAGGATCTTCCGAGTAATACTCGAAAGATCGTCCACAAAGCGGATTGCGTTTGATATTGATTCCCGGTCCAAGCAAGACGTGAACTTGTTCTTTCCGGCACTCTTTGCCGATGGCTTCTCCAACTTGAAACGTGATTTCCGGATCAAAAGACGACGCCAACGTCACGGCAGGAGGATAACAGACCGAAGCGATGGTTTTGGTTTGAAGCGGATCAACAGGATCTGCTTCTTTCCGCAGTCCATGTGGACCATCTGCCATTTGAATACTGGGAATGTCCAACCGTGGGATTGGATAGGTACGCCAATGATCAAAGCCGACGAGCAAAGCGCATTTTTCTTCTCGAGTCAGTTCGGAGATGATATGTTCGATATCCATGAATATCCTCCTCACGCATTTCGCTCTTTACATTATAACATGGGGATCATTCTATTTGAATGAGGGCCGAAAAAAAAGACTGGAAAGCGACACGGTTTGGCAACCGATGATTCCAGTCTTCTATTGATGAATGGCGACCCGAAAGGGATTCGAACCCCCGACCGACGGCTCCGGAAGCCGCTGCTCTATCCAGCTGAGCTATCGGGCCAGAAAGCAGATAAAAAAACTAATGAAGTGGCGACCCGGAAGGGATTCGAACCCCCGACCGACGGCTTAGGAAGCCGCTGCTCTATCCGGCTGAGCTACCGGGTCAAGCCCAAATACCATTATATCATTTTTTCAAAAAAAGAACAGAAAAAGTGATAGCGATCACAGGGACTTTGGGCGAAAATATGTTATTGGAAATCGGATGACTTCAGTGGTCTCCAAAGAAAAATTATCGAATGGCGACTCGGAGGCGATTCGAACGCCTGACCGACGGCTTAGAAGGCCGTTGCTCTATCCAGCTGAGCTACCGAGTCGTAACGCAATAATTATTATAATCTTTACCAAGACGTTTGTAAAGGAAATTCCCCCTTTGATACCGAAAAATCATTCCCATTATTTTTTGAAACCAATCCGGTTCATTTGTCCCCAAACATGGGTTTCCTTGAGTGAGGAAAGATATCCTTTCACCCGGTAAAGGCTGATCAGTTGGCGCCAACCGAAATTTTCAAGGATTGCGTAAAGCACTAATAAGCGAATGTCTTTCCATGAATAAGTTCGTCGGTCCATTTCGTTGATAAAAAGCGAGAATAATGAGAGAAATATGCCCATGATAACCGTGACAAACAATAGTAACAACAAGATCATGGCATTCAGTAATCCAAATATGATACCAATAAAAATCGCAAAGTAAGCTTGAATTTCTAGCAAGGGCCCCATCATTTCAAAGATAAAGAAGTAAGGCATGCCAATCAAACCCGGTTGTTTGTATTTGGGATTGAAAATCATTTTGCGATGATAAGATAAAATATCGACTAATCCTCTTTGCCAGCGATTCCGTTGGCGAAATAGTGATTTTCGTTCTTCGGGAACCTCTGTATGGCAACGGGCATGACCGATATAGTCCACTCGAAATTTCAGATGCATTTCCAGTGCTCGCCGAGTAATCCGAACCACGAGTTCCATATCTTCTCCCACGGTGTTTTTTTTGAGGGAACTGACCGTCAGATAACCCCCGACTTCGGTCAAAATTCGTTTTTCAAACAAGCCGAACGCTCCAGATACGATCAATAACGATCTCAGAGACGAAAAACC
>Ga0265295_1002794_pt1:12500-26609 | contig 26609 bp, 21 predicted proteins | sample Munlansysbiofilm_FD_192503 | JGI IMG/M metagenome (GOLD analysis project Ga0265295, IMG submission 192503) | Leachate microbial communities from a municipal landfill in Southern Ontario, Canada - Methane capture system biofilm | ecosystem: Engineered > Solid waste > Landfill >... | reverse complement strand
GCCAACGGGTTGGTATAGATAACGGGTTGGTATAGATAAAGGATTCTATAACACAATGGGATTCATGGATAGCATACTGGGGGTATTCTCCAACGATCTGGCCATTGATCTGGGGACGGCCAACACCCTCGTTTACGTCAAGGGAAAGGGAATCGTGCTGCGCGAGCCATCGGTGGTGGCGGTGCGGCTGGATCGCAGCAAGAACCGGGTGCTGGCTGTCGGGGCGGAGGCCAAGGCCATGCTGGGACGCACGCCGGGGAACATCGTGGCCATTCGTCCCATGCGCGACGGGGTGATCGCCGATTTCGAGGTCACCGAGGCGATGCTGCGGCATTTCATCCGCAAGGTGCATAATCGTCGATCCTTCGTCCGGCCGCGGATCATCGTCGCCGTTCCATCGGGCATCACCCAGGTGGAAAAGCGGGCCGTGAAGGAATCGGCCCTCTCCGCCGGCGCGCGGGAGGTGTTTCTCATCGAAGAGCCCATGGCGGCGGCCATCGGCGCTGGGCTGCCCATCACCGAGCCCACCTGCAACATGGTGGTGGACATCGGTGGCGGCACCACCGAGGTGGCGGTGATTTCCCTGGCCGGCATTGTTTACAGCCGCAGTCTGCGGGTGGCCGGCGACAAGATGGACGAAGCCATCATGCAGTACATCAAGCGCAAGTACAATCTGCTCATCGGCGAGCGGACCGCCGAGATCATCAAGACCTCTATCGGTAACGCCTATCCGGATACCGAAAACCTCGAGACCATCGAGGTCAAGGGGCGGGACCTGGTCTCGGGGATTCCCAAGATCCTGGCCATCGACAGCGAGGAGATCCGCATGTCGATCTCCGAGCAGATCGATGCCATCGTGGAGACGGTGAAGATCGCCCTGGAGCAGACGCCTCCGGAGCTGGCGGCCGACATCGTTGATCGCGGGATTGTTCTCACCGGCGGCGGCGCCCTGCTGAAGAATCTGGACAAGCTTTTGATGGAGGAAAGCGGCCTGCCCATCACGGTGGCCGAGGATCCCCTGTCCACCGTCGCCATCGGTAGCGGCGAGGCCATCGACAGCATTGACATCCTGCGTCAGGTGGCCATCAACTAGCCAATCCGCGGGGGCGCAGCCTGCGCCCTATCGTCCTCTAACCCGAAGCCGATGGCTCGGAAGCGATTTCGAGCCTGTTTGACCGGCGCCTATGCTTTCCAGAAAAGTGCTCTTGGTGGTCGGGGCGATTCTGTTGATCACCCTGAACGTCATCGGTTTGAGTCTCAGCAGTCGGCAACCGGTTCTCGACCACGGTCTTGGTCGTTTCGGTCTGGTGGTGGTGGGCCCAATCCAGACTGCCGTAACCTATATATTTGATTTTGTAGGGGATATCTGGCGGCACTACTTTTTTCTGGTCAACGCGGCACAGGAGAATGGCCGCCTTAGGAAGGAACTGGAAACGGCCACGGCCCGCATCGAGAACTGCAACGAGATCGAGCTGGCCAATCGCCGCCTCCGGAGCCTGATCCGGTTTCAGCAGGACATCGATCAAAAGATGCTGCCCGCAGAGGTGGTGGGCAAGGACCCGTCGCCCTGGTTCAAGTCGGTGATCATCGACAAGGGCCGCGCCGATGGCGTGGTCAAAGGACTGCCGGTGGTCATCCCCGAGGGGATCGCCGGACAGGTGGTGGCCGTTTCGGCGCACCATGCCAAGGTTTTGCTGATCATCGACGCCAACAACGCCGTGGACGCCTTGGTGCAGCGCAGCCGGGCCCGGGGCATCGTCACCGGAGCGGCCGACAACCGGTGCATCTTCAAATACGTGTCGCGCCAGGACGATGTGCAGGAGGGCGACATGCTCATCGCTTCCGGTCTCGACGGGGTCTATCCCAAAGGACTGGCCATCGGTCGCGTGGCGGCCGTCGACCGGCCAACGGCCGGAATTTTCCAGGACGTCACCGTCACGCCCGTCGTTGATTTCCAAACCCTTGAAGAAGTGCTGGTGGTGATGGCGCCCCGGCCGTCGGAGCCGGAGGCGTTTCAATGACGGCACTGCTCTTTCTGGTGGTGGGAGGGGCGTTGATCGTGTTGCAGACCAGCGTGCTGCCGCTGGTGGGCATCGGCCCCGACCGGTTCGACCTCCTGGTGCCGCTGATGGTGTTTCTCGGCTTGCAGCCGCGACTGCGCGACGGCCTTCCGCCGGTGATTCTCATCGGACTGGCGGTGGACAGTCTCTCCGGCGCGCCGCCGGGCTATTACGCCACCGCCTATTTTTGGATCTGGGCCTTGGTGCATTGGCTCATCGGTTTCTTGCAGGTGGGGGGCACCTTTATGCTGCCGGTGGCCCTGGCCGGTGCCGTGGTGGTGGAAAACCTCGTGCTGCTGGGGATCCCCGTTTTGCTGGGAAGGCCGGGGCCGACGCCCACCCAGGCCACCGGGATCGTCGTCTGGCAGGTGGCCTGGACCGTGGTGATGGGAGCGTTGTTGGTGGCGGGGTTCACCGCGGTGCAGCGGCGCCTGTCGCGTTACCAACGGCAGGTTCAGGCCCGGCGGGCGGTGAGGGAATAGCCTGGCGTTTTCCGAAGCGGGAAAATAGGGACCGGGAAGAAACCTTGACGGTGGAATGGGGTTTGGTTTTTCTTTGGTGAAGCACTATCTGAAAACCGCCGATGCCGACTGGTACCGTCGGCGCCTCAACGGGGCGCTGGTCATCTTGCTGGTGGCGTTTCTGGCCCTCGGCTTGCGGCTGTTCCATCTCCAGGTGGTGCAGGGGGAAGAGTACCGCCGCCTCTCGGAAAACAACTGCATCCGGCTCCAGGACATCGAGCCCCCCCGTGGCCAGATCCTCGATCGCCAGCGCCGGCTGCTGGTGGACAACCGCCCGTCGTTCAACCTCGTGATGGTCCCCCGGGATGCCAAGCCGGCGGAGGCCACCCTGGCACGTCTGGCCGTCGGGACCGGCCTGGACCCGGAAGAACTGACCCACGTTGCGGGGCGTGCCTCGTCCGCCTATCGGCCGGTGGTGCTGCGGGCGGATATTGATCGGGATTTGCTGGCCGCCGTGGAAGCGCGGCGGTACGATTTGCCCGGGGTATCGGTGGAGGTGAAGGCCCTGCGACGCTACGTTTACGGCGACAGCGGCGGTCACCTCATCGGATACATGGGGGAAATCAACGCCGAAGAGTTGGCCGGCGGCCGTTATCCGGGGTGCCGGGGTGGAGATTCCATCGGCAAGTTCGGCATCGAGAAAACCTGTGAGCACTTCCTGCGAGGCCAACCGGGGGGCCGACAGGTGGAAGTGGATGCCCGGGGTCAAGTGATCCGGGTACTGAAGACCGTGGATGCCGTTCCGGGTCACGATGTGGTGTTGACCATTGATCAACGGCTCCAGGCCGTGGCCGAACAGTGCCTCGGGGACAACGCCGGGGCCGTGGTGGCGGTGGATCCCAACAGCGGAGAGGTGCTGGCCATGGCCAGCCGGCCCGGATTCGATCCCAATGCCTTCGTCGGCGGCATCAACCGCCAGCAATGGCAGGCCCTGGTGGAAAACCCCCGGCGGCCGATGGAGAACAAGGCCATTCAGGCCACCTATCCCCCCGCCTCCACCTACAAGATCGTCACGGCCCTGGCCGGCCTCCAGGAGGGCGTAATCGACGCCCGGTCCGAGTTCTTTTGTCCGGGGAAACTCCGCTACGGCAACCGCTCCTATCGCTGCTGGAAACGGTGGGGACACGGAGACCTCAACGTGGTGGAAGCCATCAGTCAGTCCTGTGACGTGTTTTTCTATCAGTTGGGGATCAAGCTCGGTGTGGATCGTCTGGCCCGTTATGCCCGCGGTTGCGGCCTGGGCAGCCGGACGGAAGTGGGGCTGGATCACGAGGACGCCGGTTTGATTCCCACGGCGGCATGGAAGAAGGGCCGCTTCGGGGTCGCCTGGCAGGGAGGGGAGAACCTGTCGGTGGCCATCGGTCAGGGCTACAATCTGGTGACCCCGATGCAACTGGCCATGATGATCGCCGCCGTGGGCAACGGCGGCACCCTCTATCGGCCGCAAATGGTGCTGGCCGTGGAGAGCGCAGCCGGCCAGGTGATCCAGCGGATGACCCCGGAAATAAAAGGCCGTCTCGATGTCAGTCCCCGGAACATGGCCTTGGTCAAGGAAGGCCTGTGGCGGGTGGTCCAGGGGGATCGGGGGACGGCCCGGTCGATTCGTCTGGAGGGCATCGACATCAGCGGGAAGACGGGCACCGCCCAGGTGTTCAGCCGCAAGGGAGAGACGGATCGGAAAGGAGAGGTGGCCGATCACCTCAAGGACCACGCCTGGTTTGTGGCCTATGCGCCCAGTGAGGCGCCCCGGATCGCCGTGGCGGTGATCATAGAGCACGGGGAGCACGGCTCCAGCGCCGCGGCGCCGGTGGCCCGGGCCGTGATCCGGGCCTATCTGGATCCGGCCGGCGCTGCCGAGGAGGCGGCCAAGGTGGCCCCCCAGACCGACGAGGTGGTGCAGTGATGATGGTCGACCGCAGATTGATCAAGAACTTCCACTGGGGGCTGCTGGCCGCCACTTTGGCCCTGGCCGCCATGGGCGTGATCACGCTCTACAGCGCCGTGAACGCCGATGCCACCGCGGCGCCGTCCCGGCTGCATCTGAAGCAGATGCTCTGGTACGTCATGGGGCTGGGGGCGATGAGCGTGGGGTTTTCGGTCAACTACAAGACGCTGGAACGCTGGGCGCCCTTTTTTTACGGCATTTGCGTGCTGATGCTGGTGGCGGTGCTGGTCATGGGCCAGATCGGCGGTGGCTCCCGACGGTGGCTGGTCCTGGGCCCCGTTTTTGTGCAGCCGTCGGAGCTGGCAAAGATCGCCGTGGCCTTGATGCTGGCGCGCCACTACGCCAAGGAGGTCACCACCCGCGGTTTCGTGCTCCATGAGTTGATCTGGCCCATGGCCATCACCGGGTTGCCCTTCCTTCTCATCGTCCGCCAGCCGGACCTCGGAACGGCGATGCTGGTGCTGCTCATCGCCCTTTCCATGACTTTTTTCGTCAAGATCGAACGACGCACCGCCATCGGCATTTTCGCCTTCGGCGCCGTGGCCCTGCCGGTGCTGTGGCATTTTTTGAAAGGATACCAGAAGGAGCGCATTCTGACCTTCCTCGACCCGGGCCGGGATCCGCTGGGGGCCGGGTATCATATCATTCAGAGCAAGATCGCCATCGGCAGCGGCATGCTCACCGGCAAGGGGTTTCTCAAGGGGACTCAGAATGCGTTGAGTTTTTTGCCCGAGCAACACACCGATTTCATTTTTTCTGTTCTCGCCGAAGAGTGGGGCTTTGCCGGCGGCCTGGTGCTGCTGGTGGTTTTTCTCCTGCTGCTGCTCTGGGGGCTCAGCGTGGCGGCTGAGAGCCGGGACCCCTTCGGCATCATTCTGGCCGTGGGTCTCACGGCCATGATTTTCTGGCACGTGACCATCAACATCGGAATGGTCATGGGGCTCATGCCGGTGGTGGGGGTGCCGCTGCCTTTCATCAGCTACGGTGGATCGTCCCTGATCACCACCATGCTATGCGTGGGGCTGCTGATCAACATCCGGATGCGGCGCTTCATCGCCGATTGATCCGGCGGATACCAAAAAACCTTTGACAGGCCATGGGGCCAGGTGATATAAGCCGCCGAGTTTAACAGGTGGTGAAGACCGCCTTCAGACGCGCGATAAAACCCCGGAATATCATATTTTTTTAAAATCCAGCAGCGGAGGGCGCCAATGGTCAGCGTTGATGGATCCGTTTTCATCCAGATTATCAACTTCTTGTTTCTCATCTGGGTCCTCAACCTTGTGCTCTATCGGCCGATTCGCAACGTGATTCGGCAGCGCAAGGAGAAAGAGGAGGGCCTCAAGCAAAGCATCGACGGCCTTGCCGATGCGGCCCGGGAAAAGGACGAGGCCTTCGCCAGCGGCATCCGCGAGGCCCGAGTCCGCGGGTTGAAGCAGAAAGAGGCGATGGTGGCCGAGGCCGAGGCGGAAGAGAAGCGGATCATCGCCGAGATCAACGAGAAAGCACAGGCTGATTTGGCGGCGGTGCGCGGCAAGCTGGCCGTCGAGGTGGACGGGGTGCGATCGCGATTGGAGAAGGAAATCGACGCGTTCGCGGATGCCATCGGACAAAAGATTTTGGGGAGGGCGGTTTGATGAGGCGCATGTCGATTGATCGTCTAAGGCGATGGCGATGTCTGATGTTCGTGCTTGGCTTATTGATATTCCAAGCCTCGCCGTTGCTCGCCTCCGAGGATGCAGGACACTCGACCGAAGGGGCAAAAGGATGGGTGGCCACCGATACCCAGCGCGTGATGAACTTCGTCGTGCTGGCCGGTGGCCTTTATTTTTTGTTGCGCAAGCCGACGAGCAAGGCGTTGCGGGACCGCATCGAGGGGATCGAAAAGCAGCTCCAGGATCTCGAAGCCCGCAAGCAGGCCGCTGAAAAAGAGCTGGCCGGCTACACCGAGAAGATCGCCCGGCTGGACCAGGAGGCCGGGCAGATCGTGGCCGAATACGAGCGACAGGGGCAGGAAGCCCGGGCCCGCATCATCGAGGAGGCCAAGGCGGCGGCGGAAAAGCTCGAGGAGCAGGCCAAGCGCAACATCGAGTACGAGATGAAATCCGCCCGGGAGCGGCTGCAGGGGGAAGTGATCGACAAGGCGCTGCTGAAGGCGGAAAGTCGGCTCAAGGAGCGGATGACGGCAGAGGATCAGGACCGGCTCGTCGATGAATACTTAGCCAAGGTGGTGGCATCGTGAAGAATCTGCGCATCGCAAGGCGATATGCCAAAGCACTGATGTTGATCGGCAAAGAGGACGGCCAAGCCGAAGTTTACCGAGAGCAGTTGGGTGCCGTGGCCGGGCTCATCGAGGGCAACAAGTCCCTTGAACAGGCTTTGTGCAACCCGCTCTACCAAACCGAAGGACGGCGAAAGGTATTGGTTGCCCTGGTGGACAAACTCGGGCTGGCCCCCGTGATGAAGTCTTTCCTGATTCTTCTTTTCGACAAGAGCCGTCTCCCCTTCATCGGGTCTATCTCCCAGTATTATGAAAAATTGGCAGATGAGGTGAAAGGCGTGGCCCGGGCGACGTTGGTGTCGGCCGTGACGCTCAGCGATGAGGCGGTGCAAAAGATTCGTGCCACCCTGTCCGAGAAGACGGGTAAGGATATCGTGCTGGAGGTCCATCAGGATCCGTCGCTGATCGGCGGCATTGTCACCCGCATCGGCGACCTCGTGCTGGACGGGAGCATCAAGACCCAGTTGCTCAACATGCGAGAAACCTTAAAAAGGGGCGAGAGTGCGTGATGGAATTAAGAGCCGAGGAAATAAGCCAGATTATCAAAGACCAGATTACCGATTACGACAAGAAGGTCGAGCTGAGCGAAACCGGCGTGGTGCTGTCGGTCGGTGACGGCATTGCGCGCGTTTACGGGCTCGAAAAGGCGATGGCCCTTGAGCTGGTCGAGTTCCCGGGAAACATTCTGGGCCTGGTGCTCAACCTTGAGGAGGACAACGTCGGTATCGCCATCATGGGCGAGGATATCCACATCAAGGAAGGCGACATGGTCAAGCGCACCGGGCGAATTGCTCAGGTACCGGTGGGCGAGGCGGTGCTCGGCCGCGTGGTGGATGGCACCGGAACTCCCATCGACGGCAAGGGCCCCATCGAAACCGACGAGTACCGGCGGGTGGAAATGGTGGCGCCGGGCGTCATCGCGCGCAAGAGCGTCCATGAGCCCTGTTACACGGGACTCAAGGCCGTCGATGCCATGACCCCGGTGGGCCGCGGGCAACGGGAGCTGATCATCGGCGACCGCCAGATCGGCAAGACCGCCGTGGCCATCGATGCCATCCTGGCCCAGAAGGAGACGGATGTCTACTGCATCTACGTCGCCTGTGGCCAGAAGAAGGCCACCGTGGCCCAGGTGCACGCCGTCCTGGAGAAGTACGGCGCCATGGAGTACACCACCATCGTGTCCGCCTGCGCCAGTGACCCCGCCACCCTGCAGTACATTGCGCCCTATGCCGGCTGCGCCATGGGGGAGTATTTCCGCGACAAGGGACAGCACGCCCTGATCATCTATGACGACCTTTCCAAACAGGCCGCCGCCTACCGTCAGGTCTCCCTGTTGCTGCGGCGTCCCCCGGGCCGTGAAGCCTACCCGGGCGACATCTTCTACAACCATTCCCGCCTGCTGGAACGCGCCGCGAAACTCAACGATGAGTTGGGCGCCGGATCGCTGACGGCCCTGCCGATCATCGAAACCCAGGCCGGTGACGTGTCGGCCTACATTCCCACCAACGTGATTTCCATCACCGACGGACAGATTTACCTGGAGCCGGGATTGTTCTTCGCCGGTGTCCGCCCGGCCATCAACGTCGGTCTCTCCGTTTCCCGGGTCGGGGGCTCCGCCCAGGTCAAGGCCATGAAACAGGTGGCCGGCACCCTGCGTCTGGACATGGCCCAGTTCCGCGAACTGGAGGCGTTTGCCACCTTCGGTTCCGATCTGGACAAGGCCACCCAGCGTCAGTTGACCAGAGGCCAGCGGCTGGTGCAGCTTCTCAAGCAGCCCCAGTACCAGCCCCTCAGCATGGAAAAACAGGTGACCATCCTCTTCGCCGGCACCCGCGGCTATCTGGACAAGTATCCGCTGGACGTTGTTGCCAAGTACGAGGCGGGCCTGTACCCCTTCGTCGAGGAGCGTTACCCGCAGTTGTTCAAGGGGCTCAAGGAAGAGCAGAAATTCACCGAGGAGTTGGAGAAGCTCGCCAACGAAGTGCTCACCGCCTACGATGAGGAGTTCAAGGATACCATCAAGTAAGCGGCCGAAGCAGCTGTCGGTCTAACCTCAGCGACAAGGGCAATCGAGATGGCGACACTCAAGGATGTAGAGCTCAAAATATCCGCGGTCAAGAAAACCAAACAGATCACCAAGGCGATGAACATGGTGGCCACCTCCCGCCTACGCGGGTGCCAGCAGGCCACCGATGCCTTTCGGCCCTACGCGGAGAAATTCGCCGAAGTATTGGGCAGCCTGGCGAGCCGGGCTCCGGGGGATGCCAATCCGTTGTTGATTCCGCGCGAGGAGGTGCGCAATGTGCACGTGGTGCTCTGCACCTCCGATCGTGGCCTGTGTGGCGGGTTCAATCTCAACTTGATTGAACGCGCCGAAAAGCTGGCCAAGGCAGAAGCGGCAGCGGGGAAAACGGTGTCCTTCACCAATTTTGGCAAGAAGGGACGCGATTGGGCGCGCAAGAGCGACTTCGAGATGGTCGAGGCCCATGTTGGCGTGGTGGGAGGACGTATTCCTTTCGCCACGGCCGTCACCAGCGGGCGACAGTTGGTGGACCGATTTCTCGATGAGACCTATGACGAAGTCTATGTCATCTATTCGTTGTTTGAATCCATGGCGCGACAAAACCCCGTGGTGCAAAAATTGCTGCCGATACCCGCTATCGGCAGCGAGGTTGAGGCCGAAGCCGGGCCTTACATGGCCGAGCATATCTGCGAGCCGAGTCCGGCGCAGTTGCTGGGGACCCTCTTGCCGCGCAATGTCTTTGTTCAACTCTACAAGGCCCTGCTCGAAACGTCCACAAGCGAGCATGCAGCCCGGATGATGGCCATGGAGAATGCTACCAAGGCCTGCAACGACATGATTGAACGGCTCACGCTGGCCTACAACAAGGCCCGCCAGGCCGCGATCACGGCCGAGTTGATGGACATCGTCGGTGGTGCGGAAGCGCTCAAGGGCTAGGACCGATACGCTAAAATTTTTGCACACAGGTTACACAGGAGGTTCTTCGATGGCAGAGAACATCGGTAAGGTCATACAAGTGATGGGGCCGGTTGTCGATGTGGAGTTCGAGCAGGGCAAGCTTCCCACCATCTACACGGCGCTGTGGATCAGCAACCCGGCCATCAGTGACGAGCCGGACAACCTGGTCATCGAGGTGGCGCAGCACCTCGGCGACAACGTGGTGCGCTGCATCGCCATGGACGTCACCGACGGTTTGGTGCGCGGCATGCCGGTGAAGGACACTGGCGCCCAGATCATGATGCCGGTGGGCAAGGCCGGTCTGGGGCGGGTGCTCAACGTGGTGGGCCGCCCCGTGGATGGCCTCGGTCCGGTGAGCCAGGAAAAGATGATGCCGATTCACCGCCAGGCGCCCGCCTTCACGGAACAGGACGTCGAGGTACGCGTGCTGGAAACCGGCGTCAAGGTGATCGACCTGTTGGTCCCCTTTCCCCGGGGTGGCAAAATGGGGATGTTCGGCGGGGCCGGCGTGGGCAAGACCGTTATCATGATGGAGATGGTGCACAACATCGCCATGCAGCACGGCGGTATCTCGGTCTTTGCCGGTGTGGGCGAGCGAACCCGCGAGGGCAACGACCTGTACCACGAGATGAAGGATTCGGGGGTTTTGCCCAAGGCGGCCCTGGTCTACGGGCAGATGACCGAACCGCCCGGTGCCCGCGCGCGCGTGGCCCTCTCCGCCCTGACGGCCGCCGAGTACTTCCGGGACGAGGAAGGTCAGGACGTGCTGATCTTCATCGACAACATCTTCCGCTTCACCCAGGCGGGTTCAGAGGTGTCGGCCCTTCTGGGGCGCATGCCGTCGGCTGTCGGTTACCAACCGACCCTGGCCGTGGACCTCGGCGAGTTGCAGGAGCGCATCACCTCCACCACCAAGGGATCCATCACCGCCGTCCAGTGCGTTTACGTACCGGCCGACGACCTTACCGACCCGGCTCCGGCCACCACCTTCGCCCACTTGGACGGCACCGTGGTGCTGAGCCGTCAGATCGCCGAGCTGGGTATCTACCCGGCAGTGGACCCCCTGGACTCCACCTCGCGCATTCTTGATCCGCAGGTGCTTGGCCAGGATCATTACCAGACGGCTCGTACCGTTCAGCAGATGCTACAGAAATACAAGGAATTGCAGGATATCATCGCGATTCTGGGCATGGAGGAACTCTCCGACGAAGACAAGCTGACCGTGCAGCGGGCGCGTAAGATCCAGCGTTTTCTCAGCCAGCCCTTCCATGTGGCCGAAGCCTTCACCGGCAAACCGGGCAAGTTCGTCAAGGTGGCCGATACGGTGCGGGCCTTCAAGGAAATCTGTGAGGGCAAGCATGACGATGTCCCCGAGCAGGCTTTCTACATGAAGGGGGGGATCGAGGAAGTGCTGGAGACCGCCAAGGAAATGGCAGCCGAAGCCTAATCGGCGGAAGGGAATGAGATGGCTGGCAATATTCGACTGGAAGTCGTGACCCCGGAACGCCAAGTGGTCAACGATGAAGCGCAGATCGTCATGGCGCCGGGCAGTGAGGGGGAATTCGGGGTTCTCATCGGACACACCCCCTTCATGACATCGCTGAAAACGGGCATCCTGCGGTATCGCGACAGCGGCGGAACCGAAAGATTCATCTTTGTTTCCGGAGGATTTGCCGAGGCCCTGCCCAACAAGGTCACCGTTCTGGCCGAGTCGGCGGAGCGCCGGCGGGACATTGATGTGGAAAGGGCGCGCAGTGCCCTGGAACGGGCCCAGAAACGTTTGGCCAGCAAACAGGAAGAAATCGATTACGTGAGGGCTCGAGCCGCACTGGAGCGGGCACTGCACCGCATGCGGTTGGTGGAGAGCCGTAGCCGCGGCTGATCGGTGACCTAGCAGCCAGCGGAAGGTTAAAGAAAAAGGGCAGATCATGCCAGACGCATGGCCTGCCCTTTTCTTTTGGGTCGAGGGGAATGCCAGCGGGACCGCCCATCGGCGGGTGGAATTTGTGAAACCGCTTGACATAACGGCAAGATACCGATAATACGAGAACAAAAAGGCGAGGTGCGACATTGGAAGAACAAACTATCTGGAATCAGTTCGATACCATTGAGGAGCGGGTCGGACAGGTGCTCGAAATTTGCCGGTCCCTTCAGGCCGATAATGAGGCGCTGAAAAACAGAGTTGAAAGTTTGGAAAAGGATCTTGAGGTCAAGGTCGAAGCAGAACAAAAATACCAGGCGGAGCGCGAGCAGGTCCGCTCGAAGATTGACGGGTTGCTACTCAAGCTCGAGGGGCTGGTGGTCGGCCCGCGTTGATCTCCGTCTTAGGCTTAACGGTTCACAGACGATGAGCGATTACGATTGAATCAGCTGTTGCACATAGATCTTTTCGGTAGAACCTATACGTTCAAAACCGATGCCGTCGGCCAGCAGGCCGAAGCGGTGGCGGCATCCTTGGCCAGTGAGGTGGGGCGGATCACATCCACCCAATCCGGCCAGATTGCCGAGACGTCGAAACTGACCGTCATGATGTTGGCGGCTTTAAACATCGCCAATGAAAATTACGAGTTAAAGTCTGACCGGACAACGGTTCAACACCAGTTGCGCCGGCGGACGAACCGGCTGATTCAAACCCTGGACAATGCCCTGAGCGGACTGGCCGCGAACCGCCAGGCGGATCGCGGCGACGTTCCCGGTGCCAGTGCAACGTCTTGAAAACCGTCGAAACCGGCCGATGCCTTTCGACCGGTGATTTATTGCTAAGGGGGCATCGCCCCTGCCGTGTGCGTGATTGGAAGATGTTCCTTTGATCCAACATTGCAGCTAATGGGGACCTTTTCAGCGCTTCGGTGAGCAGGTTCTGGATCCACAGAAAAGCCTAAAGAAGCGACAAGGTCCCCCTCTGAACCCCATGGTTCAAAAAGTCGTCCAACACGGCAATTGGCGGGGGCAATGGCCCTGAAGCATCCTGCACAGCCCGCGGTGCACAGCCTGCGGTAGACCGACCTCGATCGACCTCCCTTTTTCCGAGCCATTTTTGGCTTGTTCGGCTTCGGTAGCAAACCTGCCTTTTTTCAGACTGTTGTTCTGTCACCTAACGTCGGTGCCACCGGATCGGTTCGGGTCTGGCAGTGGCGAATCGATAAACCAGGGGCTGAGCCCCGGAGGATCATCATGACAACTTACTTCTACGCGATTGTTTTCGCTTTAATCGGTTTCGGAGCAGGATTCGGCGTCGCCTTCTGGGCCAAGGGACGAATTGCCGTGGGCAGGGTCAAGGAAGCCGAAGAGCAGGCCCGGCAGATCCATGATAACGCACAACGGCAGGCTGAAAATCTCGTGCGGGAAGCCGAGTTGGAGGCCAAGGACCGGCTCTTCCGGATGAAGAGCGATTTCGAGGCCGAGGCCAAGGAGATCCGTGGGGGGCTTGAGCAAAGAGACCGCCGCCTGGCCCAGAAAGAAGAACACATCGACCGGCGCAGCGAGCAGGTGGAGCAGCGTGAGGTCGAACTGAGCCAACGTGAGAAGAATGTACTGCAGCGAGAGGAGAAAATCGTCCAGGACGAGCAGTACTATCACGGGTTGATTACCGAACAAAAGAAACAGCTTGAGACGATTTCCGGCCTGACGGCGGAACAGGCCAAGGAGCTGTTGATCCGCGCGATGGAAAACGATGCCCGCTACGAGGGCGCCAAGCTGGTGAAGCGCATCGAAACCGAGGCCCGGGAAGAGTCGGACAAGCGGGCTAAGAAAATCATCGCCACGGCCATTCAGCGGTATGCCGGCGATTTTGTTGCCGAGCGCACCGTATCGGTGGTGCCCCTTCCCAGCGACGAGATGAAGGGACGCATCATCGGCCGCGAGGGGCGCAACATCCGGGCCCTGGAGGCGGCCACCGGCATCGATTTGATCATCGACGATACGCCCGAAGCGGTGATCCTCTCCGGATTCAACCCGGTGCGGCGGGAAGTGGCCCGGCTGTCTCTGATGAAACTGATCGCCGACGGGCGCATTCATCCCGCGCGCATCGAAGACGTGGTCAAGAAGGTGACCGCCGAGGTGGACAAGACCATCAAGGAGGCTGGCGAGCAGGCCGCCTTCGACCTGGGCGTCCACGGCATTCATCCCGACTTGGTCATGTATCTGGGGCGGTTGAAATACCGAACCAGTTACGCCCAGAACGTTCTCCAGCATTCGGTGGAGGTGGGATTTCTGGCGGGGATCATGGCCGCCGAGCTGGGACTCAACCAGAAACTGGCCCGGCGCATGGGGTTGCTGCACGACCTGGGAAAGGCCGTGGACCATGAGGTGGAGGGGCCCCA
>Ga0265295_1002794_pt1:0-5000 | contig 26609 bp, 21 predicted proteins | sample Munlansysbiofilm_FD_192503 | JGI IMG/M metagenome (GOLD analysis project Ga0265295, IMG submission 192503) | Leachate microbial communities from a municipal landfill in Southern Ontario, Canada - Methane capture system biofilm | ecosystem: Engineered > Solid waste > Landfill >... | reverse complement strand
GAGGTTACACCCGTTCCCATCCCGAACACGGAAGTTAAGGTCTTCAGCGCCGATGGTACTGCACGGGAAGCTGTGTGGGAGAGTAGGACGCCGCCGGAAAATTAAATATAGGCCCGGAGTCGAGAAATCGGCTCCGGGCCTTTTTGTTTTTCCCGCCGCTCCCTTTCCGTCGTTGTGCGATTGTGCTATTCACCGATACATGATCTGCTAGCATATCAAATCGTTGACAGGTTTTTGGGATGCGGTTCAGCCCGTTGCAGCGAAAAATTGCACTCCGTCTGGCCTTGGTGATTCTGGCCGGCAGCGTGATGATCGATCTGGTGATGATCATCAGCGCTCAAGAGCTACTGCTGCGGGAACGTGAGCAACTGGGGAAAATGTGGCTGCGTTCGTCCTGCCCCGAAGAGGGCGGTGCCGTGACGGCAGAGGGCAGCGGCGCCATGGCCACCGCCTGCCTCGATGGAAATTTTCGGCCCCTTGCTCACCAGAATCCGCCGACCTGGCTAGGACTGAACCCGGCGCTGAAGGAAAAACTGCGGCAAGGCGAAGATGTCGTCTATTTCCAAGGGGCCATCCCGGGCGTTCTCTGGCGCCAGGCCGAACGGATGGTCATCGTTTCTCCGCTGCAAGGGACCGGCGTGAGGGCCGCGGCCGGTGTCTGGCCCTTGGCGCCTCTTTACCAACAGATTCGCCGTCTTCACCGGCTTTTGCTCGGCTACCTGCTGATCAATGGCCTCGTGCTGGAATGGCTCGGTTTCCATTTGATCTCCCGGGTGGCCTTCCGGCCATTGCATCGCCTGGTGCGGCGAGCGCAAAAGTGCAGCGAAGAAGGGGACTGGTTTGGCGCCGATCTGGTGGACAAGGACGAGTATGGGCAACTTTCCCACGCCTTGAATCGGATCTACGGGGGCATTCAAGCCCATCGCGATGAACTGGCCGGGAGCGTTGAGCGGCTCGAAGCGGCCAACCGAGATCTGCGCCAGGCCCGGCAGGAGGTGCAGCAAGCCGAAAAGCTCGCCGCCATCGGACGTCTGGCCGCCGGCTTGGCTCATGAGATCGGCAATCCACTGGGCATTGTGACCGGCTACCTGGACCTGTTGGGCGATGAGACCATGCGGCCGGCGCAACGCCGGGACATCCTGAAGCGCATCGATGCCGAGGTGTCCCGCATCGGCCGCATCATGCGCCAGTTGCTCCACCTGGCGCGTCCGCTGCCCCAGAAGCGAAAATTGTTTTCGGTCAATGAGTTGCTGCGCGACACCGTCGAGATTTTTCAAGTTCAGCTTTTCGGGCGGCCCATGGAGATTCGGATGCGCCTGGAAGCGTCCCCGGACCGGGTCTGCGCGGATCCGGAAAGTCTCCGCCAGGTTTTTCTCAACCTGATCATCAACGCCGCCGATGCCGTCATCGCCGCCGATAGGGCAGATGGACGCATCCTGATTCGCAGCGAGACCATCGACGGGACCCTCGCCGTATTTTTTCAAGACAATGGCATCGGCATTGATCCCGTCGACCTGCCGATGATTTTCGATCCGTTTTTCACTACCAAGCAACCGGGGCAGGGCACCGGTCTCGGGTTGGCGGTGAGTTACATGATCGTCGATGCCCTGGGCGGACAGATGACCGCCGAAAGTCGAGGGGGCGAGGGGACTGTGCTGACGGTTCGGCTCACCGTGGCCGAGGCTGCAGTGGGGCCGTCCAGGCAACCGGAGGAGCGTCACCGTGGCAAAGCGTCTGTTGATCGTCGACGATGAAGCCAATATGCGTCACATGCTATCGCTGCTGCTGGGTAAATCCGGCTATACGGTGGAAACCGCCGCCGACGGCCGCCAGGCATTGCAGATCGTCCGGGAGGCCCATTTCGACCTGATTCTCTGCGATTTGAAGATGCCGGGAATGGACGGGATGGCCTTCCTGGCCGCTGCCGGGGAGTTCATCGCCGAGACCACGGTGATCATGATGTCGGCCTTTGGAACGGTGGACTTGGCCCTGGAAGCGATGAAGCGGGGGGCCTACGACTACATTTCCAAGCCTTTCAAGCCCGATGAAGTCTACCTGGCCCTGCGCAAGGCCGAGGAACGTGAGGGGCTCCGACACGAAAACCGGTGTTTGAAGGAAACCCTGCGACGCATCGAAGGGGATTGCCGCTTCGGCCGTCTCGTGGCATCCGGCCCTCCCATGCAGGCGGTGTTCGAGCTGGCTGAAAAGGCGGCCCGCTACGACACCACGGTGCTCATCTGCGGCGAGAGCGGCACGGGAAAGGAACTGGTGGCCCAGGGGATCCACCAGGCCAGCGCCCGTCAAGGGGGGCCCCTGGTGGCGCTGAACTGCGGCTCGATTCCGGAAAACCTGATGGAAAGCGAGCTGTTCGGATACCGCAAGGGCGCCTTCACCGGCGCTGAACACAACAAGGCCGGCCTGTTTCAACAGGCGGCGGGGGGCACCCTGTTTCTGGATGAGATCGGCGAGATGCCCCTCCGCTTGCAGGTCAAGCTGTTGCGGGTGCTCCAGGACGGTGAGGTGCGACCGGTGGGGGGGCTTGGTTCGGAAAAAACCGATGTCCGCATTCTGGCGGCCACGGCCAGGAACCTGGCCCAGGATGTGGACCGGGGGGCCTTCCGGCAGGATCTTTTTTATCGCCTCAACGTGTTGATGATCGATCTGCCGCCCCTGCGCCGGCGGCTTTCGGATGTGCCACTGCTGTGCCGGCATTTTATCGACCGCTGCAACCGGCGCTTGGGGCGCCGGGTCCAAGGGGTCTCTGACGAGGCCATGACGGTGCTGCTGCGGCATTCATGGCCCGGCAATGTCCGGGAGCTGGAAAACGTCATCGAGAGAGCGACAGTTTTAACGGAAGATTCACAGATCCAGGTCGGCGATCTGCCGCCGGCGTTGCGATCCTGCCAGCCGGCGCAGGCGGTCTCTGAACCGGACGGCTTGTCCATCAAGGCGGGCCGGCGTTGCCTGGAGCGCCAGTTGATCACCGATGCGTTGAAGGCCACCGGGGGCAACCGGACCCGGGCCGCCCGGCTGCTGGAGATCAGTCATCCGTCACTGTTAAGCAAGATGCGTCTTTACGGCATCGAAGGTTGAAACGCTTCCGAATAATCCCGCTGCCAATTCCGACTCTTTTAGGGGAGTTGCGCCAATGGAAAGCGACCGGCGAATTCTTGACCATGTCACCGCCCTCTACGGTTCGGACCGCGCTGGAGGCATCTGCGCCGATCTTGAAGCCCTGATGCGGCGCATGCCGCCGGCTTCCTCCCGCAAACGCCACCGTTTCGGGCCGGCGGATGCGCTGCTCATCACCTATGGGCACAACCTGCAAAGGGCGGGGGAACCCCCCCTGCGAACCCTCAAGGTGTTCGCGGAGCGGCATCTGGCCGGGCTGTTTAACACCATTCACATCCTGCCGTTTTTTCCCCATTCTTCCGATGACGGTTTTTCTGTCGTCGACTACGCCCGGGTGGATCCAGAACTGGGGAACTGGGAGGACGTGGCGGCCCTTGGTCGAAATTTTCGGCTGATGTTCGATTTTGTTCTCAACCACGTCTCGGCACGGAGCGACTGGGTGCGCCGTTACCTGGCCGGCGACCCGGATTTCGCCGATCTGGCCATCGCCGTCTCCCCCCGCTGCGACCTGTCGGCGGTGGCGCGGCCCCGGGTTACGCCGTTGCTCACGCGCTTTCCCCAAGCCGACGGGATCCCGCGCTGGCTGTGGACGACCTTCGGCCCGGATCAGGTGGATCTCAACTGGGCCAATCCGGCGGTGATGTTGCGGATGGTGGCAGTGATGCTCGACTACGTGCGCCGGGGGGCGGTTCTGCTCCGTCTGGATGCGGTGGCTTATCTGTGGAAGACCATGGGCACCGACTGCATCCACCGTCCCGAGACCCACCGCGTCGTCAAGCTGCTGCGGGCGATTCTGGACCGGGTAGCGCCCGGAGTGGTGATCCTCACCGAAACCAACGTGCCGCATGTGGAAAACCTCAGCTACCTGGGCGACGGGCGGGACGAGGCCCAGATGGTCTACAACTTCACCCTTCCCCCCCTGCTGCTGCACACGCTGCTGGCGGGCGATGCCACCGCCCTGTCCCGGTGGGCCGGCGGGCTGAAAACCCCATCACCGGAGACGACCTTCCTGAACTTCACCGCCTCCCATGACGGGATCGGCCTTCGTCCCCTGGAGGGCATTTTGCCGGCGGCGGCCGTGGACCGGCTGGTGGCCAAGAGCCAGGCCAACGGCGGCCGGGTCTCCATGCGCACCGGCCCCGGCGGCCGGCGCCAGCCCTACGAGTTGAACATTACCTACATCGACGCGCTGGGCGCCGCGGATCGGAACGATCCCTGGCACCTTGCCCGGTTCATGGCCAGCCAGAGTATCCAGTACGTTTTTCCCGGAGTGCCGGCCACCTACATTCACAGCCTCCTGGGATCCCGCAACTGGCAGGAAGGGGTGGCGCGTTCCGGGCAGCCCCGACGGATCAACCGTCAACCCCTCGATGCGGCTGACATCAGCCGGGCGCTTGCCGACCCGAAAAGCTTCCGGTGCGCCGTTTTCGAAGGGTATCGGCGCATGGTGCGGACGCGGTGCCGGCAGCCGGCCTTCAGTCCTTCGGCGTCGATGGCGGTGCTGGACCTGGGGCCGTCGGTCTTCGCCGTTGGTCGCCACTGCGAATCCCAGACCATCTGGGCTCTGACCAATGTCTCGGCCCGGCAATGCCGGGTACGCCTATCGGGGGTCGCCGGGGAGCTGGTGGACTTGGTGGACGGCTCCCGGGTGGCCGCCGCCGGGATCAGTCTCGCCCCTTATCAGTATCGGTGGTTGACCGCCTCGCCCGTGGCGGTGCTTCGGGAAGGGACCCATCGGGGGTGAAGGATTGCGCCGCCGGCTTTCCCTCGTTGGAAAGCAGGGTCGGTTCGACCTCGGCCACCTTGCGCAAGATGGCGTCGATCTGGCGGCTGAGGCTTTGGATGCGTTCCTTGATGGCGGTGTCGTC
>Ga0265295_1002793_pt1 | contig 26623 bp, 23 predicted proteins | sample Munlansysbiofilm_FD_192503 | JGI IMG/M metagenome (GOLD analysis project Ga0265295, IMG submission 192503) | Leachate microbial communities from a municipal landfill in Southern Ontario, Canada - Methane capture system biofilm | ecosystem: Engineered > Solid waste > Landfill > Unclassified ... | reverse complement strand
GCTAAAGAATTTGTTAAAACTCCCTGCCTTTAGGGGGTTACTAATAAATAAATGGGCCGACGAAGTATTTTGGCGTTTCATCGGACGGCTGAATTGTTTTAATTTATCTAGGGCGCTGATCATGGCGCCTGGGTTCCTCGTAGTCATTGCACTACTCGCATCAGCCAAATATTCTCTCTGCCTACTAATAGCCATCTGTATAATGGCAGCGACTAGTGGAGTTAGTATCAAGGCTGCAACGCCTATAATCATGGCTAGCGGTGATTTATTGTCCCTGTCGTCGCTATAGAACAAGCTCCTTAGGGCAATATCAGTTATTAATCCAATCGCACTAACAAGTCCGAAAATTATCATACTAAGTCTAATGTCATAGTTTTTGACATGCCCCATTTCATGAGCCATTACCGCCTCGAGCTCATTATCGTCCATAATCTCTAAGATGCCAGACGTAGCGGCTACTATTGCGTGACTGGGGTCGCGACCAGTCGCAAAAGCATTTGGTGCTGGATCATCTATTATATAAACTTTTGGCATCGGCATACCGTTTGTGATGGATAGATTTTCAACCGTACGATATAGCCTAGGATTGTCTCTTTTTTCTATTTGATGAGCTCCGGTCATAGCAATTGCAATAGAAGAAGCTAGGTAATACTGAAACAGGGCATATAAAAAACCGCCTGCTATAAAAAAATAAACTATATTAGTATCGCTATATAAATAACCAACAACCCAGCCGATAGCGCTAATAATACCCACAAATAGTGCCATCATAATCACAGTATTACGCTTATTGTCAGCGATAGCTTTATACATAATTAAACCAATTTAAAATTTAACTTCGGTTGGTTTTTCGGCAAGCTTTTGCTCAGACTCTTCCAATTGATAAAAATCACGATTTTTGAAATTGAAAATACTCGCAATTAGATTGCTTGGGAAAGTTTGAATCTTGGTGTTTAAATCTCTAACACCTGCATTATAAAATCTTCTTGAAGCTTGAATTTTATCTTCGGTATCGACAAGTTCTTGTTGAAGTTCGATGAAGTTTTGGTTAGCCTTCAGGTCTGGGTAGGCTTCGGCTACTGCGAATAAACTCTTCAAGGCACCTTCAAATTGATTTTCTGCAGCGGCAGTTTCTTTTACGCCCTTAGCCTGTATAGCACTAGTACGGGCTTTCGTTACTTCTTCGAAAACACCTTTTTCATGCTTGGCATAGCCTTTTACTACTTCAACGAGATTAGGTATTAAATCTAAACGTCTTTTCAATTGGACTGTAATATCACTCCAGGCTTCATCAACTCTTAGTTTTAATGTAATTAACGCATTATATGTAGCCCATAGAAAAATAACTAAAACCGCTACTACCGCTAAAATTATCCAAACGACTTCCATATATCCTCCTTAAAGATTATGTCTGATCTTGCTTATTATTATAGCAAATTTTTTAGATAAAATAGTTAAAATTTATGGTAGATTGCCAAAATAAAAAGACCTCGAATGAGATCCTTTCATTTTGGTACGAGGAGTGGGACTCGAACCCACAAGGCCGTTTTGGCCAAGAGATTTTAAGTCTCTCGTGTATACCATTCCACCATCCTCGCATTTTGTTAATGTATTTTGCCCTACGGTTTCATAAACCAAGCTTTAGCTGTTTACGAAAACGAAAGGAGGAATGATGATGGCTAGAACCATGAACAAAAAGTTACGTCTTTGTTCATGGTAAGACCAGAATCAATTCCGACGTGGAGGCACGTATGGGAGTTGCACCCATCTAAGCGGTTTTGCAGACCGCTGCGTAACTGCTCCGCCAACGCACCACCGCTAACGGTCATTATATCAAAGATATCTATAACCGTGTCAATTATTATACTACGAAACTTTAGATATCATGCTCAAAAGATTTGCTTTTGAAGTAGCGCCTATATTAGAGTCGACTAACTGGCCGTCTTTAAATAATAAAAACGTAGGCAAAGCACTAACATTTAACAATTGCGCTAGTTCTGGCTCATCTTGAGCGTCTAATTTTACAACCTCTGCCTTGTCTTTGACTTCTTCGCTTAAATCTTCTACAAGTGGCATCATACTACGACATGGCGGACACCAAGGCGCCCAAACATCCACCAAGACAACTTTTTTAGATTCTAAAACTTCTTTGTTAAAATTTTCTTTTGTTATTACTTTCATAAAATACCCTTTCTAACACACAAAAACTTATTATATTTTAGCATTTATTTAGCAAAAATCGTAAATGTAATAATAACAATTATCGTTGACATACACAATATATAGCGCTTATACTACATTTTATACACAATATATAGGGGATGTGAGGAAAAAATGAAAGAAACAGATCAGCCAATTTTAGAGTTGGAAGAATCAAAAAAATTACAAGCAATTTACCAACTGGGACAAAATATCCCAAAACCTCCCGTTAAGTTAGCTGAACCAAAATTAAGCGAAAATTCATGGTATATCGGTAAAACCCGCTATGCCAAAAGAGATAAATCAGGTAACCCAATCGAAACACCAAAAGAACTGTTTTGGCGAGTGGCTTATAATGTCGCAACTGCTGATAGATTATACGGTGGAGATGAAAAATTACACATCAAAACTGCGTCTAGTTTTTATAGGATGATGGCTTCTCGAAAGTTTTTACCAGGTACGCCAACTCTATTAAATGCCGGAAAACCAAGACAACAACTCTCATCATGTTTTGTTCTACCAGTTCCGGATAATCTTGAAGGTATACTTCAATCTGCCTCGGATATGGCTTTAATACATAAGTCTGGTGGCGGAACTGGATTTTCATTTTCAAGACTCAGACCAAAAAATGATATATTATCAACTTCTGGCGGAACTACTACTGGGCCAATATCCTTCATGCAGATGTATAACGATATTACTTCGTCTGTCCGACAAGGCGGAGTTAGGCGCGGTGCCAATATGGGAATATTACACTATAATCATCCTGATATTTTACTTTTTGTTATATATAAATTAGACGAGTTCTCTTTAACTAACTTTAACATATCAGTTACTGCGGATAAAAATTTCTTTGATCAGATAAAAGTTGACGAGAAATTACTAGAAAAAGATTATGAAGAGAAATTTGATTTTGATGCGCTAGTTGCCGAGGTTCGCGAAGCGCACCAATCACGAGACTTGGATCTTAAGTTAGTTAAACTTGACGCCGCTGTAGCAAAACTACATGAATGGTGCGATGAAAAAACTCCTGGATATGGCTACCCGCTAATTAATCCTAGAAATGGCGAAGAAGTAGGCAGATTAAATGCTAAAAAGGTCTTCGATCTTATAACCAGATTCGCTTGGCAGTATGGTGATCCTGGCATGATTTTTATAGATAAAATAAATAATTCTCGAGCCAATCCTACTCCGCAACTAGGGCAAATTGAGGCAACAAATCCTTGCGGAGAACAACCCTTATTGCCATATGACGCCTGTACTTTGGGAAGTATAAATTTAGCCCTATTTGTTGATAATGGTGATTTTGATTGGGACTCACTACGAGAAACAGTCCATGAGTCAGTCCATTTCCTAGATAACGTCCTAGATATGAACGAATATCCAATTGAAAAAGTAAAAAATATGACTAGGCAAATTAGGCGTATTGGATTAGGAGTTATGGGATTTGCCGACGCATTACTCGCAATGAATATTGGCTATAACACCGATGAGGGCGTTAAGGTGGCTGAACAAGCTATGCGGTTTATTCAAAAAGAAGCTGATATTGCTTCAGAAAAATTAGCTGAATCTAGGGGTGTTTTCCCTGCCTTTGAAGGTTCAATTTATGATAAACCTGGCGAGATAAAACCCAGAAACGGCGCCCGCACTACAATTGCCCCAACTGGCACTATCGCGATGTTAGCCGACACATCAAGTGGCTGCGAACCGTTATTTGCCTTGACTTATGCCAAAAATACAATTGAAGGCAAGCGGATATTTCAAACTAGCCCATACTTTGTAAAAGCCTTAAAAGAAAATGGTATATACTCTGAAGAATTATTGGATAAAATCCAATCAGGTGGCGGATCAATCCAAAATATAGATTCAATCCCAGATAAATTAAAGAAAGTTTTTGTTGTTGCTGGTGATATCACGCCTGAGTGGCACTTAAAAATTCAAGCAGCTTTTCAAAAATACGTTGACAATGCAATATCAAAGACTATCAATTTCTCTAATGACGCCACTATTGAAGATGTCCGAAAAACATACTTCAAAGCATTTGAAACAGACTGTCGTGGAATAACAATTTATCGAGATGGCAGTAGAGAAAAGCAAGTATTGGAAGTTAAAAAAGAATCTTCATATTACGACAAACTTGATATAAATAAAAATTCGACGACAACTGAACGTAAATCGGATATTACTCCTGAGACACCGTTAAAGCTCAGACCTAGGCCAGAAGTATTGACTGGCAAAACTCACAGAATAGAAACTCCACTTGGCAGAGCCTTTATATCAATTAACGAAGATAGCGAAGGTAATATATTTGAAGTCTTTATAAACGTCGGACGAGCTGGTTCTGATGTCACAGCCGACGCCGAAGCCTTGGGTAGATTAATATCATTGACCCTTAGAATTCCGTCAGACTATTCACCGAATCAAGTGGCACAAAAAGTGATATCTCAATTAAGGGGTATCGGCGGTTCTAGTTCAACCGGCTTTGGCACCAATCGCGTAAGATCGTTGGCAGACGCTGTTGCAAAAACAATAGAGAAACACCAGGCTTCTAAGATAGAAGTTGCCGAAATTTCTGACGAATCCGTTAACAAAGAAATTTCAGAGACTCAGACCGCCATCCCATTATTTGAAAGTCAAACCAAAAAGGGAATGGCAGATATGTGTCCAGAATGTGGCTCAGCTAGTTTAAGATTCGTAGAGGGCTGTCAAAAGTGTGAACTTTGCGGTTTCAGCAAATGTTAATAATCGATACCTTTATTTGCTAAGTATTTGTCGTCATAATGATGTTTAATTTTGGTCATATCTGTAACTATGTCGGCATGCTTGACTAAATTACTGGGGAAATACCTACCAGTAAGACATAGGTTAGTTTTAACATGTTTATTTTTAATCAACTTCTCTAGATCCTTAAAACTGATCAAACCTTCCTTGGCGGCATTGTTAATCTCATCACAGATAACTAAATCGTATTTTCCAGAGCTAGCACCTTCAAACGCGATTTGATAAGCATTTTTAGCTTTTTCAAGATGTTCTGCGTCACCTGAGCGAGAGCTTAAATCGCCAGCATTATAAAAACCGGCACCAGATTGATAAAAGACTAGCTGTTCGTCGTAGATTTTAGAGATTTTGTTGATAAATTTATGTTCACCAACTCCCCAGTCTTTAATAAATTGCACAAATAAAACTCTAAAGTCGTTCCCCAGTGCTCTAATCATTAAGCCCAAACTAGCACTAGTCTTGCCCTTACCGTCACCTGTAAAAACAACTACTATACTTTCTTTGTTTTTAAAATCATCAAAAACCATATATATAATTATAGTCTAAATTACACAATTACCGATGCAGTAGTTATCAAAAATATTCCAGCTGCATTTAAAAGAAACGACAAGACGAAGAATTGATAGTTTTTAATTTTCAATAAACCCATCATACTAATACCCAATTCGTCCGGTAGAGGTGACGCTACGATATAACCCAAATCACCAATATAGAGAAGGATTTTATCGACTATCGGTGAACCGGCTAATATTGAGAAGACTATTAGGCTAATGAGGAGAGCGATAGTATTTTTAAGTCGCCACCATTTACCCCTATATAAATAACGCTTTATTTTTTTATTAATTTATTTATTTTCATATTGCGAATAAATAATATTATACCATAATTAGACTTGCCAAAAATAACGATAGTGCTACTATAGGCCTAGAGTCGTTATGATTGAAACAGAAATAAACATATCACCCCCGAACTCTGATGAACTTGAGCGTTGTCGTAATCAAGCTAGGTTTTATGCTAAACTTGCAAATATTGCTTTAGATGAAATTACACTTGATGAATATGCCGAAGCTAGATTGTCACCAAACACTAACGATACCCCTCTACCGTCCGATCAAAGACTACTTTTTCCAATGTTGGATCCCGAACAGCAATTAATGTTTAGGAATACCTTCGAACATATAGATTTTGATAACTAATTAGCTTGCAATGTCTAAAATATCATTAGGTATAAATAGGTGACTTTCAAATATTTCACCGTCATCTATAAATGAGTAGTTATCGCCGAAAACTCTTTCAATAACTACTCTACCAAGACCGTTGTGATGAAGTTCAGAGGGAGTGGGGTCTATTCTATTAAATGTATCGATTGCTAAGCCACCTATTTCGTGATGTATTTTAATAAGCCTTGGGTTATTAATGTCCCCGTGAGTTTCAACATCTTTTAAAATTTCACCAATAGCAAAATATATATCACGAGATTCTTCTCTGTCGCCTATAACCGGGTCTAAAATTTCTTTAATAGCTAACCTTGCAATCCGAATTGGACAGTCTGTTTCACAAGATAACTCATTAAGGTCATATACTACTTCTTCGAATTTATCTTGCTCAGTTATCATTATGTTTTTATGTCACTTAAGCTTTATATATTATATTCTACCCCTTTTATAAAAATATGCCAAATAATATCTATGGTCGGGGTGATCCGACTTGAACGGACGACTTCGCAGTCCCGAACCGCGCGCGCTACCAACTGCGCTACACCCCGATATAGTTATTTTACATTATTTCGTTTAGAGTTCGGCGTTAGTTAGAATTCTTTCATGCAGGTAAGTGGCAAAATAAAAAAGGGATACCTAAAATCCATAGCTTGGATAGTATTGTTATTATGTTTGACAATACGACCCCCCCTGTGCTCAAATAATTTAACCCTATACCAAGGCTGTTAGCAGACACAGCTATAGCTAAACACTAATAATGTATTCAGTACATGGAGAAATACTCAAAAAGTTCAATATCAACTAAAGTTTTTGAAAAATAAATAGGTGTTCGTGCATTATTAATAAAAAGTTGCTTTCTTGTGATTTTTTTACCCAAAAACCTGTTGCTTTGCAGTTAAACTGGCGTTTGATTATGTCCTCTTTGAGCTGAAAGCCAGCTTTCATAAATCGATCCATGACTTTATACGCCATTGGCTGATACATTTTGTTGCGACGAGTGTCACCGATTAAAATCGCACAGAATTTGCCAGGCTTCAGTACTCGATAAAGTTCTTTGGCGACTTTTTCCATTTCGTCGACAAATTCTTCAATGTCGTGAATGTTTGATAAATCGTCCTCCAACTTGCCATCACTGTACTTGATGATGTCGGCATAAGGTGGGTGTGTCAAAATGAAATCAATGCTTTCGTCTTTCGCTTTACTCAAATCGCGCGCATCGCGTTTGACGACTTTTTGCCAAGCATTATTATCTACCTCAAAATCTAGCGAGGCTTCGGTGCGCTCAAGAGCTTTGTCATTTACATCGGAGCAAATGATGTGTCGATTGAGTATTTTTGCTTCTATTGCAGTTGTGCCGCCGCCAACCATCGGGTCGAGCAATATGTCGCCCTCTTTTGAGTAACGCAAAATAAGATTGCGAGCGACTTCGGGCGACCAATTACCGCGCCAGTCAGATTTGTGTGTAGCCCAATTACCACGACGAGGAAACGCCCAGACAGTTGTGCATTCTAGCTCAAACTCGTCAGGGTGTAGCCTACTGGTCTTTGCTTTGCTGTTTACTACCATAACAAACTTTTCAGCGCACCATTCTCCAACATGTCTAAATTGAAAACATAGTCATTGTGGTTAAATGTCTCTTCGAGTGGTCGTTTTGTTGTGTGCCAGCCCAAACCGTCCGTTACCCATACGAAATCAATGCCTTGTGCCCTTAGTTCGTCGTATAGACTGCGGAACTCGCCGCAAACAGCCTTCAATTTCGAGCCACCGCCATTATAAAAGTTTGCTTCAAAAAGTTTTAATTTACCACTTTTCGGATTATAAGCTGCAAAATCAAAACTTCGCTCTGACTTGTCAACTTTTACTTCAAACCCCCATTTTGCCTTTATTGCGCTTGCGCGAGCTTGCGGCAGATACTCATATCCATTTTGTTTACAGAAATCCTCGACAAATATACCTGTAATTTCTTCCATGAGGGAGCCGCCGCGGTTTTTGCGGCCGTTGCTATCAAGCCCGACCTCCACGCCTATAACATAATCAACGAGATTTTTGATGCCGTCGCGCTGAAATAGTCGTGCAAGTCCTGATTTTTCCAAGAATTCGTAGTATTTTTCAGGGTCATTTTCTAGGTTTGAAAAATCATAAAACTCTGACTCTTTCGTTGCTTTGTCGTAAATCTCTAGCCGTTTTTCGCGAACTGCCAATAGTACAGGCAATGCTTTTACGATATCAGGGTTTGATTTATACAGTTTGTAAAATTCGCCACGCAAATCATCTTTACCAAGTAGATAATTCAGCTTGTTTAATGCTATCTCTAGTTCGGCGCTATTCGTAAAAACTTTATTCCAGTTTACAAAATAATCCCACGTTTTGATTGAGCTTTTGAATGTTGATACTAAATGGTTAAAATCTTTTGTCATAATCTAATAGTTCGTTACTAGTGCTTCCGCTATTTTGCCACGCCCAGAGCCATTTGAATTGATAGCTCGACCAGCAGTTATTTTATGAACCGTTACATCTTCTATATTTGCGTATAAATCGTTGATAAACGGAGTGTCGGAGTTTGAGAGCATAACAAAACAACCTCGATCATGTAGCTCTACAAAAGTATTTCGGAGTTCTGTTTGTTCTTTCTCCAAGAATCCCTCGGAAGTATAGGCAGTAAAGGAAGATGTGCGGTTGAGTGGGTAATATGGCGGATCGAAATAAATGAAATCGCCTTGTTTTGCGGTTTCTAGTACGGACTTGTAGTCTTGGTGTTTGATAGTTACGTTTTGCAGCTCTTTTGAAACACGACGCAAGTTTTCTTCGTCGCAAATAACAGGGTTGTTGTAGCGACCAAACGGAACATTGAATTGTCCTTTTTTGTTGACACGATACAAACCATTAAACCCTGTTCGATTGAGAAAAATAAAGCGTGAGGCAGTTTCTACGTCCGACAAGCCCTCAGTATTTTGAGCGCGAACTTTGAGATAGTATTCTTTGTCGTAGATGTGTTTTTTTAGTGAAGCTATCAGCTCGTCAATATTGTTCTTGATGATATTGTAGGTAATGACCAACTCTTGGTTTAGGTCTGAAAGCTCCGCGTTATTGGGAAGCAAATCAAAAAATACAGCACCACCACCGACAAAAGGTTCGTAGTAGGTGTTTGCTGTTGGGTCAAAATCTTCTGGCGGATAAAGTCCCAATTCTCGAAACTGTTTGAGAAGCTGACGCTTACCACCAACCCATTTTACAAATGGTTTTGGCTTAGAATAGATGAGTTTTTGCACGTCTTCAAACGTGCCGTCTTCGCCGACAGATTGGAAAAGTTGACGGGCATAAATAAGATTGATGTCAAATGCATTAGCTATGTTTGTGGCGGTAAAACTACTAGTAGACATCAACCCTCCATTTCTTTTTGTTCTGTAGAAATTATAACACTTTTTGTTGATTTATCTTCGATGAATCAACAAAGTCCAACCAGAAAATCCGACCTTTTTAACTAAAAAAGAAAAAATACGGTGGGGGAAATCCAAAAATGAATCAAAGGGCGGTTTTTTCTGGCGGGGCGCGCTCCAGCTTTGCTGGGGCAGGCGGCGGGGCTGAACTTACGCTTTAGCTTCTGCGCTTGAAACAGGTTCAAGCTTTAGCGTAAAACGTCACCAATACATCAATTACATCAATCCTGGCTTATCTAGGATTTTTAATTTTTATATTGGTGCAACATCTAGAAACATTTTTACACGAAATTAGGGGTGAGATAGCACGCTGGAGGATTATTTTAGCTGTGCCATATCAAGAGTATTTGCTCAGTAGATAAGAGACGAGAGTCACACTCTGTTAGTGTATTATCTAAAGAATGATGAGTTATTGATTACCACTAGCTTCACTGTCGTTGATTGCCTTTTGTTGATCTTCTGAAATAAGACGCCACTTTCCTTTTTTTACTGGCATAGTTCGTTTAAGAAACATTTGCTGTACGTCATCGCCCCTTGGGGGCTGCACGTCGCTTTCAATATCAACTGCGCTATCATGGGTTTGATTTATCTTTTTTACAAGTTCAGCATCATCTTCAGTATTAGATCGTGGCTTAAATCTTTCTTCCTGTTCTTCTTTAGAAATTTTACGCCAATCAGGACGCATACTTTTGTCCCAGATTTTAGTAACTACATTATCCAGGTGTGCCGGAGGGTAGCCTGCAATACGCATAACGCCCAATTTCTTTACTTCTTCCGGCAAGCTATCAAAATAATCGTCAAACTCTTTCAGTGCAATCTTCATTTCGTTCGCCTGTACAAAAGTTTGATCATTTCTAAGAAACAATGGAACGGTTCGTTGATGTAAATTATCTCCTGAGACAAAAACCATTGAAAACGGAAGGTAATACAAATAAGCCATATCCACTTTATTACTCGCCCTCACGCCTGAAATAAAACCTTTATCAATACCTAGATAGTACAGTAGATCTACTTTAAACACATGCGTTACATAAGGCGCAAAGTCTTCCAACTTAGGACAACCTTCTTTTCTCCATCTATCTAATATCTTTTTTTGAGCAAACACAGGGACGCTAACAGTATCAAGAACTAAGCTAAGTAGATGGCTGTCATTACTATCGCAGAAATTATCTATCTCAATCTTTAATTGCTCCAAGTTTGAAATTCTAAGGCTCGTGGGAAAAATATTTCTGAGAATGTTGATCTGAGTTTTGTTATTCTGACTCTCAAGACTGTGCCGCCATTGTTTGGCAACATTTCGCTCAATATCAAAAAAATCACCTTCATACCATCTACTTAAAGCTGCAGCTTCTGGAAATTCATCAAAATGTATACTAAAAGTCCCGTCTGTATTTTTCTTAGGCTTACCTCCAGCTATAACTGGTCGTCCCGTTCCGTCCATTCCTGTTTCGGAAGGACCAACCATAAGCTCAGCTTCAATAATTTTTGCATGATGGACATTCGGAACTGCATGAAACGGAGTTTTGTGAGCCAATAACCCCACAAACTCCTCCGGTGTCTTACCGTTTTTGACCGACTTCTCTAAATCCGCAAGGGTTTCTACATAAAATAGAGGTGTGATATTACCCATCATAAAAGCATCAAACCAAACTGCCTCATCCATACTGAACGACTGCAGTGCTGACTTATCAAATATTGTTATCGGTCCCATATACCTATAATAACCTCCCATTTAGAGTTAAGATAGTGGCATGAGTAAAGACAACCAACCGAAGCAAAGACTAAAGTATTATGGGCTTAATGACTATGCTACTTATTTTAACGTAGAGCAAACTGTACAATACTTAGACCAATATGATGCAACTCGGACAGACTATACATTAAACGAAGCTCTTGAACTTTATAACGCTCTAAGGTTCGTTGAAAATGAAGTGTTCCCAAGAGCACTCGGTGCAAAGAAACGCTCTGACTATAAAGCCTTGATCCCAAAGTTAAATAAAAACATAGCTATGTTTTTTAATTCAATTAGCGAGACAAATGCATCAAAGATTATCGTTGACGTAGATCGCGAATATCATCAAGACCTTCTTTCAATAATGGCTAAGTACAAAGTTTACGACAGAGTATTAGCCCAAACGATGCTTAAATTATTAAAGAAAAGCCATATAGGTGCGTATTCAATTCTAGAAAATAAAGACATTGTGCAAATTTATAACGAAAATATCCGCACATTCATTCTGAGCGACCCACAGAACGCAGAATACCTTGCTCAAAAATATTTTGAAGCCGAGAACAGAAATAATATTCACCTACCACCTAGCTTCTCGCCAACTGACGCGCGAACCCTACTTGAAACTTATATTGATAGTGGTAACGCAAACTTAAATTACCTTAACTTAATAGCTCAGTCGCGAGTCAATAAGGCTGCAGGTTTGGACGCTAAATTAAAACTTAAAGCCAAAAAGGTACACGAGGCATCCACGGAGGAGTTGTTCAAAGACAACACCGGTGGTATGACTTACGGTTGCGAAGTCAGGATTTCCGATAATCAAACCGAGCCATTAAAAGTATTCCAGGAAAATAATATAACGAAATACTCATATAGCAAGAAATATCTTGAGGATCATTCCGACAATCCTTCCGTCATCAGTAACTTTATTAACCTTTTTGGATTTGTACATGATGGAATGATACTCTCTTTACCCTCCTATCATTCGGAACTTGGCATTTTTGAGCGCTTTATGGGTATTAAGGGCAAAGAATTTTATCCGACAGGAATTGCATTTCAGTTCCGAGAACAGAGCGCACTTCTTCAAACACTCATGTATGAACAGTTTTTACGATCAGGGAAGGTGCAGCTTGAGTCTGTAGCATCGTGGTTCTTTTCGGAGTATATAAAGAATAGGTTTGGTGCTGATAATTTTAAATATACAGCTTCTAGTAGTGGCTCTACTTATCTTGAAAAAAGCAGACACGTATTTACAGAAATGGAGAGTGTTATTAAACAGTTCACCCTTTACGCGGAGAACGGTGAAATGGACAAAGAGTTGCTTGCAATGTCTTCCGACCAGGTGCGCTACAAGGATATACCTAGCCTTATTACAAATAAGTACGCTTACGCCACAAAAAACGATGATATAGCTTTTATTCAGTATACTTTATTCTCAGATCAGTCTGGACTTACACATATTAATGACTCTCTTAAAGACAGCAGTTTCGCCCTGCTGTTATCGTCCAGAGACGTTAAATACGACGATTTTTTGGATCACCAGAAACCACAAATTGATAAGTTGATTAAGTTAGGCGTACTTGTAAAAGAAAAAGTGGCGGTTAAGTTCAGAAGTGAAGATCAACTTACGGTGCTAAAACATCTATTTGATATTGAGGCGCTAAGTTATTATCATTGCACTATTGGCATACAGTCCGAAATCAATAGTATGGTTTCTAAGGATTGGCTAGTTATAAAAAGTTCTCTCCTTACTGAAGCCGAAGCATCATACTTTAACTATTATCTAAATCAAAAAGATTTCAGTAATGGTCTTGATCTACGCAATAGGTATTTGCACGGCTCTCAGGCGGATAAAGAAGATGAGAATGAACATTATAAGACATACATAATGGCACTCAAGTTACTTATGGCTCTTATTATTAAAGTTAATAGTGACTTTTTACTTCAAAAACTACTAAAAAGTGATAATAAATAAGCCATTCTTAAACAATTTAATCGGTAGAAAAGCGTGGGGGGGCGGGTCGCCTCTATCTCTGTTAATGACACTCCCTATATACAATACCGAATTTTTGTGGGGCTAGTCCGGACCAACATTTTTTGTGTATAAATAGTGTAAATTTATTTACTTCTTGCGACCTAGCACTAATCCGTCAAAAATTATATAATTAGAATTGTCTAAAACCAGTATCAATCATCGCGCTTTCGCGTGTTTGCGCCTAGAAATGGGCGACCCGCGTAATAGTATTTGGCGTAAAGCTGGTACTGGTTTTAGACGACCTGCGGGTCGTCCTTTTTTATGGACACCGCTATATATCAATAAAAGGAGGTTCATATCGTGAAGGAAAAGAAAATATTTAAAAAGTGGTGGTTCTGGCTCGTTGTCGTAATAGTAATCCTGGGTGTAATCGGGGCTTTAGGTCAGAGTAACAATCCGACAGATAGTGTGATCAACACACAGGAAAGCTCTGGCAATACTTCTACTCTACCGGTACTCAGTGTCGAAGACTATAAGGAAAAAGAAGGACTAGTAGTTTACAAGGACCTAAAGGCAAAGGGATATAATGTTGAAGCCACCTTCGAAAACTCAGCCCTCACAGATATAAATGGTAAGGCGACTGATTTATTTGAACCTCTTGACTTAAACAATACCGAAGACCGACAATCGGTTGATGCATTTATTGTTGGCAATCTTCAACAAGACGGCGAGAATGTAATTCTCACAATTACCAAATCATCAAATTAATAATGCGCTATAATAAGACATACAATTAACAATCTACCGTATTTCACGTATTAGCTAAAAGGCGGAGACGAGCCGCATAAATCAAACGGGGCTAACAAATACTTGAAATGTAAGAATACGAGAACGAACTCGGCAAAAACGGGCTTACACGCGGACTAACTGAAGCACAGCTTCAAGAAAGTCACCCGTGATGCCCGCAACATCTCAAAAATCAATTAAAAAGCGAACGAAGCGCAAGGTAATAAACGACCAAGAAGCGCTCGACTTCGCACAACTTATTCTAAATATCTATAAGGATAAGAAAGAGTTATAAATGTTTAGTCCGGGCAAGACTAAGCAATTTGAATATACATATCAATCACTGACAACAGTGAGGGTCTTTGATGTCTTTAATTGCGGACTTTGCCCCAAAGACCCTCATTATTCTTAGGGAGTTAAAATATGGGACAAATATTTGCAATTGCTAGCTGCCGGGTCTCCAGTCCCGAACAACGAGAAAATGGAAGTCTGGCACGACAGGAAAGATCAGTACTACGAGAAGCCGAAAAGTTAAATGTTCAAATCATTAGAACCTGGTCTAAGGACGCCTCAAGTAAGACTGGCAAAAACCTTAAACGAAAAGATATTCAGGAGATGCTCGAGGAGTGCAAAAGAAACAGAAACATTAAGTATCTTTTGGTCGATGAGCCGGATAGATTTATGCGTTCTATCGATGAAGCAATGTATTTAGAGATGAAGTTTAAGCTTCTCGGTGTTAAAGTATGGTACACCTCAGACCCGACATTAAACACTGATGATATGACAGCAAAACTAATGAAGTTTATGAAATACTTTGTCGCAGAAGGAAGCAATGAAGAGCGGCAGCGTAAATCAATAAATGGTCAGGTCGATGCTATACGTCAAGGTAGATATACATCTCATCCAAAGCCAGGATACAAAAAAGGTACTAGTCCAGGCATACACGTCTTGCACCCTACGAGAGGACCAGCATTGCGTTATATCCTAAAGAAGCTAGCATCGGGTATTATCACGCCGACTGCAGCTCTCATCGAACTAAACGAAAGTGAATTCACAAAAGACCATTCTCTTTATAAGATGGATAAGTTCCGTAAGATTGCAACAGACGGCTACTACGCCGGAATAATTCAAATAGACAAAACAAGTTAAGGTAACGAGCCTTAATGGCTTACACGAACCCCTAATTAGCGTAGATGAGCATAGAAGACTTATTGCCATTATCGCAGGAAAGCCTAAGAACCAGACTGGTCCAAATATGAAGGGTAATCCAAACTTTCCAATGAGTCATTTAGTTACGGATAGCGATTGTGCTGATTGTAAGCACAGAGGACGGCTAGTTGGGTTGAATTTAAGTAATGGTAAGTCTTCTAAGGTTTACGCTAAGTATCGTTGTCGTTCGTGTAAGCGATATATAAAAAAGGAGGAGCTTCACGATGAAGTAGTTAATCTATTTAATCGCTATGAGATGTCAGACGAGATAAGAAACAAGGTCCTAGTTGCGCTAGACAAGGTATGGCAACGCGACACTGAGAATGCCAACCAAGAAATAAGAAATATCAAACATCAACTATCAAAAATGGAAGCCGATATTAAACATACTGTTGCAAGTGTCACAAACCCCGATTATGCAGAGATTAAAGACGATCTACTTGCATCCATTCGTGATAAAAAGAAAACCTACAGCGAATTGGAGAAGAAGCTTGACGACCTTGTGGCATCTTGCGAAACAGACAAACTCGAATTTATAAGGTTTGCCTTCGACTTTATAGAGAATATCGGAAAACACTTCCTAGAACCTTATATATCTAGGGAGAATAGATTAAGGTGTAAACAAATGCTTTTCCCAGAAGGAATTATACTCAGTAATAAAGAAAAAGTTTACACCCCCAAAGTGAGTGTATTTTATAGGGGTGTAGCAATGAAAAAGGACGCCGAAGCGTCCAATAATTCCCATTTGGTGCGGGTACGGAGACTCTCCCACGTTCCGCGGGCCCGAAACTTCACGATTGCAAACACAGTTTGCATCGGAAGGTTTCCTTGCGACCCGCCGACATGGCGGGTCTCACTCCAAACCTCTGAGGTCCGGAGTTAGGGGCTTCAATACATACCAATAGAAAAACCCTAGACAAGCTAGGGCGTTTCTATTGGTGCGGGTACGGAGACTCTAACTCCGGACCTCTTCCTTGGCAAGGAAGCGCTCTAACAACTGAGCTACACCCGCATACATCTAGAAATTATAGAGAAAGACTAACGAGAATGCAAGATAGTCAATATTATTCAATACGCTTTTATTGATTTAGGTTCACTTTATCGTAACGATTACGAAATGCTTTTTTATCTAACAATAGTTCTCTGATTTCTATAAGATAATTATCATACTCAGGATCTTGAATATATGATTTCGCGTAACCGTCTTTGCCAAATTTTCGAAGTACATGGATATATGCCCTTTCGAATGATTGTTCATAAGTGTAATCAGGAAAATGCTCTAACGAATACGAATGCGCCCTAAATAGCGTGTCATCAATAGAAGTAGGTCTATCAGCGGTTGAAATTATTTTGCCATATATACCTCTTGGAATTTTTTTTGAAGAAGCTCTATGGTCTTCAATAGCCTCTCTTATTAAAGATATTTGATTATCATCAAAAAAACTTTTGAGTTTTTCATCTTGCATCATTAATTGTGCCGATATTATCTCGTGATTATGCCGATCAATATGATGACCTAGATCATGATAAGCGGCGGCTACATAAATTATATTAGGATTAATGTTTAAGCCAGATGAAAGTTTAATAGCTCTATTTATAACGTATTTAATATGAATTAATTGATGACCAGAATCGTTTTGTAGATATAGAGGAAATACTTTCTTTTCTATATAAGACACAATTTTGGGATTTATAATTTTCATAACTTTTTAATACTAAGTTATAAATATATATTTAGCAATTACTTCGCTCCTCCCAGTCATCGGCCTTCGGCCTCCTCCGTTTGTTCACAAAAATATATAAACACATTTTTGTTTCGCTACACTACGCCAAACTGGCCACTTCGTGGCAATCCAGTTCTAGTCACTGGGTGAAAACCTAGTTAAAATAAAATATCCCAACCTAAAGGCTGAGCTATTTTATTTTTGGTGGCTCCTCCCAGACTTGAACTGGGGACACAAGGCTCTTCAGGCCTCTGCTCTACCAACTGAGCTAAAGAGCCATGTTGGTACATGTTAACTATCAATGCTTGACCGATATTGAAGAAATCGGCCTGACCTCTGCTCTACTATTATTTTCTTCCGTTACTACGCAGACGAGGAGAGCTAAAAAGCCACGCCTGATTATTGTAGGCGAAAATTGACTACTTTTCAAGGTATAATGGAATATATGCAACGAGTACCCCTAGCTGAAAGGATGAGGCCTAAGTCTTTAAATGACGTTATAGGTCAAACTCATCTTTTGGGAAAAAACGGTGCACTACGTCAAATTATTAAAAATAAAGAACCAGTTAGTCTAATATTATGGGGCCCCCCTGGAAGCGGAAAAACCACCTTAGCTCGCATTATTGCCAACGAAGTTGACGCTGAATTTATTGAACTCTCAGCGGTTACTAGTGGCAAAAAAGATATTAATAATATTGTTGAACACGCAAAACAAAATTGGAATCTCAAACTAAGAACAATCCTGTTTGTAGATGAGATTCATCGATTTAATAAAGCCCAGCAAGACGCTTTTTTGCCACACGTTGAATCAGGGCTAATTACCTTGATCGGTGCTACTACCGAAAATCCTAGTTTTGAAATTATTAATCCACTCCTTTCTCGTACTCGTGTTTTGATATTAGAACCTCTGGATGAAGAAGATATTGTCAAAATCCTCAAAAAAGCCATTAAACTTGAAAAGTTAACAAAACGAGTTACCACAAAGGCTATTGAATATATCGCCAAACTATCAGGTGGTGATGCAAGAGTCGCCTTGGGGGATCTAGAATTGGCCTTATCTTTAAATGAAAAAGTGACGCCAGAAACTGTTGAAATTGCGGTCAAAAAACACCTACCGGCTTATGATAAAAAAGGTGATATACATTACAACATTATTAGCGCTTTTATTAAGAGTATGAGGGGCGGTGATATCGATGCTACGCTTTATTATTTACAGCGCATGATTGAAGCCGGTGAAGACCCGAAATTCATCGCTCGTCGCATGATTATATTTGCAAGCGAAGATATTGGCCTAGCTGGAAACGGAGCTCTGGGTTTGGCGCTAAATGCTTTTCAGGCCGTTGAGCGTGTTGGTATGCCGGAATCAAATATAATATTAGCCCACGTCGCTACGGCCTTAACTAAGTCACAAAAATCTCGCCAGACTACAGATGCAATGTATCGCGCTCAAGAATTAGCCCGTAAATACCCAAACTTAAATGTGCCCATCCACTTGCGCAACGCTTCAACAAAATTAATGAAAGATATTGGCTATGGCAAAGATTATAAATGGCAAGCTGGATTTAGGCACGAAAAAGGCTTCCTGCCAGAAGAAATCAAAGATGAAAAAATATTCTAATTGTTCTTGTTTGCGCGCTTACGTTGATTCGGTTCAAGATAACGTTTGCGTAGACGCAGATTTTTTGGTGTGACTTCCAATAATTCATCGTCCTCTATAAAATCGATGCATTGCTCTAGGCTAAGATTCGTAAACGGAGTTAGCTGAACAGTCCCATCGCTAGACGAGCTACGCATGTTGGTTAGGTGTTTTGCTTTACATACATTTATTTCAAGGTCGTCATTGCGTTGATACAAACCAACTATCATACCCTGATATACTTCGGTTCCCGGCCCGACAAATAGTTCCCCACGCGACTCACCCATTTCGAGCGCATAAGGTGTTGTGATACCAGATTCGGTTGCAATCAAAGCACCATTACGAGTTTTTTGAAGTTTTTGGCCTAATTTTTGATAACCATGAAAAAGGCTGTTCATAATTACAGTGCCTTTAGTGTCAGTTAATAGAAGATTTCGAAGCCCAATTAATGCGCGAGTTGGTAGGATATATGTCATTCGCGTTGTACCGCTACTAGTTTGTTCTTGTTTAATCAAATCTGCGCGTCTCGTACCTAATTCTTGGCTTACTACACCTATAAATTCAGATGAGACTTCTATTAATAGTTCTTCGACAGGCTCTTTAGTTATGCCACCTTCTAAAATCGTTACAACCTGCGGACGCCCAACTTCAAATTCAAAACCTTCACGTCGAAGAGATTCAATTAAAACCGATAGATGCAATTCGCCACGTCCCGAAACTTTAAAACCAATACCATCGTCCTCAACACGCAAGCTAACATTTGTCTCTAGCTCTTTCCTTAAGCGCTCACCTATTTGACGAGATGTGTTAAATTTTCCCTCACGACCTTTCATCGGACTTGTGTTTGGACCCAGGTATATACTAATTGTCGGTGGTTCGATATCAATTAATGGCAAAGCCTCTGGATTATCTTTATCAGTAATTGTTTCACCAATATTAGCATCACCTATACCAGTCAAAGCAACAATATCGCCAGCAATGGCGCTATCAATCTCTTCGCGATTTAAACCACGATAGCCAAACACTTTGTCGATTTTAGCATTTACTTGCGTCCCATCTCGTTTAACTAGGACGACCGGTAGGTTTTTCTTAACTTCACCACGAGTAACACGTCCAATAGCATATTTACCCACAAATGGGTCGTACTGCAAAGCTGTGATGAGAAGCTGTAGGCTTCCATTAATTTCAACAATAGGCGCCGGAATATCGTTAATAATTGCATTAAAAATTTGAGTTAAATCGGTATGTTCACTCGGATTGTCTGGTGGCTCCTGCCACGCTTTGCCTTCGCGACCAATTGCATAATAGATAGGATAATAAAGCTGGTTTTCATCAATAGCTAATTCCAAAAATAGATCCGCTATCTCATCTAAAACTTCGTTAATGCGCCTAGCTGGTTTATCTATCTTGTTGATAACAACGACGGGCTGAAGACCCAGCTCTAGGGCCTTAGACAAAACAAATTTCGTTTGAGGCATTGGACCTTCTTGAGCATCAACAATCAACAAAACCCCGTCAGCCATATTCAATGTTCTTTCAACTTCTCCGCTAAAATCAGCATGTCCAGGCGTATCAATGATATTTATCTTGTAATCGCCATAATAAACAGATGTTTGCTTGGCGGTAATAGTTATGCCACGCTCATGCTCTTGATCGCCACTATCCATAATTAAGGACTGATCCATCTCCGCTTGATTAGACCTAAATGTATTGCTCTGCTTTAACAGACCATCAACAATAGTAGTCTTGCCATGATCGACATGGGCGATAATAGCGACGTTTCTAATAAATTCTGGGTTTCTCATAAAATATACCCGGATAGACCGGGCTCCATTTCTAATTATGGTGGGCGCTGAGGGATTCGAACCCCCGACCCTCTCGGTGTAAACGAGATGCTCTAGCCAACTGAGCTAAGCGCCCATAACTTGAATATAATAACTTAATATCATCTGTGATGTCAAACACGAATTGGTGCGCGCGAGAGGACTTGAACCTCCACGTCCTTGCGAACACCAGCACCTCAAGCTGGCCTGGCTACCAATTACAGCACGCGCGCACATGAACAGTAGTAGTATAGACGAGATTATGGGGTTTTGTAAACAATTTGTGAACCCGAAGCCCATTCGGCGATATTATTATATCTATCAACTGGACTTATTAACTTATCAACCTCATTAAAACTGTAAGTATTTTTGTTCGTAGCATATTGCATAGTCGATTGATATAAACCAATAGCCGGCACGTCGTTCAGCCATTGCCTAGCAAAGGTTAAATATTTAGCATTACGTAATTTCTTATCTAATATATCCCTAGCCGATACCAACGCGTCGTCGCTTATTGCACTAGAGTAATTAGCTAAATTCAAACCTGAATTTGAAATTTGAGAGGAATGCCAATAAGCGTACATGTCTGGATCAGCGCCGATATCTAATTTGTAAAGTAGAACATCATAATTACGAGGCTGCAGAACTGTTTGAGTGAAATTTTGACTGACATCACTAGGGTCAATGACTTTAATCTCTATAACAAGACCCAAAGAGCGCCATTGTTCAGCTAAAATTTTTGCCACACTCTCAAGTTCACTATTTTTTATAGTAGTAATAGTTAGCTTCAGCTCTTTGTTCTTTTTCTCTCTAATTCCGGATTTGTTCAATTTCCAACCTGAAGTTGACAGCGTTTTATTAGCAAGCGATAAGTCATAAAAAGGCTTGGTCGGCAATTTGCCGAAAACCTGACTGGTCGTAAAGGGCATGTATAAATCTGGAGCTTCGTTATTAATCTTCTGTTTAATCTCATTGGTGTTTATACCCAACTGAAGAGCCTTGCGAATGTTTTTATCTGATAGAATGGCATTATTCATATTTAAAATAGCATAGACACCACTATTAATTGGTTGGCTTAAGTTATTAAATTTATCTGAGTTTAATATTTTAGATTCAACTGAACTAAAGCTAGTCGCAGCGTTGACTTCACCACTTGATAGGGCTTTTAATATTGACTCAGAATCTTTATAGGCGTGTAGTTGAAAACTGGCTAAGTTAACAATGTCCTTATAATAATTTTCGTTTCTAGAAAGATAAACTACTTTTTTATCAAGAACATTATCTGATTTTTGAATAAAATTAAACTTAAAAGGACCACTGCCGATTGGGTTTTGACTAAAATCCGACTCCCTAATTTCAGATGGCTTAGATTGACTCAAGATATGCGACGGCACAATTGGAAAAGTTAAGGCATGTTTAAATGGTGCATAAACGTCCTTAAGTATAAAATTGATATTATAATCATCGATAACTTTTACGGAAATATTGCTCCATCCAGTAACACTTGAATGAAGCTCCTCGTTCTTTAACAGATTAACCGTGTAGGCAATATCTTGGGTAGTTAATTTTTCACCATCGTGCCAAGAAACATTAGGACGAATTGAAACTTTATATATCTTACCGCTTTTATCAATACTAAAATTATTTGCTAAATCATAGTTTAAATTACCCGAAGAGTCATAATTTAATATTCTAGAAAACATCAGATAATCAGCTGATTTTTCAGCTTGAGTGGAAGCAAATAGTGGATTTAAAGTCTCGATTGGACCTAAAACAGCCTCGGCATAAGAACCGTTTCTAGAAGGAGCTTCTGTAGCATAGTTTGTATTGTTCCATAAAAGTTGCACACCAGTGGCCGTAATTAAAATTGCTATAATTAAAACCCAAACCACTACTTGGCGCCTAACCTCTAATACATTGCTCCACCTTTTGATAATGAATTTGTGAGCATGCTTAACGGTGGCACCTTCAATTTTTCGAACATGTTTATGAATTTTGCGATTATCAATCGTTATTTCATGCAGTTTAGCGCTTTTATTTTTCCTATTACCAAACATATAATTTTAATTAAAAGCCGGTAATATTAGTCCTGTAATTATAGATAAAACGAATATTACCGCTAAAAAGATAGTTAAATCGTAAAGATTTTTATCAACCCCTCGCCTAGTAGTGAATAATTCTCCCGAACTACCAAAACCGGCCCCTAGGGATGCTCCTCTTTGCTGTAATAAAATCGATATTATCATCAATATAGCCGAACCGACAGTAATAATTCTTAGAATTTCGTTAATACTCATATTTTATCCTTATTGTGCCTGATTATTTTCTCTTACTAGCAAAACAGCACTCACAATATAGTTTATCAGACTTAATATTATTCCGGCCAAAATTGAACGAGGAAATGTCATTTCTATACCTGGAGTTAGTCCCAAGGATATGTAAACCATCAAACCATTAACGACGAGCATAAAAATACCAAGCGTTAAAAATATAGCCGGCAGAGATAATATCACAAAAACTGGTTTTAAGATGCTGTTGATAATAGAAAATACTAAACCGGCGAACAAAAATCCAATTGTGCTAGCTGTCATACCTATGCTTTCATAGCCGGTGCCAAAAAGACTAACTGACAACCATAAGCCAGTGGAGTTTAAAAGCCACCTTAGTATAAATACATTTAATCTATTACTCATATAATTATCTTAATTATAACACAAGCTAGCAGTTGACAGATGAGTAATCTGATTTTTAATTTTGGATAATTTTATTCAGTCTTATCAGCATGCTCAAGTAGCCATAATTGGGCTTCAGTATCAACAACATTGTCTTTATCGCCCAGTTCTTCATACTGCTCTTTTGCCTCTTCGAACAGTTCTTTGGCTTTTGTTTTATCTGTCTTTAAGGCCTCTATAGCCCTACTTTTTACAGCGTCGGCTTGTTCATCAGTGACGGCGGTATCGGTGGAGGTATTAGTTGACTTATTACTAATACTTTTAAGAGCAAAAACAGAGGCAGTAGCAACTAATATAACCAGTACGACAATACCTATGATTGTTAATATTTTTTTCTTATTTTCGTTCATTTAGCAATGCTCCTTGTGCTTACATTCTATCGAGAAAATAGATTATTGACAATAGTTATGATTGTTTACCAAACTAGAATAATTCTTCCGTTAGCTCCATCTCCACCGGTACTGCAGTCGTAAGCGTCTGTTCCTATACCGCCGCCGCCAGGTGCTAAACCTCCTGCGGCTATACTATCACCACCACCATTACCACCTGGATATGTTCCAATACCTCCGGCACCAGGCCAACCATAGCTACTGTTAGCATTACCGCCATTACCGCCATTACCGCCAGAACCAGCACCACCGCCACCACCACCGCCAAAATCACTGATAGTATCACCGTTACCCCCATTACCACCAGAATAAGCGCCCGTAGTTGGTATACAAGACGAGGCCTGACCACCAATCCCACCATATTGATTAACAGAACCAGCACCACCCTTAGCAAATACTGTTGAAGAATTAACAAACCAGCTATCGCCTCCGTTACCAACAAGAACACCTGCACCTACTGAGTAGTTATACGAATTACCAGCTACGACAGACACGACTTTAGTTGCAAAAGCACCTCCACCTCCACCGCCATATGTTACACAGCCAGTACCTCCACCGCCACCAGCACCCCAAACATAGGCGGTGACCGATGTTACACCAGCAGGCGCCGTCCAAGAGCCACTACCTGAATTAAATGTAACAGTTCCTCCAGTTAAAGGTCTATAGTAACTAGCTGATCCGGCTGTACTCCAACTACTAGATGTAATTGGATTATAGCATTGAGCTTGGACTGAGACAGCGTAGGTTTGGCCTTCGGTTGAAGTAGTAAAGGCTACTGAGGTGTTAGCTGTAGTGACTAGGCCAGAGTCATAACCAGATGGAGAGATTGTGTATCTGTATTGGTATCTAGCTGTGTTACCTGGGCAGGAAGCTGCACCCCATGACCATGTCGTGGTAGCTCCTACTGTACTAGCCGAGACGGTTGGAGCAGATGGTGTGGCAATGGCGGTTGGTGTGAAGTTAGCTGTACAGGATTTATTAGCATCCATCGTGATGGTGTGGCTAGCAGTGCCACTACAGCCAGTACTGCCGGTCCAGCTAGAGAATGAGTAGTAAGATGATGGTGTAGCGGTAATGGTGCGGACAGTGCCAATATCAAAGGTACCAGCACCGCTGACTGTACCACCAGTACCGGCAGTTAGAGTTAGGGTGTATTGGGATGTAGCAGATAATGAGCAAGCACCCTCCTGTGGGTCGTTACTGTTAAAAGAAGTAATGTGAAAAACTAAATCCTCATTAGCTTCACTAGACGCACTAACGCAGTATGTTTTGCCACCATCACTACTACCGCCAGACAAAGTAACCCCTTCGCTAGGGTTCATGTTGTCGGGTATTGAACTTGGGTACACATTATTAAAATTACGATAATTCTCCATTGCCATGGAAGCATTACTCAAATCACTTTTCAGTTGTGCTGTAATGGTAGTTTGTTTCCATGAACTATAGCTTAAAGTAACTATTGCTGATAATATGCCCATGACCACAACTACAACAACAAGCTCAATAATCGTAAAGCCTTTTGTTTTCTTAAAAGTTTGTTGATTTAATCTTAACTTATTAGGCATATGCTTATTTTGAATTATATGACTTAAGATAATTTAAAACAAGCTTAGATTTATAAGGACCAATCATTTTTTGTAGATTAGCAGCACTAGCTTTTTCAATACCAGAAACACTACCAAATTCTTGCAATAATTTCTTTTTGGTTTTTGGGCCAATCCCATCAATATTATCTAAAATACTACGTTTTTGTGACTTAGATCTGACCGTCGAGTGATAACTGACGGCAAAACGATGAGACTCATCTCTTATTCTTTGCAGTAACTTTATAACGTGACTATTTTGAGGTAATTTTACTATCCAAAAATCACCTTCACAAAAAACTTCGCCCCCCAATTTTTGTAAAGTTTTTTGCAAGGTTAAACCTTGCAAAGAATTAGGTATAATTATTTTCTCCTCTTTTTTAGCTAAGCCTATAAAGGGTATGCCAAAATAGCCTAATTCATCTCTAATTTCAAGAGCAGACGAAAGTTGACCTTTGCCACCGTCAATTAAAACTAAATCAGGCAGACCCCAAGCTTTTACGTTTTTTTGGCTAAATCGACGCTTAATTATTTCCGCTATATTATAAAAATCATCATTAACATCATTTTTCGTCTTAAATTTACGGTAGTCTTTTCTGGAGCTAACACCGTTTTTAAATACAACCATACTACCAACAACCTCGCGACCAGACGTATGAGATATATCAAAACCTTCTATCCGTTTAGGCGTTTTTTTAAGTTTTAAAATATCTATTAATTCTTTGATGGCTTGATCTTTGCTAATGTCAAGAAACTCCTTATCACCAAACATAATTTGATTTTTTAGCGATTTCAATAAATATATTTTGTTTCTAATCAAAGCTGCTTTTTCAAATTCTTGTTTTTTTGCACAATCATCCATTTCAATCTTTAATTGAGATAATAGAGATTTTTGCTTACCTTGAATATATTTTATTAATTTTTTTAAATTATTTTTATACTCCGAACTTGATAGACCAAAAGGCGAAAGACCTATTTGATCATATAGATCTTGTTTTTGATTTTCTTTTTTCTTTGAATCAATAGGTTTTGAATAATATGGAAAAATTCGCCTCAAATACCGCATCGCTTTTTTAATTTCAGCACTATTATAATAAGGCCCAAAATAGCTAGAATTATCATCTATTGGATTGCGAATAAAACTAACGTACGGCCACTCATCTTTTAAATTAATTTTAATATAAATTAGCGACTTATCGTCTCGAAGTAGAATATTATAACGAGGCATATAGCGCTTAATCATCTCGGCCTCTAAAAATAGAGCATCTATCTCACTATCGGTTTCAACCCAATCAATGTCAACAATTTCGGAAACTAATGCTTTGGTTTTAATGTCTATATTTTTAGTGTTTTGAAAATATTGCTTAACACGATTTTTTAAAATTGCAGCTTTGCCGATATAAATA
>Ga0265295_1002792_pt1 | contig 26636 bp, 27 predicted proteins | sample Munlansysbiofilm_FD_192503 | JGI IMG/M metagenome (GOLD analysis project Ga0265295, IMG submission 192503) | Leachate microbial communities from a municipal landfill in Southern Ontario, Canada - Methane capture system biofilm | ecosystem: Engineered > Solid waste > Landfill > Unclassified ... | reverse complement strand
ACTCCCCAAGTCCACATAAGAGAATCATGGGCTAATTGAAAAATTGTTGCGTAAATTAAACCCTCACCACCAGGGAAAAGAGCGTCTAAAAGTGGAAATCCAAGAAAAACTGTATTCCCAAACATTGTGTGAGCGTTATGTAGAGCTTTGTTTTCTTTGTCTAATTTTAAAAATTTAGAACTTATATTGCTTAGAAAAAATAATAAACTTACACTAATAATGGCTGAAATAAAAACAATGGGAAAGTTTTGAATAATTTCTTTATCTAAGTTGGTATTTGCAAAAGTTGTAAAAATTAAAATTGGTAGAGTGATTTTTAAAATAACTTTTACTAAGCCGGCATTGTTTTCTTTTGTTATAGCTTTTAGTTTAAAAGCTATTAAACCTATAATTGAAATCAATGCCAAAACCAATATTTGTTCAATAATTATTTGCATTTGGCAAAATTACAAATTAATAAGAATATGAATTGAAATATTTGTTTAATTTTGTATCTTGTAACTTTTTACTTATGAAGTTTGAACAAATATTAGGACAAAAAGAAATTAAAGAACGGCTTATTCAAAGTTTTGTGAATAATAGGCTTAGCCATGCTTATCTGTTTTTTGGAATTGCTGGTTCAGGAAAGCTAGGTTTAGCAATTGCTTTTGCTCAATATTTATCTTGTACTGATAAACAAGAAAAGGATAGTTGTGGTCAATGTCTTTCTTGTAAAAAATATGAAAAATTAATTCATCCAGATTTGCATTTTGTGTTTCCCGTAATTACTGAAAGTGGAAAAAAGAAAATTTCTGATGCTTTTATTTCAGAATGGAGAGAATTAATTCAAAATGACGTATATATTTCATATAACGAGTGGATGCAACATTTAGGTTCGCAAAATAAACAGGGAATTATCTCTGTTGATGAGTCTGCTGAAATAATTAGAAAACTTAGCCTAAAATCTTTTGAGTCAGAATATAAAATAATGATAATTTGGCTTCCTGAAAAGATGAATAATTCTTGTGCTAATAAATTATTGAAAATTTTAGAAGAACCGCCTCATAATACTGTGTTTATTTTAGTTAGTGACGAAAGAGAATCTGTATTGCCAACAATCCTATCAAGAACTCAAGCAGTGAAAATTTTAGGAATTGATGACGATATTATGCAAGAATATATAATAAAAAATTTTAATCTAAATACTCAAGAAGCAGCTGATATTGTTAAAATTAGTAATGGAAGTTATGTAGAGGCAAAAAAACAAATTCTAGCTAGTGAAGAAAATAAATTTAATTTACAACAGTTTATTAGGTTTATGAGGTTTACATATTCTCGAAATATTGCAGAAGCCTTACAATGGGCTGATGAAATGGCTAAAATAGGTAGAGAAGCACAAAAAAACTTTTTAAAATATAGCAGTATTTTAATAAGAGAGAATTTTGTATATAATTTTAAAAATAATAATATTTATTACCTAACAAAAGAAGAAGAAGAGTTTGCAGCTAAATTTGCAAAATTTTTAAATAATAATAATGTAAACGAAATTGTAAAAGTTTTAGATGAAGCTTATTTTCATATAGAAAGAAATGGAATGGCAAGAATAATTTTTACAGATATAGCTTTTTTGGTAATGAGAGTAATTAAGAAATAATGAAATGATAGATAGAGAATTTGAAAGAGGTTGTTTGGTAACTAAAGTTGATGAAAATTCAGCTAATGTAAGCAAAAGTTTTTGTTGTAATAAACTAGATGTTTATGATTGGCTAAATGATATTGAAGATCCTTTGGCACAAAATAAATATGTTGAAGTAAGATTTAAAAATACAAGAAAAGTAATATTTGAGAATACTTGTAATTTGCAATTAAATGTTGGAGACATTGTTGCAGTCGAGTCTTCACCTGGTCATGATATAGGGATAGTATCTGCTGTTGGTTATATTGCAGAACAACATATTAATAGGCAAAAATCATTAAAAGATCAAGGTTTTAAAAAAATATATAGAAAAGCACGAACTCACGATATTCAAAAGTGGAGAGAGGCAATTTCTCTTGAAATTCCAACAATGCTGAGAACTCGTGAACTTGCAAACTCGCTTAATTTGAATATGAAAATTGGGGATGTAGAGTTTCAAGGAGATAAAACAAAGGCAATATTTTATTATATTGCCGAAGATAGAGTGGATTTTAGAGAGCTTATTAAAAAAATGGCAGAAGAGTTCAGAATTAGAGTTGAAATGAAACAAATAGGAGCAAGACAAGAAGCCGGTAAAATCGGAGGAATTGGTCCTTGCGGAAGAGAGCTTTGTTGCACTACTTGGATGTATGATTTTGTGTCTGTTTCTACAAATTCGGCTAGGTTGCAAGAACTTTCTCTAAATCCTCAAAAGCTTGCTGGTCAGTGTAGTAAGTTGAAATGTTGCTTAAATTATGAGCTTGAAGTTTATTTAGATGAAAGACGAAATTTTCCGAAAAATATTGTAAACCTTAAATTTGCTAAAAGCGAAGCTATACATGTTAAAAATGATATTTTTAAAAATTTAATGTATTATGAAACAAAAGTAAATGATATTCCGGTTATTCGTGCTTTAGATGTTAATAAAGTCAAAGAAATTATGGATTTGAATGAAAAAGGTATATATCCCGAAAATGTTTTTGAAGAAAATAAAACTAATGGAAAAACTAGTATAAGTTTTAAAGAGGAATTAAATTCTGATAGCTTAACTAGGTTCGACTCTAAAAAACTGAAAAAGAAAAATAAAAAAAGTAAACCTAAACAGTATAAAATCAGAAAACAAAATAATGAAAAAAACAAATAAAAAAGCTTTAAGTCTGCTTGTTCTTATGTTTTTTAATGTATTTTTTATTTCTTGTGATAGAAATAAAGTGTATGAAGAATATCAAAATATTCATGATAAAGATATTCCTATTAGACATAGTTCTGAGTATCAATATAAAAATTTATGGCTTTTTGTTAAATCTTCAGCTCCAAATGATATCTGGGACAACAAAAAAAAACTATTATTTACATTTGAAATAGACGACACTCTTACTATGCATAATGTGTATATTCATATTAGACATAGTTCTGAGTATCAATATAAAAATTTATGGCTTTTTGTTAAATCTTCAGCTCCAAATGGAGTAATTAAAATTGATACTCTTGAATGTAATCTTGCCGATGATTATGGAAAATGGTATGGAAAAGGTTCAGGAAGTATTAGAAATTTGCAGTGGCCTTGGAAAATGAATGTGAGATTTCCTCATAAAGGAAAATATTCGGTTGAATATGAGCAGGCTATGCGAATAGATCAATTGCCGGGGATAATGAAAATGGGATTAAGAATAGAAAAAGTTGATGCTAAATAAATTATAAATGTCTGCAAAAAGAAAATTACAAAAGTTTGCCCAAAATAAAACTTTCCCTCATTTTTTTGAACCAAAATTTGATTTTCAAAATCCACAAGATTATGAGATGAAAGCTAATTGGACAGAAAAGTTTTTTAAAAATAAAAATCCTATAATACTTGAGTTAGGCTGTGGAAAAGGTGAATATACTGTTGAACAAGCGCAAAACTATTCGCAGTGTAACTATATTGGTGTAGATATAAAAGGTGCAAGAATGTGGAGAGGAGCTAGTAATGTTTTAAAATTTGAGTTAAAAAATGTGGCTTTCTTACGAACTAGAGTAGAGTTTACGCCTTTTTGTTTTGATAAAAATGAAGTTGACGAAATTTGGATAACTTTTCCAGACCCACAATTAGGACCAAGAAAAAGAATTAAGAAAAGATTAACTTCATCTGCTTTTTTAACAAAATATCAAACTTTTTTGGTAGATAATGGAATTGTTAATTTAAAAACTGATGACGATACTTTATATAAATATACTAAGTCAGTAATTTCTATTAATAATCTTGAAATACTTGTTGATACTGATAATTTGTATGAGTCAGAACACTATTCTGGTGTATTAACAATAAAAACACATTATGAAAAAATGTGGAATGAAGAAAATAGAAGTATTAAATATTTAAAGTTCAAACTTCCTCAAACTGCAAAATTAATTGAACCTCCTTATGAAGAAGATTAGCAGTTTAGATAATGAAAGCTTTTTCGAAAGGGTATATTCTGTTGTTAGTCAAATTCCATATGGAAAAGTTACTAGTTATGGTGCAATTGCAAAAGCTATTGGCTCAGCCCAAGCAGCAAGAATGGTGGGCTGGGCTTTAAATTCCACAAAAAATATTTTAGATAAGCTACCGGCACACAGAGTTGTTAATAGAAATGGTGTGTTAACTGGTAAATTTCATTTTAAAGAAGAAAATCTAATGCAAAAACTTCTTGAGGCAGAGGGAATTATTGTCGAAAATAATAAAATTATTAACTTTTCTGACGTTTTTTGGAACCCTATGGATTTGAAAATTGATGAGATATAATTTTTTATAATTTCTAAATTTGTGTAACCCGCTGAATAGTAGTTAGTTAAATGTCGCAATTATTTTTTTATATTTTTTAATTTATTTTATTGTGATGTTAATTATTGCATTAACTTTGTCTTTGAATTATTAATTAAAATTTTAGAATGAACATTTTTATTGGAAGCTTGCCCTACTCAGTGAAGGACAGCGATTTACAAGGTTTCTTCGAAGAGTACGGAGAAGTTAGCTCAGCAAGAGTTATTACTGATAAATTTTCAGGTAGAAGTAAAGGCTATGGTTTTGTGGAAATGCAAGACGAAGCTGCAGCTAAAAAAGCTATTGAAGAATTAAATGGTGCAGAATTAGAAGGACGCACTATTGTTGTTAATCAAGCACATGAAAGAACAGAGAATTCTGGAAGAGAAAGAAGAAGTTATAACTCCCAACGTGGTGGAAACGGACAAAGACGCGGAGGCTATAATCAAAATCACGAGAACAGAAGAAATGAAAATACAGAAGAATAAAACAAATTCTTAAGTTTTATTTTTCTAATTTTATAGCTCTTTTTTTAAGCTTAATAACAAGTAAGAGAATTATTTAGACCAAGTAAGTTGAAAAATTTATTTGGTCTTTTTTTTGTTAAGGTTTAATAGATATACTATTTAGATATTTAATTGTGTATGCTAATGCATAAAAAAAAGTTACTCTAATTAGAATAACTTTTTTGTCTTTTTATATTAATAGATTACCAATCTAAATCAATTTTATCAAGCCCTTCTTCACAGTTGAAAAGTTTTCCAAGTGCTTCCATGAATTGCTCTTGTACCTCATCAAGTTCTTTTTTATTCTTTTCATGATATTCTTCTATTTGTTTTTCTGCTTCTTCATTTTTCTCATACTTTTTTTCCATATTTTCAGAATATTCTTTGAATTTCTTCATTGAAGCATTAACTTTTTCTGCTTCTTTATCTGTAATTTTTCCATCTTCTGCAGCTTTGTTAATTTCTGTAGTTAAATTCTTCATTAGTTTCAAAGTTTTTTTTGCGTCATTAACTGGTCCGCCACAAGACACAACTCCTAAAACAAAAGCAACAAGTGTTAACAATAATGCAATTCTTTTCATAATTTTTAATTTAATTAGTTAATAAATAATTTTATGTAAAGTAAATTATAATTTTTATTAAAACCAAATTTTTTTAATATAAATTTACATATATTTTAGAAAATAATTTTAATAGAAATTTATTAAAAATTAATTTTCTCACTTCCCTCACAATCATACACTTTCATAAGGGCTTGAAAGTAATTTTCGTATATTTTTTCTAGTTCAATTTCATTATTTTTGAAATATTCTTGAATTATTTCTTGTAAATTTTGGTCGTTTTTAAATTTATTATCAAAATCAATGTAAGTAATTTGTAGTTCCTTGATAATTTTAGATATTTCAATAGCTTCTTGTTCTGTTATTTTATTGTCCTTATTTGCTTTATTAAGAATTTCTGTATGTGCAATTATTTTATTTGTAATAATTTCAATTTCTTGTTCAGGAGTTTTTTTGGTTTTGCTTGAATTTTTACACGAAAATACTGTAAGTGAAAGAGCAATTGTGCAAATTATAAATAAATTCAGTTTCATAAAAATAAATTTAAGTTTGTAAATTTTAATGTAAAGATATAAAATCTTTATTGAAGGCAATAGTATAATATTAATAAAAAAAAAGCTGCCTTTAAAAGACAGCTTTTAGAGTTTTATGAAAATAAACTATTTTACTATTGATTTGAAAGTATCGTCTTCAAAATATTTAATAAACTCAACGTCATCGTTAGCAAATGCTTTTAGTTTAGAATCTTTTGTGCAAGCAGTTCTTAGGTTATTATACATAAGTTCAGTGTCGCCTTTTCGTGCACCTGCAATTGCTTTTAAATAATAGTTTAAAGCTTCTTCTTTGTCATTACCATTACTTGCAGCTTCAATAGCTCCGTTTGCATCTCCATTAAGAAGTTTTGCTAAACCTGCATTAAAACAATTATTAGAATTGTAAAAATCAACAGCATTTTTGTATTGAGCATTTTTAATTGCTAATATACCTTGTCCTAAACTTGCTTCTGGAACGCCTGTTGCTGATTGGTAATTTTTTTCAGCTTCAACAACATTTCCTTCTGATAGATAAACATTGGCTAAGTTATTGAAAATGGTTGCATTAGCATCTATGGCTTTAGCTTTTTCAATACTAGTTTTTGCTCCTGCATAATCTTTCATTCTGTATTGAACAGCTGCTAAGTTATTGAAACATCTCCAATCCTTATTGTAAACTTCACTTGCTTTTGTGTAAACATCTAATTTTTCTTGATCTGTAGTAACTAAGTTACCTAAATATAAAAACTCTTCAACTGTAAGTTCTTCTGGAGAAGTTTTGAATAATTCTTTAATTTCTTCATCAGTGTTTCCAATAAGCATAATATTTACTTTTACTTCAGAGCGACGTAATAAAGGGTGAACAAGTTTTTCTAATTCTTCAAAAGTAGCAGTCATTTTACGAATTTCTTCTTCACGTTGAACAGGGTCAGAGTTCATATTTACAACTCTTAAAATCATATCTTTATCTGCTAAATTAGATGCTTGAACTGTTGTTTTAAAACCTTCCCAGTCTTCTTCAGTAACTAAATATTTAAAAAAATCATTGTCTTTAAATTCATCGATTTTTTTAAACTCATTTTTCACATATCTATCTATAGTTTTAGATCTATCGTTAGAAACTTTTGTATTAATTTCTAGTGTACCTTCAGGAGAAGCATAAGATAGTAATTCAACATTTACAAATTCTTTACGGTCATCATCTTTAACTTCGTTTACAAAATCTTTTAATTCTTTTACTTCATCTTTTTTTGTTTCTGCGTTTTTAAGTTCTGCTCTATTTTTATCATAATTAATAGTAGCAATTTTCACATCAGGATTATCTTTAATAAATTTATCTTTGGCAACTGAGCTGGCACCTTGCATTTTTACAAGTTCGGGAGTTGCAACAATTCCGTCAGCAATAAACTCAGGGTCAAATTCCGCAGTTTTATTACCTTTACTACCTGAAATACGCAATTCTAAATGAGATCTTCTCATTGCAGGCTCGTAATCAAAACTGTCGTTGTAGGAAAAACTTCCACCAGCTTTGTATTGGATAACTTTTGCATTTCCTTGAATTTTCTCACCTTGAACATAAACAGGAGTTAAAGCTTTTTCGCCACCTTCCCAAACTATAGTTGGAGTGATTGTGGCAGTAACTTTTTTGTTAAAATACTTTTCAGGGAAGTTACCATTAATATTAACAGCAACTTTGCCTGCATGCATTTCTAGAATTTCAGGATTTACTGAGTAATTAATATCATCAGCATTTTGAATCATTTTTTTCAAACCATTACAACTATTTAATGAAAAAATAGTAGCGGCGGCGAAAATAAAAAGTAAGGTCTTTTTCATAATTTAAACTCTTTTATTTATTTAACATCAAATTTTTTAATTTATTTATGCAAAAATAATAAGTTTTTGATAAATAAGCACATAAAAATCATTTTTTTTTAATTTTAAAACACAATTCTATTAACACCCTTTAAATAATTTTGTTCAAAAATGGCTTTAACCATTTGTTTATAGTGCTTTTCGTTATTTACAAAGTCAATATTATTTGTGTCAATTAAAATTATTTTCATGTCATTTTGTTGCTTAAAAAAATTAAAATAACCATTTTCTATGCTTTTTAAATAGTCTGAACTTATATTTTGTTCGTAATCTCTGGCTCTGTGCTTTATGTTTTTCTGCAAATTTTCCACAGATTTATGTAAATAAACGTATAAATCGGGTTTTGGTAAAGAGCTGTAAATTATATCGAAAACTTGGCGGTATAATTTGTATTCGTCTTCTTGTAAAGTTGAAGCCGAAAAAATTAAAGATTTCATGAAAAAATAATCAGCAATAATTAAATCAGAAAATAAATCAAAGTTTTCAATATTTCTTTTTAATTGGTTATATCTGTCAGCTAAAAATGATAATTCTAATGGAAAAGCAAATCTTTCGGGATTTTGATAAAATTTTGGTAAAAATGGATTCTCTGCAAATTGCTCCAATATTAATTTTGCCTTGCGTTCACTTGCAATTTTTTTGCATAATGAAGTCTTGCCAGCACCAATGTTTCCTTCTATAACTAAATATCGAATATCCATTAGCCAAAGGTAAAACTATTATTTTGAAAATAAAAACGAAACTTATTCTTTTTTTTTAAAAACTCTATTTATAGTATAAATTAAATTTTGTAAAAAGGAGGAAATATAATAGTGATAAAATATGTTTAACAGCGTATTAACAGTTTTAACAAAAAACTAAGATAAAAATATGTGAAAACTCTTGACAAAAATCATTTTATATCATATTTTCGTAACTTGTTTTGTATTTTTATAATATTTAAAAATTTAACTATGGAAGCTCAAATTGATATTAAAGAATTAAACGAGAAAATTCAGCGTGAAAGTAGTTTCGTTGATATAATCAATCTTGAAATGAACAAAGTAATTGTTGGGCAAAAACATTTACTTGAAGGTTTGTTAATTGGTTTATTATCTGATGGTCATGTTTTGTTAGAAGGTGTACCTGGTTTGGCAAAAACTCTGGCAATCAATACCTTGGCAGATGCAATTGATGCAAAATTTGCCCGAGTTCAATTTACGCCGGATTTATTGCCTGCCGACTTAATTGGTACTATGATTTATAGTCAGAAAAAAGAAGAGTTTTTGGTTAAAAAAGGTCCTATTTTTGCAAATTTTATTTTAGCTGACGAAATAAACCGTGCCCCAGCAAAAGTTCAGTCGGCTTTGTTAGAAGCTATGCAAGAAAGACAAGTAACTATTGGCGATACAAGTTATCAAATGGAAAAACCTTTTTTGGTTATGGCAACTCAAAACCCAATTGAACAAGAAGGCACTTATCCTCTTCCCGAAGCGCAAGTTGATAGATTTATGCTTAAACTAAAAATTTCTTATCCCGAATTTGAAGAAGAAAGAGCTATTATCAGAGAAAATTTATTAGGAGAAATGCCTAAGGCTTCTAAAGTGCTAAAACCCGAAGATATTGTAAAAGCTCGTTCTGTAGTTAGAGAAGTGTATTTAGACGAAAAAATTGAAAAATATATTCTTGATATAGTTTTTGCAAGTCGCGAACCCGCAAAATATAATTTATCAAAATTATCTGGAATGATTGCTTTTGGTGGCTCACCACGTGCTTCTATAAACTTGGCATTAGCAGCTAAAGCTTTTGCTTTTATAAAACGTAGAGGTTATGTTTTACCCGAAGATGTGCGTGCAGTTTGTTACGATGTGCTTAGACATAGAATAGGTTTGTCGTATGAAGCCGAAGCCGAAAATATTAGTTCAGAAGAAATTATTAGCGAAATATTAAATTCTGTTGAAGTTCCATAATAATTTAATTTAAAATAATTTTAATGTTTAAAACGAATATTTTATGGAAGCTAAAGATTTATTAAAAAAAGTTAGAAAAATTGAAATCCGCTCTCGTGGACTTTCTTCTCAAATTTTTGCAGGAGAATATCATTCCGCTTTTAAAGGAAAAGGAATGGCTTTTTCTGAAGTTAGAGAATATCAATACGGCGACCCTATAAAAGATATCGACTGGCACGTAACCGCTCGTTTTAATCACCCTTATGTGAAAGTTTTTGAAGAAGAACGCGAACTTACTGTAATGTTGTTGATTGACGTTAGTGGTTCAAAAGCATTTGGAACTTCTCAAAAATTTAAACAAGAACTTAGCACCGAATTAGCAGCTGTAATAGCTTTTTCTGCTATTCAAAATAATGATAAAGTTGGAGTAATACTTTTTTCGGATAAAATAGAGAAATTTATTCCACCTAAAAAAGGCAAAAAACATATATTAAGAATTATTCTTGAACTTTTAAATTTTGAACCCGAAAGCACTGGTACAGACCTGACGCAAGTTTTGAAATTCTTTACTAATGCTATTAAGAAAAGAAGTACAGCTTTTATAATTTCTGATTTTGTTTCACCCGACTTTAGTGATGCTCTTAAAATTGCAGGAAATAAACACGACTTGGCCGCTCTTAGGGTTTATGATAATTTTGAAAAAGAATTGCCTAATTTGGGCTTAGCTTACTTTAAAGATTCTGAAACTGGCCAACAAAAATGGGTTGATACTTCTATGAAAAAAATTAGAAAAGAATACAGAAGAAATTGGCAAAACCAATATGATGAAATTACAAAATTGTTTAAAAAATCAAATTTAGATTTTGCTGATATTAGTACCGACCAAGATTATGTTAAACCATTAATTAATTTGTTTAAAAATAGATAATTTTTGAATTTTTATACAATGAAAAATATTATAAAATACAATATACTTCTAATTTTTAGTTTGATTTTTTATTTCCAAACTTTTGGACAAAAAATTGAACCGGAAATTAAACTGCAACACGATACTATTATAATAGGTGTGCCGAACGAACTAATTATTAATTTATCTGTAGATAAAACTATTGATGTGGTTTTTCCAAATTTTAAAGATACTATTTCAAAAAATATTGAAATACTTGGCGAATATAAACCTGAGTTTATAGCTTCTGAAAGTATTAGAAATATTGAAAAAAAATATCTAATCACAAGTTTTGATACAGGACTTAATATTATTCCTGCAATTAGCATAAAGCTTGTTTTAGATAATGACAGTAGTTTTATTTTTACTTCGGAAACTCAATTTTTTGTAAAACCTTATGTGCTTCTTGATACAATTCCTGTTGATACTGTTTATGCTGATAATTCTGGTTTTGTAGTTTTTGGTAAAGATGCTTTTAAAAATGAAATTGAACAATATATTCCGGATTCTATAAAACAATCAGTTTCTATTGATAGTTTAAATCAGATAAAAGCTATAGTTTTTGAGCAGTTCTTAAATATGTTTGCATCTGAATTAACTAAAAATTCAGGCTTTTATGATCAAGAAGAGATACGGAAAATTGCTGAATCTTCTTCCCAAAATTTGTATTTATTTGATAAAAGCGGTGTTTTAAACAAATATATTGTTGCTGGAAGTGTTGATACGGTTTTTGTTCAAGATTTTCAGCAAGTTAAGAAATCTCAAGCCCTTTTTACACTTTATAGAATAAAAGATATTAAAGAAAACATGTTTAACACTCCCTTTAATTTTGCTGAATTTTGGTTTTATTTTAAAAAATATTTGCAAAAATATTGGTGGGCAGTAATTATTTTGCTTCTTCTTGTTATAGCTTTAATTTATTTCTTTAAATATTATAAAAAAGGACTTGCACCAAATTTATTAAGAATAAAACAAGAAGAACCTGCTCATGTGATAGCCCTTAAAAAATTAGAGTTTATACGAAAAGAAAAGATTTGGGCTAAGGGAGAAATCAAGGAATATCATGTTCAAATTACAGATGTTATTAGAGAATATATTGAAAAAAGATTTGGTGTTTTTGCTATTGAGATGACTACAAATGAGATTTTAGAAAGTTTTGATAATATAGATTTAATTTCTGAACAAGATTATTTTAAATTAAAACAAATATTGGAACTTGCTGATAATGTGAAGTTTGCAAAATATAAAGCTCTGCAAAACGAGAATGATTTATCTTTGAAAAATAGTTTTGAATTTGTTGAAAATACAAAAGAAATTATAGAAGAAAACTCCAAAATTACTCAAACTGAGGCTGTAATAGAAATTGAACAAGAAGAAAATTTTGAACAAACAAAAGATAATAGCTATGATGAGTAATATTGAATTTGCAAATAAGGAATATTTTTGGTTGTTTTTGGTTTTTATACCAATGATATTTTGGTATGTGTGGCGTTTGAGAAAATCTGCAGCTACAATGAAAATATCAAATTTATTTAATTTAAAAAAATCTTCACTTCCTTGGCGGTATATATTAAGACATTTTTTGTTTGCTTTAAGAATTTTAGTTTTATCTGCTTTAATAATTGTGTTAGCACGTCCGCAAAGTATAGATAAGTGGGAAGATAGAAAAATGGAAGGAATTGATATTATAATTGCTTTTGATGTTAGTGGTTCTATGCTTGCCGAAGATTTTAAACCTAATAGGATAGAGGCTGCAAAAGAAATTGGGATGGAGTTTGTTTCAAGTCGTCCTAATGATAGAATGGGTTTGGTAGTTTTTGCTGCTGAAAGTTATACCCAATGTCCTTTAACTATTGATCATGCGGTTTTATTGAATTTATTTTCCGAAATTAAAGATGGAATTATTGAGGATGGTACTGCAATAGGAATGGGTTTGGCAAATTCTGTAAATCGTTTAAAAGATTCTGAAGCTATTAGTAAAGTAATTATTTTACTTACTGACGGTGTTAATAATACTGGAAATATTTCGCCTTTGGCTGCTGCCGAAATTGCCAAAGAATTTGGTATTAGAGTTTATACTATAGGCGTTGGTAAAAACGGAATGGCTCCATATCCTTTTCAAACACCTTTTGGGATACAGTATCAAAATATGGAAGTGAAAATTGATGAGGAAGTCTTGCAAAAAATTGCAGAACAAACTGGGGGTAAGTATTTTAGAGCAACAGACAATCAAAAGCTAAGAGATATTTATAAAGAAATTGATAGTTTGGAAAAAACTGAATTAGAAGTTAGATCTTATTCAAAACCAAGGGAAGAATTTTCTTTAATTTTAATTTTTGCAATGCTGATTTTTGTTTTAGAACAATTTTTAGGTTTAACAATTCTTAAAAACACTTTTTAATATGTTTAGATTTCAAAACCCGCAATATTTATGGCTTTTACTTATTTTAGTAATTTTCGTGTTTTTATTTATATTAGGAATTTTTAATCGTAAACGTAAACTAAAAAACGCAGGAGAATTAAAGCTTATTAGTTTATTAATTCCGGATTATAGTTTAGCAAGAAAGATTTGGAAAATAAGTATTGTTTCTTTGGCTTGGATTTTCATGGTATTAGCTCTGGCTCGTCCGCAATTTGGTGCTAAATTAGCTGAAGAAAATACAAAAGGCGTTGAGCTTATTGTTGCTATTGATGTTTCAAACTCAATGTTAGCACAAGACTTAAAGCCTAACAGATTGGAAAATGCCAAAAAGTTTATTGAAAGAATAATTTCAAAACTACAAAATGATAAATTAGGTTTAATAATTTTTGCAGGCGATGCTTTTGTGCAAATGCCTATTACTGATGATGTTAGGACGGCGAGATTGTTTTTGTCTTCAATTAGTACAGACTTAGTTCCGGTTCAAGGAACAGCAATTGGGCAAGCTATTGATTTAGCGTCAAAATCTTTTACAGAAAATAAAGATATTTCAAAAATTATTTTATTATTAAGTGATGGCGAAAATCATGAAGATGATGCCTTTGCTTCTGTAAATACTTTAAAAGAAAAAGGAATTAAAATTTTTACTGTAAGTGTTGGTTCTAAGTCGGGTGCACCAATCCCTTTGAAAAATGGTAGAGGCTTTTTAAAAGACAGAAATGGAAATGTTGTTGTTTCAATTCCGGATGAAAAAACTTTAATAGAATTGGCAAATGCAACAGATGGAGTTTATGTGAAATTGGATAATACTGCAAATGCTTCTGATAAAATTATTGAAGAGATTGTGAAACTTCAAAAAGGTGAAATTCAAAAACAAATTTATTCTGAATATAATGACTATTTTACTAAGTTAGCTGCTTTGGCATTTTTGTTATTAATAATAGAAACAATTATTTCTGAACGAAAAAATGATATTTTTAGAAAAATAAATTTGTTTAAAGATAAGTCAAATCAAAAACAGACTATTTAAAATGAAAACTTTAATAAATATAAGAACTTTAATTTTATTTGTTTTTTTAAGCCTTATAACAGCAAATATTTACTCTCAAGAAGAGAGAAAAATTATTAGGGAAGGCAATAAGTCGTATAAAAATAAGGATTTTGATAATTCAGAATTAAATTTTAAAAAAGCTATGGAAATAAATCCTGAGCTTAGCAAATTGCATGGAAATATTTCTGCTTCACAATATAGAAACGGAAAGTTTAATGATGCAAGAACTTCTTATGAAAATGTGTTAAAACTTTCAGGAAATAATAAAGAAAAAGCCGATGCTTTTTATAATATCGGAAATTCCTATTTGCAAGCAGCAGAATATGATAAAAGTATTCAGGCTTATAAAAACGCAATTAGATTAAATCCTGAACACGATCAAAGCCGTTATAATATGGCTGTGGCTACAAAAATTCAAGAACAACAACAATCTGGAGATAATCAAAATCAAGATCAAAATCAAGATAATCAGGAAAATCAAGATAAGGATCAAAATCAAGACAATAAAAACCAAGACAATCAAGATAAACAAAATCAAGACCAAGACCAAAAGCAAGAAGATACTAAGCAAGAACAATCACGAGACAATCAAATGTCTCGTGAAGAAATGGAGCGTTATTTAGAAGCCTTGCAACAACAAGAAAAAGATGTGCAAGACAAAGTAAATAAAGAAAAGTTTAAATCTCAAAAAAGAGTAATAGAAAAGAATTGGTAAATAAAATTATTTTTTAATTTTTTCTATTTGTTGTTCTTTATCATCTAATTTGAAATTAATTGGAATAATATACTCTACTGCTACATTTTTACCATCAAGTTGTGCAGGTGTCCAATCTTTCATACTGTTAATAATGCGTAAAGCTTCATCACTTAGAAGTGGATCTGTGTCTTTAGAGACTATTTCTGCATTGCTAACTTTACCTTTTTCATCAATTACAAATTTCACAAACACTTTTCCTTGACTTTTGTTTTCTTTTGCTTTAGCAGGATATTTTGTATTTTCTACAATAAATTCCATTAAAGCAACATCGCCACCTGGGTAAACCGGTTTAACTTCAGCTTCTGCAATACTAATAGGTTTAACAGTTTTTGCAACTTTGGTTTCTACGGTTTTTTGAACTTGAGCAAATGCAACTACCGAAAAGCAAATAAGACTTAGAATAATAACAATTTTTCTCATAATAATAAGTTTTAGTTAATAATTTTGTAAATATAATAAAAATTTCTTTATAATTTTAAAAAACAACTCATATTTTAATTATACGTAATTTTTTTAATAAAGTTTCGTTTTTTGTCTTCAAATCGGTTCGAGTTTTAAAAGTTGGACTTTTTAATTAAAAAATTTGTTGAAATATAGAAGTTAAAAGTTGAAAGTCGAAAGGGGCTTCTTCGCATTTCGCTTCGCTCAATGCTCGAAGATGACAACCACGAATTACACGAATTTTCACTAATTTTGGCTTCGAGTTTTTCGCATGGCTCAAAACTCGAAGTGAAAAGTTTTTATTGGCGTTGCTGTGTGCAGGGGGGAGATTTCTCGCGAAGCAGAGCTTCGCTCGAAATGACCGATAATTATCGGTCGGGAGGTAGGGTTAAAGTTTTCCGCCTGTTTTGTCATGATTTTTGCAATAAATGGCAAAAATCCCGCCAAAACCCCACTTTCTTACAAAACCAACAACTCTCTGTGTGTTTGCATTATTTTTCTTAAAAAACATTTGTATATTTCCTAAAAAAGATTTAATTTTGTAATAATAAGTTTTAAAAAAAATGCCATGCAAATTGCAAATCCTATATACGACACAGTTTTCAAGTTCATGATGAGTGATACTAAGATTGCCAAAACTTTTTTATCAGCAATAATTGGTGAGAAAATAGTAGAATTAGATTTTGCTTCAACAGAACGTACTCTCAAAGCCGGAGTTGATAAAAGCCAATTAGACAGAACATTAGAGCAAATAGTTATTTGTCGTTTTGATTTTGCAGCAAAAATAAAAACAGAAAGTGGAGAATTTAAAACTGTGAGCATAGAGCTTCAAAAAGCCAAACTTGCTACTGATATAATGCGTTTCAGAAAATATCTTGGAGCTATGTATCAAGACCCAGGTAATAGTTCCGATACGCTCAGAACAAAAGCTAGACAGATTTATTGCATTTATTTGTTAAACTATGATATTGGTTTGTCTGATAGTCCTGTACTTGTGGTAGATAGAACTGTAAAAGATCAAGCAACGGGTGAGAAATTTGACAGTAAGAATGAGTTTATTCAGAGTTTAAATCATAAATCTTGGATAGTACAAATAAAGCAATTAAAAGAAAAACGCAGGAATGATTTAGAAAATTTGCTTAGTATTTTCGATCAAGATAATATCACCAAAGATCAGCATATTTTAAATATTAATTCTGAAAGTTTTTCTAAAGAGCATAAACAAATAATTCGCAAACTGCAAGAAGCTTACGCCTCAAGCCAAGTTCGAGACGAAATGCAAATGGAAGATGATTATTTAACCGAATTACTTGTAAAAGACGATTTAATTCAAGAGAAAGACGATATTATTGCTAAAAAAGATGAAGCTCTTGCAGAAAAAGATGAAGCTCTTGCAGAAAATCAAAAAACAATTTCAGAAAAAGATAAAGAAATTGCTGAATTAAAACGGCTTTTAAACTTAAAAAAGGATTAAAATATAAAATTGTTTATTTATTTTACACAATATTAAAAATCAATTACATTAAAATATAATTTATGAACAAAATTACTTTTTACGTTTTTTGCTTAAGTTTTTTAATATTACTAGGTTCTTGCGGTGGTCCAAAGACTGATGCGAAAAAATTAGAGAAGCTTCTTATATCTCATACTCAAGTATTTGAAAATATAGCAAGCGATAAAAACATTAACGAACAAGAAGCAAAAGAAGTTGCTAGGTTAATGGAAGATATGAAAAATTTTAACTTAGAAATTGAAAAGAAGTATTCGCCTGATCCAAAAGGTAAAGAAATGTTTGAGACATATCTCAATAAAAACGAAGAAAGATTTAGCTTGCTTTACACAAATTATTATAATTCACTTTTAAATTTATTTGATTGCGAGGGTTCAGAAAACTTGGATTTATAAATTTTTTAATTATTTTCTGTAAATTTCACTTCAAATTGTCCATCAGAGATGGCAATATTTTCTTGATTTTCGTTTATATAATTAAAGAAAAAACTCCCTCTAATTTTCTTAGTTGTTGAATTATTTTCTACAATAGTTATAGAGCCATTTTTAGCATTAAAGGTATAAAATCCTTTTTGAAATTTCGCATAAACAGGTCCTTCTTCTGTTATATAATGTACACCTGCACTAATTGTTGGTGGCATCCAAATTGTAATACTTTGCCAAGCCTCATTTCTATCACAATCAGCAAAAATTATTAATGCAGTATCATTTTTTTGAGCTGTAATATCTTTAGCATTCCACTGCCTTTCGCCGTCATTATAAACAAAAATATTTTGGAAAACTGTGCTATCTGAAAGGCTATAAAACTGATAGGGGATATTAGAAAACACGCCTTCACTAATAGTTTTAAACGAATTATCGGTATTTCTATATGCTTTAAAACTAAAGCTACCACTCATAGTTTTAGCTTCTTCATTTATTGACGAGACTTTAATGTTTCCATAAGCATTTTCATTATCTGAGGTAGAATATTTAGAAGAAGAAGAGCTGGTATTAGGGATAAACTCTGCATAAGTGCCTGTTAGTTCATTTGTAGAATATTCACCTACTTTATCAGAGCCAACATTTAATATTATTGTTTGTCCATTTGCTGAAGTTCCATAAATTTTTATAGAATTTTCTGATAAAACTGCTTTTGGTTCTGGTGAACGCCAATTTATTGAATTTACGAGGCAAAACATAGAAGGTTTTGTTGTAGTGTCGCCTCCATTAGTTTTACAGGAATATGTAAAAATCAAAATTATTAAAATAAACGACAATAAAAGTATTCGTTTCATAGAGTATTTTTTTGACAAATATAAAATTAAATTATGAATTAATCTTAAAAAAAACTGAATTATAATTAAGAGAGTTTATTCTTTGGCTAAATTGATTATTTTTGCAAAATTAAACTTTATATTTTTAAAAATGGCTTTACATTGTGGAATTATTGGTATTGCAAACTGCGGAAAAACTACAGTATTTAATTGTATGTCAAATTCAAAGGCAGAGACGAGCAACTTTGCTTTTACTAGTAACAAATCGAATATTGGCGTTATTAATGTTCCTGATGCAAGATTAAAAGAACTTGAAAAATTTCAAAAAACAGAAAAAATTATTGCAGCTACAGTTGATATTGTTGATATCCCAGGCTTAACAAAAGGGTCGAGTTCTGGCGAAGGCGTTGGAAATCAATTCCTTGCCGATATTAGAAATGCTGATGCTATAATTCATGTTTTGAGATGCTTTGAAAATGAAAACTTACCACATATTGAAGGAAGCGTAAATCCTGTGCGTGATATTGAAACAATAGATTTGGAACTTCAAGTAAAAGATTTAGAGTCAATTACTAAAAAAATTGCCAGATTAGAAAAACTTGTAAAAATTGGCGATAAAGAAGCTAAGGCAAGCATTGAAGTTTTAAAAATTTATCAAGATCATCTTGAAAATATGCAAAATGCAAGAACTGCGCCTGTAAATGATGAAGACAGAAAACATGTTGCAGATTTATCTTTACTTAGCGAAAAACCTGTAATGTTTGTTTGTAATATTGATGAAGCTTCAATAAGTAAGGGTAATAAACATGTTGAAAATGTTAAAGCATATTTAAAAGATCAAGATGTCAAAATTTTGACTGTAGCAGCAGAATTGGAATCCGAAATTTCTGAATTAGAAACAGATGAAGAGAGAGCTGAATTTTTAGCTGATTATGGATTAAGTGAACCAAGTGTAAATAAAATTATTCGTGAGGCTTACGATTTATTAAATTTACAATCATTTTTTACTGTTGGTCAAAAAGAAATTAGAGCTTGGACAATAAAAAAAGGTATGACTGCTCCTGAAGCTGCAGGCGTAATTCATTCGGATTTACAAAGAGGGTTTATTAGAGCCGAGGTTATGAAGTATGAAGATTTTACAAGTTTAGGTTCTGAACAGGCTGTTAAAAATGCTGGCAAATTTCATGTTGAAGGGAAAAACTATATAGTGGAAGACGGAGACATTTTACATATTAGATTTAACGTATAATAATTATGGCACAACAAATATCAATACCAAAAGGAACCAGAGATTTTGGCACATTAGAAATGATGCGCCGCAATTACATTTTTGAAACAATAAAAACAATTTTTAAAAAATACGGATATTCTCCTATAGAAACACCAGCTATGGAAAACCTTAGCACTTTACTTGGAAAATATGGAGATGAAGGCGATAAATTATTATTTAAAATTTTAAATTCAGGAAATTATTCAAAAAATGTAAGTGAGGAAGATTTAGGCGAAGAAAATATCAATAAATTAAGCGCTAAAATTACAGAAAAAGGATTAAGATATGATCTTACAGTTCCTTTTGCTCGTTTTGTAGTTCAACACAGACACGAGATTCAATTTCCTTTTAAAAGATACCAAATTCAAGCAGTTTGGCGTGCAGATAGGCCTCAAAAAGGACGTTATCGCGAATTTTATCAATGTGATGTTGATGTAATAGGCTCAAATTCAATGCTTAATGAGTTTGAATTAATGCAAATTGTAGATGAAGTTTTTACTAAACTTGATATTTCTGTTGTTTTAAAAATTAATAATAGAAAAATTTTAGAAGGAATAGCTGAAATAGTTGGAGCAGCCGATAAATTTTTGGAAATTACCATAGCTATTGATAAAATTGATAAAATTGGATTAGAAAATGTTTGTAAAGAGCTTGAAGCAAATAATTTAAGTAAAGATGCTATTAATAAGCTTATCCCAATTTTAGAAAATAAAAGAAATAGTTTTGAAACAATAGAGTTTCTTGAAAAGCTTTTAAAGGATAGTGAAATAGGTTTGAAAGGTATAGAAGAAATAAAATCTATATTTAATTATCTTGAAATTTCACCTTTGAATACTGATGTTGAGCTAGATTTAAGTTTAGCAAGAGGATTAAATTATTATACCGGTGCTATTTTTGAAGTTAAGGCAAAAGATATTGAGATTGGCAGTATTTCGGGTGGTGGACGCTATGATAATTTAACAGAAATTTTTGGTTTAAAAGATGTTTCAGGAGTTGGAATTTCATTTGGTGCAGATAGAATTTATGATGTTTTAGCAAGTTTAGAAAAATTTCCAGAAACAATTAATTCGCCAGTTGAAGTTTTATTTGTAAATTTTGGAAAAGAAGAAGAAAAACTTGCAATAAAATTAGCTCAAAACTTAAGACAAAACGGAATAAGTTGTGAAATTTATCCAGACAAAGCAAAATTGGACAAGCAATTCAAATATGCAAATAATAAAAACATAAATTTTGTGATTATTATTGGTGAAAATGAATTAAAAAACGGAATAGTTTCAATTAAAAACATGATAAGCGGAGAACAAGAAAATGTTGATATCGAAGAGATTGAGTCGAAAGTCTGTAAAGTCGAAAGTCTGTAAAGTCTGTAAAGTCGAAAGTCTGTAAAGTCTGTAAAGTTGAAAGGCTAACCAATTTAGTTTTATTGGTATGGTTTTGATGAATATTAAAAATTCAACTCCTTCAGAGTTGCTGTTTTCAGAGATACAAAAACCCGAGTTTCACTCGGGCTTATTAACATTCAAGTCCTTTGGACTTGGTATGTATAAATTAGTCAAGATAAAATATTTAAGGTTTTGAAAATATGCAGTAAGCAAAAAAATCAAATGAAGCTGTGAAGAAATTTCATTCAAAATGACCACGAAGTGGTCGAATATAAATAGCCGTAGGTGGCAACCTACGGCTATAATGATATCTCAAACCGCGACTCTGAATGAGTCGAATAAAATTATTTTTAAATTTTAAATAAAGTGTATATAACAATCCAAAACTGTCTAGCTATAATAAATAAAAAGTCGAAAGTCTGTAAAGTCGAAAGTCTGTAAAGTCGAAAGTCTGTAAAGTTGAAAGATAAAAGTAGAAAGTGCTTCACGCATTTCGCCCTCTAACAACTAAATACTAAGCACTAACAACTATTATAAATGCGTTTTAAAAGTTTTGCAACTCCTTCGTTTTCGTTAGATTCAATTATTTTAAATCCATTTTTTATTTCTTCTGGTGCATTTTCAACAAGATAAGAGTTTTCTTTTAAAGAATAATTTAACATATCAAGGTCGTAATAATCATTGCCCACAGTAATAATATTTTTCAATTCTATTTTTTTAAGTTTACGAATAAACTCAATTCCTGATGCTTTTGAAATATTTGGAGGTAAAATTTCTATCCAAATTGATTTGTTATCCAATGGACTTGTAGCTTTAACAACTTTCAGTTCAGGAAATTTTTTAGAAATTAATTCTAATTGTCCGTTTTCTTTTTGACAAATCACAACAAATTGAGATGCATTTTCTGGACAATTTATAATTGGCTTAATGCCTTTTGTTTCATAATATGTTATTCTTGATAAAAAATCAGGGCTTGGATTAGCAGAGCTGAAATGATGAAAATAATGATTATTTGGAACTGGTAATTGTACCATAAAATCATATTTTTCTTTAACTAAATAATCATAAATTTTCTTTGTTTGCTTTGAATTTATTTGATTTGATTGTATAATTTCTTTGTTTTTCCAGTCATAAATTCCAATTCCAGAAGAAAAAACCAAATAATCTATTGGGAAATCAGGTTTTATTAAGTTTTTAAATGAAAATAAATTTCTACCCGTTGCGATAAGCCTTAATATAGGAATTTCTTCAAGTTTTTTCAATAAATTTATTGTTTCTTCACTAACAATTGATTTATTATTTGCCAGAGTTCCATCAAAATCGCTTACAAACATTTTAACATATTGTTTCATCTTAAAATTTTCGTAAGTAAAACAAAATCCTCGGGGCTAAGCTGCTCGGGACGTAAATTAAAAATAGGTTTTGTAATATCTACTTTTTCGCTAATTAAAGATTTTAGAGAATTACGTAAGGTTTTTCTTCTTTGATTAAATGCAGTTTTTACTATTAAAAAAAGTTTTTTTCTATCTAAATCTTCAATTTCATTTCGGTAACGAGTTAAACGAATAACTGCAGATTTTACTTTTGGTGGCGGAATAAAAACATTTTCATTAACAGTAAATAAATATTCTATATCATAAAACAACTGCAAAAGTACAGATAAAATACCGTAAGTTTTATTTCCATGTTTTGAGGCAATTCTTTCTGCTACTTCTTTTTGAATCATACATACAATTTCAGGAATAATTTGAATATTATCTAAAACTTTAAAGAAAATTTGTGAAGAAATATTATAGGGGAAATTTCCAATAAGGCAAAATTCCGAATTAAATATTTTATTTAAGTCTAGTTTTAAAAAATCTGCATTTATCAAATTAAACTCATTATTAAAATTTTCATCAAGGTATGTAATTGAATCAAAATCAATTTCTACAAGGCAAAGTTTAAAATTTTTATTTATTAATTCAGAACTAAGCACACCTGTTCCAGGTCCAAGTTCTAAGACAGGCAAAGCTTTAGGATTTTGTAAAGAGTTTACAATTTTTAAAGCTATGTTTTTGTCAGCTAAGAAATGTTGCCCTAAATGTTTTTTTGGTTTTAACATGGCACAAAGATAAGTTAAAAGTTTATAAAGTTAAAAGTCAAATATGGCTTCTCGTTTTTCGCTTCACTCAAAACTCGAAGATGACAACCACTAATTACACGAATTTACACTAATTTTCACTAATTTTGGCTTCTTCGCATTTCGCTACGCTCAAAATGAGAAGTTAAAAGTTAAAAGTTTATAAAGTTAAAAGTGGAAAGTTCATAAAGTTAAAAAGCGTAAAGTCGAAAGTTGTTAGTTTTTCGCTACGTCCAATTAGCAAAGAAAAACTAACAACTAAATACTAACCACTAAATACTCTTCTTAATGTTCTTAATGATTTAATTTTTTTTTGCTTTTCGCATTTAGTTGAAAGTCAAAAGTTAAAAGTTTTATTATTTTTGTAAAAAAAAAGTTGAAGGCGATTTTAAAAAATATTATAAAATTTACAGTTTTTGTCGGCATTGGGGCTGTACTTTTTTTATTAGTTTATAAAGATTTTGATTTTATTAGCTTAGTAAAAGGAATACAAAACTTAGATTACAAATGGTTTTTTCTAATGGCTTTTCTTGGTTTGTTTAGCCATTTTAGTAGAACTTGGCGTTGGCAAATGCTTTTAGAAACTGGGGGGAATAAAACTAGATTTTCAACTGCATTTTTGGCTGTTATGAATGGATATTTTGTAAATCTTGCAATACCACGCATGGGCGAAGTTAGTCGTTGCGGTATAATTTCAAAATATGAAAAAATTCCATTTGCTAAAGTACTTGGAACAATGATTAGTGAAAGAATTATTGATTTAATAATATTTTTACTTTTTACAATTATTGCAATTTTTGTTGGTTATGAGCAAATTTTAGTGTTTTTAGGCAATAACCCGAAGTTTGGTGATAAATTATTGTTTTTATTTTCTTGGAAATTTATTGTTATTAGCATATTTATAATTGGTTTAAGTGTTTTTTTACTAATTAAAATTGCTAAAGGTAAATTTAATAAACACAAAATTTTTTCAAAACTTTCACTATTTTTAAATCAAGTATGGGAAGGTTTTATCAGCCTTAAAGATGTAAAAAGCAAAGGAAAGTTTATTTTTCATTCTATATTTATTTGGTTGCTTTATTTTTTCATGCTTTTTTCTTGTTTTTTTGCTTTTGAAAGTATGCAAAATTTAGATATAAGTGTAGCTTTAGTTTTATTTGTAGCAGGAAGTTTTGGTATGTTAGCTCCAGCTCCAAACGGAATTGGAGCTTATCATTTTATGATAATTCAAACTTTAATAATTTATGGAATTTCTGAAATAAATGCTGCAAGTTTTGCTTTGATTGTCCACGGTTTGCAAACAATTTTATTAATTCTGTTAGGAATTTTATCATTTATTTTACTACCTATTATAAATAAAGAATAATTTTTTGAAAAAACTGAATTTAAAAAAACTCTTAATTTTTATTATAAAATTAATTATAGTAATAGCCTCTTGGGTATTTGTGTTTTTTAAAATTAAAAACAGCAGTGATTTACCTGAATTGTTGAAATTATTTTCTGAATTAGATTTCAAGCAAATTTCAGCTTTTATTTTTCTTTTATTTTTAATGCTTGCAAATTGGTTTTTAGAATCTGAAAAATGGAGATTTATTATTTCTAAAATTGAAAAACTAAGTAGCAAAACTGCATTAATTTATGTTTGGATAGGAGTTAGTGTTGGCACAATTACTCCAAACCGAATTGGCGAATTTGTTGGTAGAGTTATGTTTTTAAAAGCAGAAAACAGAAAAAAAGCTACTTCTCTTACTTTAATCAGCGATTTGTCGCAATTATTAATTACTATTTTTTTTGGTAGTATTTCTATTATATTATTACTGCCTTATTTTGATAAAAGCTCTGAATTTAGTTTTAATAAAAACATTATTTATCTGTTTATTGGCTTAAGTTTAATTTTAAGTTTTGCAGTATTTTTTTCGATTAATAAAATTATTAAGTATCTGAAAAACAGGAATTTTAAGTCTAATTGGTTTTCTAAATTTTATGATTTACCTAATATAAGTTTTAGCGATAAAACAGTTTTATTTTCTTTAAGTTTATTAAGATTTTTAGTTTTTAGTTTTCAATATTTTTTAATTTTTAGAATTTTTTCAGTTGAAATTTGCCTTTATCATTGTTTTATTGCTAGTTCAGCTATGTTTTTTGCCTCTCATTTATTACCAAATATTGCAATTGCAGAAGCTGGACTAAGAATTTCATTTGCAATTTTGTTTTTTGGTATTTTTACTGATAAAGTTTCAATTATTAGCATAAGCAGTTTATTAATTTACATTATAAATATAATTATTCCAATAGCCATTGGTGGAATAAATTTGCTATATAGAAGAAAAAATTAAAAATTTAGGATAATTTCAAGAAAAAAACTGTAACAAACTTTGTTTTAATAAAAAAAATTGCGTAATTTTACAAAAATTCCTTTATGAGGAAGCAAAAGTTTTTAATTTTTTAATTTAAAATGGATGAAAGGAGGATAGATTTAAAAAAACTTGAACAAATCTTTTGACAATAAACTTATTATAATAAATTTATAACAGTCAAGAGTGTTGGTTGAAATAGCTTATAAAAAAGCTAAGAACCGATTTTGAAATTTAAAATTATTTATTATTAATTAATATTTAGAATTATGGAGAAATTTTTTCTTAAATTTAAAAATTTAAAGCTTTTAATAGCTTTAAGTTTAATTGTTACGCTTTCGAGCTTAAACAACAAGTTGATAGCACAGATTACAGGCTCCACATGTGGAGATCCTATTACTATTACAAATTTACCGTTTAATGACGGTGGGAACACTCAGGATTACGGTAATAACTACACACTAAATGATGTGCCTCCTGTTGCACCAGGTGCTGTTACCGATGGAACAGGATCTAATGATTATTTAGGTTCTGGAAACGATGTAGTTTATGAACTAATTGCTCCTAGTACAGGTACAATTAGCATAAACATGACAAATGATGACTCTTGGGCTTCTCTTTGGGTTTTTACTGGCTGTCCTTTTAGTTCAACTGTAGGTTATCATACTGCTTATAGTGGTACTTCTCGAAGTATTAACAACTTACCTGTTAGTGCAGGTACTGCTTATTATATAGTTGTTTCTAATTGGGATGCAGGTCCTATTAATTATACTATAAACATTACTGGTGATATCAGCTTTTTTGATTGCGAAGGCACACCAGATCCAGGCAATACTATTGCTAGTGCTAATCCTGTATGCCCTACAATAAATTTCTCTTTATCTTTAGAGAATACAACTTCTGGTGCTGGTGTTACATATCAATGGGAATCTGCTGATGATATTGGCTTTACAGAAAATGTAGAAATTCTTGGTACAGGATCAAACCTAACAACTTCATTAGTTGCTGAAAAATATTTTCGTTGTTTAGTAACTTGTACATTTAGCTCAGAATCTGAGTATTCTACTCCTTTGCTTGTTAGCTTACACCCTGTATCAATGTGTTATTGTACTCCCCCAAATCCAAGTAGTGGTTGTAGTAATGACCACGTTGCATCTGTATCTCTTGATTTATTAAACGATGTTGGTCAAACATGTACTCCAGTCTATGAGGATAGATCTCCTGTACAAAACGCTATTCCTAATTTATACCCAAGCCAAGTTATTGAAATGTCAGTTGGAGTTGGTAACGGTGG
>Ga0265295_1002790_pt1 | contig 26651 bp, 24 predicted proteins | sample Munlansysbiofilm_FD_192503 | JGI IMG/M metagenome (GOLD analysis project Ga0265295, IMG submission 192503) | Leachate microbial communities from a municipal landfill in Southern Ontario, Canada - Methane capture system biofilm | ecosystem: Engineered > Solid waste > Landfill > Unclassified ... | reverse complement strand
TTAAATTTAATAATTATATTGATGTCTGACTATAAAATGAGATTTTGTATCGGTATCGAACCTGAACCGGTTAATGTACCGGTCTGTATAATTTTTAAATGCAAGGAGCGGAATATAGCCCAACTCAAATATAGCAATACCCACTAGTATTTCAACCATACAGAAAAATGTTTATTTACCAATCGGATATTATAGTTTGTGGCGAACAACTCTCCCCCGCCTCTTTTAGCCATATTTTTAACCAGTCACCTACACTAAGGTAAAACAATATTCTTTAATCACACGTTACTTCATAAAAAACTATGGGTAAGAAATACGCATTACGAGTACACAAGCTAGATACCAATGAAATTTTATACTTTTGGGGAAGAACAACAAACCGTTTCGGGGTTATAATACCTGCATAAAAAAACCAATTATGAAATTAAGTGACCTTAAGCTTTCTACATTATTATTTGCCTTTGTGCTAATATGCACAGGCCTATCGGCGCAAATGCCCGAGCTAAGCACCAAGAAAAAAAAGGCAGCCAAACTTTATGAAATATCGATGAAGGCATACGACCGTTATGCCTTTGCTGAGGCAGAGCAAGCACTTATTAAAGCAATTGATATTGATGCCAACTTTATTGAAGCCCATATTTTCCTATCGCAGGTATACCAAACCGTGAATAGAACAGAGAAAGCAATATTTTATGCAGAGAGAGCAATCGCCATTAACCCCAATGTTTTTCCTATGCTTTACTTTAGCCTCGGCACATTGTATTTAGAGTTACCAAACTACGAAAAGGCACAGCAATACCTAGTAAAATTTACCCAATACAAAAATATAAGGAAAAACATTCTCAACCTAGCCCAACTTTATATTAACAACTGCAAATTTGCCATTAACGCACTAAACAACCCTGTACCATTCGCACCTGTTAACCTAGGTCCAAACGTTAATAGTAACCTCGATGAGTACTGGCCTAGCCTGTCGGCCGCTGAAAATACGCTGGTTATAACCGTAAAAAGACCAATAGACCCACCAGAAGAGAATGGCAGGCAGCTATTTCAGGAAGATTTTTACATTACCTATACAGACGAAACAGGCGAATGGCAGCCAGTTGAAGACATTGGCCACCCTATAAACACGCCCCAGTTTAACGAGGGGGCGCAATCGCTCACAGCCGACGGGCAAAAAATGTACTTTACCATTTGTCGTGGATTATGCAACCTATACTATAGCGAGCGCGATGAGCAGGGCAACTGGCAACGGCCAATATCGTTACCAAAAAACATAAACCTGCCCTACTCAAGTGAAAAGCAACCCTCTATTTCGCCCAACGGAAAAACCCTGTATTTTGTTAGCAACCGAACGGATGGATTAGGCAACTTTGATATATGGAGAACACACAAGCTTGACGATAAACAGTGGAGCGACCCTGAAAACCTAGGCGATAGTATTAATACAATATACAACGAGCAATCGCCTTTTATTCATTTTGATAACCGAACGTTATACTTCTCTTCAAACGGAAGGGCTGGTATGGGAAAACTCGATATATTTATGTCGCAAATGGTTGATGACACAACGTGGACAACCCCCAAAAATTTAGGTTACCCAATAAATACGCATCAGGATGAGGATGGGCTAATTGTAAACGCCAAGGGAACTATGGCCTACTACTCCTCGGCTGTGGATACTGCCATGGGCCGCGATATATATAAGTTTGAAATACCTCAAGATATTCGTCCAACCCCAACCTCGTACATTTCCGGAACTATTACCGATGCGCGCACGGGGTGGCCTATAATGGCCAACTTTAGCCTTGTTGATATTGCCAACGACAGCATCATAATGGAGTCGCAGGCATCAAAAAATGGTTCGTTCCTGCTCACCATCCCCACCAACCGTAGCTACGCACTTTTTGCATCGGCACCCGAGTACTTATACCATTCGGAACATTTCGACCTATCGGGCATATTTAGCGCAAACGAACCCTACCGCAAGGATATTGAACTTACCCGCATTCGCATTGGAAGCACAATGGTTATGCGCAACATATTTTTCGATACCGACTCGTACCAACTTAGGGGCGAATCGGAATCGGAGCTTAACAAGCTTACCGAGTTGCTAAACCTAAACCCAACGCTTAAAATTGAAGTGGGCGGGCACACCGACATTGTTGGCAGTGAGAGTTACAACTTCACACTATCTGAAAACCGAGCCAACTCGGTTGCCCAATTTCTTGTAAATAAGGGCGTAAACTCATCACGAATTACTTGGAAAGGGTACGGTTTAACCAAACCCATTGGCAATAATGCCACAGAGGATGGCAGGGCCGAAAACCGTAGAACTGAAATTAGAATTACCGATATATAAACACCCTAGCTAAAACAAAAGGATAACCATAACACTAAGCACTCTGAAAAACTCTAATTTAAGTTCGAAAAATATTGATTTATAGTTTTCGAAACCAGCCTGTTTATGGCTATCAACAACATCAACCATTGTGGCACATCTTTCGAACGGCTAAACACTAACAATCGAAATGTTTTGAACTTTTTTATAGAGGATGCAACCATATCCTCTACATTACGAATTTGAAACGATGATTGAACCCATTTGCATAAATGCATAGATAACCTAATACGTTTAGGGAGTGCGTTAAGGCCTGTGTAACAGACCGCTTAAAAAGCCCGCTACTCGTTATCCTCAATCATACCGGGTACGTAATCAATCTCCCGCTCAGTTTTGGCAACTATGGTGGCAACCATTGCATCGCCCGTAACATTTAGCACGGTACGTAGCATATCGAGCGGGCGGTCAACAGCAAGAATAAGCGCAAGCCCCTCAACGGGAAGTCCTACTGCATTTAGAACGATAATTAGCATTACCATACCTGCCCCCGGCACGCCAGCCGACCCAATAGATGCGAGAGTAGCTGTAAGGATAATAATAAGCTGTTGTCCTAGGGTTAAATCAATACCAAAAACCTGAGCTATAAAAACTGCCGCCACGGCTTGGTACAAGCTAGTACCATCCATATTTATGGTTACCCCAATGGGCAAAACGAAGCTGGCTACTTCGTTACTAACGCCTAGCCCTTTCTCAACTTGCTCCATAGTTACGGGCAGAGTTGCAGCACTTGAACTAGTTGAAAATGCTACCAGATGAACAGGAAGCATAGTTTTATAAAAATCGCGAAAATGGATGCCTGCAAACAAACGAAGGAAGATAGGGTAAACAATAAGAGCCATAAATAGAAGCCCTCCAATTACAACTAGCGCATATAGCCCAAGGGTTGCAAAGAGCTGTAAAGAATCGCCAATATTATCGCCCGAGAAATCGACCACAAGACCAGATAACAGCGCCATTACCCCAATGGGTGCGAACTGCATTATAAAATCAATAATCTTAAGTATTACATCGTTAAAGCCAGAAACAAAATCTTTAACCACCTCAACCCTCGGGTTTTTCAATAAAACCAATGATAAGCCAAATAGGATAGCAAAAAATATAACCTGCAACATATTGGTGTTATTGGATGCTGCGCTCACAATATTTTCCGGAACAATATCAACCAGAAAATTAAGTGGCCCATCCGACTTAATATTATCTAATGCAAATTTTCGCCCCTCAACATCCTGAGCATACTGTTCTAAAATTTCAACACGTTTTTCCTCTGGAAACGATTTACCCGGCTTAAGCAGGTTAACCAACAAAAGCCCTACGGTTATGGCAATAACCGTAGTAATTAAGTAATACGATATGGTTTTAAGACCCATTCTCGAGAGCTTGGTTATATCAGTTAACCCTGCTACCCCTGTTACCAACGATGCGAAAATTAATGGCATAGCCACCAACTTGAGCAGGTTTAGAAAAATTAGTCCGAAGGGCTTAATCCAATCGCTAACAACCCATCCTGTTCCAGTTAAAACGGCCACAATACCAACTACAACACCAACGAGCATTCCGATAAGGATTTTCGCATAAAGGGGTAACTTTTTCCACATAATTTCTATTTTTTTTGAGAATCAAATATATTGATTTTACAGCCTTTGAAAAATAAAAGTTAAAACAAAATGGTATACTGCTGATTATGAGCACAAAAAAAAGCCGGATTTCTCCGGCTTAATATAAAAAACTGCAATTATTTACTTACAATCGCATCCTTCGCAACCACCCTCGTGATTATGCTCTGAATTATGTGCATGTCCTCCAGAAAGTTCGTCGGCAGTGGCATCACGAACAGCCTCAACCTTACCCGCAAAATGTAAATCTTTGCCTGCTAACGGATGGTTGAAATCCATTACAACCTGGTCTTCCTTAACTTCAACAACTAGACCGTTCATTTGGTTTCCCTCCTGATCAACCATAGGCAAACGCGCACCCACCTGAAGTAATTCCTCGTCAATTTTTCCCTCGCGCTCAAAAATATTTATGGGTAAGTTAAGAATGTACTCACTTGCAACGGGTCCATAAGCCTGATCGGCTGGGATTGAAAAGTCGAATTTATCGCCAACTTTCATATCCTTAATATTATTTTCGAATGATTGTATGAGCGAACCATTTCCATAGATAAATTCCATAGGGTTTTCTACCTCTGCCCTATCAACAATCTCTCCTTCTACCTTTAACTCATAACTCACCGAAACTAGTTTATCCTTTGAAACATTCATAAAAATATATTTTATTGATTAGTAAATTAGTGAACATCGTTTTCTCGCCTCAAAGGAACGGCATTATTTAAAAAAAACCAAACCGTATAAGCAATAAATTAGCTTATATTGCTAAGGTAATAAAAAGAGGCTTTAGCCTTATTTAAGTGATATTATGTAAGCCACTAGTATTTATTTGCAACTTTTCATAAGAGATAAGCGGCTTCACCGCCAGCACATAAACCTCTATATGTATGGTATTTACATCCAATAATGGATGCATTAATACCCTAATACAAAAAAAACGTTAAAAAATAGTTGGAAAATCAAATCAAATCATCATCTTTGTTCCGTAGTAATTAAATTTTATTTATCAAAATTTTCACCAGTTCATTATGAAAGGAAAAGTAAAATGGTTTGATGCAGCCAAAGGTTTTGGTTTTATTCAAACTGAAGAAGGCAATGATGTTTTTGTACATTACACAGGCATTGCAAAAGAAGGTTTCAAACGTCTAGACGAAGGTCAGGATGTAGAATTTGAAATTACAGATGGTAAGCGTGGTCCACAGGCTACCGATGTTAATGTTATAGAATAACAAAGTATTATTCTATATACGCAGTACGAAAAAAGGCTTTGGTTTCCAAAGCCTTTTTCTATTGAGTTTATTTTGATTTTGGCTTTACTTAACCTAGGTTAAAAATACGTGCCTGTTACCATATACTTTTTGCACCATACACACAAGTAAATACCTACCAAGATAATTTCAACCTCCTTATTAATAAGAAATGTTACGGCCTCGTATTTCTCTACTGCTCAAGCATACCACGAGTAACATTCTCGTTTACTAGGGTGTATTCGGCAATAACTACTCCGTTACTCAATTTTAGAGTTAACGCTTGTGCCTCGATACTGTAATGGGTTACAGTATTCAGCATATCCAAAACCTGCCCTTCCAATTCTGCTTGATCACAATATCTATAAGTGGTTATCAAATCACTAAAACGGATACTTTGTCCTTCTCCCAATACAAAATCCCCGCCTAGCGAATTACACCCGGCATATCCACTCACCTTACTAGTTCGGTTAAACTCCAAAAACAAGGGTTGATCGCTTTTTATGCGGTTGCCATTAAGCTGCACCAATACCCACTTATTATACAAAGTGCTTTCAATTTGCGTTGGCACTTGCTTTGTTGCGCCACAGCTCACCATAACAAGCCCCAACACCAAAAAACATAATCTGCGCATCTCATTATTCTTTTAATGTAAAATCATTACAATGTAAAAGTAACCCTAATTATTGGGTTTTGCCGATATGGAGAGAATTCACTCTTTGATATCTCCCAAAGTAAAAGCATGTTAACGGCGGCCCTCTCTCCTATACGCTGTCGGTACCCAAACCCAACTAAAACAAGGTCAACCCAAGTTCTACCTGCTACGTTGGCGCCAAAGGGATTGCTCACCCTTCGGTCGATAAACATCTTTTCGTACTCACCATGAAGTATTATCCCTCCTTTAAACGGAATAGGAAATACCTCGCTAAAATCGGGTATTGGGAGAACCTGCGTAAACACTGCCCCGCCCCAAATGTGACTGCTATACGACCGCGAATCGCTTAGCAAAATACCCCGCTGATTGTAAAAACTGTACCTCCCGCTAACGCCAACTGACCATTGCGGAAATATCCAAATACCCCCAACGGGTAAAATATCAATCTGTGTAATATGCCCCACCATTAAGCCAAGCATACCTCCCCAAAAAAATCTGTCGCTAAACTTTTTAGGTTCTTCATAGCTTTTCTCCTGCCCAAACAAATTGGCTGCTAATAAAAAGCCTATAACAAACAAAACGATAGCCTTACGATTCTTCATACCACTTTACTAAAATAAAAAAGACACTTTTATGAACAAAAATAACGTTTTTTGCATACTATTTGTATACAACAATACAATTATATGTTAAGTATTGTTTTGTAATAACGAGCTAATTGTATAAAATATTTCAATAACCCACTAAACCTATCAAATGAATATTATTGTAACAGGAGCTTCTAGGGGAATAGGATTTGAGTTGGTAAAGAGATTTGCAGCCAATGGAAACCATACTATAGTTGCCATTTCGCGTAACGAGAAGGGTTTGGAAAAGTTAAAAAATGCTTGCACCAAAGAATACGGTAGAATAAATCTACACACCATTCCATTTGATTTGGCATCGGACAACCTATCAACCTCAAGCCTCTTAAAGTCAATAAACTCATATTTTAATAAGGTTGATATTTTAGTAAATAACGCTGGTTACCTTTCAAACAAATCGTTAACCGAGCTTCCCGATAACGAAATGTGGAATATGATTAAAGTGAATTTTTCCGCACCAGCACAACTTATTAAACTTCTTTTACCCATAATGAATCGGGGAGCACACGTAGTAAATATTAGCAGTATGGGCGGTTTTCAAGGAAGCGCAAAGTTTGCAGGGCTCTCGGTTTACTCTGCCACAAAAGCTGCCCTAGCCAGCCTTACCGAGTGCCTAGCCGAAGAGTATAAGGAAACAGATGTTGCTTTTAACTGCCTTGCTCTAGGTGCCGTGGCTACTGAAATGTTTGCCGAAGCTTTCCCTAGTTACCAAGCCCCAGTTACCGCCGAAAAGATGGCAGAATTTATTTGCAATTTTGCCCTAACTGGCAACCAATTTTTTAATGGCAAAATCATTCCCGTTTCGTTGTCAACTCCTTAAATATTGTAATAATGGCAGTTCACATTAATGTTATATCTTTAACAAAAAAATAAGTTTAGTTACACCCAACGGTTAACATTATAAAATAGGCAATGACCAATAAAACTTTAAACACCTCAAGTGATTTATGTTGAAAAAATACCTGCTTATTACTCTTTGTTTATTTTGCACTAACTCACATATCGTTTTTAGTCAAGAAGAAGCCACTCGAGTGTCGGAGAATTCAGACTCCTATGAAACAAAAGTGAAGCAAGGCGTTAAAAGCATTGACGATTTAACTAGTCTAAACAACGGTATCCCAATACTAGTTCAACAAGCCGACTCGGGCAATTTGGCAAACGTAAAGCATCTTCTCGAATTAGGGGCAAATCCAAATGCTACATGGTATGGGGTTACCCCATTAATGTACGCTTCGCAAGCAGGGTATTACGATGTTACAAAAGAACTAATTTTGTACAATGCCAATCTAAATCAGAAAGACACCTACGGCAATACGGCCTTACATTACGCATCAATGTACAATAACGATAGCATAGCCGAACTGCTAATACTAAACGGGTCATCTTTCCACCCCATAAACAACCAGGGTATTTCGCCCCTGCACTATGCCAGCACATATGGTTACACATACCTCGCTTATCTTCTTTTGCATTACGGAGCGTATATCGACTCAACCGACAACTACGGCAACACTCCGCTAATGACTTCGGTATATTCGGGCACAATTAGCACATGCGAATACCTGCTAGAGAATTGGGCCGATGTTGATAAACCCGACAGTAATGGATTCACTCCATTGATGGTAGCCGCCCAATTTAACGATACAACCACAATACGTGTACTCATAAATTACGGGGCAGATGTTTACGTGCGAAACAAAAATGGTATAACTGCACTTGCTTTAGCAATAGAAAATAATTGCCAAGAAGCTATCGTCTTTTTACTATACGAAAATTCTGCCAACGAGGAGTTAAGTCCCAGTGTAAGTTATGCTGACCTAGCCCATCGCAAAGGCAACAGTGAAATTTCTTCATTTCTCCAGGGAATTGGCAGCCCACTATCAACAAAACTTAAAATTACTTCGATAACACCCTATTTGCAGCATACTTTTAACTCAAACCACTATCATATTTCGGGTGGAGTTGAAGCTTTTATTGAACCCTACGGAATTGATTTTGGAATTGATTTTGGAGGAACACCACTCTACAGTCCCATTATTATACAAGAAGTTAATGCCTCATATCAATTTTTTGAAAAAAGGTACTTTACCAGCATTCGTTTAGGTAAAGAGTTGTTCAGACTGAGAACCGGAAAGAAAAGCCTAACCAGCATTCTTATAGGTATAAACTATCAACGAACTTGGGGGAAATATAGTTTTACAAGCAGTACACATAGTGCCAAAAACTATAACCTGCTGAGCCCTGAGTTAAAAGCCACATACAGAAAGAAAAACTTTCATCTTTCGGCAAGCATACAGGCTTTGGCTTTAAACTATCTCCGTAAACAACCAATAACGATTAACATATCAACAGGTTACATTTTCAATTTAACGAAACCCAAGGTTAAGTCTAAACAATTGAATTGGTATTAAATGCTGTTAGAACACTATGAAAAGGATAATTTTACTCAAACTATTAAAGCCTATATTCCCCATATCGTTACTTATATTTTTGACAAGTGCGTGCGACTACAGAACGGAATCGGATCGTTTCAAGGAGAAGCCAAAATCACATTATTTACATTCGAAAATAACCATAAACGAGGAAAATCAAACAGTTCCAGTAACTGTTTATATTGGTCCAATGGAAGAAAACAACGTACGCTACGATAAAAACCTTAGCAAACACGTAAAAGAACTTTGGCTAGAAACCGACACATACTACACCATTGTTGCCCGCTACAAATTAAACGGCAAAACCTATCGGGTAGTTAATGGAATAACTCTATCTGTTGCGAAAAGTTGCGAAACATGCTCTAAGCCTTACTATTACGTTGAACAAAAAGTAATTGATCTTAGATTTAAACCATAAAGCAACCCATACGCCAAGATTACCGTATTACCTCAAGCAGAAAAATTGAAAGATGAACCATTGGACTCGAAACTACCTAATCAGTATTGCAACTATTATTGTACTCCAAAGCTGCTCAGTTGAAAGACTGCTTGATTTCAATTGCGAAGAGTGCTACATCGATAAGCCCTTGTACTCAGCCATACAAGCAAATTTTACCATTAACGATGAAAATCAGGAAATCCCGCTTACAATTTATCGCGGTTCGCCCGATAACAACAAAATTGTACTAACAGACATCGTTACAGCCGAAACCCTTTTTATCGATATTGAAAACGAGGTAGAATACACGTTCGTTGCCCGCTATACACGAAACGGAAGAACGCACTATGTAATAAACACATTAAAAACACAGGTTTACATTGACCAAGAATCGTGCTCGGCCCCCTGCTACTATGTAACCAATAAAAAAGTAAACCTAAAAATAAAATATTGAACAGAAGGAACCTGTTAATAACTCAGTATTCGAAATAAAATACCAACCATTAGTCATTGTAAATCTAATACATACACGATACTAACAATTGTTAATATCGTATGTTGATGTAATGTTAATTGATGTAGGCAGAAAAACTTGACTTACGCCACTTCAGTATCGTATATTTGTTATACCAGACGAGAGATAAAAGGCTGCTCAGAAAGGTAAGTGTTTGACCTTAACTACTTAAATGTACAAAAAGTCATTCACACTGATGCAAAAATCAGCTTACCCCAGAGCCGAATCCCACAGCCAAGAACAATTAGTTCAAAGCAGTGGTCAATCAAAACTCAAGTCGCCTAGCGTTCTTCGAGAGATTGAGTTGGAAGCAGTAACCGCCCCAAAGCCATGGACTAAAGGGAAAATACTGAAGCCCAAACGAATTAGCAAATGCAAACACACGAGGGCTTACCATAATGAAGATGTGTTAATTATGGGTAACTAGTTAGTAGTAAGCCAATCTGCAAGGAGAGGCACTCGAAACCAAAACCACAATAAACACACACAAATTGGTCTTCACATAACAACGCTTCGTCCCGTAAGGTTTGTCTCTGTACAAACCGAAAGGACAACTCGAAAACCCCACTTTAATAGAGTAGGGTTGGGAAAGTAGAGGCTACAAGTTGCAAATTACATAATTTGCAATACAAGCCGGTCGGAATAACCGTAGTCTGGCACTAAAAGAAACTTAGGTTTCTACTAGTGAATGGGAGCCGTTCTCACTGAATGACTCCCATTATTGTTATTTACACTCCTTCCATCACCTAATAAAAGTTTTATCTAAAGCAAGCATCTATACTAAAATTTAGTAACTTTGGATATAATTTTTGCGATGAAAATTTACTTTGTATGACTGATGGCGTTACAGACCCAAACAAAGAGATAGTTGATGCTTTCCTAGATTATTTTGATGCTTACTCAAATCGGAACTGGAAAAAAATGATCTCTCGATTTTCCAAGCATACAACTATGCTTGGAACCGGAATTGATGAAGTGGGTCGTAGCACCGCCGAAACAACCTCTTTCTTCGAAAGAGAGTTTAGCCAATCACCCGAAAACATAAAGTATACAATTGCCAGTATTAATGCACATAAAGTATCCGAAACAACTGCCTATCTCATAGTTTTAATGGATATGGATTTTACCTTGGGGCAACGGATTATAAACTGTCGTAACAATAGGTCAACCGTTATTATGGTTAATGAGGATGGTATTTGGAAACTAGCCCATGGCCACTGGTCGCAGCCCGCTGAAGGACAAGACGTTGGAGATAGCGTACCTTACAAACTACTTAAAGAACGGAATAAACTATTAGAAGACAGAGTTGCCAAACGCACTCTTGAAATTGAGAAGCAAAACCTAGAATTAAAAGAATTAAACGACAACAAAACAAAACTCTTTTCAATTATTGCTCACGATATGCGAAGCCCGTTTAATGCTTTTATGGGACTAACCGAGGTTATGTTACTGAACTTTAAAGAGCACATTAGCGATCCCAACTATTTTAAAATACGACTTCAGCAAATACACGAAAGAGCAGCAAACCTATACAGCGTAGCCGACAATTTACTTAACTGGGCCTGGGCGCAATCCGAAGACATTGCCATTAGCTGGACGGACACCCAGATTGATTGCATTATAAAAAAACAGGTAGCAACCATTGAGGATGTGGCAAAAACATTGCAGTTAATCTCAATATTGAGCCAAATTTGTGCGTTAAAAGCGATTCGGAAATCTTAGGAATTGTTCTAAGGAACCTAATTTTAAATGCCATAAAATACTCTTACAGAGACAGTGCAATTGAAATAAGTGGCAAAATAGATGCGAATGAGGTTGTAATTTCAATTACAGACCATGGTATTGGAATGAGTCAAGAATTTGTGAATCAGATATACAGTACCTCAACCATTGAAAGTTTACCCGGAACGGAAAATGAGAAAGGTACAGGCCTAGGGATGCAAATTAGCAAAGAGCTTGTTGGCAAGCTAAACGGGGCCATTCGCATGCAAAGCGCTCCTAAAATTGGCACAACAATATCGGTTATACTACCCACAGCGTAGCGTCACTACTTGTCCTTTATACCTGCCAAACGTTTTATATCGTTTAGTTTATTTAGCGCATCAACTGGGGTTAAGTTGTTAATATCGAGCGCCAAAAGTTGGTCTCTTATCTGTTTAAGCACGGGGTCATCGAGTTGAAAAATGCTAAGCTGATAGCCCTCCCTGTTTTTACCCAAGCTGGCACCGGGTTTGGCCAAATGCTGGTTTTGAGGATTCCTTTCGAGTTCTTTCAGTATTTCCGAAGCACGTTTTACCACGCTGGGAGGCATCCCGGCCATACGAGCAACATGAATACCAAAGCTGTGAGCACTCCCGCCCGGCACAAGTTCGCGCAGAAAGATTACCTTATTGTCCAACTCCTTTACCGAAACGTTGTAATTTTTAATCCTCGAAAAAGTACCCTCCATCTCATTCAGCTCATGGTAATGTGTTGCAAACATTGTTTTTGCTTTACCAATAGGGTTCTCGTGAATATATTCGGTCATTGCCCATGCAATTGAAATTCCGTCGTAGGTTGAAGTGCCTCGCCCAATTTCATCGAGTAAAATTAGACTTCTACTCGAAATATTATTTAGTATGCTTGCCGCCTCATGCATTTCAACCATAAAGGTCGATTCGCCTAACGATATATTATCGGAAGCCCCAACCCGGGTAAAAATCTTATCAACCAACCCTATTTTAGCCGATTTAGCCGGCACGAACGATCCCATTTGCGCCATAAGCACAATTAGCGCAGTTTGCCTTAGCAGCGCCGATTTACCCGACATATTAGGTCCTGTAATAATAATAATCTGCTGACTATCGGAATTTAGCAGTACATCGTTCGAAACGTATACCTCGCCAATGGGCAGCATTCGCTCAATAACAGGGTGCCTACCACCTTTTATGTCAATAGTATCGGTTTGGTTAACTTCGGGCTTGCAGTAATTATTCTCGGTAGCCGTTGTGCCGAACGACTGCAGGCAATCGAGCTGGGCCACAAGCCCAGCGTTTAATTGAATTGAGGCAATATACTCTGAAAGGCTTAAAACTAGCTGCTCAAAAAGTCGAAATTCTATGCTCAATACTTTCTCTTCGGCACCCAAAATCTTGGCTTCGTACTCCTTAAGTTCTTCGGTAATATAGCGCTCTGCCGCCACAAGAGTTTGCTTCCGAACCCACTCTGGCGGAACTTTATCTTTATGAGTATTTCGAACCTCGAGATAGTAACCAAAAACATTATTAAAACTAATCTTTAGCGAGGGAATCCCGGTTCGTTCAGACTCTCGCTGCTGAATACCAATAAGATACTCCTTGCCCGAGTGCATTATCTCTCGAAGCTCATCGAGTTCAGCATTAAGCCCCTTGGCAATAACTTTTCCTTTGCCAATCTGAGCAGGTGGGTCGGCCACAATTTCGCGCTCAATCCTTTCTCTTATAAGCGAGCAGAGGTTAATTTGCTCACCAATACGCATTAGGGTAGGCTCTTCGGAATCGGCACACAATTGCTTGATGGGAACAAGCGCTAACAGCGCATTTTTGAGGCTAACCATTTCGCGCGGAGCAATGCGTCCAACAGCAGCTTTTGAAATTATCCGCTCCAAATCGCCCATACCACGAATATGCTCACGCAGCAAATCGGCCATTTCAGGGTTAGCAATTAAATGCTCAACGGCATTTAACCTCTCGGTAATGGGCTTTTCATCTTTTAAAGGTAACGAAATCCACTTTTTAAGTAATCGGCTCCCCATGGGCGACACCGACTTATCGATAACCTCAACCAAAGTTTTAGCGCCCTCGTTTACCGAATAGAAGAGTTCGAGGTTTCGAACAGTAAACTTATCGAGCCAAACATACTTATCCTCATCAATTCGCGAAATGGTTGATATATGCTTAATCCGATTATGCTCGGTAATATCGAGGTAGTAAAGGGTAGCGCCTGCAGCAATAACACCTAAAGTTAACCCCTCTATACCAAAGCCTTTAAGACTAGGAGTTTGAAAATGATTCATCAACTTTTCACGGGCGCCCTGTTCGTTGTAAGCCCACTCATCGAACTTGTAAGTATAGTAACGAGTTCCGAAAAACTCGGTAAATTCTCTAAATTTTGAACGCTCAACCAAAACCTCCTTGGGGTTAAAGTTGGTTATAAGCTTATCGATATACTCTAAAGAACCCTCTGCAACATAAAATTCGCCGGTTGATATATCGAGAAAAGCTACACCTGCAAACTTCTTATCTAAATGTACGCAGGCTAAAAAATTATTTTCTCTTCTATCAAGTACATTATCGTTAAACGAAACTCCAGGGGTAACCATTTCGGTAACTCCCCGTTTTACTATTGTTTTGGTCAACTTCGGATCCTCGAGCTGCTCACAAATAGCAACTCGCTGCCCTGCCCTTACCAACTTTGGAAGATAAGTATCTAGCGCATGATGAGGAAACCCTGCCAACTCAACAAATGAGGCAGCACCATTTGCACGACGGGTTAGTGTAATACCCAGTATATCGGCAGTTTTTATGGCATCCTCGCTAAATGTTTCGTAAAAGTCGCCAATCCTAAAAAGCAAAATTGCATCGGGATGCTTTCGCTTAATAGAGTTATACTGCTTCATTAATGGGGTTTCGACGGGACTTTTCGATGAACTCAAAATACAACAATTTATAATTAACAAAGGGGGTTCAATTCTCACAAAAATACGAAACCATATTGAGTTTCATAACGTTTTTTGCTGTTATTGAGCAATTTATTTGCTGAAAGTAAACCCATATACTACTGCGGAGATTACTTGAAAAAGACGTTCTCAACATTTTGATATCAACAACAACCGAAACAATATAGGTTTGCCTTTACAAAAATATTACGTTTTATGTATTATGATAAAGAGAACGATATTTGTTTTACTTAACAATGTCGAAGAGATTGTATGTTTATAGCATTTATCGTTTCGCTTTGTTATACGACCTCGTTGAGGTCAAATGTCGTGTACAAAATTAACTTTCTAAAAATATTTGAATCCTACGGATTCATTTGCTTATTCAACGAATATGATTCTTACATAGCCGACAACCTAAACAAAACAATATTAATTCTGCTATTATTAAAAAATAGAAAGGGAAGGAATAAGCTTATTCCTTCCCTAAAAAATGAGTTTGTTAAAACAGTCTTGAAAATTCTATTGTAAAGATTAACAAGGAAATACAGCGACTTGAACCTACTTGTTACGCATTCTTAGGTATATGCTTGTAAGCACATTTTTTGTATACAACGGAAAATCGCCTTTCATCATCCAAGCATAGTAGCTGGGCTCCTTTGATAGAACATCCTCAACCGATTTGCCTTTATGTTTTCCAAAGTTAAAAACCTCTAAGCCATTTTCATCGAAAATGATTCGACCGGCAAAATCGGCATTCTGCTTATGTGTGCTAAACTCTGCAAGGAAATCGACATTATTCTGCAACTCAGGATACCTGTCGAGCTGTGACTTAAGCACCTCGAATGTTGCAACGGTATCGGCCTCAGCAGTATGTGCTCCTATCAAATCCTTATCACAGTAAAATTTGTAAGCAGCCTCTAGGGTACGCTTCTCCATTTTATGGAAAATAGTTTGCACATCAATAAACTTACGTTTTCTGAAATCGAAATCAACATCGGCCCTAAGAAATTCCTCTGCCAATAGCGGAAAGTCGAACTTATTTGAGTTAAACCCTGCTAAATCGCACCCCTCCATAAACTGTGCAAGCGATCTTGCAATCTCCTTGAAGGTAGATTCGTTTTTAACATCCTCATCGGTTATACCGTGTATTGCAGTGGAATCGGGTGGAATTGGAATGGTGGGATTAACCCGTCTGCACTTAATCTCTTGCGTGCCATTGGGCATTATTTTTAACGCAGCAATTTCCACAATTCGGTCGTTTACCACATCTATACCAGTGGTTTCTAAATCGATAAAAACTAAAGGGTTCTTAATATTTAGATCCATATTTACAGTATTAACTAGCTAAAAAACTGAAGCTGCTGCCGGTTAGGCAGCAGCTTCATATATTGGGTTAAATAAAAGATTATTAAGCACTAACCATCATAGGCATTAGCAGCATTAAAACTTCCTCATCTGGATTATCGTTTACTGCAGGGAACAGTAGACCAGCTCTGGATGGGTCGGAAAGTGATAACACCACATCGGCTGACGAAATATTTGCAAGAATATCAATTAGGAAAACCGATTTAAACCCAATTTCCATATTATCGCCCTCGTACTGGCACTGTAGGCTTTCGTGTGCAGATATTGAAAAGTCTAGGTCTTGAGCCGAAACAACAATCTGATTTCCTGTTAACGAAACCTTTACCAAGTTGCTTGCCTGATTTGTAAACGGCGCAACGCGGCGAAGTGAGTTATAAAAATCAAGCCTGTCAACGGTAGCCATATTGGGATTATCAACAGGAATAACTGAGTTGTAATTTGGGTATACACCCTCAACCAACCTACAAACTAGCGAGTATTGCTCAAGGATAAAAATAGCGTTCTTCTCATCGAACTCAACGGTAATATCGGCATTGCCCTTCACAATATTTTTAAGCAGCGACGCAGGCTTTTTTGGTAGAATAAAAGATCTTTCCTCTTGTGCTGTCACATCGAGCCTCTTGTAGCGAACCAGCTTGTGCGCATCGGAAGCAACAAAAGTTAGCGCTTCGGGTGATAACTCGAGCAGAATACCATTCATTACGGGTCGCATCTCATCGTCGGCAGTAGCAAACAATGTTTTTGCTATTCCGCTAAGCAAAGCACCTGCAGGAACCCTGAGTGATACTTTTTTGCTCTCATCAATTTGTGGTGCTACAGGGAAATCTTCGGCTGGCTGCCCCACAATATTAAACTCACCCCTATCGGAAGATAGCTTAATGGCAAGCGTTTCGTCGTTTATGTCGAAGGTAAGCGGCTGCTCCGAGAACTCCTTTAGGGTATCAACCAAAATACGGTAAGGAATAGCAACTACACCATCGTCGGTTACATTCTCAAGTTTAATGGTTGTCTTGAGAGTTGTCTCAAGATCAGAGGCTGTAATCTCAAGGTCGTTACCCTGAAGATTGAAAAGAAAATTATCAAGTATGGGTAGGGTGTTTTTCGAGCTAATAACCCTACTAACCACCGATAGGTGGCTTAGTAATTCTGTGCTGGAAACTACAAATTTCATCTGTCTGGTTTTTAGTTTTCAACGGTACTGATGTAACATCCATAGAATAGCCATTGCCTTGTGTGGCAACGCCTTATCGTGAATGGTTCATCTGTATCGATTTTTAAAATAGTTAACAAATGTAGCGTTTATGTTATTACATTATAATATACTTTACAAACATACTGTTTTAAAGTATTAGCTGTGTTGCTTAATGGCTTTTTCTTCGCATTGCTTGTGCGCTGAAAATCAGTACATTTTATAGTAATAAAACGAAAACAATAATACAACTTTTTAGTTAAATTGACAAGTCTATTATTAGAAATTATGATGTAAGAAATGAAATGCCTCGAAGTAATGAGTAGAGATCGATGTAATTAACTAAAAAAACCTGATTTTTAGCAGCCACCTCAACATAAACGCGATTTAAATCTACATTTACTGTGCCACCTAACTCATCGGTATACTCCTTAACAGGAATGGGAAAAATATTTAGAACAGTGGGGCCAGCTGAGGTAAAAACATTGAACACAAAATCGGGGTTGGCAGAACTCAGCTGAGCCCTTTGGTGGCTAGTTAACTCGGCAATACCCTGGTGAGGAATTTGGGTTAACGTGATCAGGAAATTAAGCACCTTATCATTGTCCGCATTCTTTACCTCGAGCCCGCTGTACAGGCTTAAAACTCTATACTTTTCATTGCCAACAACGTCTATCCTGAAGGCTTTTTCGGGTTCGTGAGGCACGTCTACCTCAACTGCTATAATTTGAGAAAAATTGGGGACTGGCACCTGACTATCACCCCAATAGCTTTCATCAACCTTAATTAAACTGGCTATACTGCCATCATAATTGGGCAGTTCCAGCTTGTAAACCGTTTCCCCTCTTCCAGTGTAACCAACCGTTGTAAGGTTTAACGCATCGGTATCGAGAATCCAGTAGCTAAGTATTTCCTTCCTTTTACTAAAAAACTCAATGTATTTTCCATAACGCTGAACAGCATCAATCAAGCTATCATTTACACTAAGAGAAACGGGGCCTGCATTTTGCAGTCGGGATGCCACGCGAAAGAAGGTATTAATAGCATCGTCGCTCACCTGAAATTTATCGTTAAGCAACCACCCGCCCGATGAGTTAGCCTCAAGGTTAACGCTTGACTCACCATCAATAATAACTATACGGGTAACGCTATTTTCAGTATTTATTGCAAAATTTGTTTCAGCATTTTTGCGCCTACTTCTAGTAGTGTTCACTACCAAAACAAGGGCTGCAAAGACTAAAATCAAAAGGAATATCCAGTGCTTTTCTATCAATTTTGACGTTTTCATCTATAGCAAATCAAATTTAAAATCATCTATTTAGATGACCCATACCGCTTTCGGCGAATGAGTAACCAGACACCTACCACAAGAAGTAAAACCAACGATGGTACAACAAGGTTTATTACCTGCCACTGAATACGCTGCCCAAGCACCTTGTTTTTATCAAGTAACCTTAGCTTAAACTCACGGGTGCGCAGGTTAATTAGCCCCTTATCATCGTTCAGATAGTTAATAACATTAACCAAAAACTCTTTATTACCATAGGTTTGGCGCGAGTATCGATCGTAGCCAAGCGGTGTAACGTACGCCCCATCGGCCCGCTGAGTAACCTCATTTCGAATAATATCGGCATCGGAAATTACTACCATTCGGGTAGGTACGCTCTGCTCGTGAAAGCTAAACGGATTACCGTTATTAAAATTGGTTAAAGGCCTGTTGTTAAATGCGGAAGGGAAAACTCCTTCGAGCAGAACAGCCACAGGTAAATTTTGTTGGTTAAACTCCGTTTCGAGCGGGCTTCGCTCTACCTGCCTAAGATTAACAAACAATGGCACATTAAGAACTCGGCTATAGGGCGAAGATTTAAGCAAGATTTGCTTACTAATTTGCGAATCCATCCCAACAGTATCTATTGGACTAACAAAACGACTGAAAATTAGGTTCAGATTGCGAGTAATTGGGTGAGAATTGGGTGCATTAAGCAAAGGATAGTAAACCCATGGTGCTGGTACAAACTTAGAATTCTGATTAGCAAGTGCCATATTTACAGGTATTACAGCACATTGCATATCCTGAATTAATGTGGGATTTACCCTTGCACCAAATTTAAAAAGTATGTCCTCGAGATTATGATCATTTGGAAAAGCTAAGGTTGTTGAGCCCTGCGATAAACTATCGATACTCGCATTAACGCCATCAACAATCCACAGCACCTTGCCACCACCCATAATGTACTGATCGAGCACCAGCTTATCGGCTTCGGGAACACGCTGGGTTGGCCCAGCCATTACTACCACCGAATAAGGGTTCAATCCGCCAACTTCGCCTCCCAGAAAAACCCTGTGAACCTCGAACTGCTTTACCAGTTCCTGTGCAATATCGCCTGTTTCTAACTCGTTAAGCTGCCCATGCCCATGCACAAAAGCCAGCTTAGGTAAATTATCGGGTTTTAGTGCCATTATGCTGCTCACCAAGGTGTATTCAAGACCCTGAACCGATATATTGATATTCTCCTCGGCGCTTAATGCCGGATTATTCTTCAGAAGGTTTACTACACGCTCCTTACCCTTGTAACTTATAATTGCCCCAGGGAAGATCGTTTTTTGAGTTGATCCGCCACGAGGATTATTTTCCTGTATATTTGTAGGTTGTAACCCCTTATCGTATAAATCGCGTACAAAAGCATCGCGCTCTGCCTTATCAATAGGTTGCAAAGGGTTGATAAATTCGTATTGGAACATTCGATTACTATGCGTGCTAAATTCGTCGAGCAATTCTTTTAACTCTCGGCGCATACGCCTAAACCCCATAGGCAAATCACCATCAAGGTATACCCTAACATTCACTATATCGTCAAGGTCGGCAAGCACTTCCTTTGTAGGCTTATCGAGCGTGTAACGCTTCTCGGCGGTTAAATCTATTCTGAAATTAATAAAACTGGAGATGTAAACAAGAAGCACAATGGTAATTACACCCATTGCAAACTCGGCTACATTCCTTCTTCCCATTTGTGAACTCATATTACGGTACTAATTAATTTACGCAAAAATGTATTACCACTTCCGACTTTGTAAAACCATTCGTGTTGCCAGAACAAAAAAAGTGGCCAAGCCAATAAAATAAACTATATCGCGCGAATCGACCACTCCCCGACTTAGGGAAGCATAATGCTCATTAATTCCAAAGGAAACAATTATATGCTGAATATCTCTAAATACATACAACGACGCTAGAGAATCGAGCCCAGTGTAAAGTAAAAAGGAGAGCACTACACCAATAATAAACGAAATAATATGATTTTGGGTGAGGCTAGATGCAAAAATACTAATTGCTGCGTACCCTGCTGCCAAAAAGAATAATCCGATAAATGACCCCCAGGTTCCTCCCGTATCAATGTTGCCCACCGGATTACCCAGCAGATAAACCGACAGGAAAAATACTAATGATGGTAACAGCGTAATTAACACCAAAACCACGGCGGCAAAATATTTGCCTAAAACAAGCTGTAAATCAGAGATAGGGCGCGTTAGCAAAAGTTCTATAGTTCCTGTTTTTTTCTCCTCAGAAAACGAACGCATGGCAATGGCAGGAACAAGAAAAAGGAATACCCACGGTGCTATGATAAATAGCGTATCGAGGGTTGAGTAGCCCCCGTCGAGCACGTTTAGCTCGCCTGGGAAAACCCATATAAACAAACCGTTAACGACTAAGAATGCTATAGCGACTATTAAGCCGGTTAACGATGAGAAGAAGCTATTGAGCTCTTTTACAAAAATTGCATACATAACACTATAAGTTTGATACAAAAATAGCTGATTTTGTGAAACAACCCTTACATAACTTCTGTTAAACCTTTTTAAAAGTCATTGTGGACCGATAAGAACGATTACATCAATTCGGAAACCTTGCTTTTACTGGTCAAGGCAACCATATCTCATATCTGGGTCTTGCCCCTTTATTAATTAAAACAAAAGCGGGACTTGTTAGCAAGTCCCGCTTTTATATTATAATACATACTCCACTTTAATATTGCAAAATCTAACGAAGTATTTACATCAATAAAAAACCATAATTTAAAATACCCTAGTGCCTAAGTATCTCTCAGCATCTAAAGCGGCCATACAACCAGTACCAGCAGCGGTTACCGCCTGACGGTAATGCTTATCCTGCACATCGCCACAAGCGAAAACACCTTCAATGTTGGTTTTTGGAGTTCCCGGCACTGTATTTATATAACCCGTTTCGTCCATATCTAAAAAGCCCTTAAAGATATCAGAATTTGGCATATGGCCGATGGCAACAAAAAATCCAGTAACATCAATCTTTACCTCTTCGTTTTTTCCGTTTGTCAGAATTACACCATTTACCCCGCTCATATCGCCCACAATTTCTTTTGTGGTATGCTCGTAAAGAACTTCTATGTTTTCTGTATTGTCAACCCTATCCTGCATTGCTTTTGATGCACGAAGGTAAGGCTTACGAACGATTAGGTAAACCTTTTTACATATTCCTGAAAGGTAGGTTGCCTCCTCGCAAGCAGTATCGCCACCACCTACAACAGCAACACTTTGGCCCTTATAGAAAAACCCATCACACGTGGCGCAAGCCGATACGCCCTGCCCCTTATACTTCTCTTCAGACTCTAATCCCAAGTACTTAGCCGTTGCACCTGTTGCAATAATCAGAGCATCAGCAGAGATAGTCTTTTCGCCATCGATGGTTACCTTGTAGGGTTTTTTAGACAAATCGGCCGAAGTGGCCATACCAAATCGTACCTGCGTGCCAAACCGTTCTGCCTGCTTTTTTAAATCTTCCATCATAACTGGGCCCGTAACACCATCCGAATAACCCGGAAAGTTATCGACCTCGGTTGTGGTGGTTAGCTGGCCTCCTGGTTGCAAACCTTCGTAAAGCACAGGGTTTAAATTTGCCCTTGCAGCATATATTGCAGCTGTGTACCCAGCAGGGCCCGAGCCAACTATTAGTACCTTAACATGCTCGGCAACAACATTTTTATTGTCGTTTTTCTTATCCTCTCCCTTTGATTTTAAAGGCTCAAATAAATTCATATCGATATATTTATATTAATTAATCTGTTTAGAACAATAATGCATAAAAATAGTTCAACACCATTGATAGTGCAAATTTTAATGTAACTATTATAAGATAAAAACAAATTACGCCAATATAATTTAGCGAAGATTAAAAAAACAATTATCTTTGCACCCTCAAAAGAGATCGGGGTGTGGCGCAGTTGGCTAGCGTACTTGCATGGGGTGCAAGGGGTCGGAAGTTCGAGTCTTCTCACCCCGACTATTTGAAAACTAAAGGCTTGCATTAATGCAAGCCTTTTTTTGTTTTTATGTATGGGTAAATATAGGGTGAACAATTAATGAATTATGCGTTGCCGCCATAATTACAAAAACCCATCATCCTCCCCTTCTGGATACATCATTGCTCTAATACTTCGTTCATCTTCCTCAATGGGTTCGTAGGTTTTCCATAGCTTATTGAACTTATCTTGGGCTTTAACATACGCTGGTGAATCTCCCCATAAAGGACTAAGTCTCTCAAGTTCTGCAGCTATGTTTTTGTTAAGGGTGCTGCACTCTTGGTTTTTAATGTCAAATTCCTCTTCGGTAATTAGGGATTGCATACTATCGAGTAATGTGGTGATTTTTTTGAATGGGTGCATAGGTTGTCTTTTTTATTTCACCCCAATTCCTACAAATACCTATCAACTGCGGTCTCGTGAATGCTCCGAATTTCGTTGGCAAATGACTTAGGTTCAATAACTTTAACCCGCTCGCCGTGCGAAATAATCTCCATAACAAAATCTTCGGTGATAAATACGTTAAGCCGTATGCGTAGCTCTTCATCATTATCAATTAGCACTTGCTGGGTATGGTGTAGGGGTAGCGATTTGATGTATTTACCTTGATAGGAGGTAAAGGAAAGCACTACCTCTTCAGGGCTTTGGGCATTGGGACTTATTATTCCAAAGCAGTACTTAAAATGCTCGCTCACATCAAAACTACCGGGCATATCAAACCGTTTCTTGGTAATTTCAAGGTCCGTTAACCTATCGAGCCCAAATGATTTAATCCTACTATCTTTTAAATCGGCACACACTAAGTACCAGCGATTCTTAAACTCTTTAAGTGCATAGGGCTGCGCCGTGCGTTCCGAAACCTTATCGTTCCAATATTTAGTGTAGGTAAATCGTATCTCAAAACCATTCTTTATTGCGTGCAGAATGCCGTAAAGGTTGTCGGTACCTTGTGGGCGGCGATTCTCAAAATGGATATGCGCCGAGATTCGATCGGCTACATTTAGCGCATTAAACGTATCGAAAGCCTCGAATAATCGCATATCCATCTCGGAAGTATCATCAAACTGGATAGAATAAGCCATAAGGCTTCTATCAAAAACAATATCTATATTGTAGAGTTCTCTAATATCGTTAATATCGCGCTGAAACTGGCGGATGCTTACTGCATAATTGCAGCCATCTATCTCGCCCTGCACCTCCAAATTATTTAGGATATCGTTAAAACGCAACGACCTATTGCGTAACATCTTAATAATATGGACATACCTACCCAACGACTCCTTTTTAGACATAATGTTTTTGCTTTGGTTTCTGTAAATATAAGTATTTAAGACGACAAAACAGGTCGTTTGAAGGCATTTTACAACCTACTTAAGCAACTTATAAAAAGAGTGTGCGGCATATCACATCGAAGCAAGCTACTTTTTTAATTCGTCAAATAAACTGGGTCCCTCCTGTATTCTTGATTTGGCTCTTCGGCTTTTGTAGGAATTTTTATAGAAGAAATATTGAGCATCGAATGTTGAAATAACCTTGTTTACTCTTGATATCATACTTCCTGGCACTTTTTTGTTGGCAACGCCATAAATTTGATTAATTACGAAGCATCTCTTTTTGGCATTCTTTACAATCTCTACCGTTGCTGATTCTTCAAATTTAATATGAAGGAAGAACGATTTTTTACCAAGTAATCTAGGCAGATACGTTGCTACACAATGGCTCATCCTTCTTCCTTCAAAAATAAGTTCCTTTGAAGTTTCAATAAGATTCATTCCTTTGGGCAAGGGCAGCGTTCCGTAGTAAATAGATTTTCTTTGCTTACTCTTAAACTCAGCAATGGTTACAGAACGTGATGCATAGGACGAATACAGAGCAACCAAATTAACGCATGAGCTAAAAGCACCATCAACTTCAATGTAACAGGAGTCCTTATAAAGATATTGGTTCTCCTTATCGAGAATGGATATTTGCTTCTCAATGCTTTTATCAAGCATAAAGCAATCGAGAAAAACACCCATTTTAAATGATAGGTTTACCAGGCGATAAAAATTGTAGTTAACATTAAAGCGCTGAGATAAATAGACAATGTGATCAATAGTCCTCTGCACATTATCGGTTACTATGAGCAATAGAATTGCAATTTTAATCTTATCCCACGTATCGAAAAACTGATTGGTTAACACACTGCGAAAGAATAGCTTTGATGATACCTTTGCCGAGAGGTCCGCACCCAGAATAAAGCTTGCAAGGTCACTCGGATTGGTAATACGCCTAAGGGCAACCTCCTCGAGAATAATCTTCTCCAAAAACAGCTGGGGATTGGGCATTGCTTTGGTAAGCCAATCGACTCCCAAAGCCTTGCAAAAGCCCAACGTATTTCGCAAAGGAACTCTCTGCGTTTCAACTTCATCTAACAGGTTAAGCCTGCTAAAATCGGTGTTAATCTCTAAACTAAACTTCCTAATATTTTTAAGCTGGTCGTACTCCCAAAATATCCATTTTGTGATTTCGCCCTTACGAATATAGCCATAGCTTAATGCTGGCAACTCAGGTATACTCGACTGATTAACAAGGCTATTCATTTGCTGAGGCTTAAAAATCGATGTTTCTAAAGTTAACCAAAAGTGATGTAATCTTTACTCTGATAAATTGAAAGATATCAACAAATAAAAAAGTTCCTTGCATTGTTTTAATGCTGAATTCATGTAGCCTAATCCCCGCTGGTAAAACCTAAAACTACAACACTAAATGTATGGTCATACTATTTATTAACATACCTACTTTACTCTTAAATTAGATTTGAGATTCAACCTGATTGAAGAATTTAAACTCACTGTTGGGGTAAATAATTTTATGCTCATTATGCTCCTCATTTTTTAGCGAAATTAGCTCAAGGTTATCGTCAATGGGAGTTCCTTCCTCGTCAAACTTAAAACCATACATAGTTGGACGGTAAAACACATATATTTGCTCGCACTGATTTACTATTTCGCGCGACCATATAAAATTATTTAGCGTTGGCGACGAGTAATCTTCCGTAAAACTGTTGGAAACCAGATAGGATGTAAACATAACCCTTACCTTAAGGCGGTTGCTAATAAATAGCAGTGCGTCAACTACTCCATCCTTGCCTGGGTATGAAAATGTTCCTGCTGGATTGAGCGAGTAGCACTCGGCGTTATCAATTATTACGGTTTTAAAATCACCTTCCTCAATGTACTCTATTAGCTCAAGGAACGATTCCACGCAGTAGTACCCCAAGTGTGTATTCAGCTCTAGGTTACTGTTTATTGTGCCGTCAATACCCTTAATAACGTGCTCGAGCCGTTCTTTGTAGTCTGAATAGCTTACAAATAGTACTTTCCCAGTTTTGGCAAGGTAATTTGCGAGTTTTAGTAAAAAGCGAGTTTTACCCACACCCTTGGCTCCGCCAAAAGCTACTAGTCCATTTGATAGTTTTATTCGTTCCATATTCAATAGTGTTATTGCTACTCATAACCCAACAATCTGCCAAGCAATGAGTAACATATTTTTAGCAAGTAATTTTCTGATAAAATTTCACCGAGAATTATTTTCTCCTCTATTCCAATAACACCATGCCAAAGTTGCGAGGCCTTAAATAGACAAAATAGAAGATGGAAATTTGCCGCTCGATTATATGCCAATCAATATACCCTATTTTATAGTGTTAGTAATATAGGGTTAAATATACTATCCAACGACGACGAGAGGTGGCGTTGAGAATAATAAGCCTAATTTTTAGCCAACCTTCTTCAAACAATTCTTTATACCTGTCGCAACTATATTAACTGAAAACACTTCAATTAGGAATGCTAGCAGAGAACTAACACGATATTTTCAGCTTTAAGTTTAATACGCAGTTTTATTAGCCGAATACTTGAAAAACACGAGAACGAAACACTACACCAACCTAAACTACAATAAAGATTACACAAATCAGTAAATTGCTTATTTAATAAAACATAGTTTATAATATTGTGCTGTTATATTTATACAAAAAAACATTTATTATCGATAATATGAATAATATTCACGTACTTAGTAACAACGCTGGCAAATTAAACAAGAATCACAATTGATTTTTAACCTCTTTAAATCAAAAAACATGTTAGTAAGAAAATGCAAA
>Ga0265295_1002789_pt1 | contig 26653 bp, 22 predicted proteins | sample Munlansysbiofilm_FD_192503 | JGI IMG/M metagenome (GOLD analysis project Ga0265295, IMG submission 192503) | Leachate microbial communities from a municipal landfill in Southern Ontario, Canada - Methane capture system biofilm | ecosystem: Engineered > Solid waste > Landfill > Unclassified ... | reverse complement strand
TTGCGCCCTTGTTCCCACTCTTTGTTGCCTGAAGAGATAAAACGGGTGAAACACCCCTCACCCCCGGGGAAGTGTTCGTAGGCATTACCAAAGCCGAGGCCAACGCCTCCACCCCAGCATCCATAGGTGTGAGCATCGAAAGCAGCGCTTCTTCCATTCTTGGCGCATGCAGCAAACAGCGACATTACGCAGCCCCATTTTCCCTGTTTAAATTGCACCGCATCTGCGGGTTTTTCATCTGTAAGGATAATCGCAACTGGATTAAACTTTACCCCAAGGGCGGTACCGATGTTTGTTTTCATGAGCTAGCTCCTTAATAATGTTCCTGATGAGGTTATGCGCAATGCACATCCTAATCTCTTAAATAAAACCATTGAGGAGCACCAGTCTACAGTTGGATCTGCATAGAGGCAAGCTGGGCATTGAATATGTTATTTTAACATTCTGTCTGCGTAGGAACTAAATCATTCTTAGCGGGGGTATTGAGTGTGAGTAACCGTGGTTGCACCGTATGAAAAGACAACCTGAACAGATAATACCCTTTTTGTCAGTTTTGGGTAGTATTCCTACAGGGCAGGGTACATATGTTATGGTAAGGATAAATTGATAGAGGGGTGGTTTGTCTTTGAGGTTGAAGAGATAATCCCTATTTGGCAATGTTGACAACAAGAAAACATGTTAAAGCGAATCTTTATCCCCAAGAAGTTTTGCAATAAAGGACAGGTGAATGACGCAGAAGATGAAGGTACTTTTTTTGTGTACCGGTAATTCATGCCGTAGCCAGATGGCAGAAGGGTGGACACGCCATCTGAAAAGGGATGTTATGGAGGCGTACTCTGCCGGGATACAAACCCATGGCTTGAATCCCCATGCAGTCAAAGTTATGGCAGAAGCGGGGGTAGACATATCTGCGCAGTACTCAAAACATATCGACGAATTACACCAGCTGGAGTTGGACCTAGTGGTAACCGTATGTGGGCATGCACACGAAACTTGCCCCTATGTTCCCGGCACTGCGCGAGTGATCCACGTGGGTTGCCCTGACCCCCCTGCCATGGCGCGCGAGCTGGCAGCGCAGGGGGCAAGCAAAGAGGACCAATTGGAGTGCTATCGCCAGGTGCGCGATGAGATCAGGGCGTTTGTAGAAACCCTGCCTGATGCACTTCCTGATCCACTTAAATAGGGGAATGCAGAAAAGGGTGTATTTTTTCTAAACTAACGCAAAGAAATATTCATGGTGATCTCATGGTGATTGGAACCGGTACAATAAAATTTGAACTCCACGGCATCAATTCTCTGAAAGAGAAGCGCAGTATAGTTAAATCTATCATTAACCGGATAAGAAATAGGTTCAACATATCCATCGCCGAAACCGACTATAATGACAGCTTTCTATGGGCCGAGATTGGTTTTGCTGTAGTTGGCAACAATACTAGAGTAGTGAATTCAACAGTTGATAAAGTGCTGAACGCTGTTGATGAGATTGGCCTTGCGCAGATTGCGGATTCCCACATAGAGATCATTCATCTCTAGCGCCCATGCTTGGCAGGCACAACTACACGAACAATTGCGCTCGAAAAACATTCACGGGGGTTCTGATGGCAAGTTCATATCTGGCCGCGGCAAAATCAGGTCTTCTGGCGCAAAGGATCGTTGAGAGTCGGCGGCTGTTGAAAAAATGTAATTTATGTCCACGCAGATGTAATGTGGATCGCCTGGCTGGCGAGCTTGGTCTATGCCGTACAGGAGCTGGCGCAGAGATTTCCGGCTATGGGCCCCATTTCGGCGAGGAGGCTGCGCTGGTAGGAAAGCGGGGCTCGGGAACCATCTTTTTCTGTGGCTGCAGTCTGCTCTGCGTCTTTTGCCAGAATTATGAGATCAGCCATCCTGAAGAGTCAGGTTGTTCTTCGGTCGATGAGGTGCAGCTTGCACGGGTGATGGTGGATTTGCAAGAGCAGGGTTGCGCTAATATCAATCTGGTTACTCCCGGGCATGTCGTACCGCAAATCCTTGCGGCACTCCCGCACGCAGTAGAAAAAGGTCTTACCGTGCCCCTTGTTTATAACAGCAGCGGGTATGACAGGGTCTCCACTCTGCAACTGCTGGACGGTATAGTCGATATCTACATGCCCGATTTCAAGTTCTGGTCTGCCGCTTCAGCTAGACGCTACGCCAACGCTGAGGATTATCCGGAAGTAGCGCGCAGGGCCCTGCAAGAGATGCAGCGGCAGGTGGGCGATCTCAGGATAAATGAAAGGGGAGAGGCACAACAAGGGCTCATGGTCCGGCACCTGCTGATGCCCGGCGGTGCTGCAGAGACCGACGCAATTCTGAAGTTTCTCGCCGCAGAAATATCGCTTAACTGTTATGTAAATATCATGGATCAATATAGAGTGTCTGGCACGGCGCGGCAGTTTCCGGAGCTTGATGGCGTAATTTCTGCTCCAGAATACCGGCAGGCCATACAAAGGGCAGGGGAGCATGGCCTGACCCGTCTTGATCAGCGTAACCTTGGACGGCTGTTTAAATGATGGATAAAGGAAAGCACCTCAAAACCATTGCGGAAAATTACTATCGCAGCGGTCAGTGGCTCTGTAGCGAAGCAATTGTTATGGTGATTAATGATATTGTAGAAAATCCACTGCCGCCACAGGTGGTCAAGCTGGCTTCAGGCTGGAAAGCTTCTTTTTAAACCGCTGCACATTTTCCTTTGGTGTGGCAATCAGTTGTTCAGTCAGCTCATCCGCCTCAGTGGAATGGACTGTAAGACTCACCAATGCCTCCGCGAGAGTTTCAGCCCCAAGATCGATCAGTTTTTATTTGCGATCGCTGTTCATTTATGCTTCCGTCCTAAATTGATGTGTTTTAAGCAGGAGCACGGCGCGCCGTGCTCCTGCTACCGCTTCATCAAGGTACAAAGGCTCAATGTGCTCTGTCAAACGTACTTTACCGATTTAAGCCGATTCTGCTCTATCACACTCGATGCCAGAGAATCAGGGGGACAAGAGGAGAAAAGACTGGTGGATAAAGGGAATTGGCGATATGGAGAGATGTCACGGAAAGACGTGAAAAAGAAAACCCGCCACCCCAGAGGATTACTCTGGAGAGACGGGTTGTCACCATAAAAATGGTGGAGGGAACGCCGACCTGCCGCAAAACAGTCTCAAAACCAGAGTACCCCGTAACTCCTTGATAATAATGGCCGAAGTCATCTCGCACAACCACTTCCCAACAACCCGACCAGAGAAACGAATTTCTCCCCTGATTTCCCGGCACCGGACGAGGGTGACGGGTTTGCAGTAAAACCGGATACCTGGCGTCGATCCGCAACAACTTCGAATCCGGTTTTCGGACGCCGGTTCGGTTCCCAAAACGGGAATCGAATTGGCCTATGCCTGCCCGCCGAAAACCGTGCTGATCAGGTAGGCCGTATAGCCCACGTAACAGGCCAGCAGCACCGCGCCCTCGATTCGATTGATACGTCCCGGTCCCCGGAATCCATAGCCGATGACGAACAGCGACAGGGTCAGCGCGGCCATCACCAGCATATCCCGATTGAAGACTTCCGGCCCCACCGCCAGCGGATGAATCGTACCGGCGATCCCCACTACCGCCAGGGTGTTAAACAGGTTGGAGCCGAGGATATTGCCGAGAGCGATATCGTGTTCGCCCTTCCTGGCTGCAATGATTGATGAGGCCAGTTCCGGCAGCGAGGTGCCGACCGCGACGATGGTCAAGCCGATGATCAGGTCGCTGACCCCGAATCCATGAGCGATCTCCACCGCGCCCCAGACCAGGATGCGGGAGCTGACAATCAAAAGCGCCAGCCCCACCACCAGCCAGAAGACCGCACGGCGAATGGGCATAGCGCGATTTTCCAGCTCCTGCTCCATCTCGCTTCCCAGCGCATCGGTTTTTTTCTGCAGCCCCTGCCAGATGGTCCAGGCCATCAGGCCGCAGAACACGGCCAGCAGCACCATGGCATCGACACCGGTGATCTCGCCATCCCAGAGTTGCCATGCCGCCAGTACGGTCACCAGCGTGAGGATGGGCAGTTCCTTGCGCAGCACCTGCGAATGTACGGCGATGGGACTGATCAAGGCCGTCACCCCCAGGATCAGGGCGATATTGGTGATGTTCGAGCCGTAGGCGTTGCCCAGGGCAATCCCCAGGTTACCCTGAGATGCGGCCAGCGCCGAAACCACCATCTCTGGTGCGGAGGTGCCGAACCCGACAATCACCATGCCGATCAGAAGCGGCGGCATGCCGAAATGACGGGCGGTAGAGGCCGAGCCCTCCACAAAACGGTCGGCGCTCCAGACGAGGAGCAGCAAACCAAAAATTACAGCGATAAAGGCCAGTGTCATACAGAACAAAAACTCCCTGAAAGCATATGCACTGGATTACCCCTTCGGCGGATATGGATCGTTGCCGTGGCTGTCCTTGTTCTGGATCTTCCCGTCCTTGCCATGGATGTAGAACTCGGTGCCTTGGTTCTGGCTGATCTTGCGCCCGGCATCGACTGCATCCTGCTTCTTGTCGAAGTGGCCGCTGCTGCGGGTCGCGCCGTCCTTCTTGACGTCCCACCCTCCGTCGCTGTTGGGTACTACACGATGTGATCCGGATTTCTTTGGCATGGTCGCCTCCTATTTACATGGTTTCGGTTGAAATAAGCCGCATGGCCAATCCTTTTTACAGGAATACCGTTAGTGCCATCTCGGCACTCGCTGTATAGCATCAAAGTAGGTTCGTTCGACATAGTTGACACACCATTTATGTATTGCCATCCGTCATATTTTTTGCCCGAGCGGAATACTCGCCCACCTTATCTGCGTTATAAAGCCGCTGGAAATATTCGTTTGATCTGCGACGATCACCAATGATGTGGTAATACTGGCCAAGGTGGAAAAGGCTGAACAGGTCAAAGGCATCTATTGCCAACGCTTGGTTATAAAAGCTGAGAGCAAGGTGGTCGTCTCCGTTCAATGCATGAGCCCATGCCAGTTTGTTGTAGACGACCAAAGCCTCCGGTTTTTCATTTCTGACCTCTTCAAGAAGCTGGATCGCCTGTCGGTAATCGCCATCCAATCCGTAAGCAATTGCGAGTTTAAATTTGGCATAAGGGCTTGAGGTTATCTTTGCCAGTGAGGTGTAAATCTGGATAGCCTGTTCATAACGCTGATCGTCCACATATAGAGAGCCAAGACGCTCGATGGTCTCAATCTTCTGGCGATCCTCAACCGGGTATCCGCGCTCGTAGATCCCCATCAACCGTTCATAAGCCGCAATGGCCTTCTTTTTGTAGCCCACACGAATGCAAATGCCGCCGAGCATCCGTAGGTACTGAGGGTGTTCATCACTCCGGTCAACCGCTGCTTCAGCCGCTTCCAAAGCCCCTTGATGATCACCATCGGAAAGTTTCTTCTTGGCAAGTTCAAGGTAATATAGCGGGCTCGATGATGGCGGTTGAAATTCTTGCTTGGGTGTGACCCGAGAAGGCAGTTCCGCCATAACATTGCTGGCAGCCAAAGAATCCACACACCGGTCGACATCAGCTCGCAGTTCACCGACACTCTGATACCGTTTTTCCGGCCGCCTCTCCATGGCTTTCAAAATTACCTGTTCAAGGTCGGCTGGAATATCTGTGTTGATTTCCCGGGGCTTTGAGATATTTAACCCGGTCAATAACTGGTGTGGACTGGTGTAAGGGAGGGAGCCCGTGGTCATCTCATATAACAAGACACCAAGTGAATAAATATCCGACACCTTGGTACGCTTGCCCTCGAGAGCGACTTCAGGTGCCATATAGGCTTCTGTCCCATGCCGCTTTGTCCAAACCCATGCATCCTCAAATCTTCTACTGACGCCGAAGTCGGTTATTTTCGCTTTGTTGCTGTCTTTGGCGATGAGAATGTTTTCTGGCTTGAGATCATTGTGTGAAATATTCCTTTGATGCACTGCCGCAAGGCCATCAAGTATATTTGCAAGCCATTCCAGCATTTGTTTGAAAGACAGGTTGGTTCCATTGTTGGAACCCTGCAAAATTGCTGAAAGGCTGAACCCATCAATGAATTCCATTTCAATGAAAAACAGATCGCTTATGTTATGAAATGCGTAGACCTGTACAATATTCGGATGGATGATTCCTTTAACGATATCTGCTTCTTTCCGTAGGATCTCTTCGCCTTTTTCTTGGTCCTTCGGAATCTTGATGGCAACGTGTTTTCCGTCAGATAAGCGTTCAGCCCTCCATACTTCACCAAAACTCCCTTTGCCGACTTCTTCGATAAGCCGAAACCGGTCCCCAAGGAGCTCGTTTTTCTTTGTTCTAAAGAAAATGCCCATCAACAATTTCCTCCAGATAGGTGCCGTTCATTACGCATATCCCGAAGGAATTCTCCAAACACAAGATCCTGCGTATCTCCGGAGCTTTTCATGACGCATTTGATTACCATTAACGGTGTCATGGCTCTGGGTACCACGATCCCGTTTCTCCTGAAGCTGGCTCCGTATGGGGCAACCACACCATCCATACTTCTGGGCATCGAACCAGACCTGACCCAGTAGACAAGAACGGCCAATTCAATGGTCTCACTGAGCGCCGCTGTTATGGCCAGATTTTCGACCTTCTGCTTGAGCTTCTTTTCATCCCCTTTTTCGAAACGCTCAAATTCAAAAGCGACCCTCGGAGTCAAATCCGATTTGTCAAACCACACCGAATCAGCACGGACTTCTCCGATGCCTTGAAAGGATTCTGTAATACTCACAGGGCATTCCGTAATCGCTGAATACCCGGCTTTTTGTCCGCAGCTCGACAAATAAGTCAAAAAGTGCGAATGAATCGTCACGCCACGGTCTGGGATTCCCGAAAGCAAAAGCATAGGGAAGTTCTCTGCCATGTGAGGCTTATCAGTGACGGCAGAAAAAACTGTTTCGCTTATGTTTGTGCTTCTATTCATCAAATCTCCGGTTTACCCCAGCGCTCACAAACCTTCGGCGACTCCCCTCCATGCACAAGGGCCTTTGTTCCAACTTTTACCACCAGCGGAGCGATAATAGCCCGGCCGCAAATCAACGCCTCTCCCGTTGAAAGCGTCGGCAACTCGGCAAGGTCGGCTGCTGAGAAATAATCAGATGTTTTCTGTATGAATCTTTGGTCGTCCGGATTTTTAATACGCATGGCCACAATCGTGTTGCACTGACTGGTCACATCTGAGTCCAGCTTACTGGGTCGCTGACTTACGATGGCGAACCCGACTCCAAACTTTCGACCTTCGGCAGCAATGCGCTTGATTATATTCTTTGATATGCAGGGCTCGCCATTTGGTGCGAAATTGTGACCTTCTTCATAGATGATGAAAGAGGGTCTTATCGGACGGTTCTTGTCGCCTGCCGCTTTCATCAATTCACTGGATATCAACGCAACGATGACCTGTCTCGCAGTGTTCGAGAGCCCTTGAAGGTCTACAATACATAGGCGACCGTATTGCTCGTTGTCATCTCCAACCATTTTGTAAACATCAAAGGGATCGCCTGCAGCGCGGGTGTAAAAACTCTGTGCCTCGTTTATCATCCTGCGCAAACGGATGGCGGCAATATTGGCGCTCCCGCCTTTAAGGGCGCTGGCTTCACCCGGGCTTCCTGATTCGGCGACCCAATTTTTCAAGCGGTCAAGGTCGTCCAAAACAGAGAACAACTCTTGGATATCCCGAGGTTCTTCGAAATTTTCTTTCCAATATCTCAGTGCCACATCAAGGACACGCTGTTGCGGTTCTGTCAGGCCCGGCAACACTCCTGAAAATTCATCCACATCGAAATGATCCAGCTGAAGAGCCAGGTTCTGGTTCTTTCCGGCATATTTTTCGGTAAAGCTTCGGATTTGAGGCGTGAAGGCTGTTATACCGGCACCTTTATCCTGAAGGGCCTGAAGCCTCTTCTGAATTTCAACGAGCTTTTCGCGGTCTCTGACATCCTCTACAGAATCGAGCCGGTCATTGAAGTTTAGGGTTCCGCCACGCAAAGCCTTCCCATACTCCCCGTGAGGATCAAAGACTACGACCGATGCGTTCAACTGAGCGACAAGGCGTTCAATAACGCGACCAACGGTGTAACTTTTCCCTGAGCCGGTCATAGCCAGCACGGCCAAATGTTCTGTCACCAGCGTATTAGCATCAAGATATACAGGAACGACATTTGAGCCTTTCTCGTAACCCACAAGGTTACCAAGGTGAATACTGGTATCCTCTGAGAAATCATAGAATTTAGTCAAAAAGTCATAATCGACACTGTAGACTTTAGTGCCCGGATTAAGCGGTCTGCGAGGGATTCTGATTTCACCGGTATATGGATCTTTGTAGCCAACCAGTTCAATGGTTCCATACACTGTTTCGCCTGAAACTTTGGAGTGAGGCAGAAGCTCAACCTCACTAATGCCTTCGCCAAGAGCGGGATTGAACAGGATGCTGTTCCTGGAGAGGGACACAATTCGTCCCAGTACATCCATGTTCTGGTCGTTTTCACGCTCCTGATGAGCGATCCTGACGAACTCGCCGCGCCTTGCTGAAAAGCTGTTCCGGAGAGCAATGGTCAACTTGTCCGGTTGGCCAGTGTTTCCAACCAGTTTGCCGATGAAGTTCTCTTGGTTACTGTTCATTATTCTACCTCTTCCTGAATTGTGTCGATACCTTCAAGCCATGTTTGATCAACCTCTCTGTCTCTGAGCATTGCAAGGGTTGATTTCAAATAGCTGATCAGAACTTCCTTAGGCATACGAACGAGCTGTTCGGCAAACCACAGAGGAAGCGGTTTCATTTTAGGATTGTCATGAATGGTTAAATAAGAGATCAGCCCCGCAAGATTATCGAGGCTGTCTGTGGACCAGCTGTCGCGCTTACCAATTGTTTCTACCTTCCAGATTGGAGTGCGTAGCCCAACCTGCAGGTGAAATCCGACAAGACCATGCTCTGAAACAAGCTTCGGCTCGAAACGCTTCATATATTTGCTAAGAGACTCGTAATAGAACGCAGCCGTTCTGCGTCCAGCCTTCAGAGTCCCTTTCAGGAAGCGTAGAATGCCTACTCTGCGAAGTTGCCCCCAATCCTCACGAATAAGGTTCACGATTTTGTCATCAATGGCTTCCGGGCTTCCTGATTGCCCCTCTTCTCGAATGGCATTCAGGACGGCACTGTTCAGATCACGCTTGGTTTGCAGTGACACGAGGAATGGGCCATCGGGATTGTTTGGGTAAAAGTCATTCAGGTGACGCTGCCAGAATTCTTCCATCACATTCAATAGAGCCTGCCAGTCTTCCTGAACGTCCTCTTCTTCAAGAAAAACACTTTGCTCCGCCCGGGAAACCAGTAGAGGGATATCCACAAAAATGATGTCAGGTTTAGTATCAGAGCTCATCAAGTCCGAAAGAAGCCGGTAAACAAGAATGAACTCCTTCCACACAAGGCGTTCTGACGCCCCAAGAAAATTCATGTCGTTGATATCGACTCTACTGTCCTGCAGGCCTTCACTAACTTCATTATTGGCAACAACTAAATCGTGCCGGAGTGCAGCCGCTCCATAAAGCAAACCACCCAAAGCAGGCATGCTTTTGCTTTTCGAAGAAATGCCAACGGCATAAACTTTTTCATGCTTGCCTTGGGTAATATTCCTGATCAGGCCTCCGTCATGAAACAGCGGCCCTTTGGAATCCACATAGCGCATCTTGTTGGCCAGTTTGCCTGCGGTGCCAGGCAGGCGCAGGCTCATGGCCGCTGTCAATGCGCGTGACATTTCAACGCTTTTCATGCATCAGCCTCCTCATCTTCCAGGATTTCCTTTATCTCTCGCGCATAGGAGTAGTGCCCGGCCTTATCTATGTAATCTTCGAGCTTAGAGGCCCAATTCTCCTTTGTTGCGTTCAGATAAATTGAAAGTTGATCTAAAGCCTGCCGTAAAGTATCTGCGTCGTAATTAAGGGTGAAAAAACGGGGCATGGCGGCTGATATTTTATCCGGGTCCTTGCTGCCATATGAAAAAGAGAGAATTGCCACAGCATGCAGTACGCTATCATCCTGAGACGCAGCATCTTCAGTCGGTTCTTCATTGACGAGCGACTGCTTGTTTTCCCAAGTCAAAAGCAGTTTAAGCAGTTCCTCTCTGTCGGTTTCATTGGTCATCCCGCTATAGGAGAGCAACTTCAGGGTAGTTATAAAAACCGCTCCTGATGTGTTCTTGGGCTGGTATTTCAGCAGAACGGTACCCTTATTATCGTCAACACCCATCACGCCTGAACTCAGTGATGACTCAATCGTGCCGTCCGACCAGATCTCATATTTGCCTTCGCCATCCCGGCCGTCAAAGGCAGTCGGCTTGCAAAAAGAAGATGCTTTGCGCTTTTTCACAATGATTGAAACCGGAGCGTCAACAGCATTGCCAATATCTATGTCGGTCGGAGGATTTATGATAATCAGACCGGTGCCGTTCTGATAATTGGACCGCACCAGCTTACGCACGGTGCCTGTAAAGTCATCAATCCCTTTGGAGCCAAGTAAAACGCATGGAACACCTTTCATCCCAAGGGCTTCATCCACTGATACGAATTTTATTTCAGCAGATTGCTCCAGTACCGATGACTCAAACAAATCTTTCTGAATATCGAGGATTAGGGATTTCATCGCAGCTCCAATCTTGTCTTGACAAGTTTCATCTTCTTCAGAGCCTTGATAGCCTCGTCATGATCCGGGTGCTCATCTTCGCTATAAGTTCCGGCACTCAGCCCCTTGTAAATATCAACCCAGAGTTCAAAGGAGACAGGCTGGCCCGAGGTCTCAAAGACGCCGTCACCATCAGCGATTACCTTTGTATTGAAGGACTCATAGGCCATCTTGGTTTTCTGATAGGTCTCCTCGGCCTTTGGTTCTTCCATGATGCTCTTGCCTTCAGACTGAAGCAGCTTGTTCAGCGCTTGAAGCCGGGTGCTTCGGATGATTTTCCTCAAGTCGGATTTTATGGTGTCCAGTCTATCGGAGATCTTCTGCTGCATTGGCTGGAGCTTGGACTCGCAGGCATCAACTTCGTTTTGCAGCAAGGTCAGAAGCTCATCTTCAGCGGTATCATCGCATTGGGATTGAATCTGACTTTCCAAGCCGCCGGAAATCATCCCATTGTATTTAAGGATCTCAGACTTGATACCGCTGAGGCCAGTAAGGATTTCCTGTGGAGCATCCTTGGTAAATTCTGAAAGCTCAGTCCACACGCTATTGGTGGCATCAAATGTCTCAATGACCGATTCCCAGCGAGATCGCAGGGCAACGAACCTTGCAAAGAAGCTGTCGGTCATATCCGGCGAGACAAGATCACCCAATGCGGACAGACGCTCCCAGGCTGACTCGTATTTTGAATCCACAAGATACTGGTCGATTAGCAGGGTATAATTACCGGCCTTAATCGTTGCCATGCGTGTCATGGATGGAGAACCAACACCCTTTAAGGCGTTTTCCAGCTCATTCTGGATAGCCTTAAGCGGTAGAGTCAGTGGAACAATTGGGAATGGTTTACCTGAAACGAGTTTCAGCTCATTGCTGTCCTTTATGATCCGGTTGATCTCGGACAGAAGCTCCTCGCGTTTGGAAAGGAAATGTTTCTTAAGCCAGCTCAGGAAATAGACCTTCTGCCAGAGCGACAGAGTATTGTATTTCCGCTCGAACTGACCGATTTGGGCCGCCACACACTCGAATTCCACATTCTTGCTGCCGATATCCAATGGGCAGACTTTTACGATGAGGTTTTCGATCTGCAGGATTTGCGCAACCAGGTCCGTTAACGCATCCTCCTGGAGTGAATTTATCGAAGGTGCCGTGAGGATCTTGAAATCAATCGCTTTGATTTTCTTTTCGGCTTCCTCAAGCTTCAAGCTGGCATCAGGATACGAAGCATTCAAAAGAATTCCTGCCTGAGTCGGGAAAAGCCCTTCACAGTTTTTGATCGCTTCCTTGCATTCATTCTTCAGCCACTTGGAAGCGGCCTCACGTCGAATTTCCAACTGATTTTGATCAATCGCCCGGAAAAGCTCTCCGCTGGTCTGGCGGACAACGCCCAGCCCAATCAGCAGCTCAAGGATCTGTTCCATCTGCTGAACCGACTTAAATTCGGTTTCAGGCACGATGAAAAAGAAATTCTTGGCCAGTTTATTCGCTGCCGTCTGGGTTTTCAGCTCGCGCAGAATAGAAAAGAAACAGCGGGGCACTCTCGGATTGTGATCCGTGGTTAAAATCTCCAGCAGATCCCCATAGCTCCATGCGGTTGGAGGATTGGTGTTCTTTTTGGCAGCCTGTTTGCAGTTTTCAAACTCCACATCACTCAACGGGCCGCCGTGGTTTTCATGGGCGGCATCCAGCGAATTCTTCGTGGCAAGCATATAGCGGTAGCCCCTGGCAAAATCCGCCACCGGTATGCCTTTCGCCTTGCTCCAGATTGGCGCGATCAGGTAACCGTCCTGCCTGATTTTGTTGGACCAGTTTCTGGCTTTGGAAACCCATTCATCCTGATAGGATTTCAGCAGGCCATTGGCGACTTTACTTAGCCTCGCTTCCTGTGGTTCGAACACGGAGCTCCGAGCAGAATACTTGATCAGGAAATCTTCTTCCTGAACCACCAGCCGGGAAGTCAGAACACATCGCTTCAGAATCGGGTATTTATCGAGTTGCTCTTCAAAGGCGGCATAGTCTGCGGATGCGGGGAACAGCACGATAATCGGATGCACTCGCTCGGTGCCGAGATAAGTGCTCAGCTTTCTGATGGTTTCATCGGAATCAAGGCAATAAACGATTGTCAGCTTGCCATCCGGTGTGACCCGGAATCCATCCACAGATGGCGATGTAAATCGAGAAGAGAACACCTGATGAGGAATGCCGGACAGCGCCTGCACGGTCGATGCATTTTCCAAGGACTCATCCAACAGCTTTGCTAGACCAAGACATGTCGCGGCAGTCCGTCTGTTTTTCGAAGCGGACACCTCTTTTACATAATCCTCAAGCTTTTGCTCAAAGCGGCCGTCCTTGAAGAAGCGGACACTTTCCGTATTCGCATTGAGCAGTTTGTTGAATTCCTTCCACAGGCGGAACGCCATTCCAATGAAGCGGCTGTCTTCCACCCTGTAATCAGGGCTCAGGAAAATCCTGTGCAGAGCTTCTGCGGCAAACTCAATCCCATCTCTCGGGTAAAGGGCTGTCAGCTGTTCGCCCCATTGCTCAAGGTCGGTGTAAATGACAATTTCCGAGGAGTCGTTGCTTCCTGCCGTGACAGAAAAGGCTTTCAGGGCTTCCAGCAGCCCAACCACAGACAATTGGCATGTGGAGGTGAAGTAGGTGTCCGATTTCCCTTCAACCGGTTTAAACCCGTATTCAGGTCGGATCAGTTCACTGGCGAGCGTTGACGCATCGATATGCACCATGCTCAGCTCAGCGAATGTTTTTCCCCGTCCTGCGATCTCATGTTCAAGCAGGGTTTCAGCAACGGCTGGAGAAATGTTGGCCGAAGATGTACCACCCACGCCCACAGGGAGTTGACCGTAAACAATACGCTCCACGATTTCCTGGGGCACATTCTTGATCTTGCCGATCAAAGGCATGGCGGCGTTATCATTGAAAATGTTGCCAGCCCGGGCATCTGTTTTGGCAAAATCCCGAATCAGTGCCCACGAATTGATATCTTCGTTTCGCTCTTTGTGCCTGGCGTAGGTCTCATGCACCGATGACATAATGACGTTCAGCCAGCCGAAGTTTCTGTTGGCGGATAGAAAGGCCGCTTCCAGCGTACCCGCCGGATATTCAACCGACTTAGGATCTGCCAGCGACTCTTTGATGTGATTCACATACCGGCCTACATCGGTAACCTGATTCGGTTCAATGGTTACGCTGCTGGCACGGCGCAAATTCGGACCGATCTGAATCTGGTCTCTCATGCCCAAAGAACAGAGCAGAAGGAAATTCACATACGGGTGCTGACTGCGCCAGTTTTCGTGCTTGATAACCTCTGAGACCATCAGCAGGTATTCATCATCAATACTGGACGGCGTGTCGTCCCGAAGGCCCCGCTTCAGGTCGCCGGGGGTTTCTACTTCGTCAACGATTATCCAGAGATGTTTGATTCCCTTGGATTTTAAAATCTCCATCGCGGCATCGAGCCTTGCCGAATAATCCAATTCCTCGTTTTTCACGCAGGTGGTCAGCTGATCAAGAGGAATGCCCTTGGCATGAAGGGCATTGGTGATATCCGTGTAGAGCGCTTTAACCCCTCCGGATTTCACATCGCATTCGAGAGTCTGCCGAAGGGATTCAATGGTGAGTCGAGCGACCCATGTCGGGGCATCAAGCTCATCATCACATACAGAGCTGTAGCGGATGTAAACCGGTAGCACACCATCGGACAGCGCCGGTTCAAGGACCCGAGCCTTTTTATCTTTTCGATTGTAGGGAGCGACCACGTATTCGTGTTCATTCAGCAGCCACTCATCGATCTGCCCGGTCGCCTCTCCAATCAGTTCGTAGCCGAGACGGGTCTTGCCAAGTCCCCAATCTCCAAACGCCACGAAAAATCCTGCGATATCATGAGTCTGACCATCCCAGAACGAACGCCGGAATTGGTGGAGAGCATTAAATACCTGATTTTGGCCAACCATGCAGAAGCTGGGTGGATAAAGCGCGACGCCTTTTGCTGCCCAAGGTTTCATAATCATAGTTTTATTCCTCCGCGAGGTCGTTATTCGTTGTAATTCCGATAACCGCCCCTCTTGCGGACGGTGTAAATTCAATCTTTAGGCGACGGCAGTTACTGTCACCGAATAAGCCGCGTCCCATGCGTGGCTGTCCAGCATGACAAGATGCTATGACCAGACGGTCGTCATACATGGCTTCACGGGCAAACCTGTCCAGAGCAGCATTCCGCTCCTCAACAGGTGTCTGACAAAGCTCTCCAAATTTGTCCGCCAGGGCGCTGGCAATGGTGTACCCTTCGTTGTCCATGGTCTGACGTAATGCCTCGATAAAGAGGTTATCCGTTGACTTGCCTTGCGAATCACCTGCTGCGGACACCCCGAAAGATTCAAGGACATCATGGCCGAGCTTCCGGTCAACATGCGCGGTATCAACGACCCAGCCATTGTTTTCTTCACGAAATAAGTCGATAAAGAAGAGAAGGCCAAAGCTCTTCTTAATGGCTGAAGAGAGATCCTTGACTGAAGGTTGGTCGACACGCATGCCGCACCATTCAACAGGGAACTTCAAGCCGTGCTCCGACAACTCAGAGATCCATAGGGGACCCAGTGCTAACTCTGCATTATCTGAAAGCAGGCTGTTAAACTGCTGGCAGTCCTTGGATGTGATATCCAACCTGGCATTGTCCGGTCCTATGAAGGCCATCTGGCTCTTGGGGAATTTGTTGAACACTTCAACCTCCAGCGTCCATCCTTTGAGCATGAGCCCAGCCAGTAGTCGTGTTCTCGGCTCCCGGAGCAAAACATTTCTTGCCAATAAATGGAGCCAATCGTCTCCAGTAGAATCAACCCGATAGGCGTTTCCCAACTCAATCCCCGACTGCGAAACCACAAACCCTTCATCCGTTTTTCGGATAAGATCAAGCCCATTTACACAGAGCCTTTGACCGAAACGCTCGAAGCCCATGGTGTTGACAATGCCATCCGTTCCACGGCCTCGAGGTTTACCATCTTTTTTAAAGGTCAGAGTTGGGGCGATATCGAACAAATCCTGTTCAATTTCCTGTCGTGAATAAACACGGCCTTCTTCCGCTCGGGCGAGGGCTTCAGGATATTCCTGGTACCTTGTTGGATCATTCCACAAAAAAAGTTTTGGTAATGCCACCTTCGAGGAGGTGCCTTCTATCTGATTCATGCAATCACCTCCGGTGGTTGTATTTTATGTAAATGCGTTCTGACCGCTTCAATCATGCGCTCCTGCAGGAGCTTTCCAGGACGAAAAACCGGACGAAGCCTGCTTGCCATCAATGTTGACTGGAAATTTTGGTGAAGAAGGAGGTTGTCATCAGACTGATCCAGAATTTCCAAAGCCAGCAGGTTCTCCATCATATTTTCGACCTGTTCATCATTCAGCGGCCTTGCGGCAAAGCACTCTTGGCATTGAACCAGCAGCGGTAGCCACTCTTTGAGCAGACCGATTTTTCGGGTTTCGTAATACAGCTCTACTGCGCTCAGAGGGGAACCTGGCCTCAGAACCAGTTCAACATTTGGGGTGAGCGCCGCTTTGGCCCGATATTGATAAATCGCCAGATGGGTCACCGCTTTATAAAAAGGATGGTTGACCAGAGCATCCTGCAACGCGGTCCGAGAGCTTTCTTCTGTTCCCAGGTCAGACAGTGGATTCCCCTTTTCATCGAACAACGCAAAGCCGCTCTGGATGCGGATGCGACGCATATTCCACGGTGCAGGCCCAAGATTTATGAACTGGCTATTGCCGTCGGCATCCAGCAAGGGGATTATTGGCAAAAGAGTTGGTGCATATCCGTGAGTTCCACCCCCCTCTGGTATGGCAAAGGGCACAAAACGTTTGAGCACAAAATCAAAAAGGTCCTGTGGTCGGGCAGTCCGACCCAGTAACGATTGATTCCAACTATCCCAGTTGGTCTGTCTCTCCGGGAGAGATGCAAACAGTGATGGTATCTGGTCTGCCTTTTGGTCGATGATTCGCGTCCCATCGGCCTCAATTCGATTCAGCACTCGGTTTATTGATGAGAGAAACGGCAAAAGCTCGTTGCCCGACCATTTCTCGACCTCATCATAAAATCCTTGCTTGGCTGCAGATGCGAGCCCTTCGGCAAGAATGGAAATCAGGTAGCCGCGATATTCAGGAATCTGAAACAAAGCGGTACGAATCGCTTTTTCTGAATCTCCCCTGAGCAGGCTATAGAGTTCCGGCGAAAGGCTCCAGGTATTCGGGGTCGCTGCATGCAGGACGCCCGCCTTTTCGAGGAGTGTAATCCACTCCGGAGCACCGGCAATACTGCTCAGCTCAAAACGGGTAACTTCGCCCCACGTGATGAGATGATCTATCAGGGCTTGTGCGCATTGAAGCATCTTTGTTGTATTTAAATGGGTCATATGGCGCTTCATCCCGTTACTACCCATTGCATGAATTTTCTTTTCAACTCGTCCGCTTGTTTGCGCGTGAGGTTTTTATCGGAGTGCACCGAAATTTTGGTCTCTCTTCCGGAATCCTTCAGCTTTTTGTACGCTGTAAATTCAAACAATTTGGCTGTTAGCGCTCGCTCTTCAAAGCGGTACTCATACCGCTCGTTATGCCCGATAAAGGCTCCGCAAGAATCTGTTGTCCAATACCCCGGGTAACTCAATCGCTCCAAAGCACGGCGCATTTCAACGGCGGACTGATACCTGCTGGCTGGATCAACATGGACCGCCTTATTGATCACAGTTTTGAGATTCCGGGGCACAAAGGGCTGGTAATCATTGGCCTGAACGACTTTTCCATCCTTCACCAGCTGATAGTAGTCACCCTGACCCAATGCGTTGAACTTGTCGCGGATGTGACCAATACCATTCAGCAAGCGGAAGGCGGTCAGGCCTACCTGATAAATATCCGTCTGAACGTTGATCTGATTGGAATTAAGCACTTCCGGAGCGATGTGGAGTTTGTATGCACTCCTTGGCTGGACCGGCTGCCCGCTCGGCGAGTGACAAGTGATGCCATAATCGGTCAACACACCCTGATTGGCGTCTCCAATAAGAATGTTCTTTGGCTTTATATCGTTGTGATACAGATTCAGCTCGTGCAGATATTCCAGGCCCCGTAGAACGTCGGCCATGAAGCGAATCACATCGGGGATGGGCATAAAATTGCCCGCATTGACGCCGGAAAGAATTGACCCGTTTGCATGGTAATCCATAGCGATAATGACAAGATCGGTTCCGTTGTGCTGAACCACATCCGCATAGTGCATTTTGACCAGATTGGCATGATCCAGATGGTTCCCGATTCGAGCTTCCTGAAGACGCTCGTCAATCGCTACCCCTTGGGCCAACACTTTCACCGCCACATTCCGGGAAATGGTCCGGTCATGGGCAAGCCATACAACACCAAAGTCACCGCCTCCGATGGACTGATGGAGGACATATTTGTAAATGGTCTGCCCGGGATTTATTTGTACGCGCTGCTGCATTATCGATCTCTCCCGATCCACGCAGCAGCAACGGCATCGGCCATTTGCGCATTCCAGTATTTATCCGAACGTCCCACATTGGCTTCAGCGAATGCCTGGACCTTTTTGGAGCTCATGCCTTGCTGCATGTTTGCATACAGGAAGGTATCTGCCGTTTTCCCGTTCTGCAGCGCGGACAGCATGACAACGCCATCCATGTGGGTTGAAAAACGGTTCGCCATCTTTTCCGTACCGAACTGGTTCATCTTGATGGCAACTTTGGAAATATCAGGATACAGTCGGTAAATCCGCTCGAGCTCCGAATAAAACCATTGAAGCTTTTGTGGTATTTCCTGGCGGTCAGCGGGGAAATCCAGCTTATTTTCAGCGGCGGCATTAACCAATGAGGCAGCCTGACCATCCCATTCAACAACGGCGTATCGAACACAGGTCGAAGAGGTGCGTATCCCGAGTATCTGCATGATTAAATACCCTCCAGTTCTTTTTCGATATCCTCCCAAGTCGGGGCTTTGAGTTTGCCGGACAGGATGGCGTCGGTGTCCAGCTTTCCTCCGATGAGATGATCTAAAACGACTAATCCCTCTGCTGAAAGCTTCTTAGCTTTTTCCTGTAGAAAAAGAGCCTTTTTGCATAGCAGCCCTATCTTTATTTGATCGTTCTCATCAGGTATAGGAATTAAAATGTTGTCGACTATCTCTGGGTCAACTCTTGGGTGAGTTGATCCAGAAGTTAATTTAATTATTTGATTCAGGGCTAGTGGAGATTTGAGAATAAAATAGAGAAAGTATGAATCTATTTTATTCTTAGGTCTGTAGGTTATCAGCTCCGTTGATCCAGCTGCAAATGGGTATTCATGTGGACATATCGTAACTTTGTTCAAATACGGCCTAAGTTTTGAGTAAAGAATGTCTCCTGCTTTAAATAGGCTGCAGGTTCCTGTAATTGAATCATCTGAATTTTCAGACAATACTCCTGTGACAGGATCAATGTTTGCCAAGCCTATATACCTATATCCTTTTTCCAAAAGAGTATCTGCTGAAATACGATCGTTTATGCGTTTGGCTACGTCTACCAATTTTTTTGTTGGCAAGTTGCTATTACGAACAATGCTTAATGCGTTTTCAACATGTGGATGGTAAAATTGAGCACCAATTCGGCTATCAATAATATTGCTATCAACCAGTGAAATTGCAGGGTTAAGGCTTATTGATTTATAATTGCCGTCACTCAATGAAATATTGTCTTTTGGTATGAAGGAACTGTTAGAGATTTCTTTACCCAAAAGGAATGATGTTTCACTTGCAGCCTCTTTCCAATATTTGAGCGCCTGCTTCCAAGCATAGGCCGCAATTCTTAAATAAGTCCCAATAAAGGATTGAATTTTTTCGTCGGGCATAGGGATCAATAGATTTTCTATTGACGGCTTTGTTGTGTTCGGCCTTACAGAAGTAACTGAAATTGTTTGCTGTATCTGTGTCTGAAGATATGGTGACTTGAGTAGTGAACACAAATAAAAAGGATTGCATTTATCGTGTTTAGCTCTAACCCTGAGACAAAATGATGGAAAAATAAATCCTTTCACATCTGATGTTGCAAAAGCAATTCTTCCCGTCGTGTTTCCGCACTGAACAATTAAAGTATCATTTTCATCCAGTATGTTAGAGCTGCTACCAAAAGCTGAGGGATTAACGTATTTTAAATCTGACAAATTGGTAAAAACAGAGTCTGTAAAATTTGTAACACGCAGAAAAGGTGCTCCAGATTCTGAATCCCAATAATCTTCTGTTGGCATAAATCCGTAGTCAACAGTGGCTATTTGAAATAATCGTTTTAATTTCGAATTGGTTCTTTCAGACCAATTTCTGATTAATGATATATTCTCTATGAATTGGGGTTGGTAGAACCAAGCATCCACTCTATTCTCGTCTAATAATTCTGTACTTACCCAGAAATGAGCTGAGTTAAAATTGTTCCACAAATGTGATTTAGGCATTGTCGGGCCTCCTCACATAAGCGCTGGCAATTTCAACCAAGTCGTTTCCGTTCGGATCTGGAACCTCTGCTTTTCCTTTTTTCATGTAACCAACATGCTCAGCTACACCCATAAATACAGGGCGTTGCTTTTCAGATGCATGCTTTTTCTTTTGCAGATATATGAAGCTGGTTTTTGCGCCGGTACCTGAGATGGCAAAGGTTTCCGTCGGCAGGCTGACAACCGCTTTTAGGATTGCCTTTCCGCCTAAAAATTCCCCAGTTTCTTCATCCTTTGAACCCATTATGTATTCGCGGATATAGGCATCTCCCGAATTGCAGAGAATGCCATCTGGTACGACAATCAAGAGACGTCCTCCGGGCTTCAGTAATTGCAGGTTGCGGTCAACAAAAAGCGCTGCCGGTTCGGCTTTATCAATTGCCTTTTTCTTGACACGATCACCGGCTTTCCATTTCCAGCCAAGTTCAAGGCCCAGCTCTTCTTTACGCATCTTTGCGAGACCCTTTGGGTCGTCATACTTCCCAGATCCGAAAGGCGGATTGGTCAGGATCAGATCAAACTTGCCTACAAGTTTGTCTACATGAGTATCCGTAATAGAGTCATCGACTTTCAATAACTGGCTGTGATCCTCTCCATAAAGCAGCATGTTGATACGCGCCTTTTGGATACTGCCCTCGGCCTGATCCGCGCCAAAGAAGCTGTGACGTTTCATCTGGCTGAGCCATGCCAGCTTGTCAGCGTCGCTATGGCCCACATGCTTATCATCAAGAATTCGTTTTTTAATTTCCCGCAATGCCCCAACCAGAAAGCGGCCGGTGCCACAGCAGATATCCCCGCAGAGGAAGGCGGGCAGATCCTTTTCGTCTTTCCCAGGATTCCAGCGTTCCTGCTGATCCTTGTCACCACGGCGAGCCCATAGCTCCGAGTCGGTAATGTCATGAAAAACCATGTGGGTCATACACTCAACCACCTGAGAGGGTGTCAGGTAGGTGGCCAAGCCCTCGTTGCTGGCGTACTTGCCGCGAAGGAACACATCGAACGCCCAGCCGAGAAGGTCTTCGTGGATGAGATGCGCCCTCATCATCCGGGCCTGTTCGCCATTGCCAACCAACTCCTTGTCCGGCACCGACAGTCGGATAGGCTGACCATCGCGGTCGCGCAGATCCATGGAGTCGATAGCCATGGCGAGGATCTCGGGATTCTCGAGTTTTAGCGGCTCGTCGTAGGCAAAGATGGTGTGTTCCTCACCGGTAATGTCATTCGCCTTGTATTGCGCCAGGTTATTAATTTCACGGAAGGCATCCTTCAGTTCGATTACAGCGGCCTTGCCGTTCTTTTTCACATATGCGGAAGAGTAGATATCGGCAAAGAGCTTCCCTTTACCCGCTCCCTCCTGAAGCTTGTAACGAGGTGACTTTTCAAGGTGAATACGCAGAAACAGGAGCTTTCCCAGTTCATCAATGGCCGCGTTGGTCGGCTTTACGCCGCCCCGGGAGTAAATAGCATCATGCAACTGGTCGAATTTGCGCTGGATTGCCCGGAAGTCTCCACGGTGATATTCAGCGGAAAGGTCCTGAAGCAAGCGGGAACGGGAATCGGAAATCGGCTTGGCAATCTCCCGCCATAAATCTCTGCGTGGCAGGTCGGAAATTTGGGCGTCTTTCTCCAGGTCAAAAACAAAATTGTTGTCACCATCCCAAACCCAAACAAAACGGAATGGCTTGCCTTCATCCGCACCCAGCCCGGCCTTGAACTTGGCATCATCTTGGATGGAAGGACGTGCGGCATCGCCGGGATCAGCTGCCGCAAAGAGAATCACCGGCTCGTCACCATCCATCGCCACCAGATCCGCTGTGGCATCCATGCTGCCGTCACCAAACGGATCAAAAAGCTTGAAGTCCTCAATAAGTTTTTCGTAGCCCAATTCGGCAAGTTGTGCTCGGGCTTGGTCCCGGAGCTTACCGGCTGCATTTTCTTTTTTCTTAGCCATTATTATTCATCCTCCTGCCGTTTGGGCCGATTAAAAATATTCGTATTCATTGTCATAAACTGTGACCGTAGAACCTGTTCCACGGCCGGTGCGCTTAGCCCGGTGGTTTGGGTTACTTCCATCACCACATTGGCAATCGGAGCTCCGGGTTTTCCCAGTGATTTGAAGTAGTGGAGCGTCGCATCATGGATCACGTCCTCATCGGATTTTCCGCTTCCGCGTGTAGTCCATTTGGAGCTGGCCAGATAGGGGGCCTCGTCTTCCTTCACCATAAAACCGTCGCAAGGTTCAGCAGGTGAAGAGCCGCCCTTGTCTATACGTTCAAATTGCGGGTTCAATCGAAGCAATAACAGGGCGCGTTCAGCACCGCCGCACTGATTCAGGTCGGGTATCGAAGCCGCAATGGTCTCAGGTGTGGCGGCACCCTCGCGGTTCAGATAATCGATCATTTGGGATGCAATACTCATTGCTTCATTTCCTCCCGGAAAAACTGCTCGGCAAGCTCCAATACATGGGCTTTTGCGCTCAAGGCTTCACGCCTTCTTTCAAAAGCCCGAGCGACACGACTGTCAAAATCTTCCCGCCAGATCACCGACAATTTAGGAACCAGCAATACATCGAGGTCCTTTTTACTGACAAAACGCTGGACGGCCCCTGTGGCAAGGCTATTCAACTGCGCCCTCACAATCGGATGAGTCATGGCAATGGTGAAATACCTGGGCGTTTCAGTGAAGCGCAGAGCGGTAAACGTGGCGCTTCCAAGAATCCTGCAGCCTTCGGCCGCCGTCTTTTCATCCAGATAGGCAACCTGTTCTCCGCTGCCCGTTGTGCAGATCAAGACGTCCCCGGGATTTAGCGGCTGCCTCATCCGGGGTGACAGATCGGATAACCGGCAGGTATCCACGCTTTCCACCATCATGGTGTTTTCGTTGATGTGTTCGGCTTTTACAGCACAGACCTCTTCATCCTCCCCGATCCCTTTCAATGTCGATGGAACCGGTTTGGCCACCTGAAGAAGCGGGGTAACGCTACCGCCCTCTAACAGCTGTTTCCGAAGGACCTCATTTGCGCAGTACGCAACATCCCATCGGCCGTTCAATTCCGTTTTCCGGATCTTGAACCGGCGCGTGCTCGACTGCATCTGTGTCTTGCGGTCGATTTCCGCATATACGGCCTGTATGATCTGAGACAGCTCTGTTTCCGACTCCTGGCTCAACCGTGCCGCCTTTTCATAAGCCGTCTTGATTTTGTTCTGTAGTTCTCGGCCTGGAAGCGGAATGGGAATCCCGACAATATCCTTAAGACGCAACCGTCTTAAGGCGGTGGCGGATCGCCTGTAGGCGAGGTCCCTCAAAATCCTGCCCATGCTGGGTGCAGACAGTATGGCCGCCAGATATTCGGGCACAACGGCAGGCTTCGGCCGCATGACCGTGATCTCGGAAGAAACGGTAATATCGTCAAAGCCCTCGGGCATAACCGCCGCCCTGAAGGGCTCGGCAGCCTGAGTAAACAATACATCCTGAGGCTTTACCGCAGTCCACTTGGCTTCCTTATCTATTGATGCGTATTTCAATCCGGAAAAATGGATATCGCACGCATCAAGGTTACTGAGGCGCAACATCGGGATACCCGATTCACATGATGTCAATCGAGAGCCGTCTGCAAAGTAGTCAAGCAGGTCCCCCAACTTGATGAAGCTGTCGTAATTACTGTTCGTAATGGTCCTCACCGTCTCTTCACCAAGGTAAAACCTGGGATCGAGGCGATTGCCTTTACTTCGAAACTTTTTCAGCTGGATCATGGTACTTCTCATGCGCGATCCTCCGGATTGAAGATCGCCTTAACGGTCTCAATCGTTCCAGCAATTGCATCGCTTTCAAAATCCTCCTGCCGCATTTCGATCATTGAAATCGAGTAATCGGCTGGAATTTGTTTGGCCTTTTTCATGAACAGAACAGAGCACCGAAGGCCTGTACCAGAAAAACAGAATCCGGCTGGCAAACTGACAACACCGAGGATCTGCACGGCATCCAACAGCCAATCCCGGAAAGCCCTATGGCTCGCTCCGGACAGAATCCCTTCCGGCAATACGGCCATGATTAGGCCGTCCGGCTTACATTGTTCAATAGCTTTGATGGTATAGAGATACTCCCCCGGGTATTTCTTTGATACTGGCTCGCCTTTAAAAAAGGAACTGGTTAATTCAGCCTCCTTTTTCAATTGCATTGATCGACCGAATGGGGGGACCAGGACAACGACATCCTTTGTCTTGTCATGCCTGCTTTCAAGGTAACCGTCATCAATAAAGGCGATTTCTGGATACAGAAGCTTCAACAAGGACAGAAGCCCCTGATTCCCATTCTCCAGAACCACCTCGCCGTTGCCCGAGCCGGACAGAGCGGAAAATTGAGCACCTACAGCAGATGTAACAAGCGCGATTGCGCCAGCGTTTTCACCAATAGCCCGAAAAACTGGAGACAAGGCCAAGGGTAATCCATGAATGATTCTTTTGTCATCGATTGCTGCTGCCACCCAATCGATTAGCTGAGCAGACTCTTCAGGCATTGATGGCGTCAACCTGAAGCCCGAAAGAACAGCACACAGCCGCAAAGCTCCTTCTACATTGAGGTCTGCTTCTTTCAGTTCTCCCTTGATTCTCGACAATAAGCCTGAACACTCTTCAGCTGTTCCGGCGATAGAGCACATCCAAGCATCATCGTTAAGGTCTTTCTCGTCGCCAATCCTGGCAACAAGAAGGCTTGAGAGCAGGGCATTGGCGTATTCTCTCTTTTTTACGGCTTGCCCGAGAAGCGAGGACAGATACGCAAACAATCCCTGAGTTGGGAATGGCTTTAACTTGACCGGCCTTAGCGCCCGAACAGCAAGAAGCTCACTCGATTTGTGTGAAGACTCATAAAAGGAAAGGGTCGTCCCGCCCTCGGCCACAACATAGCCCGCGCCTTCAGCAGAGAGCAGAGAAAGGTATCTATCAGACACAGAGCCACGTTTCGGAGACACGACAACCCCTCGTTTTCCCGCAAACTTAAACTCCGCATCAATGGACAGGCGACCCACGCTGGTGTCCTTCAGCTGGGCGACCTGAACTCCTCTGGCCTTTAGGTAGTCTTGAGCTTTCATAGAATCTCCGAGTCACATACTCACTTTTACATTGCCAATATACAAACAGGTCCCGCTAATGTCAATCAAAAATTATCACGTAGTCACATCCCCATTATTCACCTTGCCCTTTCCAAGTCGAGAAGTTTCTTTTAAGCGCTATTTTTTCAGCATGTTGCATGGCATAAAGATATGCCGAAATCGAGGTGCGTCCGCACAGCACCGCCACCATCACCCGCTGGTACATACTGTGCCCGCCGGGCCGGAAGCCTTCCAGCCGGTCGATGGGCGGCAGGTCCCGTTGCGGATCGGTGAAGGTCACCAGTTCCCCATGGATCAGATCCCAGTCGCCGGTCGGGCGTCCGAAGCGCGGCGTGCCGATCTCCTGCTGCCTGCGAGCGTCGGCCAATGGATCGACGCTGCCCCGGGCCAGGATCAGTCCCTCCGGCACCTCGAGGGCCGGGAATCCGGCGTGGAGGTGGTAAAGCCTGCCCCAGACCACGGCCGGTTCGATGCTTCGGGCCTGGGCGCAGAAGCGTTGATGGTTCCAGTAGCCCCGTTTCAGGGTGCCGTAGACGAAGAGCCGGAGGATGGTCTCGGGATTGTCTTCCTGGTTTGTGTTCAGCTTCGCGGTGTCTCCAACGTTCATGCATTCACTCCTTCGGGCAATGTCCCTTTGCGCTCCTGGGGTATGAAGCGGAATTCGCTGTTTTCGATGGCCCGCACATCCTCGTGGCGGATGGTGAGCATGGTCATGGGCGGCACCTCCAGCTCGCGCCAGCCGTTGACTCGCCCCGTCCTTGGGGCTCGCCCTTCGGGCGTGCCTTCGGCACGTCCAAAACCGCTGTCCTGCGGTTTTGTCTCGTCGTCCACGGCGAAGTCGATGAAGTCGGCCTCCGAGGCGTAGAGCACCACCCGGTGCTGGCGGTGGATGCGCAGGCAGAGCGGCTTGTTGCCCTTGAGAACGGTGATGGTGCCGGGGTCGAGGCGTGAGGCCAGCACGGCGCTCATCTGGCCGCGACAGAGGGCAAGCGCCTTTTTCAGGCCGTCTTGGTCGATGGGTCCTTCGGGCGCGAAGCGGTCGGCCAGGCGGAAGATCAGCTCGCTGTCCACCTCGGCGTAGCGCGGCAGCCCGAGACGGCGGAACAGATAATCGGCGTTGTAGATGGTACCGTTGTGGGTGCCGATGACGATCCCGGCCCGGATGGGATGGTTGTTGCGGTTATTAAACTCATTGCCCCGGGTGCGCCAGCGGGTGTGGCCCATGAGGATGGTGGTCTCGTTGTCGACCTGTCCGAGCAGCTCCTGGAACGGCTTCTCGTAGACCAGCTCGTGCGCCCGCATCGGCCGCTTGA
>Ga0265295_1002787_pt1 | contig 26658 bp, 30 predicted proteins | sample Munlansysbiofilm_FD_192503 | JGI IMG/M metagenome (GOLD analysis project Ga0265295, IMG submission 192503) | Leachate microbial communities from a municipal landfill in Southern Ontario, Canada - Methane capture system biofilm | ecosystem: Engineered > Solid waste > Landfill > Unclassified ... | reverse complement strand
AATTACTTTTCTAAAGATATCCATAGCCGTAACCACTCCCACAAGCTTGCCATCATCATTCACAACCGCAAAGAAACGCGTGTGATTCTGGATCATTTCAAATACCGCTTCGGGAATGGAAGTATTGGGGTTAAGGTATGTTACATCACTACTCATGATATCGCTAACGCTTAAGATGTCCTCCTGTTCAAATAGCTTTTCCAGCGGTTCGTAGGAATTAAGGAAACTAACGTTATCCAGCATCATCAAATAATCTGGTACCCCTACCTTGAGGAAGTTTAACACACTTACTACGCCTAGAAATCTGTCCTCATCGTCTACCACAGGCATGTAAAAAAGGTTGCGGTTGCAGAGTTTGTCACTAAGCTCCGAGAGCTTAGCCAAATGCGATATCGTCTCCACATCGGTAACCATAATGTCGCCGATACTAATTTCCTTTTTAAGATTTATATTCATCTGTTTGAGCTTATGAACCACGTGAGTGCCATCATGAGCTCGCATAAGAACGCTTACTGCTTCTTGATCTTTAGATAACTTCAATAATGCCGCCACTAAATTCAGATATAGGTTCGATGAGCTTTTATCTGAGATTATCAAACATACCCAATGAACTTTTGTGCCATCGTAATCTAAGGGATTTTGCATAAAAGCCATTGCCACAACGGTATCCTTAAAGTTTTCCATACGGATATGAGGTATGGCAATTCCCGTTGGATATGCTGTGCTACTAACCGTATCACGCTCTAAAATAAGTTTAAGTAGAGCATTGCCACATATGGGTAGTGGATTATGTTTGCAGATTTTATCTACCAGCAATTTATACACTTGCTCGGTAGTAAGTAATCTGTTTTCATGCACTATCATTCTGGAATCTAATAGATCGGCAAGATACATACTTACTTCTATTTTTTCTTTTTGCTACGGCAGGTTGCTATGGGCAAAATCATCTCTTCCATCGATACTCCACCATGCTGGAAGGTGCCGTTGTATTGCCGTTGATATTGGTGATAACTATTGGGATATACAAAGTAATAGTCGTCTTTGGCAAAAATAAAGTTATCTACAATGCTCTTTGAAGGCAAACCAAAATCTGCCGGTTTCTTTACAAAAAGAGCATGACGATCGTTAGCCGTGAGGTTTTTGCCTTCTTTATAACGAACCGTAACCGATGTATCCCTGTCGCCAATTACCTGAGTGGCACGGTTGACCTTGATGGAGCCGTGATCTGTGGAAATAATTACTATAGCATCTTGCTTGGCTATCTGCTTGAGAGCCTCATACAAAGATGAATGCAAGAACCAATGCTTGGTAAATGCCCTGAGGCCTTCTTCATGCGGAATGGTCTCTTGAAGGATCTGGTCTCGGGACCGGTGATGCGCCAGCAGATCCAGGAAATTATACACCAAGACAATGAGGTTTTCTTTGTTCCATGTTTCGATCTTGCGTAGCACAAAGTTGCCCTCTTCCATATTGAAGATTTTTACGTATTTGGATGTGGGATCCAGTTCGTAGCCCAATTCGGTGATGTGTTCATCCAAAAGTTGATGTTCATTGCGGTTACGACTGTTATCCATCTCGGACGAACTAACCCAATATTCGGGGAAGCGCTTGGCAATATCAATAGGTAAGAGCCCGCTGAAAATGGAGTTACGCGAGTAAGGAGTAGCAGTAGGCAATATCGAGAAATACATATCTAGCTCTTCTTCAAACAACTCTTGAATATAAGGCTGTATTGCCAAATACTGATCAAGCCTCATACAGTCTATAATAATAAAGTAGATGGGCACTTTCTCTTCAAAATGGGGGGCAATATACTGAGAAATGAGGTCAAAACTAAGGTTAGGACGCTCATCAGTCTTCAGCCAATCCTTGTAATTGCGTTCCACATAACTGGTGAATTCGGTATTGCAGTTTCTTTTTTCGAGGAAGTGGGTTTGACGCAAGCCTTCATCATTCACTTCATCGATGCGCAATTCCCATTGTGCCATCTCCCGATATATCTCGCCCCATTCCACCCAGTTAGGATTAGCAAAAAGCCGCTGGTTGAGTTTGGCGACATATTGCGAATACTGCTGGCCAATCTCGTTGGCTTTGATCTCATCGGCTTGGAATATCTTCTTAATTGCCATAATTATCTGAGAAGGATTGATGGGCTTGATTAGATAATCAGAGATCTGAGAAGCAATGGCTTTGTTCATTAAACCCTCCTCCTCACTCTTGGTTACCATTATGATGGGCATAGCACTGTTTATCCGCTTAATTTCTTGCAACGTAGCCAAGCCGTCCAAACCGGGCATCATCTCATCCAGTATCACCAGGTCATATTTATTCTCTACTACTTTCTCAATGGCGTCGGCACCATTATTACAGGTGTCCACTGTATAGTTTCTCTCCTCAAGGAAGAGCACAAAGGGTTTTAGTAGATCAATTTCATCATCTACCCAGAGGATTCTCATTAATTTCATGAGTTTACTCCTTATTCATTTGGATTTCCTGTTCGAAGGCACGTTGGCGTTCTTTCACAACTTTTTTAACTTCATCCAGATCGCCTTCCTGAAAGTAAAGAGCGAGCTTGAAATTTAGCTCACTTTTTGAGCAATTGAACCATGTTGTCATCTTCTCCAAATATTGATCTATAAAGACCTTCTTGAGGTCAGTATCATTCTCTTTTTCTTTCTTTTTTAGCTCTTTGATTTCACTCCGCAACTCGTTTGTAGGAGTATCAGAGGCCTTGCCTAGCCAATGATCGCGCTCATCCCAATCCGCTTTTTGCACCATAGGCTTTATTAACTGTAAGCGTTCAAAACCTATCTCCTTGATGCTGGTTTCGTCCACATCCATTTCTTCCACATAGAGATCAAAGGTTTGAGCAAGTTTTCCAGCAAGAGAACCTGATAGCTGATATTCGGCTTCCACAAAATCCTTGAAACTCTCATACCCTTTGAAGCGATATAGTTTACTGCGCTTGATCTCACTAAGAAGTTCGCCCAAAGCTACGAAGTTATCTTCAAGCTTTTCCTTTAGATTGGCTATAGCGCTGAATTTCTCATCTGGGCTCATATTTTCTGTGCGTTGATATGACATTTTTATTCCTTTTATAAATACATTTAGTCTATGGGATAGTAGGTGTGATCACGAGTGGGAAACGCTCCTGTGCGAACTTCACGACTGTATTGATTGATTGCTTCCGGAATTATCCGGTTGAGCTGGCTATACTGTTTTACATATTTGGGCAGCATATTACTGTAGCCCAACATATCGTGATATACTAAAACCTGACCGTCACAATATCTACCGGCGCCAATACCAATAGTGGGGATGCTTAAAGATGCCGTGATCTCTTTAGCCAATATTTCGGGAATACCTTCTAAAACCAACATGAATGCGCCTGCTTCTTCGGTCTCCCGCGCTTGTTGTAGTATTACTTCATGAGCTTTTTCAGATTTCCCTTGCACTTTAAAACCGCCAAAACGCAAGATTGATTGGGGAGTGAGACCAATATGCGCACAAACAGGAATCTCCATGTCTACGATATCTCTAATTGCCTGTAAGCGAGATTGAGACCCCCCTTCCAATTTAACCGAATTTGCCATACCCTCTCGCACCAGTCTGGAAGCATTTATCCTTGTTTCCTTCGGTTCCAGATGATAACTCATATAAGGCATATCCGCAATTATAAATTTTTGCGCCGCACCCCTCCGTACTGCTGCACTATGTGAAATCATATCTTCCATAGTTACTTTTAACGTGCTTTCGTAGCCCAAAACAACCATCCCCAAAGAATCTCCCACCAAAATCACATCGACATCTGTAGCCGCCACGGCACTGCCTTCGGCATAGTCGTACGCCGTGATCATTGTAATCTTCTGCTTTTTCTGTTTCATAAGAGCAAAGCCTTGTGTGCTATGCATCTTATTCACTTGTCCCGTCATCGGTACTACCTTCTCTTTCATATATTTCAGCTTCTTCTTGCTGGCGATCGTCAGAATCCACCAGATTGTCTGAAGCGTATGTTCCTCTGTTTAAAAACATATCGTAGATCACAAAACCATTTTGATACCAGCCCAAAAAGCGACCATGCAGAGCACCGTTTCGATAATTTGCGCTCATCTGTGGATTCCCATCCGGATACCACAGCAAGTTCAAACCGTGTTGCTTGCCATTCTCATATTGGGCAGCTCGCATCAGTTCGCCTTCCGGATACAACTCGTAGATCCAGCCTGAATAGGCTTCCTCTCCCCAATATAAAAGCTTGTCCTGTGCCTTCAATTCACTCAAAGACTTTGCCTCTTGGGGCAACTTCCAATTCTTTACCGCCAGATAGTCCTCACTCATATTTTGAGCAGGAAGCTTTACTAACATGATGGTAAAAACAAAAAGAAGTAGCAGGCGGAAGAAGGTCCGACTTACCTTGTAACTATTTGTACGAGCTAATGCGATGCTCTTTGTATACTGATTATTAGGACACATTTTTTACCTCCAAAGGCTTAGTCAACCTTTTTCTTTGGATGCTTATCTTTCTTAGAATAATATAAACTGATTGGAGCTACAATCAAAGCCTTATTTACGCAAGATACAAAGTAATGCTAGCTTTGCTTGAAGATAGATTACCTTAACGAGAGCTACTAATCCACGCTAAAAAAAGCGCTGGAGAATTACTAACAACAAAAGAGTATTATAAGAAAGATTTGCCACATAACGATTGTTCATTATATTGTTTAGCATAATCACATAAACAGGAGGAGAATCAAATGCCAATTCTCGACGATAAAGTAATAGGCGAAGTTAAGAAAGCTTTGCAAAATATGAAAAATGAAGTGCACTTGGTGTTATTTACGCAATCTTTTGAATGCGGATACTGCAAGGAGACTCATCAGCTTTTGGAAGAGCTGGTAAGCACAAATAGCTTACTAAAACTGGAAGTTCATCAATTTGAAAGCGATAAGGAGGCCGTGGATAAATACGGTGTGGATAAGATTCCGGCAATTGCTATAATAGGCGAAAAGGATTATGGTATCCGCTTTTACGGGATTCCAGCAGGATATGAGTTTAGCTCTCTGCTTTCAGCAATTCTGATGGTTTCAACCGGCATGGTCAAGCTGGGCGAAGACACAAAGAAGTTTTTAGATAAGCTCAGCAAGCCTGTGCATATGCAAGTGTTTGTAACTCCAACCTGTCCCTATTGCCCACAAGCGGTTATCCTGGCTCATCAGATGGCTTTTTATAGCAACAATGTGAAAGCCGATATGGTAGAGGTATCCGAATTCCCACATCTTGCCCAAAAGTACCAAGTTCAAGGTGTTCCTCGCACTACTATCAACGAAAACTGGTATCAGGAAGGAGCTGCTCCTGAGCAAATGATCATCGCCAAAATCGAAGAATCGTTGTAGATTATCATGTTAGACTTCAATTTCAGTTTTTCTGCCGAAGTCGATAACGAGCAAGAATACGATCTTATAATAATAGGTGGAGGCCCTGCGGGGCTTTCCGCCGGTTTATACGCAGCCCGCTATAAGCTTAAAACCTTGCTTATTGAGAAGGCTCCTGTAGCTGGAGGACAACTTACTGCAACCGAGTGGGTAGAAAACTATCCCGGTTTCCCCGAGCCTGTTTTAGGCAAAAAGCTCGCTCAAGACATGGAGAATCAAGCCAAGTTTTTTGGCTTGGAGATCGTGAATGAATCTGTACAGAGAGTGAGTTTGAGCCCAGAAATAAAAGAGATAGTTACCAATGCCAATACTTGGAAAGCCCGCACTGTGCTTATTGCAACCGGTAGCTCACCACGCAAGTTAGGTGTTCCTGGAGAGAATGAATTTTCGGGGCGGGGAGTTTCTTATTGTGCCACTTGCGACGGTCCTTTCTATCCAGAGAAAACAGTGGCAGTGATAGGGGGAGGAAATACAGCATTTGAGGAATCTCTCTTTATTGCCAAGTATGCAGCAAAAATATTCATCATCCATCGCCGGGAAGGCTTTAGTGCAGATCCCATCATTATTGAAAGGGTGAAGGCAAATGCCAAGATAGAGCTAATCACAAATACTATAGTGGAAGAGATCGATTTTGGTGGTGAAAGCCGCAAACTTAAGCTGAAAAACACCGTTACTGCCCAGCAAAGCGAATTACCGATAGATGGAGTATTCGTTTTTATCGGCTCAAGTCCCAATTCTGAAATATTCAAGGACCAAATTGCCCTGGATGGAGGTTACATTGTAACAGATAGAAATCATGCAACATCCACGCCAGGCGTATGGGCGGCGGGAGATGCGGAAGCCAAGACTTTGCGTCAGGTTGCTACTGCCGTAGGCGACGGAGCATTGGCAGCGTATAACATCCATAAATACCTGGAAAACATGGAGATTGTCTAATGCCAGAACTGCCTGAAGTGCAAACTGTACTGGATGGATTAAGCGCTGTATTACAAGATCGTATTATCACTGGATTGGAATGTTACTACCCCGGAACCGTGATTTTTGATCCGGATTTAGGTAGTGATCCTTTCCCTTGCAATCTCAGTAACGCAGTTCGCCGCGGTAAGTATATGCTGCTTAATATGGATAACGGCATTACGATGATAGTACATCTCAGAATGACCGGTAAACTGATTTACGACCCCTCCGCTTTGGAGCCCCATAAACATGAACGTGCCCGGATATTGCTAATGGGAAATGATGCAATTCGTTTTATCGATCCTCGTACGTTTGGCAAGATTAGCCTTCTAAAAAGCGTAAACTTGAGTAAGTTCATGCCGATATTGGGACCGGAACCTCTATCTACGGATTTTAACACCAACTATCTGCAAAAGGTTCTTGCGGGGCGAAATGCACCCATAAAAAATTTGCTTTTAGATCAAAGCTTGGTAGCCGGCTTAGGTAATATCTACGTGTGCGAGCTTTTGTATCGGGCAAAAGTGCAACCTCAGAGACAGGGAAAGTCCATCAGCCCAAAAGAGGCAAAACTGATAGTCAAGCACGGAAAAGCTGTTCTACAAGAAGCCTTGCAAGTGGGTGGGACCAGTATTTCAGATTATCGGCGCATAGACGATAAAAGCGGTGAATTTCAGAACTTTTTGCAAGCATATCAAAAACCAACATGCCCTAAGGGGCACAAGATGCATAATATCCGCTTGGGAGGACGCTCCAGTTTTTATTGCCCTTTGTGCCAAAAATAAACCCAGCTTACAAAACTCTCTTTGTCCAGATTCTGCAAAGATCAAGAAAAACCCATAAGTGCTTTGCTGATTCTGCTTTATTCGAGATTGCAAACTCATTACATTAAGTATACATTAGCAAGGGTTCACGCAAAGATAGTCCTGTGGCTGCGGGAGAATGTCAGCTTGATCTATGGGTATGTGTGGCTTAAAGCCTTGAGAGTGAAAAGTGCGTTAAGCTTTGGATTTTGGTTTTTTCTTTTTGGGTGGCTCTACTTCCGGTTCGGTAATTCGGATCAATTCACAAAGCCAATCTGCATCTTCCCAATCCTCTTCGGTAATAAGCAATATGTTTTTTGCGCCAGGATATGGAGGTGCGTATACGGGTTCTTGGATGAATTGCTCTCCCATCTTTGTTACTTTTACAAAGAGCTGATCATCGCACAGCAAAGCAACAACCTTGTCCTTGTAGTAGATGCTATATTCTCCAAACATTTTGCGGGCAAATACACCATCCAAAGCCTGAAGCTGATCTAAAACATACTCCATAGTTTCCTTTTTGCTTGCCATTACAATTTTCCTTTTTTAAAGTGATGATGCAGGATATAATACAAATTTGATTTGGTCAAGATATTTATAATTTGCCAACTAAACAAGATGAGGAATAATATCCATTCAATTAATTAGGGTTAGGAGATCATTTGCAAACTTTTCTATTTGATTTTACGGGAATTTCGCTATTATTTAAGTAGGGTGCCTTAGAATTGGAATATAGAGTAAGGTACCAATAATATTACATATTAAATAGGAGATATACATGAAAGCGGTGAAACTGCGCAAAGGGATTTATTGGGTAGGCGGTATAGACTGGGATTTGAGAAACTTCCATGGATATCTTACCCAACGGGGCTCTACTTACAATGCTTATTTAATTGTAGATGATAAAGTTACGCTTATCGACAATGTGAAATACTATCTTTATGATGAAATGATTGCCCGCATCAAAGACGTAATTGATCCCGCAAAGATAGATGTAGTAATCCAAAATCATGTGGAGATGGATCATTCTAGTGGTTTGCCGATGTTGCAGAAATTGATACCCAATGCTAAAATATACACAAATGCCAATGGTATAAAGGGCTTGAAGTTACATTATAAGCAGAATTGGAATTTTGAAGAAATTAAGACTGGAGATAGCATCAGCATAGGTAAACGCAGTTTAAGTTTTATTACTACCCCTATGGTGCATTGGCCAGATAATCAAGTTACATATTGCCCAGAGGAAGAAATACTATTTTCGAATGATGCCTTTGGTCAACATATCGCATCGTCTGAACGTTTAGCCGCCGATCTTCCCATCGGGATTGTGATGGAAGAAGCCAAAAAGTATTATGCCAATATCGTGTTACCCTATTCCAAACAAGTGCAGAAAGTACTTGATCTTGCCGCTCCGCTTGCCATAAATATGATTTGTCCCAGTCATGGAGTTATCTGGACGGAGGAGAATATTGGAGATATATTAGCCGGTTATAAAGATTGGGCTTACAACGTTTCCGATAAGCATCGTGCTTTAGTAATATACGATAGTATGTGGAAATCTACCCAGATGATGGCAGAGGCTATTCATGAAAGTTTTGAAAACCTTGGCATTAGGGCAAAACTACTATCTCTGCAACACAATCATATTTCGGATATCATGACCGATATCATCGACGCTAAATTTATTGCCGTAGGCTCTCCAACACTAAACTCATCCATTCTACCCACTGTCGCTGCTTTTTTATATTATTTAAAGGGTCTTTCACCTAAAGATAGGATTGGTCTTGCCTTTGGTTCCTACGGTTGGGGTGGTCAGAGTATTCCCATCTTACATCAACTCTTGGGGGATGCAAAAGAATGCGGATTTGATATGCTGGATCCCATCAAACATCAATACATACCTTCCAAAGAAGATTTGGAGGCAATCAAAAGTACTCTTGAACAGAATATAAAAGCTAAATTGGAGGAACAATGATTAGCAAAAAAATGGCTGCTGCCATAAATGAACAAATAAATCGGGAGCTTTTTTCCGAATACCTTTATATTTCGATGCAAGCATGGTTTGCAGATCAAAACCTTGATGGAATGGCAAATTGGATGGACGCTCAAGGGAAAGAAGAGCGTTTTCATGCGATGAAATTCTTCAACTATCTGCTGGAACGTGGAGCAAAAGTAAAACTAAAAGCTATTGCCGAGCCTACAATAGAGTTTGATAACCCCTTGAAGGCATTTAAGATGGCACTTGACCATGAGCGCTTTATTTCCAAAAGCATAAATGACCTAATGGACCTTGCCATCAAAGAAAACGATCACGCTACCCGTAGCTTTTTACAATGGTATATAGACGAACAAGTTGAAGAGGAAGCATCCGTAGATAGAATCGTGAATATGCTAAAAATGGTTGGCGAGCAAGGTCATGGCATCATGATGATCGATCGTGAATTAGCACAGCGTGTTTACACACCAGAATCTGAGTAATGAATAAACGCTGTATCCAGATATTAGATTAACAGATATAAAGGGGGTTTTGCCCAAGTATGCGAATCCCCCCTTTTTTCTTGTGGAGGTATTGTGATTAAGTGGAAAATTGAAGACCTTTATAGCAAAATTTTTGATTCTACGGTAGTAGCAATTGGAATAACCGATATGAACGGGAGATATCTTGCAGTAAACAACGCTTGGTGTAAGCTATTAGGATACACTTCCGAAGAAGCCAAAAAGATGTGCGTTAACGATGTTACACCTCCCGAAGACATAGATTCCAGCACCACTAATATGTATCGACTAATAACCGGAGAAATGCCGGGAATTCGTTTAAACAGGAGATACATGCGCAAAGATGGTTTATATTTCTGGGCAGATTTGCATGTTTCACCAATAACTAATAATGAACACCAGATTGTTGGTTTAGTAGGGATTTTTGTAGATATAGATCGTCAGGTGAAAGCCGAAGAAAACCTACAACAGCTTAATAATCAATTAATTAACGCCAATACAGAATTGCAACGTGCTATGGAAGATCTCAGCAAATTGGCACGCATAGACCCGCTTACACAATTATATAATCGGCGCGTACTAAACGAGATTTTGGAAAATGAGCTTCAGCGTTCTATTCGTAACAAACGCGGCTTTGCCGTTGCCATGGCAGATCTTGATAATTTTAAAAGGATTAATGATTCTTATGGGCATGAAGTGGGAGATTTGGCTTTAATGGAGATGGCAAAAATCCTCCGCAAAGAAATCCGCACAACAGACTTTGTGGGTCGATGGGGAGGTGAGGAATTCCTGTTCATCTTTACGGAAACAACCTGTCAAGGTGCATTGATAGTAATTGAGCGTATTCGACAAACCGTAGAAAATGTTCAGATTCCGGTAAAAGATATAAAGATTGGCTTTACGGTTAGTATCGGACTCTCCTATCATAGTGGTGGAGAAGGTGGTAACGCTATAGTAGAGGAAGCAGACAAGGCATTGTATAGAGCTAAAGTTAGTGGAAAAAATCGGTGTGAATTCTTTCAGAATAATTGCTGAAGAGGAAGCTGATTTACTATAGGTAGTTAGCACTATTGTTTATGAGTTTGTAAACAGGTAAAATCTGCTTTTACTTGACAGATATCCAGCCTCAAAAAGTATTGTTTTTCCATAGATAAAATATAAGGAGATATGATGTACGCCATCGTAGATATTAAAGGATTTCAGTTTAGGGCTGAAAAAAACGCAGTACTTCGCGTTCCCTTGCTGAATACGGCAGAGCCTGGCCAGAGCATTGAGTTCGACCGTGTATTGTTGCTTCGTAAAGATGACGAAGTAATAGTGGGCACTCCCGTAGTCGAAGGCGCCGCGATCGTAGCAGAAGTTATCGAACACGGTAAAGGTAAGAAGAAGGTAATTTATCATCACAAACGCCGCAAAGGCTATCGTGTTAAAAAAGGTTACCGTGAGCAATTCACCGAAATTAAAGTTACCGATATTCGGGCTTAAGGAAGGTTAGATATATGGCACATAAAAAAGGTGTTGGAAGCAGCCGTAACGGTCGTGATAGCAATCCCAAATATCGTGGTGTAAAGAAACACGCTATGGAATTTGTAACCGCCGGCAATATCATTGTGCGCCAGAAAGGCACCAAGATTCATCCCGGAGCCAATGTAGGCATTGGTAGAGATTTCACAATATTCAGTCTTGTAGATGGTCACGTAAAATTCGTAACCAAAAAGGCTGGAAAGAAATTTGTAAGCGTAGAACCCCTCAGCGAATAAAACATCTAAATAAGTTAGAGATATTTAAGACAGCAGAGCCTATTTGACTTTGCTGTCTTTTTTTATTTGCTTAATGAATCATTCAGCAATGTGAGTGGCTAATATCGAATTCAACTCTCCGCTATCTATAATATCCTGCAAGGCATTATTTATTTTTTCGTTGTATTTTCCATCACGAGGCATGGCAATGGCATACTCTTCTTTGGTGTTTAATTGAAGCCCAATTCTAACGGGATATGTTTGCCCAAATCCCTTAGCGGCGCTACTGTCATTTACTACAAAATCAATTTCGCCTGCTATGAGAGCTTCGATAGCTTCGGTATTTTGGGCATACAGTACAAGGTTGTTGGAGGGCAGGATGTCTTTATCTACAAAACCTCTAAACAAGTATTCATGAGCAGTGCTACCATGTAGTACACCAATTTTATACTTACCGATATCTTTTTCATCTACGGGCATTTGGGGACTCTTTTCCCCTGCAATCAGCACTAAATGAGCCAGATAATATGGTTGAGTAAACTCAACTTGTCGAGAGCGTAAATCTGTTATCGACATGGCAGATATGATAATATCGATTTTTTCGGATTTGAGGGCTTGAATGAGAGTGTTAAACTCCATATTGATTATCTCATAAGGCATTTCCAATTTCTGTGCAATCTTGTGGCTAAGATCAACATCAACCCCTACATAGGCACTATCTACGATAGATGAAAACGGGGGAAATTCCACATTCATCCCAATGCGGAGTACTGGCTTTTCTTTGGAACCACAAGAGACTACAGCAAGGGACACAAAAAGATATAAGACAAATAGATATAATTTACTCATACACATAACTCCTATATAAAACTGTGCCCGATCATAAGAATCGGGCGAGTTTGTAAAATCAATTGTCTTTTTTTACGATCAACTTATTGCCGTCAATGCCAGTAACGATTACTTTTTCTCCAACATCAATAGGAATATTATCCTCAGAAACGGCAACCCACTCCTCACTCCCTACTTTTACATAGCCTTTACCATCGATGGGAATGGCTATAGTGATATGTGCAACCTTCCCCTTAAGAGCAAATACATTGGTTTCTTCTCCGGAATGTACCAATACTTTTTTGCCAATCTTACGCATAAAAAGAAAAGCAATAAAGCTAAATATGGCAAAGCATAAAATCTGCATGAGTATATTGTTCTGCATAAAAGGAATAAGAGCCAAAAGTCCAGTAACTATTGCGCCAATACCCAATGAGACAAAGAAAAATGCCGGATCGAAAATCTCAATTATTACAAAGATAATCCCAAGGATCATCCAAATGTGCCAGGCCAATAGTTCCATAATTAACTCCTGCCAAATTTAGTTGTCGTGTTCGTCATCCTCCTTTGAGGATTGAGCGCTTTTGTCTTTATAAATACGCTTAACTTTACGCTTGTTGTTCCCGTATCCATATCTGGATGAATAACGGGCATAATTTGAGTAGCTGCCGGAGCCTCCATAATTGTAGCTGCCACCTAACCCGCCTGCACTAAGACCACGGATTCCAAGTGCGGAAAGGAAATACATCAAAAGCTTGGTACCAAAGTATACCAAGACCATTCCTACCGCAAAAATGCCAAGCCAAAACAGATACATCAGAGAGAGATTCTTTGTGGTATCAAGCCAGTTATTGGTTTTTTGGCGAGGGCTGAGCGTGAGATACAGCAACACGTTTTCTCCTTCACGCAATTTATCAATATTGTTGCGGGATTGATGGATCAAGCCATGTAGGGTTTCTTTGCGTCGATTTTGCTGGTCAGATGGATAGCGTATCTTATCTAGATCTGCTAGTTCATTTTCGTAGCTTGCCAGACGCGCACTTTCGGTATCGTAATCCAGATTCACCAAAGAAGTGTCGATTTGCTCCGTTTGCGTGCTAATATATCCATAGTTTTTTAGTTCAGCTACAACGTTCCCCAATTCCTGCTGAGGAATGGTAAAAAGATACGCACCAAAACTACCTTCATTTTGTTTGCGGATACGCTGTTTGGCTCTTTCGTTGATGATCTTGTTGATGCCTTCCTGTGCCTTACTTATGTTTTCTGCACTGAACGTTACCTGTGCTTTATTAATAAATCTGAGATCCCGATACTCATTGGCACTGGGTTTGAAATTAAACGAGGGTTTTTTTGTGCCCTGATTCTGGTATTGCACTATGGTTGCGGCAAGGGCTAAGAACACGATAAAAATAGCTGTTCCTCTAACTCTGCTTTTTGTTTTTTTGTCCACTTCTTTCCTCTTAATTATGTCTTAGTATAAGCTCTTCTGCATGTTTTAGCGCAGTCTGCGAACAGTTTCCCGAGAGCATTCTTGCTACTTCTTTAATCCTCTCATCATCGCTAAGTATACGCAATTCTACTTTTGTCTTTGCATCCGCAATCTTAGTTACGGCAATGTGAGTATCTGCTAAAACCGCGATCTGGGCAAGATGCGTAATGCAAAGCACTGGATTGGAGCTTGAAATATCGGCTATACACTTTGCAACATTATCGGCAGTTTTGCCTCCAATGCCAGCATCTATCTCATCAAGGATTAGCAGTCTTAAACTTTCTTTACTAACCAGTAGCTTTTTTATGCCTAAAAGTATCCGGCTCATTTCGCCTCCACTGGCAACAGCGGCAAGGCTTTTCAGCTTTGTTCCGGCATTTGCTGAGAACAAGAATTCAACAGAATCGTGACCGGTTTCTCCAAAAGCAAAAAAAGTATTTGAATTATCGAAATCAGATGTTAATTTTTTGTCAATCCTTATCTCGAGTCTTGCCTCCTTCATTGCCAAGTTTCGAATACTTTCTTGAAGTTCTTTGCTAAGCTTTTTTGCAGCAATACATCTGATGTCACTCAATTCCTCTGCTTTCCTGGCTAGATTCAAGTATTTACCTTCCAGTTGTTTATGCATTTCGTCAATGGCTTTTTCGAAGTTATCGGCAGCTAGAATCTCTTGTTCTCTCTGCTCAAAAAGTTGTATCAAGTTATCAACAGTTTTAACTTTATGTTTGTGTAAAAGTAAGTTGATTTGGTTTAATCTTTCTTCAATTGCAGATATTCGAGCAGGATCGGGGCCGATGCTATCCAAGATTTCGCTAAGTTCTGTGGAACTGGAGTTTAATGCTTCCATAGCCTCTTTCAATGAGGTTATGGCATTGTCGACAGCGTTATTCAAGCCCTTGTATTGCTCTAATTTATTCAGGAAATATCGTAGTTTATCGAATATGCTATCCTCACTTTCAAAGATTTCCTGATTGATGCCCATGCTCAATTCGAGAATATCTCGCGAATTTGAGAGCAAATCATACTCTCTTTGCAAAGCAGTGTCTTCACCTGATTTGATGGCAGCGGTTTCCAATTCTGCAAATTGGTAACGATAGAGCTCCATCAAGTGTTTTTTCTCGTCTTGCTTATGGATCATCTCATTTAGCTCAGCTCTAATTCGCTTCAATTCTCTGTATTCATTACGAAAATCTTCTCGTTTTTGCCATGCTCCAGCATAACGGTCTAGCAACTCCAATTGGTAACTAGGCATAAGAATATTTTGCTGATCTCTTTGATGATGAAAGTCCATTAGCATTGGCTTGAGAGATTTCATCACTGCTGCCGCAACTCTTCTTCCCCCAATGTAATACGCAGATTTTCCGGCAGGAGATATTTCACGAGCCAATACTAGATCATCGTCGATATCTGCATTTATGCTTTTTAGATATTCCCTCAATTCGTGATTCTGTGAAATGGAAAAAGTAGCTTCAAGATAAATAGCACTTGCGATATCCCAAGCTTCAAGCCCTGCCGGACTATCCCCAAAAATAATCCCAAACGAGCCTACCAAGATAGATTTACCTGCTCCAGTTTCTCCAGTAATCACAGTCAATCCCGGTTTAAAAGACAGGCGCAACTCAGGTACCAGCAGATAGTTCTTGATGTAGATTTCGTTCAGCATTATTTTCCGAGATGCATTTTATTGCGCAGAATGCGGTAAAAGGTCCGCTTGGAAAGCTTAATGAAATGTACTTCCCGGTTTGAGGCGCTTATATGAATCTCATCTTTCTCGTTAATCGGGCACACGTTGCTGCCATCAATTTGTAAAGATGCAGATTGAGATAGCTTATAGATTTTTAAGCTCAGTTTTTCTTCGGCGGGAAACACCATGGGACGAATGGTTAAAAGATGTGGATTCAATGGGCTTAGCACCATTGCTTTCATCTGAGGAGCTAGAATAGGACCTCCAGCTGAAAGCGAATATGCCGTAGAGCCTGTGGGGGTACATACAACTACTCCATCACAGCGCGCATCAAACACATAGCGACCACTGGCAAAGATGCGGGCATTGATCAGACCGGGATTTTCTCCTTTATACACTACTGCATCGTTTAGCGCATCCTCTTGCAGAATGATTCTGTCTTTGCGCTTGAGGCTACAGTTTATCAGCATGCGGGAGAGAATCTTATAGCGCCCCTCCACCAAATCTCTGATGGATGAGCTTATTTCCGGCAACGTGCTTTCCGAAAGGAAACCTAAGTAACCCAGATTGATTCCCAAAATCGGTGCTCCGGTTTTTAGCGCAATCTCCTTTGCTTTTAGAATGGTTCCATCTCCTCCAAACACCAATATACAGTCGATTGCCGTTACCTTCTTCTTTCCATCAAAATCTACCACTTGCACTGGATCCTGCAGAATATCTTGTTGAGAACTATCGCCAAAAAAGTGTAGATCATTCCCAGAGTGAGCTAATGAGCTGTTTTCTTCCTTTAATCTGTATAATAGCTTAAAAATACTGGACTGATCAGCAAATCCGGGATTTATGTATACTGCAAAGTTCTTCATATATTTTCCATTATCCATCTATAGGATTCATAACGCATAGGATCCAGATTTCCGTTCTCTAATGCATTTAAAACTGCACATCCTTCCTCTTGAATATGTTTACAATCTCTAAAGCGGCAATAGGGGTAAAAGCGATCAAATCCAGGAAATAGCTTTGGAATTAGCGGAGCATCATTTTGATGAAGCGTTAGAGTTTTTATTCCAGGTGTATCCACCAAATTTCCTCCAAAACTAAATGGCAGCATAACAGCCTGAGTAGTGGTGTGTTTACCTTTTTCGTTAAAATCGCTCACCTCAGCTGTCATCAGTTCCAAGCCTGGCTCCAGAGCATTGATCAAAGAACTTTTCCCTGCTCCTGAATGCCCCGAAAACACGGTATCCATATCCTTCAGTTCGCTTTTCAGTTCCTCAATTCCAGCTCCGCTTAAAACAGAACTCAAAATCACTTTAACCCCAGATTCCCTATAGTATTCCACCTCATCTTCAAGCTCGACCAAATCTTCGCAGAGGTCGATCTTGTTAACCACAAGAACGGGGCGCAGTTTATGCTTTGCGGCTAAGATCAGGTAACGATCCACCAATCCTGGTTTGAAGTTTGGCATGCGCCAAGAAGTAGTAATAACCAATTGATCGATATTTGCCGCCAATACGATTTCCTTTTGATAGCTGCCACCCGTATAGCGCATCAAGCTATTCTTGCGCGATAGGATGTTCTCTACCCGGTAATCCGGTTCCTGAGCGATATCCACTTCCACATAATCGCCCACCGCAAGAATGCCGCTGCTTTGATTTTTAAATTGCTTCAACCGCCCACTCACTGAGGCAGTAATCTGCAGATTGCCCATGAGTATCTTGCACTGATAGTTACTCATCACCTCTACTATTCTGCCAAGTTTCAGCTTCACTCCACGTTTGAAGTGTTTCGCACGTTTTGCTGCGGTTCGAGCCGTTTTATACTCACTTTGCTGGCGGAAATCGTCTAAAACCTCAAGCTCCGACAAATTGATGTTTCTTAGCCTGCCGGTATACTTGATACTGCGTTTTTTATCTTTTTGCTTCACTTCTTATAAATGGGCGTAATGATATCGAAAATATCTGCCGATTCTTTAATCTTAGCTTCATTTCCCATAACTGCATAATGGTTTTTATCCATAATAGCTTGCACCATATCGGCATACTGTCTCAAATCCTGCAAAGTTGTGGAAAGTACTTCATCACGTATTTGTTGTCTATCTTCTTGAGTAAACCCAGTAATAAAGTCTCGGTCCGATTGAGCACCAATTCCTTCGGGAGTCTTGGGATAATCCATTATTGAGATGTCGCCCAAAATATATTTATCCATATCGCGTTTACTGCATTGGAATCTACGAATATATTCGGGAACCTCATTATAGGTTTGGAGGCTTTCTTTCAAATTGGGATCACGATAAGAATAGAAGAACTGATATCCGTCCATGCCAAAATTCGCTCCCCCACCGTAAGCTCCACCTTTTACACGCAGTTCTTTATAAAGGAATTCGTTGCTTAATATATTTGAAAGCACCCTAAGCTTACCAGAGTAGGAATAGCCCTTACGGAAAAAGTTTCCCCCCTTAACTACATATTGTATTTTAATGGGAGCGGCAATGCCTTCATTGATATTTCGGGTTATAAATTCTTGATTTATTGGATTACGTGCTTCTGTGCTAAACTGAGTAATTAATGTAGGAAGTTGATCAACTACTTGAGGTATCAAATCTTCATTCGCAGTAATACTAACTATGGAGTTGTGAATATTGAAGTAATGATCTTGCACCCATTTCAACTCAACAATAATTTTATCTATGTCCGTATCCATATTTCTTGCCAATTCAGTCAGGAAATATAGATAGTCTAAGCCATAAACTTTGTCTCTGAGGGCATGATATTGAGAGAAGGGCGCAAACATCCGGTTAATGGTGTGCGTCATTCCTGCCGTTATTGCGTTCTCTTCCATTGCTGCTTTAAGCTCTTGAATAAGGCTTTTTAGCCGGGATGGATTATCTAGCACGGCTTTTAACGCATATTCAGCACTCAATTCCATTAGTTTAGGGGTTTTATTGACAATTGCTTTCCCAGAAAGTATCAGCTTGGGCAAAATATCGTCTGGGGTCTGATAGCTATTGGCAATATCTAGCTGCAAACTGATTCCTCCAGTATGATTGCTGATCTCGTTTGAAAGCTCTGCGTAGCTGTAGTTTTTGCTGTTAATCTGCCCCAATAGCTGGGTGTATAGCCTTATCCATGGCAAATCCTCATAAGCGGCATGTGCCAGATCGAAATACACTTTCAAATATGCTATACCATTTGTGTGTACTGGGTGTTTTAGCAAAGTATAGTCTTTATTCTTTTCAATTTCACAGGGCAAAGCCTGTGCCTTAGGATCCACATCGTCAAGGCTTAGCAGCGGAATTCTATTTAAGTCTTCCTCGCTATCGGGAAATTCTTGCCACTTTTTAAGTTCAAGGTTTTGTTCTATAAGTTCATTAATCTGCTTTTTGTTTAAGGTTTTCTTATAAGCATCCAGTTCGGTTCTGGTTACAGCTTCTTGCTTGGCTATCAATCCCGGAACCGGCTCAAAGTGGATTTCGCTTTGATGAGGATTATCCACGAAAATGTTTTGTAGTAACTGTTCGAAAAGCGGCTCGCTCAAGCCCTTTCGCAATTCCTTAAGATAACCTTCAAAGGCAAGGAAGTTCAAAGGATCTCCACCATGATTCCACAATCCAATACAATACAGATTATAGAATAAACCCTTGGGAAATCTATTCAATTGTGCTTCGCGCAAGAAGAATTCTTTATAATTGATGATTGCTTCCATCAATTTTTTATCGAATCCGTCTTTGCATATCCGTGCAATTTCTTTACGAATTATTTGCGCCAAAGCATCCAGATTCTCTTTTTTTATATGCTTGCAGATAATAGAAATTGTGGGTTGTAAGATGTCGCCCTGTACCGATATACTAGAATCTTTACACAATCCCGATTCCCGTATTGCATTCTTTAAGGGTGACGCTGGATAGTGCATCAACAATTCGCTCATAAGCGAAATCTTCTGATCCAAAAATGGTTCCGTAACCTTTCCATAACTAAAATTGAGCGCAAGATAATATTCATCGGTAAGATCAGTATCGTCTGCTAAAGGATATTGCAATTTCAATTTCTTAGCGGCTCTAAAGGGCTTTTGTTCCGGCATTTCTACTTTAAAGCCAGGATCCTCAAAATTACTTAAGTATTCCGCATCAATTATCTGCAAAGTAGCATCAATATCCATATCGCCATACAACCAAATCTTACTATTGGAGGGATGATAATACTTTGCATGAAATGCAATGAATTTTTCCTGATTTAATTTGGGGATGGCGTCTGGATCTCCACCACTCTCAAATCCGTAAGGTGTGTCTGGAAACTGGGCATGCATACATTGCCTACTCACAATTGAATCCACCGAAGAAAACGCTCCCTTCATTTCGTTGTAAACTACACCCCGGTAGTTTATTTCTCCATCTTCCGAGAACAGCTCATAGTGCCAACCTTCCTGAGCCAGAATCTTTGGATCGTCGTAAATTCTGGGATACAACACCGCGTCCAGATACACTCGCATCAAATTCACAAAATCCTTATCATTTGTGGAAGCAACCGGATAGCTCGTCCAATCTGAAGATGTCATGGCATTAATAAAGGTATTTAAGCTTCCCTTAATCAGCTCCATAAAAGTGCCTTTGGCTGGATAATTTTTGCTGCCATTTAATACTGAATGTTCTAGAATATGTGGACACCCGGTATCATCTTCTGGAATAGTTTTAAAGGTAATATTAAAGGCTTTGTTATTGTCCAAACAAGATAAATGAATTAGATCTGCTCCACTCTTTTGATGGCGGTAACGATTATAAGTACAGTTCAGTTCTTTAATTTTTTGGCTCTGTAAAAGTTCAAAGCCGTGCAATAACTTAGGTTTTTTCATGTTTATTCCTTGTAATTTTCTCTCATATAAGCCTGTAAGTCTTAAGTCCTTCGCGCAAAATGTCTCTGTTCTTTGTCTGTAACGGGCAGATGGGCAAGCGAAATTCAAGCTCGATGAGCCCCATCATATGCAAAGCTTCTTTTGCAGGAATAGGATTTGTTTCGATAAACATCAAATGATTTAAATTCGCTAAGTAAGCATGTTGGCTTGCCGCCTGTAAATAATCGCCGGCCAAACAACTGGCAATGTGTTCACTCATCAATTTCGGAACCACATTTGCCGTTACCGATATGCAGCCCTTCCCGCCAATAGCCATAATGGGCATATTAAGCGCATCCTCTCCACTCATCACACTGAAGCTTTTGGGTGCATCCCTCACGATTTGTGTTACTTGCACCAAATTCCCACTTGCTTCTTTTACCCCAATAATATTGGAGCATTCTCTTGCTAAACGAACTGTAGTTTCCGCAGTAATATTCACTCCTGTACGACCAGGAACATTATATATAACAATGGGTATTTTCACTTTTGAGGCAATGGATTTATAATACTCATACATGCCCTGTTGTGTAGGTTTAATATAGTATGGCGTAATTATTAAGGCAAAATCCGCACCCAATTCCTCAGCTTTTTTTGTGTTTGCCAAGCTTTGCATATAGTTGTTGGAACCAGTACCAATCATAACCGGAACCTTATTGGCAATTTTTTGCATGGCGAATCTCAGCAGTGCATCTTTTTCATCCCCAGCAAGAGCTGCTGCCTCTGCTGTGGTGCCCAAAAGCAGTATGCCATTGGTATCATTCTCCAAATGATAACATATTAAACGTTCCAAAGCATTCCAATCCACAGCACCATTCTTAAATGGTGTAACCAGAGCAACATAAGATCCTTGCAGCATCTTTTCCTCCACTAATAAAGCATAATGTTTTGTGTTTCTTTTTATGCAACTATCCTCAAAGTATAGTTTTTTTCAAATTATCTACAACTCATTATTCCGTCAATATAAATCACAAGCAAACGATATTCTGCGCTTCACTGATCATGGCACCATAAGCAATCACTGTAATCTGCTCTCCCGCTTTAATCGCTTTCGCCTTAGCCAAAGAAATGCTGAAATACTTATGGAAAGAATGAGCAGGGATGCCCTACGATGCGACAGTTTGCAGTTTCCCCCTGTCACTTTGAATTTGTATTGCCTAAAATAAGATCTATGCTATAATTATAATGTACTGTTTTATGCTCTACCCACATCGTAACGGAGCCCGTAACGTATCCTGTAACGGAGCTTTCCGAAGCTTCGAAAGTGAGACTTGAAGTTTTCAGTGATTAAAGCTTGAAGTTTTCGGTGATTAAATTTGAAGAAACGGTGATTAAAACCAGTAAGAGAATGACCGCTATAGAAGCCTGTTTTCCTGATTTGAAGTTTTCGGTGATGAAAATTGAAGTTTTCAGTGAGGGTTTATACCCTGTCTAAAAAACGGGGGGATGTGAATTATACAAATGAATCTTGACAAAAACCCGCAGCGCTCAAGAAGTGAACATAAGTTCATATTAATGCACTATTTTTAATTCTTACTAATGGAGATAATATGCCACGCAACAAGAGCTTACGTACACTACAAGGTCTTCCTACGATAAAGGGATTTCGTCCACTTTGGATGCGAACAAATTACCGTAGGGCCATAACCTTGAATTTGGAAGAGTACGAAACCCTTCGCTTGATAGACTATGAAAATCTTATTCAAGAGCAGGTGGCAGAATTAATGAATGTATCTCGCCCTACCGTTACACGCATATATGACAGTGCGCGAAAAAAACTGGGAACAGCACTGGTTGAAGGACGCACCTTTATTATTGAGGGCGGAGATGTCCAGATTGCTCGCAAATACTATCTATGCGAAGATTGTCAACATCGCATGGATTTAGATGGAAGAGAGGACAAACCACAAATCTGCCCCGCCTGTGGCTCAAACAGAATACTATCTCTGCAAGATTGCTTCATTCGTGGTTGCCGTCGCTGCAGAAGATGCAAATAAAGGAGAAAGAATGAAAATCGCAATTCCACTTACTAATTCGGAGCTAAGCTTACACTTTGGTCACTGTGAAAAGTTCGCCATCTATCATATTGAGAATGGTAAGATTCAAAAAGAAGAGATCGTAGATCCTCCCATGCATGAACCCGGTTCTCATCCCAATTTTCTGAACCAGCTTGGCGTAAGCGTAGTCATTACCGGTGGCATGGGCATAAAGGCTCAACAGTTAATGCAAGCAAATGGTATTGAAGTAATTGTGGGAGTATGCCCTATGCCATTGAAAGATATTGTGGAAATGTACCTTAAAAAATCCCTGGAAGCAGGCAATAACCTGTGTGACCACTAATGAGAATTGCCATAGCTAGCGGTAAGGGTGGCACGGGAAAGACTACACTTGCCGTTAATTTGGCGCTATACGCAGCCGAAGAATTTCCTGTTTTGTTGATGGATCTTGATGTTGAGGAGCCTAATGGCGGCATTTTCATCAAAGGTAGCATCCATAGCAAGATTACTGCTTACAGAAACATACCTCATTGGGAACAAGAGCCTTGTACGCTTTGCGGTAAATGCACTACTTGGTGTGCGTATAATGCATTGCTAAAATTGGGCGATACGATATTGGTAATGCCAAACTTATGTCACTCCTGCTATGCCTGTAGCGAACTTTGCCCAGAACACGCCTTGCCTATGCAGCAAGAAAGCTTGGGCACTATCATCCATATTAAGAATGGAAGCCTCAACTTTGTAGAGAGTAAGCTAGACATAGGTTTAGAACAAGCCTCGCCCCTAATTTCTCAAAGCCTAGAATTTGCCAATAAGAACTTTAAGGATATAAAGTTACAGATATTGGACAGCCCTCCCGGAACGGCTTGTGCTATGGTTTCGGCAGTTAAAACAGCAGATTATGTGGTGCTGATAAGTGAACCTACACCATTCGGCTTACACGATCTCAAGCTTGCTGTTGAAACAGTTCGTCAACTAAATTTACCTTTTTCTGTAGTGATAAACCGTGACGGGATAGGAAACAACGACATTTACAAGTATCTTGAACAAGAAGGCATAGAACTACTTGCCAAGATTCCCCATAGCCGAGAAATTGCCGAGATCTATTCCCGTGGAGAGATATTATATAAAAAAGTTCCCCAGCTTAGAGCCGCATTAGATCGCATTCTGCACAAAACTAAGGAGCGAACATGAAAGAGATAGTAATTATTTCAGGCAAAGGCGGAACAGGAAAAAGCTCCATTTGTAGTGCACTGGCATATATACTCAAAGAACAGTCCGTTATTGCGGATTGTGATGTTGATGCCGCCGATCTGCACCTTATCTTACAGCCTCAAAGCTCTCAAACTAGCGAGTTTGTAAGCGGAGTAAAAGCAGTAATAGACCCCGATAAATGCATTTCCTGTGGTATTTGTGCTAATGTCTGCAGGTTTTCTGCTATTTCGGCTGGCGAAAAGGCATATCAAGTGAACTTGTTAGATTGTGAAGGCTGTGGATATTGCTATTATGTTTGCCCCGAAGGCGCAATTTCACTGCCCGAGCAGAAGGTAGGTGCTTGCTTTATATCTCAAAGCCGACTGGGCAATACATTGGTACATGCACGCTTAAATATTGGCGCTGAAAACTCCGGTAAATTAGTCTCCAAGGTAAAAAGTTTAGCCAGACAACAAACAGAAATGGAACACAAAGATTTCCTTTTGGTAGATGGTTCTCCGGGCATTGGTTGTCCGGTTATCGCATCTCTTTCTTCGGCAAACTTCGTAATACTGGTAACAGAAGCGAGTAAATCTGGTATCAGCGATCTGAAGCGAGTATGGGAACTGGTTAAAAAGTTCAAAATACCCGGAGCGTGTATTATCAATAAGGCAGATATAAACCCCGATATTTGTAAACAGATATCCAAGTATCTAAAACAAGAAAAAATCCTTGCCTTGCAAGAAATACCTTATAGTGACGATTTTCCTAAAGCAATAGCAATGGGAAGAACTTTGGTAGAGCAAAACACAACAAAATGGCAGCCTTTCTTCCAACAGATGTGGGCTACCATAAAGGAGACATTATGAAAATAATATTTACTTCCAGCGGAGAAAGCTGGGATTCCGTAATTGACCCTCGCTTCGGACGCACAGATTTCATTTTGTTGTACGATGAAGAAAACGATAAGCTTAGCAGTATTGATAATCGTGACATCATGAACGTAGCTCATGGTGCAGGTCCAAAAACTGCCGAAAAGATATTTGGATTGGGAGCAGATGTTCTCATAACCGGTAATGGCCCAGGAGGAAATGCTGCTTCCATCTTGGCAAAAATGCCTCTTAAGATATATGTAAGGGCTGGTGGAATGACCATTCGACAGGCTTATGAGGCATATAAAAACAACCAACTCGTACAAGGAGCTTAACATGCCAGGAAGAAATGGAAAAGGTCCTATGGGTAATGGACAGCCAGGCAGAGGATTAGGACCCTGCGGCGCCGGTGGCGGAAATGGAAGAAGACGCAGAATTCCTCAACAAATGTATGATGCACCATTGACAGATACGGCGATATCCTCAGATGTGTACCAGTATTCTAAAGACAATCTTAAGGCTCGCAAAGCCGAGCTTGAGGAACAGCTTAATTGGATAAATAATGAACTGAATAAGGAACAATAAATGGCAGATGACAAAGAGTTAAAAGATCTTCAGGTGCAAACAAACCTGAAAAAAATTAAACATCGCATCATGGTTATGAGCGGTAAAGGTGGCGTTGGCAAAAGCTTCGTGGCAGTTAATCTTGCCTATGGCTTGGCAATGCAGGGAAAAAATGTGGGCATACTGGATTCTGACGTACACGGTCCCTCAGTTGTAAGCTAACTGGCATTGAAGGAGTAGGTATTCCTACCGCCGATAGTGGAATGCCAGCACCTATAAAAGTGCTTTCAAACCTTTATGTACTTTCCGTTGCGTCACTTATAAAATCTGAAGACAGCGCACTGATCTGGCGCGGTCCAATGAAAATGTCACTAATCAAACAATTCTTTAGCGATTTTGATTGGCCGGAACTGGATTATCTAATCGTCGATTGCCCTCCCGGAACTGGCGATGAACCTCTTTCTATCGTGCAGACTCTGGGCAATGTGGATGGTGCGTTAATTGTTACCACTCCACAGGATATCGCGATTTTGGATGTAAAGAAATCTGTAAACTTTGCCATTCAGCTCAAACTCCCTATTCTGGGTGTAGTTGAGAATATGAAATATTTCCGCTGCCCAGATTGCGGCAAGATCACTCAGATTTTTAGCGGCAAAGGCTTGGAACAATTGATCTTTGAGCATCAACTTGATCTTCTAGCCGAACTGGAAATGGACCCCAATATCGGAATCTCATCCGATCAAGGAAAACCTTACATCTATTTCTATAACAAAATGCCTACAGCTCAAAGTCTAATGGAAATGGTGCTGAAGGTTTTAGAAACAGTGGAGACTAAACAGTAACATCTTTAGAAACAACTATATAAGTATATAAAACAGCCGTGCTACTTAGAGCGCGGCTTTTTTTAGAATAGCAAACGTTCTTACAATGCTCTGAAATAATTTGGCTCTCTTTCAAACTAAGCCTGAACAATGCTATTGGAGTTCATGAGGCCAATTAAATTCCTGCTGATATTGAACTTAATAGGCCTCATGGTCTTCAAAAGCAGGCGTGTAATAATGCACGGCCTTGAAGTCCAAACCACCCATAAGATATTAAATAAGTGATAGTTAGTTTATGCGCATTGAACTCCAATGCCTCAATTGGGCTAAGTGCGTGCCATAGAGCTACAGAAAATTATTCAACTGAGCGCTTCAGTCGAGCGCCCTTACAGTACGGACACTGTTCCGACAAGGGAAACCCAGTGCGAGGGATGGGGTGGCAAGTTCCTGGTTGCTACAAATGCGGCTACAAGCCGCACCCATCTTTGGAGTGGCAAGCTCCGCTTGCCACAGCGAGCAGAGCTCGCTTCTTAAGGCAGCTCTGCTGCCTCTGCCAAGCAGGAGCTTGGCAGCCCAAAAGGGGCTTCACAATGCAGGGCAACCTAAACGGATCTGTGATGGGGTGGCAAGCTCCGCTTGCCACAGCGAGCAAAGCTCGCTTCTTAAGGCAGCTCTGCTGCCTCTGCCAAGCAGGAGCTTGGCAGCCCATTTCATACTCGAACCTCAAGATAGCCTTTTTTACTGGCTACCTACTAGGCTTGAAAGAGAGCCAAAAGAAAAAGATCTAAAAACTCACTCCACCAATATAGAAAGTGCAGATTATGGATAATCTATTAACTACTGCTACCAGTTCTGCTTATGCTTTAGGTAAGGATTAGCTATGCTTACTCCCGAGATACTCCCT
>Ga0265295_1002785_pt1 | contig 26672 bp, 12 predicted proteins | sample Munlansysbiofilm_FD_192503 | JGI IMG/M metagenome (GOLD analysis project Ga0265295, IMG submission 192503) | Leachate microbial communities from a municipal landfill in Southern Ontario, Canada - Methane capture system biofilm | ecosystem: Engineered > Solid waste > Landfill > Unclassified ... | reverse complement strand
CCAAATTGGCACCCTGAGGACTGAAAGCAGAAAGTCCTCCCAATTTTTGCGGGTTGAACTTGCTTTCAACACCGCCGGCAGGGGCATCGCAAAACCTGTCGGATCGATCATCACCAGCGATTTTATCCACTCTGAATCCTCCAAAGCAGCCGCTCCAGCGAACTCGCTGGCATTTCCGAGCGTCAGGACGTGACAAGGCTTGCCGATTTGGTTTTTGATAAAATCTGTAATGGCTTCCTGATACATCGAGGGGCGATAGGGCCTGTCAGTTTTTTCAGAACGCCCAAAGCCGGGCAAATCGATTGCGTAAACCGGCCGGACAATCCCAAAAGACTCAAAAATTGGCAAAATGTCAAATAAACCGGCGAACATATGCAAACCATGCACGAGCAAAATCGGAGTTTGTTTGCCGCTTCCTTTTTGATAAAAGTTGATGTCACCGGTAGTCGGTGAATGGTAGGTGTGTTGCTCGGCGTCGACAATAATATTCAACTTGGCGTGATGGTCGATATAGCGCCTGCTATATAAAATCCAGCCAAGCTTGGTTGCTGCCACAACACCTAATGTGCCCAGCAAAACCCCGGCTAAGGTTCGATTTTTCTTTTTATCCATCATCAACCTTCTTTCAACTGATTACCTCTTCTAATTATAGCGGAAAAATTTTGCTTCCGAAATTCTTTTGGTACACTATCAGCAATTCTCAAAATGGTTTAAAACGTGAAATATATACACGGGTAGGGGGAGGTCCTTATCGTGAGCATTGAATAATCCCTAACTTAGCAAGACCTCCCCTTTTGCAAGAACCTGTCCTCTGCTTACGTCTATGCATTTCTTGCTTCAATTGCCTCAGGGCGGTATATTAGAAGCATAAAGAAAAAACATTAGCAAAACGAGGAAAAATGTTTAATCAAGCAAATTGCGAAGTCTATATCCCCGATGGGAGCCAGCCTGCTCTCGCCTTGAGCCGCACCAGTCACCTTTGCGTCGCCGCTCATCAGGACGATATCGAAATCATAGCAGCTGATGGCATCCTCAAATGCTACGAAAACGAAAATCTCCATTTCACCGGTTGCGTTGTGACCGACGGCCACGGTTCGCCGCGGGCTGGCATATTTGCCGGGGTGAGCGATGACGAAATGGCGCAAATTCGCATTGAAGAACAAAAAGAAGCTGCCCGCATCGGCAAATATTCTGCCATGGTCCAATTGGGCTACCCCAGTGCTGAGGTCAAAAAAGCCGGCAATCAAATGCTGAAGGATGACCTCAAAAAGCTGATTCGCCAAACACAGCCCCAAGTGCTCTACAGCCACAACCTCGCCGATAAGCACAACACCCATATCGCGGTTCTGCTGCGCCTGATCGAGGCTTTGCGCGAGCTTGAGCCTTCTGAATTGCCCGAGCGGCTGATTGGCTGTGAAGTCTGGCGCAATCTGGATTGGCTCCCGGACGATAAAAAGGTGATTATGGATCTCTCTGCCCACAAGGCATTGCAAGCTCAGCTGGTCGAGGTTTTTGTTTCCCAGGTTCAGGGCGGAAAAAATTATACCGAGGCGGTTTTGGGCCGTCGGGCTGCCAATGCCACCTTTTTTGCCTCCCATGCCACCGATAATGCCAGCGGCTTGACCTTCGGCATGGATCTGACCCCCCTTTTGCATGATAAGAACCTCATCCCCCAGGACTATGTTTTGAGTTTAATCACCGATTTCGAAAAGAGTGTAAAAGACAATTTAAAAGCTTTGCAGTAAATTTTAACCATCCGTAAGGAAAGGTCCGCCATTTCACTTGTGTAGGGCTGGGTTTTAACCCAGCCTAATATTCATCAAAAACACAAATATATTTTGTAAAATCATCGATTGAGGAGGGGTTACACCACTCGCTTCGCATCGGGTGCTATAGACCCCTCCTACGAAAATAACTTTCGTCAAACCCAACCCGCCCCCGCTTCTTTATTGAGTACAATAGCCGATTTTGAAAAGAGTGTAAAAGACAATTTGAAGGCTATACAGTAATTTTTCAATCAAAGAAGATATGTCTATAATGATTATTAGAAATTCAATTTTGAAAAAGGAAAAATCATGAAATTATCTGCACCAAAAAAACTTGTCTTTATCATCGCTGTTGTACTCTTCGTTTTGGCTTTAATTGCTGTTTTTGTACCTGCAATCGCGGTTATTAACCCCTGGGCTTGGATTATCGCCTTCGTCCTTTTGGCCGCCGGCAACCTGCTCAACAATTTCTAAAGCTTAGTGATTTAGACAAACAAAAGAACCGGTCTTATGGCCGGTTCTTTTGTTTTAAGTCATTACTATATTTGATATTGTGGGAAAAAAGGGTCTTTTCCTGCTGTACGGACAGGCTCTATAGCACCCGATGCGAAGCGAGTGGTGTTAGGTCTGTCCGCCAATGCTGAACCAATCAAAATCTCGGCGGACAGAGACGAGCCCTGTCCGTACGGATTTAATGATCTTCTAATCCGCCCTCCGTCGGAAAAACTCCCTATCTTGCGGAAAGATTCTTTATTTAATCGTCGTCAAATAATAGGGCAGGCCCATCTGATCCAACTGGTCTTGTTGTTCCTCAAACCAATCCAGATGCCCTTCCTCTTGTGCCAAAATCTCTTCTAAAACCTGTTTCGTGCCGCTGTCCTTCTCGGCAATCATCACCTGAACCGCCTGGTTATAGCTTTCCACTGCACCGGTTTCGAGAATATTGTCGTTCTCGAGTATGCTTGCCATATCCTTGCCAATCGAAATTTTGTCCAGCTGAGAAACGCAAGGTTCGCCTTCCAGGAACAAAATTCGCTCAATCAGCGCTTCGGCGTGCTTCATTTCGTCGATTGCGGTTTGTTTTTCGCGCTTGCTAAAGACCGCATAACCCCAGTCCTCCGCCATTTCAGCGTGAACCATATATTGGTTGATTGCTGTCAGCTCTTCGCGCAACAACTTGTTTAATGCATCAATAACTTTTTCATTCGATTTCATCTTAGCATCCTCTTTCTAATAGTCTAAACTCGCAAATAATTATATCACCCTCCATCCCCGAATCCGCCCTCAGTCGGCAAAAATTATGGTGTACGGCAGGGCTTTGTACGTCTGGGTTTTGTACGGCTGGGTTTTAACCCAGCCTAATATTCATTTAAAACCCAAATTTATTTTTAAAAATCATCCAAACAGGAGGGGTTGAAACCCCTCCGTACGAAAAAAATTTCGCCCTTTCCTCCAAATCCGGCCGAACTTCTCCTATGGTATGCGTGATTTCATTATATGGCGGTGGGGGACGTTAACTGTCGGGAAAAATTATGCTGTACGGCTGGGTTTTAACCCAGCCTGACGTTCGTCTAAAACCCAAATAGATTTAAAAAATCATCCGTTGAGGAGGAGTTAAAACCCCTCGTACGAGAGAATTGCCTTTTAACACCCGATGCGAAGCGAGCGGTGCGTCCTTTTCCCTATAATTTGCGTGATTTCATTATATGGCGGTGGGGGCTGTTAACATTGATTAAAAATATGTATATACATACTTGTCAACCCAAACGAATTTAAAAATAACCCTTGACACTGGGGGAATAGGGATTAAAATCATTCTTATAAGATTGAAAGTGCAATTTGGAGCATGAACAGCAAATATCTTAGACAAATGGATGTGAGGTAATGGGGGCAAGGTCTATTTTATATAGACAGCCTTATGTTTCTCCAGGATGTTAACAGTTAGGTACGAGGTAAGAAATGATCGAACTTGGAAATCTCAAGTTCGCATGGGGCGGAGTTAGTGAAAGTTGGCTTATAAATTGTTATTATGCCGTAAACAAAAGCCAAACTATCTCAGGGGGCCATCCGTCCTCACACTCTCTTAGCTAAGGCGGAAGAATGCCTTCTAATTTCCTCCCACAGGAGGAAAAAGGAATAAATGGGAATAGCAAAGCACAATCAAACAGATTTAATAACGGAACGAAGGCTTTCGAGCAGAGCTGACAGTTTCTCTTCCGCCATGGACTCCCAAAATCAAAACCAAGCCCAAATTCTGAGGCTTAGACGCAAAACCCCGGCATCTCACAAGCAGGATCTAAGCCCACAGCCCGGGCAGAAAAAATCATCAACACCGGTGGCAAACGCCCACCGTTTTGACCATTGGGGTCGAACCCCTGCTGGAAACAAAATCGCCAGAGACTGGCAGAAATTATACCGATTTGCAAGTTCGAAAGGAGAGAAAACAATCGAAACAGCAATCACTCAAAACCCTAATCTTTTTGTCAAAGCCGGTGGCTTAGCCCCGGAAAGAAATAACAATTTTCAAAAATATCTTGGAGGAAAATTATGAAAAAAGGAATAATCAGTAAATTATTAACCGCCTTGCTGGTGGTTGGGCTGCTCTTCAGCATCCTGCCAAGCCAGCAAGCACAGGCGGCCACACTGGATGTATGCCCGACCTGTGCGTACACCACCATCCAGGCAGCTATCGATGATGCTGATACTGGAGATATTATCAATGTTGCAGCTGGCACGTATGTAGAAGCCTTGCAGATCAATAAAAACATAACACTGCTTGGTCCAAATGCCGACATTTCACCTAACACAGGAACGAGAAACCCAGAAGCTACTATTCTTGCAATTAGTGAGGGTCCTGCATCTTCTTATCCTGGTTTAGGCATGATTGACCTTAAAGAGCATGATTTGATCGTAACGATTAAAGGTTTTGATTTCAACCTTGAAGACACTTCTAACCAACATTATCGGTACATCAATGTCGTAAATTATGGCCGCTCGACTCTGAATGTGGAAAACAATATTTTTAGAAATGCCCCTTCAAATTCTAACGGTTACTGGTGGTTCACAGATGCTGCAGGCCCACACACCGTCACTATCCTTGATAACCATTTCTTAAACGCCGCTGTATCCAACGGTATTCAATGGGGTGGTAACTCCTTTATCGTTGACATCCGAGATAACGTTTGGGAAGACAACCAGGGCTGGGCAATGAATTTCAATAATGCGACCGGGACCATTTCTGGCAATAAGTTTATCGACCGAGTAGATAATGGACCTTCTTGGGCCGAAGATCAATGCGGAATATTAGTTGCTGGTAGTGGTAACCACTTGTCTGTTACCGGAAATACTTTTGATGGGTTAACAAGTGATGCTATAGGATTAGGCTATGGTTTTGCGAGTTGGCTTGATATCTCTGGCAATACATTTATTGGGACCCGCGAAACGGTTGATGAATATCTGTATGTCGGGAGTACCTCGGATTTGACTAATGTATCCATCAAGAAAAATTCGTTCTTGCTGGACATTTTCGACGAATTCTACCCTGGCTCTATACTTGTCAATCTCGCTGAAAACTGGTGGGGCAATCCCGCTGGTCCTGACCCTGATTCATTCATTGGTCCTGTCAGCTACATCCCCTGGTGTGCGAACGAGGAATGTACAGAATTTGCTCCTCCGGTTTACAACCAGACCCTGGACACCTATCACGGCACCATTCAGGGCGCGATTGATGCTGCGGGCGTGGATAACACCATTTTGGTCTCCCCCGGCACCTATAATGAAGCAATCACGCTCAACAAGGTTGGTCTCACAGTTCAATCCACTGCTGGACCGGAAAACACCTTTATCAACACCCCTGCCGGCAGCACTAAAGCAGTGGGCTTTGCAGACAACCTGGGAACTGTTACTTTTGAAGGTTTCACAGTTCAAAACTTCACTTCTGCAGGTATAGTTCAAGGTTTTGCAAGTGTTGGAACTACTGTCAATATTATTGATAACATTGTCAATCCGTCTGGTTATTACACCACCAATCTAATCCAGGTAGTCGGAGACGGTTCGGTTGTTTCTGGCAACATAATTACTGCCTCTGGCAATCCTTATCCCCATCATGAGGGGGCCGGAAACACTGCTATTATGGTGATGAACGGTAGCAATATCACTATTACAAACAATGTGATCAATGGTGTTTTACCGGATAGATTGGGCTTGGATCAGGCTATTGTGATCTGGAACTACTCAGCTCCTTCAGGAACTCCAATGTCTAACATCCAGATAACAGGAAACACGGTTACTAACGTAAACTGGCTGTTGAATTTTATAGAACAAGATGGCAACCACAAGGTTAATCTCGGTAGCATTGAGAAGAACAAGTTCACTGATTACAATGCCATAATTCATGAAGCTTTTCCACGAGATGTTTCCCGTAACTGGTGGGGATCACCAACCGGACCAGATACGGAATTATTCGTTGGCGAAGGTGAAATACGTTACCTGCCCTACTGTACCGATGAAGATTGTACTGAATTCAGCAAGGCGAAGGTATACCTCACCCCAGAAACAGCGGAGGCTGCATGTACAGATACTGAAAAAGACGTTCTGGAAGTATATGTAGAGGATGTGGCTTATCTTTCTGCGTATGAAATTCAACTGAATTTCGACCCAAGTATGATTGAAATCCTGGAAGCAGATGTGGTTAATGGCGGCTTCCTTGATCCATCAACCGGTACTGGTTATAACCCAGATCCTGTTGTTATTGATGCAGGTGTCGGGACCGTAACGTTCAACTGGGTTGCACAAGGTTCTGGCGATGGATTATCCAAACCCTCAAGCGGCACAGGCTCACTGGTCAAAATTTCCTACAAACGCACCGGAAACCTGGCAGGTACTGCGAGCTTCACTAATCTGGAGGTCAGTTTAGTCGGATGGGAACCAGGACACGAAGGTGAGAATATCGAATTTGATTACACTGGTCAGCAAGCCAGTTTCACAATCAATCCGATTGTCACGAATACTTCTAAGATCCCGAACCAGGGTTATTGTAGCCTGTCTACTGCGGTTAGTGGTGCCACGTCTGGAGACACGCTGCGAGCGGATGTTGATTTTGATACAACGGCACGAGTTTCCGTAGGAAAGAAGATTGTTTTCAATACAAATGGCAAGACGATTACCCGCACCAATGCCTCTTCAGAATATGATTCGGTTTTCTATGTTCATACTGCGGGTAACCTGACAGTTTATGGTGGTGGTACGCTTAATTCTGTCAGTGGCACTACCGATAAATTTGGAGCAGCTATTCAAATAGCGGGACCCGTTTTTGGTGGGGCCAAGGTCACCTTAGAAGAAGGTACCACATTGTCTGGTAAGTACTCCTCCATCTACGTTTACAGAGGCATCTTCGATATGACTGGTGGCTTGGTCACCGATGGCATCGCTGTTGTTTACCAAGGACGGGCAAACATCAGTGGTGGCACGGTCAGAGGCGTTGCGCCAATTATGGGCAATGGCTCGGCTAATCAGGGAGGAACGATTATCACCATTAGTGGTGATGCCCAAATTATCAGTGATTCTACTGTTGCCATCTATCATCCACAAAATGGCACGTTGAACATCAACGGCGGCACAATCATTGGTACGAACGCGATCGAGATGAAAGCCGGTCAACTGGTGGTTACTGACGGTACAATCACCGGAACAGGTCCTTTTGTGGAAACCCCCACGGCTATTTCCGGCTACAGCACTGACACGGGTGATGCAATCTTGCTCTTTAGCGCGCCAGGCTATACCGGCGACCTGAGTGTGGACATCCAGGGCGGCACCATTACCGGCGAGAATAGTTATGCCCTGCGAGAATTCACAACCGAGACAACAACCCGCACAAAGAGCATCGAAGTTAGCGATGGTACGCTCATTGGTGGTTTGGGTACAGATAATGCTAACGAAGCTGTATTCTTCAGCACAGTGGATCCGCTCGTCTTGAAGCTTACCGGCGGCCGTTATAACGCCGACCCGGGCGATAGTCCCGATTATGTGTTCGAACCCTTGGACACCTATCTCCATACTGATACTTACTACCATATTCAGACCATACTTGCGGGAACAATTGATGCTTATACTTCCTATTTCCAGGGCATCAAAGTAGCCGGAGATGGTACGTTTGTTGATTTCAAGGGTGACATTCCCTGGTATCCGGCGGATCCTTCCGTTGGGCGCACCCAGGGTAACCGCATCGCTGTATTAATCACTGAACCTGTTGGATATGACCCTGCGGTGGCAACGCTTACCATTGGCGCAAACACCTATAAATGGGAAGACGTCAGGTCAGCTGATGGTACAGTTGACAATTGGCAAAAGGTAATTACAGTGCCTTTCACTTACAATATCAAGGTAAAGTGGAATGATGTATCTGAACAAACCTTCCCTGTCAGCGTCCTGGCTGATTCTGTATTGCTTGCTCCTCCTGCCCCTGAGCTTTCAGCCCCCGGGCTTGACCTGCCCTTCCTGGTCGGCATTGAACAAGGTTTCTCTGTTAGACTAACCAACCCTGCTACCGGGGCAACCCACAACCAGATTTTGGTTCATGTTCACGTAGACGCAACCACTAACCCGATTGAGAAGCTCGAATATCAAGACGGAGACGGTGTATGGCACGTATTACCGCTTACAGCTGAAACAGGTGGTTTTGGTGTAGACTTCGGTCCCTCAACAGGATTCCCGATGATTCCAGGCTATGACGGTCTAACCCCCTTCAGAATGACCTTAGCTGATGGTTCTTCAGGCGCTTATCCCGTTACCTTCACGGTTCAGGATATTGCGACTGGCGCAATTTGGAATCCACTGGCAACTTTGAACCAGACGGTTAACGTCTATGTAGCGCCAACCATTAGCTCAACGGATATCCAGGGTTATTATCTGACCGGAAAACCAAAAGAATTCAACGTAGCCATGAGCAATGTGGGTGGTCCGGGATATGCCCGAATGATCTTTGACTACAAGGTCGCCGGCGTGAGTACAAGCGATATCACTCTCTTTGAATATTATGCACAAGACCTGGATGGCTGGATCACCGTTGGAAGCAGACCAGAGGAAACTTATGGCAACTGTTCTGATGGGACTGGAATTTGCGGTCAATTTGGCTGGGCACCTGGCGGTTTTGGCTTGGTTCCTGCTGATTTCACCAATAATTCCCAATTCAGAATTACCTTTGCAAATGGCAAAACCGATGCACTCCCGGTTACTATTACCTTATCTGGCAAGAACGCAGTCGACGATACTGAATGGAAGTGGTTAGCTACTTTCACATCAGCAATCAAAGCCTACACTACGCCAGTGATTACTCCTGTATTCCCTGTTGGTCCATACGCGGCTGGTGTGCCTGTGACTGTACCCGTTACTATCACCAACCCCGATGGTATCCCCGGACCGTTTGCATTGGTCCTGGATCTGCCTGAAGGAACGGTTATTAGTTATGGTGGAACAGAATACATCTGTACTTCAGCGGGATGCCCGGCAATTCCGGTTGTCTTAGCGCTTACAGATGGACAATTGATTATCACTTTTGCTGATGACTTCAGTGGAGATGTGACCTTCACCTTGTACGACACACTGCCTGATCCTGACCGACCGATTGCGACCGCTAAGAAAGAAGGTGTTGTTGTCGGTGCTGATTACCAGGTGACCGGTTACTTCTGGCTGCAGGGTACCAGCCGACGCCACGACATCCCGGTTATCTTTACCTGGTCTGGAACTTTGGCAACTTACGGTCCCGAATTCCCAACTGAGGACACTGATACTGTTAACCTTACGGCGACATTGACCTACGGCGGTGAATATCTGATCACCACCAATCAACCTCGTTATCTGAACGTGGCAGCTAGTGATGGTAAGACAATCGATGTCTCTGGAAACGTCACCTGGCAGCCTCTGCGATTGTTAGCAGGTAACGCGGTTTGGTCAGACAATCTCATAAATGTATCAGATGCACAGAGGGTCTCTGGTGATTGGGGCCAAACTTTTGCAGCTGACTTTATGGAAAATTGTGGCGATGTCAACTTTGATGGAAAGGTCAACATTAATGACCTGGCATTGGTTGGCGGCAATATGGGTTTGGGTGATTCAAGCTTGGGCGAAGGACATTATGTTATGCCCTATGCATCCTGGACCCCGGTGCAGTAGTTCTATTTGAACGAAACTGCTAACTAATATTGATGCAGGCCGGACGAATGTCCGGCCTGCAGAACCTTTTTTATGAGAGAAAGGAAACGACACAATGAACGTTTCAAGAAAACTTCTTCTCTTAATGAGTTGCTTGATTTTGCTGTTAAGTTTCAGCGCAGTTTTTGATGTTAAAGCACAAGAAACCGGACCATGGGTATATATTTCACCCGACCCATCTTACATATACATTGATGGATCGAATGAGGTCACAGTTGATATCATGGTCCAGGATGTAGTAATTATTGGTGGTTTCGACGTTAAAGTAGTATTTGATAACGCAGTTGTCAATTTTCTTGGATACGAGCTTGGTGATTTTCTAAAAAACCTATATTGCACTAACCAGTACATAGAACCGAATTCAGTGAGGTTGGTGTGTGTCCAGATCGCAACCCCAGGGCAAAATGGCGGAGGCTCACTGTTCCGGATGAAATTTCAAGGAGTGGTTGAGGGAAGTACAGTTTTAGACATTACCAGAGCTCAACTTGCAGCCACAGACGATCAACTTATCCTCCCAGGGATTACCGACGGCACATTGAACGTGGTGAATACGGGGAACTTCATCTACTTGCCCTTGATTATGAACCTTTCAGTGCAGGGGGCATTGGACCGGGGGGGGATTGAGGTTGCTTTGGGGCGAGGCTTGAACAATGGCATGGGCCCCTCCTCGGGAACCTCGCTCGACGAAGTCGGCAACAACCTGACCATCCCGGGCGTGGTGGCGGACAGCTATCGCATCAGCACCAACCATCCGCGCGTCTTGAACATCACCCCCGAAATGAACAAATTCTACACTTTAGCTTCAGACTCAGATCCGGTCCCGGCTTTGAAACTGGTGGCGGGCAATGCGGTCTGGACGGATAACGAGATCAAACTCAGCGATTGGACGGTGGTCTGCGGTGCCTTGGGGGACGTGACGCTGAACGAAGACGCAGATGTGAACTTTGACGGTTCTGTGGATGCACGCGACCTGGCTTTGGTGGCAGGCAACTGGGGCTTGAATTCAGGCACAGCATATGCGGCCTGGCTGCCGTAGCAGCTCCAAATCCGATTTTGTCACCCTGAGTGCAGCGAAGGGATTTTGCCTTTGCAGAGATGCTTCTTCGCTTCGCTCAGGATAACAAAAAATTAGAATGGCAAGCTTAACTATTAAATTAAAGAGGAAACAAGCTAAAATATGAAATCAATCCAAAAAATTATCAAAAAACCGATCCTACTCCTCCTTTTAATAAGCGTATGCAGTTTCGGGCTGGCTTCGGCTGTGGAAGCGCAGTCAATAACCCGTGCTGGCTTGTTGAAAGACATGGAGATCCGCCCGGGGGTTGAAGTCGAAATCCCGATTGACATTGAAAATGTGACCGATCTGTATGGGATCGATATTGAACTCGAATTTGACCCGGAATTCTGGGAATTCAGAGACGCAGACACGCGCCGTGAGGGCATTCAGCCGGCAACCGGCACCTTTTTGGACCCGGGGATGACGCTTTTCAACATTATTGACATGGAAGAGGGACGCATCCATTTGGTCTTGAGCCAGGTGAACCCGAGCGTTGGAAAAAGTGGCACGGGCAACATTTTAGTCTTGTATGCCACCGCACTTCAGACAGGGACGACCAGCTTTGAAGTGAGCAAAGTGGAGCTCTCGACCCGGGACGGGATCGGGATTGAGGTGGAGGGGGTGGACGGAGAGGTCACGATTGCAAGCGAAGCGCCGGAAGTGGTGGCGACGAGCATTCCGGTAACTGATCCGACCCAAATCATAATTATTCCAACCTATGTACCGCCGACGGCAACTCCTGTGCCTACCAGCACACCGCGGCCGACGGTGGAAGCACAGACGGCAGGAAGCTCTCAGACGACTGAGGAGCAAGCCGCCAAGCAAACTGACACAGCCTCCGCAGAGGAGGAACCACAGGCAGAGACAGAGCAGTCTGTTGGTGATGATGATCTGACCGGAAACGGAGATGAGACTGGATTATCCAAGGAGGGAGAAGATGATGGTAATAATGGCATATGGATAGGTGTGGCCATACTAGCAGTCGTTTTAGCGGCTGTTGGTTTCTTTATCTACAACAAAAAGAAGAGTTCATCAACGAGAGAGGAATAAATGAGAATTAAACCAACAAAACTAATCAATGTCTTATTGGCTTTGTCAATGATGCTGGGCTTTGTGCAGACAATCCCGGTCATGGCAAAGGATATAACGCCACAAGCAACAGGCACGACGATAGGCTTTGACGCACCGACGGTAGCGACCACATGTGAAACTTTTGAAATTAACGTGGTGGTCACGGATGTGGTAGCCCTGACCGGTTATCACCTTGAGATGACTTTTGACGAATCCAAACTGCAAGTGCTGGAAGTGGAAAACGGCGGCTTGCTCTACGATGAATCGGACCGGCTTGGTTTGTATGAACCAATATTGGACGAGGGAAACACGACTGGCAGGCTGATCTGGGGTATGGCACAGCGTGGCGTACTTGGCGACCCTACACCGGTGACGGGTTCGGGCGACTTGCTGACAATCACGTTTGAGGTATTGGCAACCAGCGGCACGACTGATTTGGAAATTGACAGCACAAAGACCATGCTGGTGGACTGGCCGGATGCGTTTGAGATCGATTATACGGCTGGTGGTAAGGCGACGATTTCGCTTGCCAGCTGTGCACCGCACACTCTTGCCTTGGACGAAGATGAGGTGGAAGAGAACAAGCCAGTTGGTACGACTGTTGGCACGCTGAGCGCTACCGACCCGGACGGTGACAGCTTAACCTATTCTTTGGTGGATAGCACAAACTATCCGGATAATGCTGCTTTTGAGATTGTTTCAGATAAGCTGAACACTAAAGCTGTGTTTAATTATGAAGTCAAGGACATCTACACGATTAAGATCCGGGCAACGGATGAGCATGGCGCAAATATTGAAAAAGTTTTCACCATCACGGTTACTGATGTAAACGACGCCCCGGTTTTGAATCCGATTGGACAGCAAAGCGTGGCGAATACGGGCACGCTGATCATTACTCCTTCGGCTACTGATGAGGACTTTCCTGCGCCGACGCTGGTTTGGTCATTGGGGGCAGGAACTCCAACTGGTGCAACGATTGACCCCACTACCGGCGCATTTAGCTGGACCCCGGGCACGACGACTGCTCCGGGCACTTACACTGCGATTATCTGTGTGGGTGATGGAGATGCGACGACTTGTGAGACGGTCACCATCACCGTGACCGACGGCGTATCTCCGATTATGGAGAATGTCAGCCCTGCCAGGGGTAATGTCTATCTGGCGGACGGCGAGAGCTTTGTGCTAGTCATTGATGCTTCGGATGACAATCTTTATTCGCTCGAAGTCGACCACAGTTTTCAAGGCACATTGCCTGAGTTTACCGTTTATGCCGATAAAGACAACCCATGGGGTGACCCAGCCTCCGCTGCTTGGGCAGCGAGCGAAGGCGTTGTTTTGACTTATGACGAAATTAAACAAATTTGGACGATAAACTTTGGTGAGGATATTACCGAGGACTACTTTATTCCCTACGGTGTCACATTCCACTTCGTTTTAAAAGATGAAGCTGGCAATACCTGGGGCTCGATGAGTCCGACCACACCAGAAAACACCTATGCTTACACCCTGATCCGCGATGATGTTGCTCCGGTGATGGAAGTTGTTACTCCGGAGAGGGGCAATGTTTACCTGGCGGCAGGCGAGAACTTTGTGCTGACAATTGATGCATCGGATACGAACCTGTATTCATTGGAGATTGACCACAGTTTTCAAGGCACATTGCCTGAGTTTACCGTCTATGCTGATAAAAACAATCCCTGGGGTGACCCAGCCTCCGAGGCATTGGCTGCGAGCCAAGGTGTTGTTCTGAATTATGACGAAGATGATCAAATTTGGACGATCGACTTTGGCGCTGCAATTACCAATAACTACTTTATCCCCAGCGGTGTCACCTTCCACCTGGTCTTGCATGACAAGGCGGGTAACACATGGGGTTCGATGTCGCCGACCAGCCCAGCAAACACCTATGCATACACCTTGATTCGGGATGATGTTGACCCTGAATTAATCAGTGTAACCCCGCCACATGGTACGACTGTGAAGTTGGGGATTGGGGATACATTCACGCTGACAATTAAGGCAGAGGACGATAACTTGCGCGAGTTGGAGATCGACCATTCGATGGAGACAACGCTGCCTGAAATTTCTGTTTACGCTTCAGAAACTGATCCCTATGGCGGCGATTTTGGTCTTTTTGAAACTGCTGGCGTGACGGTCACCTATGATGATGGAACCCAAACCTGGGAGATTGACTTCGGGCCGACTGTTTCGGGAATGATTGCTAATAACGGCGGAATCATCTTCTATATGGTTTTGGAAGACATGGCCGGCAATACCTGGGGCTCGATGAGTCCGACCACAACGGAAAACACTTTCGAATACATCGTCAGCCAGGACCTGAGTCGACCAACCATCGCAAGTGTGGTTGCCAAGGGCGCAACCGGTTTCTCGGATGTGACTGCGGTTGGCACAACGCTGACTGTTGAAGAGGGCTATGAAGTTTCGACAATCGAAATTACGATGAGTGAGCCTGTCGTGGTTGCTGTGGGAACGGAGGTAACGATTAATCCTCAAGGCGCGGTTTACGGAACGGTGACCGCTGTGAATGGGGCAGAGATTACGGTCACCCCGGCTGTGGGTAACGAAACCGCATCAGTGCTTGGCACCTTCACCTTCACCGTCCCGGGAGGATCGGTTGAGGACTTGCATGGCAATGCCTGGCTGAACGCCCCGATTAGTTTGGTGGTTGTTGATGAATTTGAAGTGACCGAAATCGCCTTGTTATCCAGCACGACCACGGATTTCGCGGTGACAACACCAGTTTTGGGCACTTTGGCAGGCGGTTTCAGCATGGAGCTGGACCCGGCAGGACCAATGTGGACTTACTTTAATGCATCGAGTATCACCTCAACCAGACTGCTGAAAGATGGCACTTACCCGTTCTTCATTGGTACTGACAAGGCATTTGACCTGATCGTGAGTGAAAACGGAACCACATTCTATCTGCAAGATGGACAATATCCCAGCTCACCTCTGCGTGTCAGGCACGACGACCCACTGGGCACCTATACCTATGTTGGCTCGGTTACAGACGTGAACGGATTCACTGACGACTTAACGATAAAATTCACCTTCGTTGCACCATTTGAAGTGACCGAAATCACTTTGCTGTCCAGCAAGAATCTTGATCTTACGGAGTCAACAGCATTGATTGGCAACCTGGCAACCGGCTTCAGCATGGCGCTGGACCCGACAGATCCGTCCTGGACTTACTTCAATGTGGGGAGTATCGACTCGACCAGGCCGCTGGCAAACGGCGTTTACTCGTTCAACTTTGCTAATACAACCCAAAAAGCATTTGACCTGATGGTGAGCGAGGTCGAAGGCGTGAAAACGTTTTATCTGAGGGATGGACAACACCTCACCGTGCCTCTGCGCATCAGCGGCAACGACCCACTGGGTCCTTATACTTACGTCGGTACAGTTGCAGATGCGCATGGTTTCACCGATCAAGTAACGGTAAAAATCAATTTCTTTGACGGAACCGGACCAATTCTGAGCATCACCGGCGCGACAGCAGACGGAGAAGCGATGGGCGAGTTGGCTGGCGCTTATGTCTTGGTGACCGGAGGCTCAGCTGACCTGAACGATAGCCACGCGATCCAGTTTGCTGCTGACAGCAAATCGAACGAACTATTGAAAGACGAGTATTTCGGTTTGTTCCTGGTCGCAGACACGGATCAAAAAGCAGCCCTAAAGGCACATATCGAAGCCAATACCCCCGAACCCTGGCTCGCTTACATGCTTGGTGTGGTGGAAGGAACGAACCCCTGGGTTTATATCAAGGGTAATGCCGACAAGAGCCTCAGCTTGGTTGACGGCGCCTGGCGTAACATTATGAAAGACACGCCCGGTTATGAAGACCACCCCTGACCGTCGCCGACAACTCTATGCTTGGCACCTTTACCTTACAAGGAACGGTGGAAGACGTGGCAGGCAACGAAAGCGCCTCTGTGACACTTTCGCTGACCGTGGTGAGAGGCTTGACGGTTATAGATGCAGAAATGAAATACGGCACCACCCCGACAGCAATTGACAAAGCAGTCAATGGCAACCTTTCCGCTGGCTTTGTGATGGAATTAGACCCGGCAGTGGAATATTACTACCTGGACGCCAATAAGATCACAACCAACAACCAACTGAAAGAAGGGATGCATCCATTCTTTATGGATGGTGGTTCTACCACTGACCCGATCTTCTATCTGAATGTTGCTGCAGACGGTACAAAGAGCCTGATTGATGGTTGGTTGTACAAGAACCGCAGTGAAATGTCACCATTACGTGTTAACGGTGACTTTGTTCTTGGTGATTATACCTACACCGGAACGCTGGAAGACGTTTATGGCTCGACTGTGGAGCAAGAGATTAAATTCACCTTCGTTGCACCATTAAATGTGTCCGCAGTCGCTTTGATTTCCAGCGAGAACGAGGATCTTTCGGATTCAAAACCAGTGGACGGCAGCCTGACCGCCGGCTTCACAATGGAGCTGAACCCGACAGACCCGAGCTTTATTTACTTCAATGCGTCGAGTGTCACCTCGAACAGGGTGCTGAAAAACGGCGAATACCCGTTCTACTTTGTTGTGGAAGGTGTAACCACATCGCAAAAAGCATTTGACCTGATCGTGGAAGAGGACGAAGGCGTGAAAACGTTCTATCTGCGAGATGGACAATATCCCAACGTACCTTTGCGCGTCTCGGGCACTGACCCGCTGGGTGTTTACAATTACGCAGGCACGGTTACGGACGGGTTCGGATTCACTGACGAAGTAACGATAAAATTCACCTTCGTTGACACTAAGGCACCATCTGTCGTTTCTGCAAAAGCAATTGGCGCAGAAGGTTTTGATGATGTTCCTGCCATTGAGATGGTCATTACGGTTGACCAGGGTTACACGGTTGAGAAAACCGAAATCACTATAAACGAAGTGGTTACCGTTCTTGACGGAACGGTGGTCTATTTGGGCAATGAAGCTTATGGCTCGATAACGCTGGATAGCACCGGTAAGATTTTGACAGTAACTCCTTATCCGGGAAATGAAGTCGCCTCTTTGGTTGGTGAATTTATTTTCTCGGTCCCAGACGGATCTGTCAAAGACCTGGCAGGAAATTCACTTGAGACTTTGAGTCTGAAATTGATTGTGCTGAATGTCGCACCGGTTGCGGTTGATGACGCTTACACTGTCAATGAAGACGAGACTTTGACCGTAGCTGTTCCCGGTGTATTGGCGAACGATACGGATTATCCGGGCACGACCTTGACCGCGATTTTGATAGATGAACCTGCCAACGGCACGGTTGTTCTCAATGCTGACGGAAGCTTTGTTTACACCCCGACTGCCGATTTCAATGGAAGCGATAGCTTCACCTACACAGCCAATGACGGCGATTTGAGTAGCACAAACGCAACCGTTACGATTACGGTTACTGCAGTTAATGACAAGCCGGTTGCCCAAGACCAGACGGTGACGACAGCTGAAGACACAGCCAAGGAAATCACCTTGGTAGCGACAGATGCAGACGGTGACTCGCTGACCTATACAGTTTTAGCTGGTCCGACGAACGGTGCGCTCAGTGGCACTGCTCCGAACCTGACTTATACTCCTAACGCCAATTATGTTGGCACGGATACTTTCACATTCAAAGCCAATGACAGCACAGTTGATAGCAACACGGCAACCGTTACCATTACGGTTACACCAGAAAATGACGCTCCGGTTGCCCAAGACCAGACGGTTACGACCGATGAAGATACAGCCAAAGAAATCACCCTGGTTGCGACTGACGCAGACAGCGACCCGCTGACTTACACTGTTGTTGGCCCGACGAACGGCACCCTCAGCGGCACCGCTCCGAACCTGACCTATACTCCTAATGCCAATTTCCATGGCACGGATACTTTCACATTCATAGTTAATGATGGCACTATCGATAGCAACACGGCAACCGTTAGCATTACAGTTACACCGGTAAACGATGCTCCTGTAGCAGTTAATGATACTTACGCTACTTCCTTCCAAAAAGCGTTAACTGTTGACGCTGTGAATGGTGTTCTTAAAAATGACAGCGATGTCGATGGTGACCCCATGACAGCAATTTTGGTCACCAATGTCAATAACGGAACGCTGGTTCTTGCGGCAGATGGCTCATTTACGTACACCCCGAATACTGGCTTCAACGGTGTGGATACTTTCACCTATACAGCGAACGATGGCACCCTCGACAGCAATATTGCTACCGTCAGCATCACAGTATCGGCTTTTGCCAACACTCCGCCTGTAGCTGTGGCTGACGAATATGAGACCGATGAAAACATCGAGTTAGTTGTTGCTGCACCTGGTGTGCTGGATAATGACTACGACATTGACGGCGACAATTTGACCGCTACTCTCAAGACCAATGTGACGAATGGAACGCTGGTCTTACTAGATAACGGTTCCTTCACTTATAAGCCCAATGCAAACTTCTGCGGAACGGACAGCTTCGTTTATACACTGGTCAGTTACCCGAGCATTACTGCAGGAGACGACGGATGGATTGCAGACGCAACCGCGACGATCACGGTCTATTGCGATGCTAAGATCAGCTCGAGCGACCTTGACGGACCGTTCTATGTTGGTAACCTGCAGGAATTCCATGTCCGGCTGGAAAATCCAGCCCCCGGCCATGTTTATGGCAGCCTGGCAGCTTCAATCTTTGTGGATGGCATCACTGCTGCTGATTTCTCCAGCGTGGAAGTGTTACATCCTGTTTATGACACCTGGGTTCCTTTGACACCGGATGTGGATGGCAGTGGCATGCGCATTAACCTGGGACCGATCGCGACCATACCGCTGACCTCCGGTTTTGACCAGACACTGAGCTTCAGAGTCAATTTCAACACCCCCGGCAAATACCCGGTTACTGGCACGCTCTATGACGGCGCGATCGACCCGACAAAAGTGATTGCCACCTATAGTGACACGATGGTTGTTGCCGGTCTGCTTGCGCAGGACTTTGGTTATATGTACCAGAGTGGTGTTTTGGGTGTAACAGCCGGATTTGGAAATGTCAATTTTGACCTGAGCCAGGCGACGGAAATTAAAGTTGAACTATTCACCGGTCCGGATACAGCCTATGTGCTGATGCAGACTAACAAAGCCGTCAGCCCTACAGCGATGGCAAGCTGGACGCAGTTCTCCACTCCATTTGACATCTTTGGTACCTTTGATTATTCCGCTGATGGCTATTGGACCAACACCCGTGCAGCCGAATACGGTCAGACAGCGATCCCAAGCCGGGTATTGGCGACGATAACTCTGCCCGGTGGCATCACGCTAACGGCAGAAAACACGATTCTCACCGGCGAACGCGGATATATTCTCGATACGCTCGATGAGGAACTTGAATCCGCTCCGGATAATTACGATCCGGCTTACACTCCAGTTGGCGATATCGATTTTGATATCAACAGCAACACTTATACCGGCACTTATACTGCCCCGCAGGTTTTGGCTGGGGGCCCGATGAACGATATGGCACGCTATCTGGGCGCGCTCTATCGCCAACCCGGCTCAACCATCACTTCTATTGTTTACAATGGGAGGTCCTACACCTGGGATACCACCGGCACCTTGACTGGCAGCAATTGGGAGGACAGCACAGGTAAGACCTTGGTTTCACAGGTGACGGATGACTTCCAGGCTGCGATTGCGGCAAACTCATGGGACCCCGACGCTGGCTTTGTGATGACCGTCCATGACGATTACAATCACAGTGCAACGGTGACATTCAAGCTGATTATCCTGAACACACTGGACGATGAACTTGAAAGCGCTCCGTCATATGTCTATTCTGATTACAGCTATGTTGGTAATTGGGCGTTCGATGACCCGACCAATGTCTACACACTGACCTATGACGACACCAACTATGCACCTGGTGCAATGTACGACCTGGCGCGTTATCTCGGTGCATTGTACCGACAGGCAGGCTCGACCGTCGCTACGATTACATATGATGGCACTACTTATACCTGGGATCCGAATGGGACCCTTGAAGGTAGTAACTGGGTTGATGCCGACGGCACGACCTTGGTGAGCGTTATCACAGCTGATGTCCTTGCTGAAAAGATTGACCCCGAGACGGGGCTGATTCTGACCCTCAGCGATGTCTTCCATACTGAAAACGTGACTTTCAAACTGGTAATCAACGACACGATAGCACCAATTTTGGAATCAGTCTTGCCGACCAAGGGATCAAGCTTCCTTTATGGACCAGGCGGAAAATTTGTTTTGACAGTTGACGCAAAAGACGACAACCTGTACTCGCTGGAAGTCGACCATTCGATGCAATATACTTTACCTGAATTCACAGTATATGCTTCTGTAGCCAATCCTTATGGAGATGAGGCTACTAAGGCTTTGTTTGAGGCTCAGGGCGTTTTCGTTACTTACAATGCTACGACTCAAACCTGGACAATCGACTTTGGAGCCGCAATTACCACTCAATTTGCAGGCAATGGTGGAATCACCTTCCATCTGGTTTTAGCAGATGAAAGCGGCAACAAATGGGGCTCGATGAGTCCGACCACACCGGAAAACACCTTTAACTACATTATTACCCAAGACCTGGTTGCCCCGACGGTTAGCGGCGCAACAGCGATTGGCGCAGATGGTTTTGCCAATGTTAATGCCATTGATATGGTCATCACGGTTTACCAGGGTTACACGGTTGCAAAAACCGAAATCAGCATGAACGAAGTGGTTACCCTTATTGACGGGACTGTGGTCTATTTGGGCAATGAAGCTTATGGCTCGATATCGCTGGATAGCACCGGTAAGATTTTGACTGTAACCCCTAATCCGGGAAATGAAGTTGCTTCTGTGGTTGGCGAATTTATATTCACAATCCCAGACGGATCTGTCAAAGACCTGGCAGGAAATGCGCTTGAGACTCTGAGTCTGAAATTGATTGTGCTAAACGTCGCACCGGTTGCGGATGATGATGCTTACACCGTCTATGAAGACGAAACCTTGACCGTGGCTGTTCCCGGTGTTTTGGCGAACGATACGGATTATCCCGGGACGACCTTGACCGCAGAATTAGTTAGCGGACCTGCTAAGGGCACGCTTACACTCAATGCTAACGGAAGTTTTGTTTACATTCCGGAAGCCAATTTCCACGGTACCGATACTTTCACCTACACAGCTAACGACGGCGATTTGAGTAGCACAGCCGCAACCGTTACCATTACGGTTACTGCAGTTAACGACGCTCCGGTTGCCCAAGACCAGACGGTGACGACAGCTGAAGACACAGCCAAGGCAATTACCCTGGTTGCGACTGATGCAGACGGTGACACGCTGACCTATACAGTTGTAGCTGGTCCGACGAATGGTACCCTTAGTGGCACCGCTCCGAACCTGACCTATACTCCAAATGCTAACTTCACTGGCTCCGATAGCTTCACTTTCAAAGCTAATGATGTCACTATCGATAGCAACACGGCAACCGTTAGTATTACAGTTACACCAGAAAATGACGCTCCGGTTGCCCAAGACCAAACGGTGACGACCGATGAAGATACCGCAATTACGATTAACCTAGTTGCCACTGATGTGGATAACACAACTCTGACCTACGAAATCGTTGATGAACCCACACATGGCAGTTTGAGCACTTTGAGTGGTAATCAGGTGGTTTACACTCCCAGTAAAGACTACAACGGCACGGATAGTTTTACTTTCAAAGCCAATGATGGTTCTGTGGACAGCAACACCGCAACGGTTACGATTAATATCACTCCGGTCAATGACGCGCCTGTGGCGCTTGATGACAGCTACACGATGGTTGAAGATGAAACCTTATCAATTGCTTCTCCAGGTGTTTTAGCGAATGACCTGGATGATGGCAGCAGCCTGACTGCGGTTTTGGTTGATGACGTAAGCTATGGCGAGCTGACTTTGAATGAGGACGGTTCCTTCACTTACACACCTGATGCGCATTTCAACGGCAAAGATAGCTTTACATATAAAGCGAGCGATGGCGAGTTGCTAAGCAATTTGGCGGTAGTGGAAATTACAGTCACCCCGGTTAATGACTGGGTTATCGCGAATGACGATGCCTACGATACACTTATGAATGTTAACCTTGTGGTTGAGGCAGATGAAGGCATCCTGGTGAACGATGTTTTGCTCGACCCGAACGAAACGGTTAGCATTGATATTTTGCGGGCTCCGGAAAGTGGCACACTGGTCATGAATAATGACGGCTCCTTTACCTATGTTCCCAAAGAAGGCTTCTGGGGCACAGTGACCTTTGAATATCGTGTTCGTTCAGAGCAAAAAGCTGGCGAGTATTATGATGACGCTACCGTTACGATTTTGGTCAAGCCGCATGGCTTAATCTACTTCCCAATTATTTTCAGATAGACGTTAGTGTTCAACCCGACCTTCGTGGCAAGTAGCGAGGGTCGGAAATAGTGAAAGAGGCTGATCTTAAGATCAGCCTCTTTTGCATATCGGGAATGGGATAGTTTGACTTGGATGCTGGGGAGTTTTACGTCTGGGTTTTAACCCGGCCCCTTTTGATTAAGCTTTTGGGTAAGGGTTAAAGCCCCTTTGTACAGCAGGGGCTTTTTGCCCAATCCTCATTTTAATTCTTTGACGAATTTTCGATTACCTTTCTTTTGCTGAAGAGCAAACGCAAAAACAAGATAAAAGCAATTAGCATGGCGGCGAGGGTCGAAAAGAATTGTATTTCATAGATGCCGTTCAGGTATGCCGCTTTCATGTTAAGTGGCCAGCCAATCATATCAAGTGGGATGCCAACAAGCGGAGAAAAAGTCTCCACTTGTCCTGCGATGGCACGTTGGGCAATGCCTGCCAGGGAAAAGACTAGACCAATCAGCAAATAAGCAATGATGATAAACCAAATCACTTTTCCAAATGTCAATTTTTTCTTCATATGAGCCTCCGTTATTTGAGCAAATTAATTATCTCACGGATATGAGACAAGGGCTTGCGATACGGTGGACAAAGGGAAGATGCGTCAGCAGAGGTTGACTTTTTAGCCAGCTTCGTAGACCAGGGAATTTAGGCTTAGTCTTAATGGCATAAGAGGGAGGGGGATTAATTGACATGTACGGCTGGGTTTCAACCCAGCCTTTTTAAGCTTTTGTGGAGGGGTTGAAACCCCTCCGTACGGGCATAGGCTCGCCAAAGATTGACTATTTATTCCCGGCTCATTCAACTGGCAATAACCAGATAAAGCCATAAGATGGGAGGGTGTAATCTCCGGGGTGGATGACGTTCCCGGTCAAGATGTCAACAAACTTATCTGCAGTTTCCGGAATCCAACCGCTTACCGGGGTGTCGCGCAAATTGTTCAAAACAACAATTCGTTTGCCTTCATAGGTTCGTTGATAGGAAGCGACGGCTTTGGTTTCAAAGCTGAACGATTTCCATTCAAAGTCGCCTCGTCCCAAGAGGGGATGTTGCTTGCGGACGGCAATTAGATGGCGAATTCGATTTAACAACGAAGCAGGGTCGGCTTCCTGAGCGACAACATTTACCCGGGTGTAGCCATAAACAGGGTCGTCGATGAGCGGGGTGTAAAGTTTGTCAGCAGGCGCCTCAGAAAAACCAGCATTGGGGGAACTGTCCCATTGCATTGGCGTGCGCACACCGTTACGGTCAAGGAGCGCGATGTTGTCGCCCATGCCAATTTCGTCACCATAATAAAGAAAGGGTGAACCAATCATGGTCAGCAGCATTGAGTGCATTAACAGAATTTTGCGGCTGTCGTTATCCATCAGAGGCGCAAGACGCCGTCGAATGCCAAGATTGATGCGCATAGCTTTATTTGGCGCATAAGTTTCCCACATCCATTGTCTCTCTTCCTCAGTAACCATTTCGAGGGTAAGCTCATCGTGGCAGCGCAAGAAAGATCCCCATTGGCAGCCTTCGGGCAGGGCAGGAGTGCGTGCCAAAATTTCTTCAATCGGGCTGCGGTCGCCCTTTGCCAGCGCCATAAAAAGGCGGGGCATGAGAGGAAAGTGGAAATTCATATGCATTTCGTCGCCATCGCCAAAATATTCAACCACATCCTCCGGCCATTGATTGGCTTCCGAAACCAATAGCGTATCGGGCTTATATTCGTCTACAAATTTGCGCATTCGCTTCAAAAACTGGTGGGTTTCGGGCAGGTTTTCGCAGTTTGTGCCTTCGCGTTCGAATAGATAAGGCGGGGCATCAATTCGCAAGCCATCCGCTCCGGCATCAATCCAAAATTTGACCGTGTCCAGCATGGCTTGTTGAACTACCGGATTGTCATAGTTTAAATCCGGTTGACTGGAAAAGAAGCGATGCCAAAAATATTGGCCACGTTTTTCGTCAAAAGCCCAGTTTGATTTTTCGGTATCCAAAAAGATAATCCGGGCATCCTCGTATTTTTTGTCGGTATCAGACCAAACGTAAAAATCGCGATACTTCTCGTGTTCGGGGTGGTTTGGATCTCGTGATGCCTGAAACCAAGGATGCTGATCTGAAGTGTGGTTGGGAATAATTTCGACAATAATTTTCAATTCGCGTTGATGGGCTTCGTTCATGAGCGTTTTGAAATCATCCATTGTGCCATAAGCGGGGAAAATGTTGCAAAAGTCGCTCACGTCATAACCGTCATCCCGTAGAGGCGAGGGCATAATCGGCAGAAGCCAAATTGCATCCACGCCAAGTGCTTTCAGGTAGTCCAGCTTGCTGGTTAAGCCGGGTAAATCGCCCCAACCGTCGCCATTTGAATCCTTAAATGCGCGTGTGTTGAGTTCAATGAAAATGGCATCTTTGTACCATGGTGTTTTTTCGGTCATGTTTTTCGGTCACCTTTCATTCAAAAGGATAATTATAGTTTGTAGTTGGCAAGCCCCCTCTCGCAATCGCCTTAGAACAGGCTTTTGTGATGAAAAGGGGGCTTGAGTGTGTTTAATTGTTTGTGCTCTTGCTTCGAGCTTCAAAATTAACCTTTCACAGCTCCGGACATCATACCTCTGACGAAATATTTCTGGAGAGCGAAGAAGACAATCATGGGTAACAACATCGACAAGAAAGCCGCGGCTGTCAAGAGATGCCAGCCAGCTCCGAGTGAGGTTACCATATTGCTGATTTGATAGGTCATCACTGGTTTTTGACCACCGAGGAAGACCAAAGAAACCAACAAATCGTTCCAAACCCAGAGGAATTGGAAAATAGCCAGGGAAGCGATTGCCGGAGTTGTCAAGGGCAAAACGATTTTGGTAAAAATTTGCCAATGTCCGGCGCCGTCCAAATATGCCGATTCAAACAATTCTTTAGGCAGGCTGCTCATCGAGTTGCGAAGCATATAAATTGCATAGGGTAAGCCAAATCCGGTATGGAAAAGCCAAACCGCAGGAAAGGTGCCATTGATGCCCATCCCGGCGAACATGCGCAAGACCGGAACGAGCGTCATTTGGATTGGGACAACTTGCAAACCTACGAGAAGGGCGAAAATGACATATCTTCCCTTGAAATCCATCCAAGCGAAGGCATAGGCTGCGAAAAGGCCAATGATAATCGGTAAAATTGTCGACGGAATCGTCACAATGATGCTATTTACGAATGCGCGACCCATTCCACGAGGGTTGAGCAAGTCTGAGAGGTCGCATTTCATGCCAAGAGGCTTGGTTCCACTGGCACAAGCTTGACGATAAGTGCCCGATCCGCGATAGCCCGTAAGTGCGTCGACATAGTTATCAATTGTAAAGCGTGTTTGGAGCTTGTCGACATAAGTGGCGTCGGGGTCGAGGTTTTGGCTTGAGGCTGGCCCGTTATTTACATCCAATGCAGTCCACCAACCGGTAGTGTTAATCAAGGCAACAGGTCTGAAAGAAGTAACCAACAAACCAACGGTTGGAACCAACCAGACAATCAAAATGATTACAATGCCAATTGTGGTGCCAACGTTGCGCAGTTTGCGTCCCTTGGCGGGGTTCTTTTGGGCAGCGGGGTGAATTGTGCCTGTGATGTTCATCTCTCTGCCTCCTGTTTCCTAAAGCGGCGAATGTTCAAGACGATAAAGGGAAGGATAAACAAAACCAAAATAACCGCAATCGCCGTTCCGCGCCCATATTGAGAGTTGGTGTACATTTCAGTATACATGCGGGTGGCGATGACGTTGGTTCCAAAATTGCCACCGGTCATTACGTAAACGATGTCGAAGAGTTTCATAACGTTGATGACCATGGTCGTGATTACGACGACAATCGTAGGGGCGATAATCGGAACTTGAACTTTAGTAAAAATAGCAAAGTTTTTAGCGCCATCCATTCGGGCGGCTTCAATAATTTCTTCGGGAATTGATTTAATCGCCGAAGACAGCAAAGTCATACAAAAACCGGTCCACATCCAAATGCCGACAATAATCAACATAAGCGTATTTATTGGGATTTTGCTGAGCCAAGCGACAGGTTGAAAGCCTAAGGAGGTAACGATTGCATTTAAAAGACCGGTTTGCACTTGTGAGGTGCCAAAATTGTAAACAAACTTCCAGATAACACCGGCGCCGACGAAAGAGAT
>Ga0265295_1002784_pt1 | contig 26684 bp, 16 predicted proteins | sample Munlansysbiofilm_FD_192503 | JGI IMG/M metagenome (GOLD analysis project Ga0265295, IMG submission 192503) | Leachate microbial communities from a municipal landfill in Southern Ontario, Canada - Methane capture system biofilm | ecosystem: Engineered > Solid waste > Landfill > Unclassified ... | reverse complement strand
TTCAAATAAAAATTTTTGTAGATTTACTAAAGTTTCGGATATATCCCGTTTTTTTATTTTTGGAAATTTTTGTCCTTTAGGATTTTCGGGAGAAAGTGAAAAATATGTTTCGGCAGTATAAAACACAGGTGGATCTTTAAATAAAAATGCTGTTTCATCTTTTTTATTTATTCCACAAAACTTAGCACCAACAAACTGCATTAATACATATAATCCTTTATATTCATCGTTTAAAAACACTTTAACAAATTCTGATTTTGGGGCTAAATTATTTTCTCCCATTTGTCTGAACAAATCATAAGAAATTTTATGTCGCATAAAAGTTTTATCAATATAATTTGCATTTAAAATCCAATCATCTTCTTTTTCTAAGCCACAAAACTCAGCTTTTTTGTCAAATTCAAGCCTATAGGAGTGTTTTGAAAATTTTGAAGAAAATCCTCCTCTACATTTTATGTTTGCTGTATGTTCAGATTCATTATCAAGATATTCGAGTTTTATTAAAGCATTAACATATTCATTAAATTTAATAATACCGTTACTATATATTTTCACAACAGGTAAATTAGGAGCAAAAGCTTCACAGCTAATTATCAGTAATACAAAAATTACAAGTTTTTTCATAAAATTTAAAATCCATTTATATTAAAATACAAACATGGCAATAACAATAAAAATCCGAGAATAAACATAATTAAAATAAATTTCCAAATAAATTTCAGCCAAATGCTATAAGGCACTTTTGCAATTCCAAGGCAACCAATTAAAACTCCGGAAGCTGGAGTTATCATATTTGTAAATCCATCTCCAAACTGAAAAGCCAAAACAGTTGCTTGTCGCGAAATTCCAATTAAATCAGAAAATGGAGCCATAATAGGCATAGTTAGTGCCGCTTTTGCAGAACCTGAAGGAATAATTATGTTTAAAAATGTTTGAATGCTATACATAGAAAACAAAGAAGCTTCTTTTCCAAAATTTGCCATCATATTTGACAAAGCATACATAATTGTATCAATAATTTTACCATCGCTTAAAATCACAATAATTCCACCTGCTAAACCAACAACAAAAGCTGCAGAAAAAATATCTTTAGCACCATCAATAAAAAGTTTTGTAATATCATTTGCAGATTTATTCATTGCTAAACCGGCTACTATTCCCATAGCAAAAAATAAAGATCCAATTTCCATAACATACCAATCATAGCCCATTACACCAATAATCAAAAATACTACTGTAAAAGCTAAAAGATTTAAAATATAAAAATGCACAGATTTTCTTAATGCAAAAACAGAACTAAGAGCAAACAAAGCAGTGGCAACAGGCAAGGCGGGAAAAACAAATTTCGCGTTTCCAACACTTAATTCAGAACTTGGATAATAAAAAGAAAATAAAACCAAAACTATTAAAACAGCTACAAAACTTAACCAAGCACTTAAAGGAGTATAATATTCTATTTTTTCATTTTCATTAACTTTATGTTTACGCCAATAATCATCAATATCATAAGTCAAGCTTTTTTCAGGATGTTTTTTTATTTTTTTGGCATAAAGCAAAATAAAAGTAAAGCCTACTGCATTTATAATCACCCAAGTAAAAATTCTATATTCCCAGCCACTAAACAAAGCTAAATCAGAAAGACCTTGAGCAATTCCTATTGTAAATGGATTTAAAATTGCACCGGCAAAACCAATATGCGCCGCCACATAAACAAGTCCTAAACCTACAATTGAATCATAGCCCATAGAAATAGCCAAAGGCACAATAACAATTACAAAAGCTATTGTTTCTTCGCTCATTCCAAAAATAGCACCAAAAAGACTAAACATTGTCATAATTAAAATCATAACAATATTATTTACTCCAATTTTATTTAGAAACTTAAATCTTTCTAATTTTTTACTTGCTTTAATAAAAGATAAAATTCCTGCATCAAGAGCTTTGCTTGCATTTAAAATCCAAAATGCACCACCTATTAATAATATAAAAACAATAATATGAGACTGAGCGACAAAACCATTGAAAATTGAAGAAAAAACCTGCCAAGTTTGCGACTCTCCTTCAATATATTCAAAAGAATTTTCAACTATCATAGTTTTTGAACTTCCATTAGGCATAAGTTTTTCTACTCTTTTAAACTCGCCAGAAGGAATTATCCATGTTAAAATAGCTGAAACAAGGATAATAAAAAAAACAATTACATAAGTATGTGGAACTTTTTTTAGCATAATAAAATAAAATAAATACAAAACTAAAAAAATAACAGATATATTAAAACTCATACCTTCAATACTAAATAAAGCAAGTTAGCCCAAATTATATAAAATAAGCTTAAGACTCTATAAGTTGCACTTTCATCAAGATGAAAAAATTTTAAATATTTTTAAGCATTTTTTATTTTGTAATTAAATTTGTGTTATTTTTGTAATATTAATAAAGAGGAATATTAACAAAAATTAAATTTATTTATCATGAAACAAAAATTACAAAACTTTAAGAAAAGTGCTAAGCTAACTTTTCTTATATTATTTATTTTATTTGGAGTTTTAAATATTTCTAAAGCTCAACAAATAAACATTTACGATATTTATAGTATAACAGGTGAGAACGACATCTATGTTTACTATGATTTAGAAACTGCAAGCGAACTTACTGAAGTAAATTATGTATTTTTGGATGATAATAATCAAGAACAAACAATTTCTTTAACAGAAGGAAGTGACTATTACAAAGCTGATTATTATTTAATAATTTACAGTAGTTTTCTTGAGACTACAAATCTTATGCCTATACAAAATTTAAGTTTTAAAGCTAGTTTCGATAACGGTGTAGATGTTTATTTTGAAATAGAAGTTACATATACTTTATATTCTTATATTTATGATGAAAACAAAAACTATAACCTAAGCCAAGCCGAAGATGTATTCGTCTATACTGTTTTTAAAGAAGAATGGGAGTATATTAGTCACGTAAAAGTTGATGGAAACGCAATTAGCGAGTTTGAATATGAAATTGATGGAGCCTATTTAATTATCAAAAATTCATATTTAGCAAATGTCTTAAACAATGCCGGAGACGATATTGATGTTGAAGTTATTTTTAATTTGGATTTTGATAATTCTGATAGTTTTACTATTACTGCCATTGAAAACGGATTAACAAAACCTTCATTTAATCCTAATAGCTTTACAATTAATGGGAACGATATGCCTGAATACATTGAAACAACCATAACTTAGAATGATGCTAACTCAATTGAAAATATAAATCTTTATCGTATCGAAAAAACTTATGTATATGAAGACGAATGGCTTGATTATGAAATAATTCCTATAGATGCTAACACAGCAACACTAAAACTAAATATTCCTACTGAAGACGACAAAGCTAAAAATAGTTCAAAAGATATTACTACTTTTAATGTATTTATGAAAGTTAACTTTGATTTAGGAGAGCCTAATTATTTATTCATAAATATATTGGAAGAATTCTTTTATGTAAATATTGCCGTAAATAACTCAGAGGCAGGCTGGTACAATGGTGCAGATGAGTATTTCGTTGGAGAACAAGTAAATATAGAAGCAATTAGTAATTCAAATTACTTCTTTGAAAAATGGGTTTTTGAAGGTGGCAATATAGTTAGCGACAATCCTTTTACTTTTACAATGCCGGCTAATGATGTAAACATTTATGCTGTTTTCAATTCTGATTATCCTTTTGTTATTAACTCTACTCCTGTTTCCTGGAATTATAATGAAGATCCAAACACAAATTTTTACATAAAATTTAACCAAAATATAGCCGAAGGTAATTTAAACAATGGATTTGGCGACATTAATTTAATCAATGACTATGACGAAGAACATTTAATTAATAATATTTACATTTTAAATGAAGATATGTTAGTAATAGAGCCTGATTTACCTTTAGAATTTGATGCTTATTATACATTAAATATACCTAAAGAAAGCATTGTTTCAGCAGACAATACTGATTTAACAATGCTAAGTGACTATTACCTTCCATTCGCCACAGGTTATGGCAATTTTCAAACAGGCGAAATTAGTCCTTATCAAAAATATTATGGCATTTCTACTGTTAATGATGTAGATTTTAATATTATTTGGGGAGATGAAACCGAAATTACAAAAGTTCTATATTACTACTGGGACTACGTGAATAATGCTTGGGTGGACATTATATTATCAGAAGGAACAGATTATGTTATTAATGAAAATATTTTAACAATAAAAAGCTCATTTATCTCAAGTTTTAACTTAGAAGACGGTGATCACTTAAATATGGAATGTCATTTTGGTAGTGGTTATTATGATTATTTTATAATAGAAATAATTGATTCTTACGATAATCTTATCAGCCCTGAAAATGTAAATTATGATTTATCTAATCCTAATGATATTTATACTCTAATAATGTTTGCAAATGCAGAAGCCATAAGTTCAATATCTTATAATTCTACAAATTTAATTGAAAATACCGATTTCAGTCTTATTCAAAATATTTTAAATATCAAAAATTCTTTTTTAAGCCAGCATCTCATAAACTTAGGCGATGAGATAGAACTAATCATTACTCTCAATAATAATTCCAGTCTAACACTAACAATAACAGCTATTGAAAGCGGAATAATTAGTGCAACAATAAATCCTCAATTTATTGAATTGATAAACGAAATGCCTGATTATTTTGATATTGTAATAACTTGGAATGATGCAAACAATGTTACAGCAATACTCTTACATGGGCTTAGCGATATAGAAATTGTAAGCATCCCGTTTTCATATTATGAAATTACAAATATAGACAGCGAAACATCTATGCTTAGAATATTCCTTGATGCAAAGAAAAGCACATCGTCCAAATATATAGAAGAAGCAAGTGTATTATTTGAAATCATTTTTGATATTGGTTCGCCAGCAATTTTGCCTGTACATATTATGCTTGAAGCTTATAATATTGAAGTTTCCACATATCCAAATTCAGCCGGTTGGGCTTGGTATGAAGGTTATGCTGCTGAAGGAGAAACAATAAGCATAATAGCAGAAGCTAATGCGCCTTACCAATTTGCTTATTGGACATTTGACAACATTATGGTAAGCACAGAAAATCCTTACGAATTTATAATGCCGGATCACGACCTAAATATAACAGCCCACTTTATACATTATGAAGACGAAATTTTTACAGTAAGTTTAAATTCAAACCCTGCAAATGCTGGTGTACTACAAGGAATAGGAGAATATCCATTAGCTACAAATGTGTCAATAAAAGCTACAGCAAATAGTGGATATGAATTTATAAACTGGACAAACGAAGAAGATGAGATAGTTTCAACAAACACTATTTATAATTTCAGTATTTTTGAAGACAAAAGTTTTACAGCAAATTTTGATATAGTGGAAAATATTAAATCTAATATTGTAAACGAAATAAATATTTATCCAAATCCATTTAATGAGGTTTTATATATCAGCAATATTGAGAACATAAATAAAATTACAATTACAAGTATTACAGGACAAATAATTTCTGAATTTGTTAATTTAGAAAATAATGAAATCAACACTTCAATGCTCCCAAGAGGATTTTATTTAGTTATCTTTGATAAAACTGACGGAAGCAGACAAGTAAATAAAGTTACAAAACAATAAATAAAAGTAAATAAATTAAAAAGAGGCTAATCAAATTTGTTTAGCCTTTTTTTTAAAATAAATGTCTAAATGGGAACAATAAATTTTCAATTAATTTTTGAACTTTAAGTCTATTTTTCCATTTTTCATAATCAAAATTATCACAATCTTTTGCAGTATTTTCTAAATGTTTTTGTAAAAGCTCTAAAATCTTTGCTTGTTGCCCTGCAATATTTATTTCGTGCATATACAAAAAGCTACGATAGTCAAAATTACTGGAACCTGTAAGAAAATATTTTTTGTCAACCATAAAAACTTTAGCGTGCAAATTAGAAGGTCTATACTCTAAAATTTGGATTCCGTTTTTATGATAAATACCAAAAAATTTATTTCTTAAAATATCAAATAAAGTAACATCGGAATTTTTGGGAGTAATTATTGTAACTTTCACTCCTCTTTTGCTGGCATTTATTAAACTTCGCCTCAACAAAGAGCCAGGTAAAAAATATGGAGTTTCTATTATTATTTCTTCTTTTGCTAAATCAATAAGTTTTTGAAAAACATATTTCACGGGTTGTTTTCTATTTCCCGGCACATCTTGTATTATAGCTATATCCTTACTTCTCAATATTTTTGTTCCATATTTTTTATTTTGAAAAAACCTACTTGATAAAAAATAATCATAAGAAAAAATTCTTTCAAACACAGAAGTAATATTTCCTACAATTCTAAAACTACATTCTCTCCAATTTATATTATATGCAGTGATATTAGAGGAGCCTATATAGCTAATATTTGAATCTATCAATAAAAGTTTGCGATGATTTCGCCTATGATTACGCGAAAAAATATCGAAACTAAACTTTATTTTTTCGAAAAATTTCAATTTCCCACCTAATTCAACAAATTCTTTAAAAAAAGACTGTGAAACCCCTGACCCCCAAGAATCAATTAAAAGTTTTACTTCTACACCTCTTTTTACCGCTTCTGTCAAAGCTAGTCTAAATTTTTGTCCAATACTGTCGTTTGCAAATTTATATGTTTGTAAATAAACACTTCTTCTTGCTTGCTTAATATCATCAAGCATAGCAAGATACAATTTTAAAGTATCGTCATAAATTAAATATTCTTCTTGACTTTGCATTTATTTAGGAGTATTTTCACAAAAATAAAAAACTTAATTGTATATAAACAAAAAAAGCAGCACTTTATTAAAATGCTGCGTCAAATAAATTATACTTATTTTAATTATTTTTTATTAAAAAAATCTTTAGCAGATTCCTTATAAGTAACCGTTTCTTTAAATTGGTAGTTTCCTGTTTCGGGATTTTTTACCATTTTAATACATTTTGCTATATTTTGTCCGCCACCTGTTCTAAGGGTAGCAACTGCTTTCTTTGCCATAATTCAAATTATTTAATTTCTTTGTGTAGTGTAACTTTCTTTAAAATTGGATTATACTTTTTAAGTTCCATTCTGTCGGGAGTGTTTTTCCTGTTTTTCACAGTTATATATCTTGATGTTCCCGGCATACCGCTTTCTTTATGCTCTGTGCATTCTAAAATAACTTGGATGCGGTTTCCTTTTGCTTTTTTTGCCATTTTATTTTCCTCCGACTATTTTTAATTAATAAATCCTTTTTCTCTAGCGTCTTTCAAAGCAGCTTTCAAACCTTTTTTTGAAATAGTTTTAATGCCTTTTGCCGACACTTTTAATTTTATCCACTGTTTTGTTTCTTCATCATAAAAGCGTTTTGTTGTAAGATTTACATCAAAAACTCTTTTAGTCCTGCGGTTTGAGTGAGAAACTTTGTTCCCAACCATTGCTGTTTTACCGGTAATTTGACAAGCTCGTGCCATAATAATATCTTCTTTATTTTTTAGGACTGCAAAAATCGGTATTTTTATTTTAATTTCAAAACTTTTTTGAACTTTTTTTTATAATTAATTGAAATTAACATTTAAAAGACTTAAAACAGTGAAAAATTAAAACTTTTATTAGTATAATTTTTATTTGGATTTACTAATTGAACTAGCTTTGATAATTTATCAATTATCATTATCAAGTCATATTGTTCTTAAAATCTTTTCTTAAATAATCTAACCATCCACTTTAAAAAGCTATAATTTTTGTTTTTCAATCAGATTTTTTAGCTCTTCTACAGCATTTTCTTGGGCAAGATTTTTTATTATTGCATTTTTACCTTTAAAAATATGTACTTTCCCCTCTCCTGCACCAACAAAGCCATAATCTGCATCAGCCATTTCGCCGGGTCCATTTACAATACAGCCCATTACAGCAATTTTTAATCCTTTTAAATGTGAAAACTCTTTTTTAGCTTCTCGCATTAAATTTTCTAAATCATAATTTGTACGACCGCAACCAGGACAGGAAATAAATTCTGCTTTTGAATATCTCAAACCAATTGCTTGTAATAAATCTGTTTGTATTTCAATTGTATTTATTTCTTTGCTCGGAATATCTAACCACAATCCACTAGCAAGATTATCTAACAGTGCTATTCCTGGGAAAAGACCTAGTTCAACAGCAAGCTCATCATAATTAAGAGATTGTGCTGAATATTTAATAATAAGCGGAATATCAGGATTTATTTTTTTTATGGCTTTATAAAAATAACGAGTTTCGCCTAAAGGATTTTCTGAACAGTAATTTAAAACTAAACAAATATTATTTTTTTCCAAAACAGATTTTAACTCATCTTTAATTAAATCATAAAAACCAAGTCCAATAAAATAAAAATATCTATCATCTAATTTTGGTAATTTATTTTTGCTAAATTCTATATAAGGAAAAATACTTTTATTTTTCTTTAAAGATTTCCAAGCCCGATAATTAGTTAAAATAGCTTTTGTTGTTAAAAGATTTCTAGGATTTTCTGAATAAACTATATCTGTATTATCAGAATCAATTTCTGAAATTAATGAAAATTTATTGCTAATAAAATTAAGAGCTTTGTATTTATTTTCGCTAATATAAGGATTGTAAGTATTATGTGTTTGGCTTGGAACTTGGTGTTTGAATTTTTTGTTTTTAAATTCTTCTAAAATAATTTTTGAAAAATGTATTTCATTTTCTGGATTTTCAGTTAGCGAAACTCTAAAAGTATCTCCTATTCCGTCAGAAAGTAAAGCAGCAATTCCAATAGCTGATTTTAATCTTCCATCAATATCTGCACCGGCTTCGGTAACACCTAAATGTTGAGGAAAAAGTAAAGACTTATCAAGCATTTTAGCATTTAATAATCTTGTAGCTTGCGTCATAATTTTCACATCGCTGGCTTTCATTGAAACTACAAGATTGTAAAAATTTTCAGCAACAAAAATATCAATAAACTCCATTGCAGCTTCCACCATTCCTTCAACAGTATTTCCATATCTCGACATTATTCTGTCTGATAAAGATCCATGATTTGAGCCTATTCTTATGGCTGTGCCGTATTGTTTGCAAATTTTTATTAAAGGCAATATTCTTTCATGAATTTTTTCTAATTCCAATTTATATTCAGAGTCTGTAAATTCTATTTTTTTAAAATTTGCTCTTTTATCAACATAATTACCTGGATTTATTCTAACTTTTTCAACTACACGTGCAGCTTCTTCAGCAATTTTTGGATTAAAATGCACATCCGCAATCAAAGGGTTTTTATAACCACCTGCATGTAAAAGTTTTTTTATTTCTTTTAAATTTTCAACTTCTAAAATTCTTGGAGTAGAAATTCTTACAAAGTCAGCACCGGCATCAAAAATTGCTTTTGTTTGTAAAATAGTTTTTTTTACATCCTTAGCAGGCACATTTGTCATACTTTGCAAACGAATTGGATTTAAGGCACCAATTTTTATGTCTCCAATATTTACAACACGTGTGGGAATACGTTCATAATTATGTATATCTATACAATATCTATCAAAATATTTTTTATTCATTTGAAAATTTAAAACTTTTTATTTAGTAAGATTTTCTACTTAAAACTGCTGTGCGTTTTTCAATGATTTTTTCGCCAGAAAGATTAAACATTTCTATATAAATCACATAAATACCAATTGGACAAGCTAAATCAGCCTTATCAAATCCATCCCAAGTAAAATTACCTTCAGTGGCTAACATTTCATTATTAGCAATAAACTTAACAAACTGACCATCAGCGCTATAAATTGCAATTGTTGCAGTATATCCAGCTTTGTTTAAATTATATGATATATTTAAAATATCATCTTTTCCGTCATTATCTGGAGAAAATACTTCGGGGCTAATATTAATTCTAGAATCAGAAACAAATTCTGAAGAATATTGAGAGTTTTTATAACCTGGTGTAGCAAAGCCAACACTCTCCGAAGCTGAATGCCAGTTTGTTTCGTCAGCCGAACTACGATTAAAATTAATTCTTTCTAATGAAACACCATCTTTTGAGGCAAGTAATTTATAATGTTGTTTTTCATTATAATAAACAGAGTCAATAATATTCATAAACCTATCTATCAGAAAAATATTTCCAAGTTTATCGGGCATTGTAGGCAAATTAGCGGTTTCATACAGATTTTCTGGATATGGAACATGATAATTATTTTCAATAAATCTAATATCTTTTGAAATTGCACAATATTCTTCAGGTAAAAGCAAACGACTAATTGTAGAAATTTGGTAAGAATTATTTATTTCACCCTCATCAGTTTTATTTATAAACCAAAGATTTTTCAAATCGCATAATTTATCTGAATTATTGTAAACTTCTACAAAATCGCTTCCTCCGGTAAGTGGGTTAAATAAAATTTCGTTAATCACAACATCTTCCTTTGCAATAGAGTCGCCAATTCCAAAACGTATAGAAGTATTTCTCTCTACAGGATTTCCTGCACAATCTTGAACTTTATCTTTTATATTTAGATAATATACTTTTCCTTTTTCAAAGTTTTGTGAAAATTTCATAGTAATTTTTGCAAAATCAGGCTTACTAGCCGAAACCCAAACTGGATTTCCATAATTTTCCACAAAATAGTTTTCGGGATTTTCGCAAAATTCTTTTTTTAAAATTTCGTTAAAATAAACAATTAAAGTATCAGTAGAAATTAACTCACTAGCAATAGGATAAGGCGAATAAAGGTCAGGATTTGTACCATTTACAGAATTTTGTCGTCCAGGTGTTCCTCCAGAAATGTCATTACTAGCTCTCCAATTATTTTCACCTTCGCAAGGATTATTCAAATCAATAATTTCGAGAGAATAACCACCATTTTCTTTAAAATTATCTCTATACCATTTGTTGGAATATGAAACTGTATTTATTACTCTATCCGATTTTGAAGAAATAGTTAAATTACCACTAGTATTTGGCAAAGCTGGAAAGCTTGTTAGACCAACAATATTTTCAAATTCTGTAAATAAATTAAGATTATTTTGGTTGCACAAAACAAGATAAGAATTTGCCTCAATTGTGCAAGCAGGTAAATTTCTATTTGTAGAACCAACACTTAAAACCCAATCTGTTAGGTCAATATTTTTATCTGTTCTATTATAAAGTTCAATATATTCAGCATCAGGCAATAAAACTACAGGGTCGGGTTTTGCCATAATTTCAGAAAAAATAATATCATATTCTTTTGCATCATAAAGCGTAAAGCTTATTGTCTGTGGCAGCATATGGTTAGAGCATAAGTCTTTAATATTTTTTACATTTAAAGAATATTCTATGTCTTCAACAAACGATGAGGAAAATTGCAAACTCACTTCCTCAGTTTTGTTATCTTCTGAAATAGCATAAATGGGATTCCCGAAATTTGGTTGTAATTCGTAATTTGCATAAACAAGACTTGTAGCAGTATCAACAGGTTCAGAAAATTTCACAAGTAATTCATTTGCAGAATTTATGGATACATTTACCACATAAGGCGGGATAGTGTCAATTATGCTTGCAAAAACAGAATTTTTTCTTCCTGGAGTACCCCCACTTGGGTCAACAGAGGCAGTCCAGTTCATATTTGGAGAACAAGTATTTGTTGGGTCAATTTTTTCTAAAGACCAACCGCCATTTTCTTTGTAAGCCGTGCCATACCAATTTATTGTGTAAGAAACTCTATCAATTTCTTGATTTTCATTATCTCTTAAAACAAGAGTTTGTCCTGAATTTGTAATTTGTGGAAAAGCTTCAATTCCAAGTACATTTCCATATTCAGTAAAAAGCTCTACAAATTCAGTTTTGCACAAAATCAAATATTCTCCTGCCTGCATTTGATAATTTGGAATTTGTTTTGTAGTATTTCCATGGGTATATGACCAATTGCTAATATCAATTACAAAATCTGTAGTATTATAAATTTCAACATATTCTGCATTTGGCAAATCTACAACTGGGTCGGGGTCAGCCATAATTTCATTAAAAACTACCATTCCTGGTGAAAATATTATATAACTAAAATCTATAGACCCTGAGCTGAAATTATTATTTAAATCGCTAATTTCTTGATATTGCAAAATATAATTGTTTGGAGAAGTAAAAGAATTTTCAAAACTTAATAAAATTTTACTTGGGTCGTCTTGATAAAATTTAACATCTTCAGGATTTCCAATTCCTTGGTTAACTTGAAAATTGGTGGTTTGTAGCGAATTAGCCTCATCTAAAGCTTCGTTCCAAGTTAATAATAAAGAATGTTCATCTAAAACAGAAACTGATAATAGCTCAGGAGCTTCTTCGTCCACAAAGCCTGTTCCTGTTACCACAAAATCATCAAAAAAGAAGTGTTGTGAACGGGTTTTTGTGTAAACACATTTTACTCCAAAATATGCAGAGCTATAATAATTATTATCAAAAACTGAACCTTCGGTTTTATAGCCATTTCCATCTAAAACATCAGATTTTAAAGTCCAGTTGCCTTCATTATCGCGAGTAATTTTTATTTTTACTTCAACATTATCTACATCAATTCTATTGTCTTCACCATCAATAATCATCTTTGTGCTTGATACATCTTGGCAGTATAAAGAAATTTCCTTTTTTGTATTTCCTATTCTTACAAAATAACCATTAGTTACAGAGTTTAAATTTGGTGTATTAGAGACTAAATAAATATCACAATAATTTGAGGAACTAGGTTTAAAGTTCATTTTCACATAAAATTCCCATTCTGCATCATTAATTGCTGCTGAAACAGTTGATAGATAAGACCCACCACCATCTTGAGGATCTATAAACAACTGTAATTGATTAGAAGAGTTTATAATAAAATCTTCTGTATCTCCACTCCAAGTTGGATTGTTTGTAAAATCTCCGTCAGAAAAATCCTCTTCAAATTGTGCAAAAGCTATAAAAGGTAAAAAGGCTAATATTAAAAATAAATACTTCATTTTAAAACTGTTTATTTTATTTAATCTGTAAAGATAAGTAAAATCGGATAAATAGCTTTTATAAATTGTAGATATTTTTCACATAAGCTTAATTCAGCAATAAATTTTTAATATTTGTTGTCATTTTATTGATTTTTTAGACTTTTGTTTGTTGTCTTTGCTTACAAATATTACTAAAAGCCTTGAATAAAAGTAATTAAGGCATTATCAGTTTCAAAACTTAGTTTACGTCTTAAATTATAAATATTTGTATTAATGGAGCGTTCAGAACTATTCTGAATTTTAGCAATTTCTGAAATTGGTAGTTTTAATTTAATATAGGCAAATAATTGTCTATCTTTTTCGCTTAAATTTGGAAATTTATCAAATAATTTTGTGAAAAATTTGTCATTTATTATTTCTTTGTTTTTATCCAAAGATATATTTTCAAATTTATAAAATATAAATGTTGAATTTTTAGAAATTGCCTTTTTGATTTCTTCTTTTTCTCTTTCGGAAGGATTTATTAGCAAGCTCTTCAAACTCTCCTGCAAATCTATAAGATTTTTCGTATTGTTTTTTATTTGTTGATTTTTATCGTAAAAATAAAGGTTTATATTTTCAATTTCTTGTTCTAACTTAAGTAAATCTTGTTGTTTATTTGTTCTTTTTTTCTTCTTTATTAAAATTAATAATACTATAATTCCTGCAATTATTAAGCTTGCTAATGAAATAATAATAATTTTCAAGTTTTTGATATAATTTTCTTGCTCAAAAATTATTACTTCTTTCTCAATGTTTTGTTTTAATTGACTTTTTCTTAGTTCAAAATTTTTTATAGCTATATTTATTGGGTTAATTGCTAATTCAATACGTTTTGAAATATTTTCTTCAGAAATAATCATTAATTCAAGGGAGTCTATATATAAATCAGATTGATATTTACTTATTTTAGCACTTTCATTATTTCCTAATTTTAATTGAGCTTGATTTTTTTGCTCATACAATTCGCTTAGTGTTTTATAATCTTTAGTAGTAATTAAGGCTTTGCTAATTGCTGTATCTGTTACTTTAACACATTCATTAAAATATCCTTTTGCAAAACAGGCATCAGCCCAGCCCTGATAAGAGCTTATTATCCATGAAGAATTTCCTGACAATTTAGCAAATCTAACTGCTTCTTTGAACATTTCTAGGGCATTTTCTTCTTGGTTTAATAATATAAAATATCTTCCCACAGCATGTAAGGAACGAACTTTGTTTGTATAATATTCTATTTTAATATTTTCCCAATTTTGCTTTTTATTATCAGATTGTATTTTTATAAAATATCTATCTATTATTTCAAATTTTTTCTTAATTTCATTAAAATAAAATGGGATAGAGTCGGTTAAATTGCATTCTAAGGAAAGAGAAATCTTATAATTATTTGATTGTATTTGTTTTAAATAAGTTGTAATTCCTAAATATGGAATTTCTGTTTCTGCTAATCTGTAATAATACATAGAAGAGTCGCAATTAGCCATAGCTTGATAAGCTAATCCAATATTATTATCTATTATACTATAAATGATGGAATTTGAATTAGCATTACTAATTAGTTTAGTTTGTTTGTAAACATTAATAGCTTCTTTTTGCATTCCGTAATTTAAAAGAATATTTCCGGCATTTATAAACAAATAATCATTTTCAATATTTAAGTTTGGATTAGAAATATATAATTCTATTGCTTTTGCAATATTTATCAGAGCAGTAAAATCATCTTTTTTTCTATACTGATATAATTCTGATAAAAAACCATACAATCTAACTAAAGCAGCTGTTTCGTTTAGTGAAGCATATTTTTTTTCTAAATCAAAAGCAAGTAATTCTGCTGAATCAGTATCGTAATTAAAATATTTATTTAATAATATAAAATCATCTTCAAACTTAAATTCTTGTTTATCTAATTTGTTATTCTGATTTGAATTTTTATGAAAATCACAAGCATAAAAAAGCGTTATAATGCTTATTACTACAATTGTTTGTTTCTTTAGTTTATAATATTTAGAAATAAAATTTTTCACAAAAGTAATTGAAATGTATATTATATTGTAAAAAGCAAAATTAATGAATTTTTGAACATAAAAAATATAAATCACAGTATTTTCAGAATTTTCGCATAATTAAGTGTAATAATTTTGAAAAAAGTTAGTTTTGTAATCACGAAATAATATTCGCAAAATATCAAAAAATTGTTTAAAACCACTGACTTATCAATATTAAATTTATAAAAATCGGGTTATTTTTTCAAATGTAATAAAACCCGAGTTGTTTATGGCTCGGGTTTAGCTTATGTTTATAAAAATATTTTTATTATCTAATTAGAGTAAGGTTTCCTGTGTGGGTATGTTCGTTTCCGTAAATATCAACAAATTTCACTACCCACACATATATTCCTTGAGGACATTCTAGGTCTCCTTGTTTTCCGTTCCATTCGTTTTCATAGCCTGTCGAGTTATAAACAATTTCTCCCCAGCGGTTATAAATTATTAGTTTATAAGTGCTTTCATCAATTCCGTCTGCAAATACTTTAAAAGTTTCATTTATTTCGTCATAGTTTGGAGTAAATGCAGTAGGCGCATAAACAGCAAGTTCATTTGAAACAAAAATATCAACACCTGCTGAGTCAACACAACCATATAGTGAAGTTGATTCTAATTTTACATGGAATGTTCCTGGCATAGTATAAGAGTGAGTAGGATTGGTTTCATCACTAAATGTTCCGTCTCCAAAATTCCAGTTGTGCCAAAAACCGCCATGAGTGTAGTTTGTAAAATATATTAAGGGGCTGGCCATTGTAACATTGGTTGAGTGAGCTCTAAACTCTACTTCCGGATTTGGAAAAACAACTATTCCTATTGTAGAGTCGCGTTTGCAACCATCAGTTGAAATAACTTCTAAGCCAACGTTAAATGTTCTTGCATTATAGAAAGTATGTCTTGGATTTTTGTCAAAAGATAAATTCTCAAAATCACCATCATCAAAATTCCAGATATAACGTTGACCAATATCTGGGCTGTTTTCATAGAATTGGACTTCAAGAGGAGAACAACCATTTGTTGGCTCAGCTGCAATATTTATTAATGGGAGTGGATATGTAGTAATTGATACAGAAGTACTAGAGCTTGTGAAACCGCACACATCCCATATTTGGAAAGTAATTGTTGTATCTTGGAATATTTCCATATTAATTGGTAAGTTCCATAAACTATCGGCTATCCAGATTTGGTTTCCGCTTATTCCACCTCCGCTAATATTAACTTCAAAATTTACAATATCGCCAGGGCAAACAATATAATTATCTGCATTAATAGTTTGGCTTAATGGTTTATGTACATTAACGGTGATTTCCACATTTTGACTTTCGCAGAATGTAGCGTCAACTATATGAGCGGAATAAGTTGTTGTTTCTGTTGGGTTTACTATAGTACTTGTACCTTGGTCTCCATTATTCCAAATTATCGTATATGGTGGTGTTCCGCCTTCAATCATTCCTATTCCAATTTCAACTGATTCGCCATAGCAAATTGTTAAGTCATCCATTATTTGAGCGTAAAATGCATCCGGTTGATTAAGTTCTATGCTCATTTCGTAATGACAATGGCTTTGGTCAGAGACAGTAACTGAGTAATTTCCGGCGGGAACATTTATTAAGTCTTGCTGCCAACTTCCGCTTGACCATTGGAAAGTATAAGGTGGACGACCACCTTGTGCAGTAATGTATATATTTCCATCGTTTCCGCCGTTGCAAGTTATGTCATTTCCGGTAATTGTTCCGACCATTGGAGCATCGGGTTGGAATATTTGAACAGTGTCAGCGGTTTCACAGTTGTGAGCATCATTTATTGTAACAGAATAAATTCCAGGTATTAGATTTTCAATATCTTCACTAATTTCTCCTGTACTCCAAACAAAATAATATGGTGGTGTTCCTCCAAATACATTTAAGTCTGCCACGCCATTTCCTTCGCCAAAACATCTTACGTGAGTTGGTGTAATATCTCCATGTAATGGAAGAGCAGGTTGCTGAATTTGAACCATAGTATATTCTGTACAGTTATTTGCATCTACTACAGTAACAATGTAAATGCCATAAAACATATCCCACAAGTCTTGATTGGTTGAGCCATTACTCCAAGTATAATTATAAGGTGGAGTTCCGCCTGTAACTACTAAATCAACACTTCCTGTATTTTCACCATAGCATAAAACGTCTTGAGTATATGTAAACAGTTCTAAAGGTTCAGGTCCGGTAATATCAATTGTTTCAATAATTTTACATCCATTAGCATCTGTTATTGTAGTTATATATTGTCCTACAGGAATATTAACTAAGTCTTGTGTCATTTGTCCATTCGACCACTGATAATAATAAGGTGGCGTTCCTCCGTCAGGTGTTACATCTATATAGCCGTCATAATATCCATAGCAAGAAACATTTCCGCTTGTATAAGTCATAGTAAGTGGTGTAGGTGGTTCGTCAACAAATACAGAATCATAGTGTTCGCAACCTACATCGTCAGTTATTGTTAAATAATGCCATCCTGCATATACCCCTACAGGGCTTTGTTCAGTTCTTCCGCTAGGTTGCCAGTTCCAAGTATATGGTGGTACTCCTCCTGAAACATAAGAATACAAAATACCTGTTGATTCACCGTGGCATAAAACATCATCAGCGTATAAATTAGATAAAATAGGAGGATTTTCATCAGCAATGTTCATTTCGCCAAAGACTTGACAGCCATAAACATCAGTTATTGTTATATAATAATATCCTGCCGGCACATTTATTTCATCTACAGGATTTAAGTGAGTATTTACAGTACCCCAAGAATATTCAAAAGTGAAAGGACCTGTGCTGTTTAATGCTTCTACAGTAATTACCCCAGTAGAATCGCCATAGCAAATCACGTCTTGTCCATTAATTTCTATATCAAGTTCAGGCAGAGGAAAAAGCCAGGTACCAGGGAAAACAGTATCCTGAACAAAGTCTTCGAGTAGCCAAGTTTGATTAAACCAAGTTAATGGAATACTGCCCAAAGGAAAAGATTCTGATATTAAAGGTTCGCAATTTGTTGGGAAACAGAAGCTTAAGTCTTTTGTTTGTGAACTTCCTCCTCCTTTAGTTTCATTAGCTTCATCAAAAATACTGCTAGTTGAAACTGCCGGAGCAGTTATTGCAGGCGAACAAGCATTTATAAATTGATAATTACCTAAATCACCATTATTGACTTGTATTTGTGGTAAGCAAAATTCAGGCATTGATGTAACTGGAAAAATATTAAAAGGTATTGTAATTTGGAAGAAAATAGCTTCTAAAATAAAATCAAAAGCTATTGAATCCCAAGTGTGGTTTGAAAATGTACTGATAATATCATAAGTAACGTCATAAACTTGCATAGAATCCCATTCGTAGCATGGATAGGTAATATTCAAATCATTATTAATTGCAAAAGTTATAGTATCATTTACGCCTTCAGCTATAATAGCGTTTCCGTTGCTTGGGTCTGTTTCGGAATATGGCAAATCAATTGGAAATCTAAGAGTTGCTAAAATTGTTGGACAGAAAGCAAAATCTTGGGTCATATAACTAGACATATGCAAATCTAAGTGCAAAATAAAATATTCAATAGTAGCATTAATACCTGCAATAATTTCGTATTCTATTGTACCTCCGTTTATTATTCCAATAACTTGTTGAATTGCCGGTCCATTAGGTGGAGGAATAAATCCTGCAATAAATGAAAGAAATTGGAGAATATTTAAGTTGAACCACAACCACTCATCATTACCGTGAGCATGTAAGCATTGTGTGTTAGGATCAAGCCAATCTTCTGTTTCAACGTAAGGAATGTCAATTTCTCCTGTCAAACCAATTCCAAACCAGTTAGGAATTACAATTGGTAAAATATCATCGTTACAAATACTTGGTAAACCTGTGTTTTCATCTAAACAAGGATAAGCTACTTCGCCGGTTTGACCGTTTAAGTAAAAAATTGCTATAGAGTCATGCGGTAATGGGTCGGTAGAATATGGAACTACAGGAATGTTTATTGTTGGAATAATAGGAATTGTTTCACAGCTAAATAAACAAACAATAACATCAAGATGTAAACCAAATCCATATTCTAAGTCTAATGCAATAACACCGGCTGTTGGAAAGTGAGTGTCTAAAGCCCAGCCATCTAATACGTCGTACCAAGAATGTATTGGAACAGTTTCACCGTGGTCAAAACTATAATCATCAGGAAAATCTAAATGTATTCTAACAGGGTAATCAACATCAACAGAGCCTAAGGTAAATCCATGAATACTAAAAGTTGAACGCAAAAAAATATAAAAGCCCATATCAACAGCAATACCATATTGTTGTCCTAGTATTTCTGTAATTTGTCCAATATTAAATCCATCTTGAACAGCAATGTTGAATAAATCATAATCAAAGTCTAAACTAAAAGCTTCACCAACACCCCACATGTCTTGATGGTGAGTGCTATATGGTATTTCGTGAATAAGAATATTTTGGGCTTTTGTTAATCCAAATCCACAAAATATAAATATTGCTAATACTATTAAATACTTTTTTAACATAATTATTGCTTAATATATTGAGCTGTTAGTAAACTTTGCGTTAAAATATCTTGGAGTAATTTTTTTGCAGATTTTGGATAATTTGCGTTTATCCAAATTGTATTATTATAATCTCCTGCAAAAAGCATTAATCTTTCGTAAATTATCCCACTTGCTTCAAATTCAACAAGATATAAAATACCTCCTTTACCGTCTTGCATTGTTACGTCTGTTGTAGAGATAAGCCTCACGCCTTGACTTTGGAAATGCTCTTCAGTCATAGCCTGACTTATCATTATATATGAGGTTCCTTTTACTTCTTGAACTTGCACTGTGGCAGACGAACCAGGATGCAAAAGACCGGGAATGTTTTCACTTATTAAAAAATATTCCGGTGCCTGCATTTTAATATTGGTATTTGGAATTAAAACTAAATTATCTGCATTATAAACAAATTCAGAATCAACTTTTCCTAAATTGTTAATTATTGTGTCAGAAATAGCTTGTGAAAACAATATATTAGTGAACAATATAAGTAGTAATACTATGAAGTACCTCATTTTCATCTCTCTTATTAAAAATAACTTAAAAATTCAAATTTATTAATATTGTAAAAATACAAATAATTTTTTAAAATCAACATATTTAAGACGAAAAAAAATAAAAATAGTTGTCAATTATATGTTTTTTTTTAATTTTGTGCTCTTATTTTAAATAATTTTATTTATGAAATCAATTAAGTTTATAGTTTTAATCGGTGTTTTATTTATTTTTTACATAAATTTTTCATGTAATAATAATGCTAAAAGCACTAATAATGTAGAAAATGATATAACTAATAATGAAAATGTTTTTAAAATTGATTATCCAAAAGACTCTAGTTTGGATCAAATTTCATCATTATTAGCCGGTGATTGTGCAAAAAATTTTGAAACTATCTTCACAGACGAAATGGTTTTTTGGAATGAGTTTAAAAATTCAGTAGATAATTCTTGGGCGAAAATAATAGAAGAACGTTTATCGAAAATGGATGTTTGGAGCGAAACTGAGATAAATTCTAAAATTAATGACACAATCTTATTGTTTTATCCATTTTCAGGACCGGATTTTTTAAACGCATACCACTTATTTCCAAATGCTAATGAATATATTTTAGTTGCAATGGAAAAAATTGGCTCTTTGCCTAACTTATATGAAATGAACGAAGCTGATATAAATGATTATTTAGAAGCTGTGAATTTTAGTTTAAGAGATATTTTTAAAAGAAGTTATTTTATAACAGGTAATATGAATAGCGACCTTAGAAAAAATAAAACTGATGGTGTTTTACCTTTGTTGTTTGTGTTTTTAAATCGTACAAATCACGAAATTTTTGAATACGGATATTATAGATTAGAGGATGATGGACAAACATTTACAAAAATTGATGCTCCTACAAATAGTCTTGAAAATATTGAATGTGTAAAAATAAAAATTTTAAAAAAGGGAGATAATAAATTAAAGGATTTAATATATTTTTATGCTGATATTTCTGATGATGGTTTTGATAAAACAAGTCCATTTTACAGTTATTTAGATTCTTTAAGAGCTTGCAATGTTTTTATAAAATCCGCTTCCTACTTAAGTCATTATAGTACCTTTTCTAAAATTAGAAACTTAGTCTTAAATAAGTCTAAAGCTGTCTTAGAAGACGATACAGGTGTGCCATTTAGGTTTTTTAAAGATGATTTCGATTTTTATTTATATGGAGAGTATGAAAAACCTATTGCAGATTTTAACTCTACAGGTTTATTTCAAAAAGACCTAAATGATGCTTATGTTAATGTAGGAGCTAAAGAATTAGATTTTTCTTTAGGCTATCACTGGCATAGTACTAAGCAAAATTGGTTGTTATTTGTAAAAAAAGATAAAAGTTTAGTAAATTAATTATTCAATTATAATTTCATAAATTTCTCCAATATAATCTTTTGCAGGAAAAGGAATATTATCTTGCTCGTAAGCTGAGCCAGGCCACCAATTTGTATTATGAAATTCTTGTGTAATAATTAACACCATTTGGTTATTTGGAATCATAGTAACGGTATTGTCAACATAGCCTACTTCATAAAGTTTGTCTTTTTCAGGACCAATTCGCCAAATAATTTTTTCAGGTTGCCAATCTATTTGAAAATAATAATAATCTGAGCCAAAAAGCTCTTCATCAGAAACCATATATTTTGAAGTTACTGCTCTGTAAGAATCGTCCCACCTATGAAGATAAAATGTTTTATTATTGTGTTTTATCTTATGACAAGCTGTAGAAAAATTCTTTGGCTCCCAACAAGCCATGTCCCAGTTTGTGCAACAGACTGCAATTTTACCTTCATCTTTTTGTATGTCTTTGCTTAGTTTTTTATTCCACGAACTAATTTTATCAGGTAAAGCTTTAACTTCAGGTTTTGTAGGATTTAACTTTTTGGAAGGACAATAAGGAGTTGTTTTTAAAATTTCAAAATCAATTTCCGAATAATCTACTTTTTCAACCCTCTCATCATTTCTTCCGCCCCAATAAGTTTTCATATAACCTTTTTTATTACAAGAACGCCTTAAATTCCAACCTGTTTCGTTGCCTCGCCCGGGTTGGTTTATTAACCAAATAGCATTGGTAATACCATTCCAAACATTATCCTCATTTAATAATTTTGTAAGCTTTACTTTAGCGGTATATTTGCCGTAAGTAAATCCATTTCGAGTAATTACTCCTACATTTTGTTTTTGCCAATTTCCAAATTCAGAGGCAGGATTGCGTATTATAATTTTATTATTTATAGAATCACTTTTAACAGTTTCGCAAGGATATTTTGCTATTTGAGGCAGTACTGTAATTCTATCTTCAATTTTATAAAAAGCGTTAAGCCAGTTGTATTCTTCATTAGTGAAACTTTCATTTAAAACGTCTTGAATTATTGGCACATTATATAATTTAGAAGACTCGTCTATATAATGTAAAAATTGTTCAAAATGTGCATTTCTGTACATATTGTCATCACTATTGCAATTGCATGAGTGATATTTGTCCAAATCTTCTATATTGTTGTTAAATAAATTTATGTTTGAGTAAATTCCTGCTCCCAAATTTGGTTTGGCAATAGCTTTAAAAGCATTATCTTCTAATTTAACAAAACAATTTTTCAAATCTTTACCCTTTCCATAAAGAAAATAATAATATGGCGAAATAAAAATTTGATTGTCTTTTAAACTTATGTTTTTAATATAGTCGGGAATTTGTTTCATATTTTCTTCATCTACAAGTACTAATAGAAAACTGTAATCGCCGGTACGTGGATTACGTTTCCATCTGTCGTTTTCTTCTAGATGAAAATATTTTTCTTCATTTCTTGGGTTGCCAACAATACGTATTGAGTCTTTTAAATAAATGCTTCCAGAAGCAGGAATTTTCCCTAAACTTTTAAATCCAATATCTGTGTTTTCCCAAGAACCATAAAAATTTTCTTCAACATATTGAGCTTGCTGAGTTTTGTTTTTAGAATCATATTCGGAAAGTTTATACGACTCGTTTTGATAATATATCTTATAAAAATATTCTTTTTCTTTGTTCGAATTATTGGTAAATTTAAATGAAAAATTAAAATATCCGTTTTCTGTTTGCTTAGTAGTGGGAATAGTAAAACCATTTAAAAAAGCGTTTTCATAATCAAGTTCTAATTGATTTGATTGATAATTTGTTAAGAATTTTATTTCAGAAATACTGAAATCATAAGTTTTTTCCTTTTTAGAAAAGCAAGAAACTAAAACTAAAATAATTATAAATAATATATATGTTTTTAAAAATTTCATTTTAGTTTAGAATAAATATATTTCTGTTTTCGGTTTTAACCAATTTACCTCATTTATATTGTCTTGAAAAATTATAATTCCGCAATTCTTATCATTTATGAACTTACCTGTTAAAATTTTTGTTTTTTCGTAATATTTCGGATTTTGATTATTTTCAAATCCCTTAAAATCAATATTGTATAGTATTTTATAGCTTCTAAAATCAAAATTAAGCAGTTTTAAGTTAAATTTAGTTTTTCTATCATATTTTAATAGCTCAAAAATCCCATCATTATTATAATCAACTAAAAAATATTCTGAATCTAAGTCTAATTCATCAAGATATTGGGGAGACAAATTTGCATGGTTTTTTGAATCTTGCCACTCATTATTCTCAGAACAATAAGAGAAAAATTCGTATTTAACTTTTTCATTGTCTTGAAAAATAAATAAAACCTCCTCTGTTGTTTCATTAAAAAAGTTTGATTTAAAGATTTTTAAATTGTTGGAAGAGCAGGAAATTAATTTTGATGTCTTCAATAAAACATATTTTTCATTTTCTTTTTTATAGTCATATACATTTCCAGAATTATCGAATATTGAAATTGAATTTTCATTAATTGAAAATATTGCAGAAATATTATTCGAAGAACTGTAAGTAAACTTGGTTTTTATTTCTAAATTATTATTCAACAAGTTAATTTCGCATAAATTTATCTCTTTTGTTTGAATTTGATAAACAAAAATATTTTTGTCATCACTAAAAAAATGCAAATTATTTAAATTTTGAAATTGATGTTTTAATTTAATTAGTTTTTTTAAGTCATATAATACTATATTATTATCTTTAATACTAAATATCTGATCTTGATTTGCTTTATTTGTAAATTTACCTATTAAAATTTCATCAGATTTTGTAAACAAATTATTTAGTTCTGTTTCTACTTCTGCAACTTGTTTTTCGCGGTTTACATAATAAAATTTATATGGAGCTTGGTTTTTTGTGTTTTGAAAATTAGGGTTTGAAATAAAATTATGTGCAGTAGGTTTATCTCCGTATTCCACAGAAAATTCTTTTAATATTAAATAAATATCATCTAAAAATACTGTATTAGAGTTTTTGTTCCACAAATAAAATTTAAAATAACTTCCTTTCTTAAGGGCTTTTTGTGGCATAATAATTTCTGCACTAATATTTTCCCAATTTTTAGCTTTAAAGTTTTTATTTTTAACAAGTTCTATTTCATTAGAAAAAATTTCCACATCGTTTTTATCACAAATGGAAACAATAAAAACTGCATCTATATTTTCTGTTTCGCTTAAATAATTCAAATTAAGTAATATTTTATTCAAATTTTCATGCTTAATATTTTTAAAATCAAGTGTAATTTGTTCTGAATAATCATTTATACCATTAGCATATGTGCTAAAATTTCCTGATAAAAAATATTTTGAACTAAGTTTTTGAAATTTACCATTTTCAAAATCAATTAACAGAGCTTTGGTTTTATGAGTTTCATTTTCCTTTTCAAAGGCAATTTCTAAATCATCTAAATACATATTTGAGCTAGGCTTGATTTTGTTGTGTATAAATGTTCGTATAGAGTATTGAGAATTAAAATATTTGTTTTGGATATCAAAATTTTCATTAAAATTATACCAATTTTTTGGATTTAAGTTTTCTGCTTGTATTTTTTCTTCTTGCCAATCTATAAGATTATTATTTGTATCTACAATTGTGAAAATAAATAATGAATTAATAAAGCTTGAGTCGGGGTTTAACCAAAAATTACAATTTACTTTGTTAAAACTTGTATCAATATCTGTTGATAGGGGAATAGTGATAACAGGACTAATTCCATCAGCTTTGTCAATAAATGCGGACTGTCTTCCTGATAAATATTTGGAACTCATTATGTTATAAGTTTCTGTTAAATAAACTGTGTTTTCAAAACTTATAAAAAAATTGTGTGGATTATAATTAATTGTTTTATTTTCTGTTTTTCTGTTTTTTATTTTATTTTCGATTTTATTGCCAACAATATATATCCCTATAGGGATAGCTATTAAAAAAAAGGCTAATATTATTATTTTAATCTCTTGTTTCTTTATCCTCTTCATCATCTAAATTTGTTTGATTAATGATGTATAAGGGGCGTTTTCTGATGTTACTACCCATTCTGCTAATGTATTCGCCAATAATTCCTATTGTTATTAGCATAATTCCTCCCATAAACAAAACACTTAAAATAATAGAAGTCCAGCCTTGCACATATTCTTTAATTATAAACCTTTGATATAGAGCCCAAAGCATTAAAATAAACGAAACTATACTAACAAAAAAACCGAGATAAGTTGCAAATCTTAATGGAAAATCAGAAAAAGAGGTTATACCGTCAAGTGCAAATCTTGTCATTTTTGATATTGAGTAATTAGTTTTACCTACAGCCCTTTGCTGACGCTCGTATTCAATAAAAGTTTGTTTAAAACCTACCCAGGCAATTAGTCCACGCAAATATTTTTCTTGTTCTGGCATTTGTTTTAAAATATCTACAACTTTTTTTGAAATTATTCTAAAATCTCCAGCATCAACAGGTATATTGCATTTTGTAATTCTTCGTAAAAGGCGGTAATAAATTTTAGCAGTTAGTTTTTTAAACAAAGATTCTCCTTTTCTTAGTTTACGTTTTGCATAAACAACATCAAAACCTTGTTTAGCTTTATTATAAAGGTTTATAATTTCTTCAGGAGGGTCTTGTAAATCAGAATCCATAATGACTACATAATCCCCTTTTGAGTTTTCTATACCTGCAAAAATAGCTATTTGATGACCGAAATTTCTGCTAAAATCAATATATTTTAAACTTGAATCGGTTTTAGATAAATTTATTATTTTTTCTAAAGAATTGTCTTGGCTTCCGTCATTTACAAAGATAATCTCATAATTACACTCTTTTAATTGCCCAATACTTGTAATTATTTGCGAGTAAAGTAAATCAATATTATTTTCCTCATTATAAACAGGAAGTATAATTGATAAGTCTATATTAGTATTTGTCATTTTCGACTTGATTTACTTTAGCTAAATGCAAAGATAGATAATTTTTTTAGATTTAAAATAACTCAAAAAACAAATTGGTTTACTCTCTTTCTTTTAATAATTGGTAAAGCACTTTTACTTTAAATAAGCCTGTAGCGAATGAAGCTAATAAAGATATTACACCAATAATCAAAACCGTTTTTATCCAATTTATATTTAGCTTACTTAAG
>Ga0265295_1002783_pt1 | contig 26692 bp, 30 predicted proteins | sample Munlansysbiofilm_FD_192503 | JGI IMG/M metagenome (GOLD analysis project Ga0265295, IMG submission 192503) | Leachate microbial communities from a municipal landfill in Southern Ontario, Canada - Methane capture system biofilm | ecosystem: Engineered > Solid waste > Landfill > Unclassified ... | reverse complement strand
CAAAGATCGTCGCATGTAGCGGAACCCAGGAGGCCGTTTTTAGTTCACGCCACAATTCATGCCCCCGAATTCGCCCCTCAGAAAGGGGAAACCCGAGGTACGGGGGAAGAGCTCACGGATTCAGGATGAAAAAAACAATCTCTTTGTGTGTGATGCTTGCGGCGCTACTTTTCTGCGCCCGGGCCGCTGATGCGTTTCCGGCGTCCTATCTCCAGTCCGGCTGGGTGGATCTGGATAAGTACTGGTATTTCGATCAAGGGTGGACTTCCGATCAGACTAAGATGTTCGAAAAAAATCTTTACTTTGAAAAAAGTATTAATGAACCTCCGGATAAGTGGAAATGGGATCCAGACGAAATATGGACGAATCATGAAGTCGATCTTGATTTGAATAATGATTCGGTCATTGATTCCGGTTGGGTTTCGGCCACGGACCTATCCTGCTGGATGGCTTCTGCTGCCGCAATGCTTTCGCATCAGCTGAATCTCGTCGCCCGGGAAATATACGATGAAATGCTTGGCTGGGCTACTGCAGAGGACACTACATTTTGGTGGACCGAAGGGAACTGGACCCATATCGCCTTGCAGGAATATCTGAAAAGGCACGATCTGACCAAAGACTATTACGTAAAGCCTTACAGTACCTACAGCTTCCCGGGAAATCTCGGCTGGATCAATAACTCCTATGATTTTGCCAAGCGGCAATTATACGAACATGAAACGGTTGGGTTGGGATTCTTTCCAGTTGTTGGTGGAACTCTTGGTCATGCAGTGACGTTCTGGGGCTGGAACGAAACATCGCTGATCCTGGCGGATTCGGACAGGTATCCTTGGGATATCAACAGCTATGTTTCCGGGATGACAAATGATCACTGGTATCTGGATTACCTTGATCCGGATCCCCCGATCTTCGATAGGGAAGTTCGCTATCTGGTTGTACTTGCCCCGGTTCCGGAACCGGAAACCTGGCTGCTCTTGGCTTTCGGCCTAGCGGTTCTGAGCTTTTCACAGCGAAGAAAAACAAAGGCTCGATAAGATCTGCCTCGAAAACCGGAAATGGTATCGCCAGGGCCAGGTCATTTCGATCTGGCCTTTTTTATTTCATTGCGAGATTGTTTACTTGTTTAGTCTGGATAGGGGCGAGAAACCGGTTCCGGACAAACGCCGGACCTGATGCGGGGGTGGATGATTGACGTGAAAAAAATAGTTCTGTTACTTTGCCTGTTGCTGCCTGTGTCCGCCTCGGCCCTGGAACCGGAGGAGGTGGCGGTGGTGGCCAACCGCTTTGTCGAGGGGAGCGTCGATCTGGCCCGCTACTACATGGAGAAGCGCGGAATCCCCAAGGAGAACCTGATCCGCATCCGCACGACGGATAAGGAGTTCTGCTCGCGGGAGATGTACGAGGACGAGATCGCCGCGCCGGTGCGGGAGTTCCTGAGCAAGCGGCGTGACGGCGCAATGATTCGCGCCCTGGTGACGATGCAGGGAGTGCCGCTGCGGGTCGATCCGCCGGAACCGAGCCGGGAAGGGCAGGCCCGGCTCAAGGAGCTGAAGGAGGAAAAGGCCGATCTGTGGAAGCGGCTGAAGCAAGCCGAGAAAGAGAAGAGCGCCGAACTCGCCGCGCTCAATGCCGCCTTTGCCGCGTTGGAGAAACAGATGGGGGTGCTGGAACAGAAAGGGGCGCGGGCGGCGGTCGATTCGGAGTTGGCGCTGGTGCTCGCTGACGACTACCCCCTGGACGGCTGGGTGCTCAATCCCTTTTTTCTCGGCGTCAAGAACCGGAAAGGGCCGGTGGCCAAGGATGAGGTGCTGTTCGTTTCGCGATTGGACGCCCCGACGGAGGCGATCGTCAAGCGCATCATCGACGACAGCCTGGCGACGGAAGCGGAGGGGCTGAAAGGGACGGCCTATTTCGATGCCCGCTGGAAACGGCCGGAGAAAAACCCGGACAGCGGCTACGCTTTTTACGACAACTCCATTCACCGTGCGGCGGCGCGGGTGACCGCCGCCCAGCGGTTGCCAGTGGTCGTCGACGACAAGCAGGCCCTCTTCCAGTCGGGCCAGGCTCCCGGCGCGGCACTTTACTGCGGCTGGTACAGCCTGTCGCGCTACGTCGATGCCTTCGACTGGCAACGGGGAGCGGTCGGCTACCACATCGCCAGCGGCGAATGCGGCACCCTGCGTACCGGTTCGAGCCAGGCCTGGTGCAAACGCATGCTCGAAGATGGGGTGGCGGCGACCCTGGGACCAGTGGGCGAGCCCTACGTGCAGGCCTTCCCGCCGCCGGAAATCTTCTTCGCCCTGCTCCTCGACGGCTCATACACCCTAGTGGAGACCTATTTCCTGAGCCTGCCTTCGCTTAGTTGGCAGATGGTGCTGGTTGGGGATCCCCTCTATCGGCCGTTTCCGAGGCCGGGATCGCGTTTTTTGGGAAATCCTTGAGGGTTACTGGGGTGGGGTTCCCCGGTAGGCTTCTTTCCGTTGCGCGACCCGCAGAACCAGCACGATGATCTCGGTTTCGTTGATTTCGTAAATGATCCGGTAGTCCCCCACCCGGATGCGACGCAGTCCGGAGAAGTCGCCCTTGAGCAATTTGCCCACGTGGGGGTTTTCCGCCAACTGGTCGATGGCTGAAATCAACCGTTCGCGGACCGGCTTGGCCAGGCGTTGAAGCTCCTTAAGCGCGGTTTTTTTAATCTTCAGCGAGTAGGGCACGTCGTGCCTCCTGCCAGTCGACGGTTTCATCGGACGGGTCGCGCAGACGTTCGATCGCCAAGGCAATGTCATTGAAATCTTCAAGATAGGTTTCAATGGCCTGGCGGATGATGTCGGCTCGCGTTCGGTTCAGGGCGTTCGCTGCGCGGTCAAGGGCATTGACGGTATCTTCGGGAATGCGCGCCGTGATTTGTGTCATGGGATTTCCTTTCTGGCTGTCGTTGACTTCTGCTGACATTATAAGAGTCCGATCCGCTGTCGGCAACGGGCTTTTGATGCCGATGCCGAAAAGGCTTGCCAACCAGTTACGGTGCTTTCCTCGTCTTATCTTTTTTTGCGAAGGCCTCTTCGGTTTCGGTGGATGCTTGCGTCTTTCATGGACAAAAAGCTTCCCAGTCTTTAAACTTCCCTTTATCGACGAAAACCGATTGATATTCCGGCAAGGAGGATCCAGTGAAAATCATCAACGTGGTTGGCGCTCGGCCGAACTTCATGAAAATGGCCCCGATCATCGAGGCTATGAACCGATATCCCGAGAAAATCCGCCACCTTCTGGTGCATACCGGGCAGCATTACGACGAAAGGATGAGTCAGTCCTTCTTCGTCGACCTCGGCATGCCCAAGCCGGATATCAACCTGGAGGTCGGCAGCGGCTCCCACGCCGAGCAGACGGCGCGGATTATGGTCGAGTTCGAAAAGGTCTGCCTGCAAGAGAAGCCCGATCTGGTTCTTGTCGTCGGCGACGTCAATTCGACCATGGCCTGTACCATCACCGCCAAGAAGCTGGGGATCCAGGTTGCCCATGTCGAAGCCGGGCTGCGTTCCCGGGATATGTCCATGCCCGAGGAGATCAACCGCCTCTGCACCGACGTCCTTTGCGACTATCTCTTCACCACCGACCATTTTGCCGACGAGAACCTGGCCGCCGAGGGGGTGCCTGCCGACAAGATTTTCTTCGTCGGCAACGTCATGATCGACACCCTGCTCAAGCACCGGGCGCTGGCCTCGACCCTCGATCTGAGCCGCAAGCTGGGCCTGACTCCCCAGGGCTACGCGACCTTGACCATGCACCGTCCCGGCAATGTCGACGACAAACGGGTGCTGACCGGCATTCTCGAAGCGCTGGCGGAGATCGCGAAGGATCTGCCCATCGTCTTTCCCATCCATCCCCGGACGAAAAAGATGGCTGAACAGTTTGGTCTCGGGCATTTTTTCAACAGCGGCGCGAAGGTCGAAGGCATCTGGATCACCGAGCCGTTGGGCTATCTGGAATTTCTCCATCTCAACATGAATGCGAAACTGGTCCTCACCGATAGTGGTGGTTTGCAGGAAGAGACCACGGTTCTCGGCGTTCCCTGCATCACCATGCGCCCCAACACCGAGCGCCCCATCACCTGTGAGGTCGGCTCGAACATCATGGTCGGCAACGACAAGACCAGGATTTTGGAAGAGGCGCGCAAAATTTTAAACGGTGAAATCCCCCAGGGACGGAGCCCGGAGAAGTGGGACGGCCACGCGGCGGAGCGGATTGTCGATGTTCTGGTTCAGAAGCTGGGCTGAAAAGAACGGTCTAATGCTGTCCAGGGAAGACACGAAAAGGTTTTTAAAGGAGTTGTCGTCAATGATCGTGCCGGTGATTTTGTCGGGAGGGGCGGGGACGCGGTTGTGGCCGCTTTCCCGGGAGCTTTATCCGAAGCAGTTGCTGCCCCTGGTTGGGGAGCGGACGATGTTGCAGGAGACCCTTTGCCGGTTGGCGGGGACTCCCGACCTGGCGGCGCCGCTGGTGGTCTGCAACGAAAGTCATCGCTTTATGGTCGCCGAGCAGCTGCGGGCCATCGGCCAAATCCCTTCGGCCATCATCCTTGAACCGGTCGGGCGCAATACCGCCCCGGCGGTGGCGGTGGCGGCGATTCGCGCCCTGGCCGAGGGCGACGATCCGCTGCTTCTGGTGCTGCCGGCGGATCACGTTATCCGTGACGCCGAGGCGCTGCGCCGGGCCGTGGCTTTGGCGGCTACGGAAGCAGGGCAGGGGCGGCTGATGACCTTCGGCATTGTGCCGACCGGTCCCGAGACGGGCTACGGCTACATCCGTCGGGGCGCACCGCTGGATGAAGCGGCCGATGCCTACGCCGTCGCCGCTTTCGTCGAAAAACCGGCGCCGGCGAAGGCCCGGGCCTACGTTGAGTCCGGGGAGTATTACTGGAACAGCGGTATGTTTCTCTTTCGCGCTTCCGACTATCTGCGTCAGCTTGAAAGGTTTGAGCCGGCGATGGTCGCCTGTTGCCGGGAGGCCGTGGAGCGGGCGGCGGTCGATCTCGACTTTTTGCGTCTCGACGCCGAGGCCTTCGCCGCCTGTCCGGGAAATTCCGTCGACTATGCATTGATGGAGAAGACCGCCGACGCGGCGGTGGTGCCCCTCGATGCCGGCTGGAGCGACGTCGGTTCCTGGTCGGCCCTGTGGGAAGTAGGGGCGCGGGATGGCGACGGCAATGTCAGCCACGGCGATGTGCTTGCCCACGCCAGCCGCGATTGTTATCTGTATGCCGGAAGCCGCTTGCTGGCGACGGTGGGGGTAGAGAATCTGGTGGTGGTGGAGACTGCCGATGCGGTGCTGGTGGCGGCCAAGGAACAGGTGCAGGAGGTCAAGGAGATCGTCGCCCGGCTCAAGGAGCAGAAGCGCGGCGAAGCTCTGCTCCACCGGTGTGTCAATCGCCCCTGGGGGAGCTACGAATGCATCGGCGAGGCCCCCCGCTATCAGGTGAAAAGGATTGTCGTCGCCCCCGGCGCGGCCCTCTCCCTGCAACGTCATCACCATCGCGCCGAGCATTGGGTGGTGGTCAGGGGGACGGCGCGCATCACTTGTGGTGAAAAAATCTTCTTGCTCACCGAGAACCAGTCGACCTACATCCCCCTCGGCGAGACCCATCGCCTGGAGAACCCCGGCAAGATTCCCCTGGAGTTGATTGAGGTCCAGTCGGGAAGCTATCTGGGAGAAGACGACATCGAACGCTTCGAGGATACCTACGGAAGAGCCTGAGGAGACGAGTCAAGTGCAACTGAACTGCTTCAAAGCCTATGACATCCGGGGGCGGATCCCCGATGAACTGAACGACGACGTGGCTTACCGCATCGGCCGGGCCTATGCCCAGTTTCTGAAACCCGGCAAGGTGATTGTCGGCCGCGACGTGCGCCTTTCCAGCGCCGGTCTCTGCGCGGCCCTGACCCGGGGGCTGACCGAGGGCGGCGCCGATGTGGTCGACATCGGCCTATGCGGCACCGAGGAGGTCTATTTCGCCACCTTCTACAGCCGCGCCGACGGCGGCATCATGGTTACCGCCAGCCATAATCCCATGGATTACAACGGCATGAAGCTGGTGCGCGAAGGCAGCCGGCCGATCAGCGGCGACAGCGGCCTGCACGAAATTCGCCGCCTGGCGGAGGCGGGGGATTTTCTTCCGGCGGAAAGAACCGGTACGGTCGAAGCCATGGATATGAAAGTTCCCTATATCCGCCACCTGCTCGGCTATATCGATGCCACCCGGTTGCGCCTCCTGAAGATCGTGGTTAATGCCGGCAATGGCTGTGCCGGTCCGGTCATTGATCTGCTGGAGAAGCAGCTTCCTTGCGAGGTCTTCAAGATCTGCCACGAACCGGACGGCACCTTCCCCAACGGCATCCCCAACCCGCTCTTGCCGGAGAATCGCGACATCACCAGCCAGGCGGTGCTGGAGCACGGCGCGGCCTTGGGTATTGCCTGGGACGGCGACTTTGACCGCTGCTTTCTGTTCGATGAGCAGGGGCGGTTCATCGAGGGCTATTACATCGTCGGTCTGCTCGCTGAGGCCTTTCTCGCCCGCGAACCGGGGGCGAAAATCATCCACGACCCGCGCCTGACCTGGAATACCATCGACATGGTAGAGGCGGCCGGCGGGGTGCCGGTGCAGAGCAAGACCGGCCATGCCTTCATCAAGGAACGGATGCGCCATGAAGACGCCGTTTATGGCGGCGAGATGAGTGCCCATCACTATTTCCGGGACTTCGCTTATTGCGACAGCGGCATGATCCCTTGGCTGCTGGTGCTTGAACTGATGTGCCGCAAGCGCAAGCTGCTCTCCGAACTCGTTGGTGAGCGGATGGCAAAGTTTCCCGCCAGCGGCGAGATCAACCGGGCATTGGCCGATCCGCAAGGCGCCCTGGCCCGGGTCGAGGCGGCTTACGCCTCTTTGGCTCCGGCCATCGACCGCACCGACGGCCTGAGTATGGAGTTTCCCGAGTGGCGCTTCAACCTGCGCTCCTCCAACACCGAACAGGTTCTGCGTCTCAACGTCGAATCCCGGGGGAATCAGGTGCTGATGGAGGCGAAAACCGCCGAGATACTGGCACTTGTGGATGCTCAAGAGTGAAAAAAACATGTCCACGGAAAGCACGGAAGACACGGAAAGAAACCTAAAGGTCAAAGGCTTGGTTTTGGACAGGATAAAGGCGGATAACTGCCTGCGGATAGAACCGGATAAATCTTTGGGGGTTGGGATTTTAACATCAGATTTTACCCGCTCTTATCCCGTCAAAAAAGATTTTCAATATTTTGTCCGTGCTTTCCGTGTCTTCCGTGGACCAAAAAGATTTTGTCTTACATCGCCTAGGGGGGAGCATAGATGATATTTCAGGATGGTTTGCGGGAAAACCGCTGGTATCTGTTGGCGCTGCTACCGTTGTTGGCGCTGACCTACTGGACGGTGGTGCCGGGGATGGTTTCCGATTGGAATAACGACCCCAACTATTCCCACGGCTTTCTGGTGCCGCTGATCGCCGGATATTTCGCCTGGCAGAAGTGGCCGGAGCTGAAGGAGATGCCGGTGCGGCCGAGCAACGCCGGACTCTTGGTGATCATCGCCAGCCTGTTGCTGTTGATCTTCGGGTTCGCCGGAACCGAGTATTTTACCATGCGGTCATCGCTGGTCTTCCTGCTCGGCGGCATCATCCTCTTCTGGTTCGGCTGGGCGGTCTTCAAGGGGCTTTTGCTGCCTGTCGGTTTTCTCCTCTTCATGGTGCCGCTTCCCTACATTGTCTACGACGCCATGGCCTTTCCCCTCAAGCTGCTGGTCGCCAAATTTTCCGTGGCCGCTCTCAAGTTCATGGGCATCGCCGTGCTGCGCGAAGGAAACATCATCATGTTTCCCCAGACCGTATTGGAGGTGGCCGATGCCTGCAGCGGGCTGCGCTCCCTCATGTCGCTTCTGGCCCTGGCCGTGGCCTATGCGGTCTTCTCCCAGAAATCCCACCTGATGCGGGTGATCATGGTTCTTTCGGCGGTGCCCATTGCCATCGCCACTAACATGTTCCGGGTCATCGTCACCGGCGTGCTGGCCCAGTATTACGGGGCGGCGGCGGCCGAGGGCTTTTTTCACGAATTCGCCGGCCTGGCAGTCTTCGCCCTGGCCATGGTTCTGCTCTTTCTGCTGGGAGCACTCTTGCGTAAGGTGGGGCCGGCATGAACAAGATGCGTTTTTTCGTCGTTTATCTCCTGTTGATCCTGGCCGCGCTTTTCGTCGCCTTTCATGAGGATGTGGAAGTGCCGGTGGCGCGGCCCCTTGAAGAAATTCCCCTGCGTCTTGCCGGGTGGACGAAGACCGGAGAAACCCGTTTCAGTGACGCGGTGTTGAAGGGACTGCGTCCCACCGATTATCTCTACCGGGTTTATGCCGACGACGCGCGCCGTTCCGTCTCCCTCTACCTCGGTTATCACGGTGGCGGGCCGGAGAGCGGGCCGATCCATTCGCCCAAGCATTGTCTTCCCGGCAGCGGCTGGCTGAATATTTCCGAACAGAGCAAGACGCTGAATATTGGTGACGACGACGTCCACTTGGTGGAGGCGGTCTACCAGAACGGCGCGCAGCGGGAGCTCTTTTTGTACTGGTTTCAGGTCAAGGGGAGGACGCTGACCAGCGAATATGCCCTAAAACTGGCGGAAATCACCCATTCGATCCTGCACAACCGTCGGGATTCCACCTTCGTGCGGGTTTCCGTTCCTTACCGGGAGGGGGATCTCGGCGCCCTAGAGGCCGGCGAGCGTTTCGTACGGGATTTTTATCCCCATATCAAAGCGGTTCTGCCGAAGTAGGGGGCGAACCCTTGAATCTCGTTTTCTTGATCCCATGCAGATGATTTTTTCCATTCTCGCGATTTTACTGACTGTCGGCTACGGTGCCTATCTGCTCGCCCACCGGCCGCGCCGTCTTTCCTCCTTCGTTCTGGCAGGGGGGCTGCTGGCCTGCGTGGTTCTGGAGTTCTGCGACCTGCGGGTGTTGCTCGACCCGGAAGGACTGCAATTCTGGAAGCGGGGCGCGCTTCTGGCCGAATCCGTTCTCCCCGGGTTCTGGCTGCTTTTCGCCCTGGTCTTTTCCCGGACCGGCGGCTGGCGCGAGATGTCCCGGCTGTCGCGGCTGTTGCTCCTCGCTACTCTGGCCTTTCCTCTGGCAGCCCTGTTGCTGCCGACCTCGGCGATTTTTTATTCTCCCGACTTCGCCGAGGAAAAGATGCTCTTCCTCGGCTCGGCCGGCTATTTTTTCTATGTGGCACTCATGGTCTGTCTGGTTGTGGCCCTAGCGCAACTGGAGCGCACCTTGGTGGCTCTGCCTCGTCCCGACCGCTGGCGCATCAAGTTCGAGGTCATGGGCGCCAGTGTGTTGCTGGCCGTGCTGGTCATCTATTACAGTCAGGCGCTGCTCTATCGCTCGTTGGATATGAACCTGCTGCCGGTGCGTTCCTTAAGTCTCGCCTTGGGAGTCGGGCTGATGGCCTTCAGCCGTCTGCGCCGGGGCGAAGCCGTACGCATCCGGGTTTCGCGGGAAATCGCCTATCGTTCGGTGGTGCTTTTGGCGGTCGGCTTTTACCTGATTCTGCTCGGGATCTTCGGCGCCGGTATGCGTTATCTGCATCTTTCGGGCAATCGATCCTTTTTCGTCGGTCTCGCGGTTCTGGCTGGCTTCGCTCTGGTCATGCTGCTTCTTTCCGAGCGCATCCGGCGGCGCATCCGGGTACTGTTGCATAAGAATTTCTATCAGCAGAAATACGATTACCGGAACGAGTGGCTGCAATTCACCAGCAAACTGGTTGGTGCTCGCAGCCGCGAGGAGTTGGAAAAAGGGGTGCTGGAGTTCTACGCCGAAACCTTTTCCCTGCGCGGCGCGGCCCTCTTTCTTCGCGATCGGGAGGGCGGGTGCTTTCGCTGTTCCGCCTGCTTTGAAAATGAGGCGGCCGAGCTGTGCTTCGAGGCAGACCATCCCTTGCTGGCTCGCATGGTTGGGCAGGATTGGGTGATCGATCTGGGGGAAGAGGATGAGTCCCTGCTCGTTGGAGACTGGGCGCGGCTGCGCGCCATGGGCGCTTCTCTGCTTGTGCCGCTGCGCTTCGAGAATACGCTGGAAGGATTCATCGTGCTTGGCCGGCGGATTTACCAGCAGGAGCGGCTGACCTACGAGGATTTCGATCTGATGAAGATCCTCGCCCATCAGACCATCGGCGTGCTGCTCAGCCGCAAGCTCTACGCCGACCTGGCGGCGGCTCATGAGATGGCCGCCATCGGCCGGGTCTCCACTTTCGTCATCCATGACCTGAAAAATCTGGTTTCGGGACTGGCTCTGGTAGTGGACAACGCCCGGGATTACATTGATGATCCCGAATTTCGTGGCGATATGTTTGAAACCTTGGAACATACCGTGGATAATATGAAGAACCTGATCGCCCGCCTGCAGAACGTCAAGCATCGTCCCCAGATCGAGAGCGTCCCCTGCGATCTGCTGGAGGTGGCCAGAGAGGGTGCCGCCTTGGCCGGTGCCGCCGACGTGGACATAAGCGGAGAGCCGGTTTCGGTGTGGGGGGATGCGGCAGAGTTGATCAAGGTCGTGGTTAATCTGTTGCACAATGCCCGCGAAGCCGCCGCCGGCCACCCTCCCCGTATCGAGGTGGGTTGCGCGGGGCAGGCCTTCTTGCGGGTGGTCGATCAGGGCTGCGGCATGAGCGAGGAATTTATCCGCACCCGGCTTTTTCAGCCCTTTGAAACGACCAAAAAGAAAGGGATGGGCATCGGCCTCTATCAGTGCCGCCAAGTCATCGAGGGACACGGTGGCCGCATCGAGGTGCACAGTGCGCCGGGCGAAGGGTCGGTATTTACCGTCTGGCTGCCGACGCAAGCGGCGGTGGCAGGCTGACGTTTCGGAGATGTTTTAAGCAGGAGGACGGGTGGAAAAACTGCTGATCGTGGACGACAGCGCGGAGATTCGCAAGCAGCTCAAATGGGGGCTGGGCAAGCATTTCGAGGTGCTGCTCGCCGAGGATGTGAATGAGGCTCTACGCCTGTTCGAGGCGCACGGACCCAAGGTTCTGACCCTTGATCTCGGTCTGCCCCCCGACGCCGATGGCGCGAGCGAAGGGTTGCGCTGCCTGGAAATGGTTCTGGGGCGCCATCCCGAAACCAAGGTTATCGTCCTTTCCGGCAATGAGGACCGGGCCAACGCGCTGACGGCGGTGCGGTTGGGCGCCTATGATTTTTACCGCAAACCCATCGACCTGGCCGAACTGAAGATCATTCTCGATCGCGCCTTCCATCTGGCCGCCCTGGAAGAGGAAAACCGCCGACTGCAATCCGCCTCCCAGCAACGTCCGGGAGGGATGCACGGTATCTTCGGCCAATGTCCGGAGATGGAGGAGATCTTCACCACCATCCGCAAGATTGCCTCGGCGGATATCCCGGTACTGGTGCTGGGGGAAAACGGCACCGGCAAGGAGTTGGTGGCGCGAGCCATTCATGCTCAGAGCTTGCGGAAGAGCGGACCTTTTATCCCCATCAACTGCGGCGCCATCCCCGAAAATCTGCTGGAGGCGGAACTCTTCGGCCACGAAAAGGGGGCCTTCACCGGGGCTGCGAACCGGGTGCAGGGAAAGGTGGAGTACGCCCACGGCGGCACCCTCTTTCTCGACGAGATCGGCGAACTGCCTCTGCCTCTGCAGGTTAAGCTGCTGCGTTTCCTTCAGGAAAAGACCATTCAGCGGGTCGGTGGTCGAGAGAATATCGAAATCAACACCCGCATCGTTGCCGCCACCAACGTCGATATTGAAAAGGCCATCCGCGAGGGGCGTTTCCGCGAGGATCTCTACTACCGCATCAGCGTGATCTCCCTTCGCCTTCCTCCCCTGCGTGACCGGGGGGAGGATATCCGTCTTCTGGCGAATCTCTTCTTGAGTCGCTACACCAACGATTTCGGCAAGAAGATCAAGGGCTTCGGCCCCGCTGCCGAGACCGCCATGCGCGCCTACGCCTGGCCGGGGAATGTGCGCGAACTGGAAAACAAGATCAAACGGGCCATTCTCCTCGCCGATTCTCCCCTGCTCTCCCCTGACGATCTCGGTTTCGGCGGCCATGACCGGTTCGCCGATCCGGACGCTGCGCCGCCGACCCTCAAGGAGGCCCGGGATCGCCTGGAAAGGGACATGCTGGTTGCGGCTCTGAAACGTCACGGCGGCAATGTGGTCAAAGCTTCGGATGAACTCGGGGTCAGCCGACCGACCTTCTACGATCTCATGAAAAAGCACGAGGTGCAGAACGACGGCTGATATACAACGTTCTGCGCGGTCTTCCCTCGGCTCTGTCGCGGCAAAATGCTTGTCGCGAGGGAACCTTCGTCCGCTATGAACAGGATTTTGCCCGATTGTCCTTTCCGCTGCGTTGCGTTTGTTCCGCATGCAAAAAGCGGTTGGCCCCGCCAGTGCCCTACCTCGCGCCTTTCCCCTCCGGAACCCCGATCCTCCATCTTTGTAAAGGACATTGTGTCACCATGAACGGCCACACTTCCCGTCTGTTTTGCTCCGTCCGGGTTTTCTTGCTCTTATTCCTATTGCTTCCCGCCTGCGCTCCCCGCCCGGCCGTGCCGCCTCCCCCCCCGGTCACGCCGCCGCCGGCAGTCGAGGTTCCGCCACCGGTGGAAGTGCCGCCGGAGGCTCCCCCGGTCGAAACGTTCACGGCGGTTTCCTGGGGGGAGGTCGCCGGCTGGGAGGGAGACGATCCGGCCCAGGCCCTCGACCCCCTGCTGAAGAGCTGCCGGGTGCTGAAACAGCGGGAGGGGTGGGCGGAGGTCTGTGCCGAGGCCGCGACTCTGGATGGAGCGGATCGGGAGACCCTGCGCCGGTTTTTTGAAAACCGTTTCGTTCCCTGGCGGATTCGGGATGCTGAAGGGGGTGAGACCGGCACCGTCACCGGCTATTACGTGCCCGATGTGCGCGGCAGCCGCGTCCCCTCGCCCCAATATCCCTATCCCCTGTACGGTGTTCCCGACGATCTGCTGGTTGTCGACCTGCGGGCGGTTTATCCCGAGCTGAAGGATTACCGGCTGCGCGGCCGTCTGGAGGGGCGCAAGGTGGTGCCTTACTGGACGCGCGGCGATATTGACGCCGGCCAAAGACGTCCGGCCGCGAAGATCCTCTTCTATGTCGCCGACCCGGTGGAGCTCTTCTTCCTGCATATCCAGGGCTCGGGACGCATCGTGCTGGAGAACGGTGAGCGGGTGATGGTCAATTATGGCGACCAGAACGGCCATCCCTACCGCTCCATCGGCAAACTGCTCATTGAGCGTGGCGCCATGACCCGCGACCAGATGTCCATGCAGAACATCAAAAACTGGGCACGGCAAAACCCCGAGCAGGTGAAGGCCCTGCTGGCTGAGAATCCCAGCTACGTCTTTTTCGTCGAACGTCCCGGCTCTCTCGAAAATCCCCCCGGGGCCCTCGGCGTGCCGCTCACCCCGGGGCGCAGCCTGGCGGTAGACCCCAGAACCATCCCCTTGGGGGCTCCGGTCTTTCTTGACACCACCTGGCCCTCAAGCAGCGAGCCTTTGCAACGGCTGATGCTCGCGCAGGATACCGGTGGGGCGATCAAGGGGAAGATTCGCGGTGATTTTTTCTGGGGGATGGGGGACGAAGCGGGATTCCAGGCGGGGCGGATGAAGCAGAAGGGGAGGTTCTGGCTGCTTCTGCCCCAGGGGGTCGCACCGCCGGCCCCCTGAGGTCCTTTTTTACGTAAAGAAGCGCAGGGCGGAACAGCGCGATACTTGGAGTCAATTCTCATGAAATTTGACTGTGGTAAAAGCAACACAGTGGTGTGGCAAAAAAGCTTGCCTTGTGTGGCTTTTATGGTTAAAGTGTCGCTTATTTTCTTGGGGGCGTATTTCGCGCCGCTGAAACTGACAGGCCGCGATGCCGTGCCATTAGGCCGGCCAGCTTCCTCTGCCGCCCATGATTCAAGGCGACTGGAAGCGTTAACGTAGGAATCCTGTAAAATTTTTAGGATGACATGATGCTTCGATTCTTGCCGATCCTGTTTGTGCTGCTCCTGTTGTGCCCTTCTTCGCTTCTCGCCGCATCGAAAACCTCCGGAACCCAAGCCGCCAAGGCGGCCTATAAGGTTCGCCAGGGGGACACCCTCTCCGGAATCGCCCAGAAATCCCGCCTGACCGTGGCGGAACTCAAGCGCCTCAACAATCTCTCCAGCGACAAGCTCAAGTTGGGCCAGGTTCTGGTCGTCTCCAAATCTTCCGGATCGGCCAAAGCCGCGAAGGGGACTGCGTCCACCAGCAAGGCTTCGGTGGCGAACTCATCCGCTACGTATAAGGTCAAACAGGGGGACACCCTCTCCGGAATCGCGCAGAAAGCCAAGATCTCCGTGGCCGAACTGAAGCGGCTGAATCATCTTTCCAGCAACAATCTCAAGCTGGGCCAGGTTCTGGTCGTCTCCAAATCTTCCGGATCGGCCAAAGCCGCGAAGGGGACTGCGTCCGCCGGCAAGGCTTCGGTGGCGAACTCCTCCGCTACGTATAAGGTCAAGCAGGGGGATACCCTCTCCGCAATCGCTCAGAAAGCCAAGATCTCCGTCGCCGAACTGAAGCGGCTGAATAAGCTTTCCAGCAACAATCTCAAGCTGGGCCAGGTTCTGGTTGTCTCCAACTCTTCCGGATCGGCCAAAGCCGCGAAAGGGACGGCGTCCACCGGCAAGGCTTCGGTGGCGAACTCGTCCGCTACGTACAAGGTCAAACAGGGGGATACCCTCTCCGAAATCGCTCAGAAAGCCAAGATCTCCGTGGCCGAACTGAAGCGGCTGAATCATCTTTCCAGCAACAACCTCAAGTTGGGCCAGGTTCTGGCCGTTTCCAAAAAAGTGTCGGGCTCGACGGAAGAGACCGTTGCGGTCAAGATGCAAACCCTGACCCACAAGGTGAAAAAAGGGGACACCCTTTACGAGATTGCCAAAAAGAAAAAGATCTCCGTGGCTGAACTCAAGCGTTTGAACAAACTTTCCGGCAACAATCTCAAGTTGGGTCAGGTTCTGGTCGTCGGCACCAAGCCGGTCGCTGTTGAAAAGCCGGTCCTAGCCAAGACCCCTTCCACAGGGAAAAGCGCTATTGTTCGTGAGTTGACCCGCGATATCCTGGTCGATGCCAATGCCTCCATCTTCGAGAAGACTGCCCTGAGCTTTCTCAATACCCCCTATCGCTTCGGTGGAAACGGCAAAAATGGTATCGACTGTTCCGCCTTTGTGCAAAAGGTGTTCGGCGAGTTCAATCTGAAACTGCCCCGCACCGCCCGCGAGCAATATACTTTGGGAACCCGGGTGCCCAAAGGGGATCTCCAGCTGGGGGATCTGATTTTCTTCCAGACCTACGCCAAATTTCCCTCCCACGTCGGCATTTATCTCGGAGATAACAAGATGATTCACGCTTCGAGTCGCAATCGCGGGGTCGTCGTCTCAAGTATCAATTCCAACTACTTCCGCAAGCGCTACATCGGTGCAAAACGCCTTGGGTTGTCATTGGACGAGGACGGAACTGATTTCGACGAGCTGGTCCGGCAGTTGCGGATGGATGTCGCCGACGATATTGAGGACGGAACCGAGGAAGGGGCGCTGCTCGGCGCCGGAAACGGTTAAGCGGAATTCTCCCAAGGCCAGGCATTACCTGGCCTTCGTTATTTCGGAGGGCTGATGGAAATCGATCTTGAACTGCTCGACTATCTTTGTCACAAAGGTGTCCACTACATCGAGGCGGCGGTAAAAGGGCATCAGCACCTGCCGCGTACCGTGGTCGGCGTCGGTATCTTTCTCCTTGACCAGGACGGCAATGTCGACTTGCTCACCGCCAAGCAGCGTGTTACTTTTGATACCTTTCTCAAACCCCTCCTTTTTGATGTTCCCTGCCTCGGGCCGACCGGCACCGGCGACTGTCGGGGGAACGGCCGCATTGAACCCGAACTGCTGCTGAAAGGCTACCGCGACAACGAACTGCTCTGCGGACGTTGCCGGCGGGAACTGGTCATTTCTTAGCTGCTGTCTTTAGCTTTCTCCCTTCGTTCCCCCTCCTTTTTCCCGTTTCCGTAACCGCTTGACCGCCATCTCTCCCACCGCCCGCTGTCGGGTCACATAGACGGTACATCGACCGTAGCTCGCGGGCCACCGCTGCGGTTCGTCAATTTGCGCAGGGGCCCTTTCTTTCGGCGAAGACGAAGCCCCGTTCCAGAAAACTGTCCTCACCGCCGGCAGCAGGGCCGCCTCAGGATCAGAGCCCGGCCCCTTCGAGAACAGCCAGGAGGGAGATGAGAATGACGGCCAGGGGAATGATGATCCGCCAGTGATTCATCTTGAAGAATTCGGGGAAGGTCAGGGGGCCGAAATCCCCCTTGGGAAGCATGACCCGGGCTACCCAGGGGAAGGCGTGGGCATAGAGCCCGGCGCCGATGAGGATGCCGACCAGCCCGCCGATGAGGGCGTCGAGTTTGCCTTGGGCGACAGCGGCGGTGATGGTGCCGGGACAGTAGCCGACCACGGCGAAGCCGACGCCGAAGATCAGTCCGCCGACCAGGGTCATCCCCAGGGAACCGGGTTTGGGATGAAGCTGGGCCAGCCCCAGGTCCCGCAGCAGATGCACGCCGATCATGCCGGTGACTATGGCCGTGACCATGATCTTGATGACGGTGAAATCCTGAAAAAGCAGCTGACCGATGATCACGTCGTACTCGGTGACATTCCCCTTCTGTAGCAGAAAACCGAAGAGAAAACCGATGCCCAAGCCGGCGGCCATCTGCAGGGGCTTGTTGCCGTGGATTTTTGTCAGCATGGCTTATCCCCCGTAGAGCAGAAAGGCGACCGCGGCGCCGGCGGCGAAAAAGGTGCAGACTGCCAGCCAGCCGCTCACTGCCAGCTGCAGGGTGCCGCTGATGCCGTGGCCGCTGGTGCAGCCCCCGGCCCAGCGGGCGCCGAAGCCGAGAAAGATGCCGCCGATCAGGGCGGTGAGCAGGCGCCATACGGGATTTCCGCCGAAGGCGGCGGCCCAGCGGGAAGGCACCCACTCCAGGTGCAATTCCCCGGAAAGGGCGGCCGAGGTGAAGGAGCCGAAGACGATGCCCAAAACCAGCATCCATTCCCAGTCGATTTCCGGAAGGAACTGGCGGTAGTAGGGCATCTCCCGCACCTGGCGGCCCCGGTACATTTCTTCAAGCATGCCGCTGGTGCGGACGAAGGCGGTGGAACAGCCGATGGGCTTGTCGGAGAGGACGAAGGCCGCGCAGGAAACCAGGCCGATACCGAGGCCGACCACATAGGGGGACCATTCCGTCATGGCTAAAAGTTCGAACATGGCGTCTCCCTATTTGCCGAGGAAGCGGGGTCCGTGTGGGACCACGCAGAGAGGACATTCCGGGGCGAACCCGGCAGCGTTGAAGCCGGTCATGCCCCCCGCCACGTTCCAGATCCGGGTGAAGCCCTGGCGCTTGAGCAGGCTGGCGGCGAGGCTGGAGCGGTGGCCGGTGCTGCACACCAGAGCGATGTCGCGGTTCGGGTCGAGTTCCCGGTGCCGGGTGCGCAACTCGGGGGCGGGTATGTGCAGCGCCCCGTCCACGTGGACCGCGCCGAATTCTCCCGCAGCGCGGACATCCACCAACGTCAGGCCGTCGCCGCAAGTGATGCGCTGCTGGAGTTCGGGTGCCGAAAGCAGGGGCACATGGTCGGTGGCGAAACCCGCTTTGGCCCATTCGAACATACCGCCTGCAAGATAGCCGACGACCTGGTCGACGCCGACCCGGCGCAGCAAGACCGCCGCCTCGGCGGCTTCGGCGTCGTCGTTGGTGATCAGCAGAATGTTTTTGTCGGGAGGGAGCACCCAACCGGCGAAGGTCGAGAAATTGCCGCCCTTGTCGATGTGGTAGGCACCCGGCACATGCTGGCCGCTGAAGGCGGTGTAGCTGCGGATGTCGAGCACCACCACATCCTGTTCAGCCATCTTTTCGCGGAAAGGTTTCGGCGCCAGCGGTTCGGGCATCGGCAGGGTCCAGACCAGGGCCGGCCCCCGGCGGTTGATGTCGCTGCAGCGGGAAAAATGGTCGGGCGCTTCGGGCATGTCGGTGGTCAGCGAGGCAATGAACGTGTCGCGGTCGGCCATCGTCAGGGCGCTGTTGTAGAGCTTTTCGTAGCCGACGGTGCTGGTGCGCTTGGCGCCCATCGCCCGGCCGCAGAGAGAACCGGCGCCGTGGGCGGGATAGACCTCGCAGAAGGGGGGCAAATCGAGCAGTTTCTCGTGCAGGGAACCATAGAGTTTGCCCGCCAGTTCCAGAGCGATGCCGGGGAAGAGGTCGGGGCGGCCGACGTCCCCGACAAAGAGGGTGTCGCCGCAGAAGATCGCGACCGCCTCCGGTCCCCGGGCGCGGTCGCGCACCACATAGGTGATGTGTTCGGGGGTGTGCCCCGGGGTTTCCAGCACGCTGATTTCGAGATCCTCGATACGGAAACGGTCTCCCTCGGCCACCGCCTGGTGAGGACAGGCGCAGTGGGCCGACTTGGGCATGACGATCACGGCGCCCGTCGCCTCGGCCAGATCGAGATATCCCGAGACGAAGTCGGCGTGCAAGTGGGTTTGCAGAATGTGGGTGATTTTCATCTCCATGGCGGCGGCGGCTTCCAGGTAGATGCCGATGTCACGGCGGGGATCGATGATGGCGCAGGTCGCGGCGCTGCCGAGCAGATAGGAACTGTGGGCCAGTCCGGGAACGAAGAACTGCTGGACGAACACGTTGAATCCTCCTTGTTCCATGAGGGATGAAAATTTTCAAGATGTCCGTAAGTATGTCAGTGACCTTCTCCCGGCATTGAAATACCGGGCATCTTGAGTTTGAATCGAAGGGTTGTGGCTCATGCGCCAACTCCGGTGGGGAGATGGACGCCGGTTTCGCCTTCCCCGGCAGGTTTCCCATCCGGGGTGCTTCTTCGCCTCGTCGATGCGAGAGAACGACGCTTCGCGGAACGCTCCAAAGCCTTTCGGCTCGTCGGGCCGGCTTGCGTCGGTCCCGGCTTCGCGCTCTCTACGTCTGAGGACATCCGGCCCGGATGCCCGAGAGTGTCGCTGATTGTTCCGAAGGCGATCTTCTGAACGATATTGGCCGATACATGGTCCCGATCCCCTGTCAACCCGCAGGCGGGACAGTGGTGGCGGCGGTCGCTGAGTTTCTTCGGCACCGAGGCGCCGCAGAGGCAGGTCTGGCTGTTGCCGCCGATCCCCTCCCGACGGTTCGATGTTGGAATGTAGCGTTCGCCCAGACGGGATTTCAGCAACAGTTTCTGGTTGCCGATGGCCCGGTCGGATGCGGCTTTCGCCAGCCGCCGATTGCGAATCATAAACTGCAGCCCGTGTTCCTCGACCGCCACCCGGTGGTAACGGGAGGCGAGGTGGGCCGCGGTCTTCTTGTGGTGGTGATCGCGAACGTTGAACACGCGGGTGTGAAGTTTCGCCACCACCCGGATCTGTTTCTGCATCCGGTGGGAATAGGGAACCTCCCGCAGGGTGGCGGGAACGGGAAGACCCGCTTTTTTGTCCAATTCGTACCGCCGCTTCCGGGCTTCGAACTGGCGGGAGAATTTCTTCTGCTCGGTCCGCAGGCGCTTGCGGGCGTTCTCGAAGGCCCGCGGCGGATCGAACGTCTCCCCGTGGGAGGTAGTCAGCAGGGCCGAGATTCCGGGATCGATCCCGACGTCTTCGGAGGACACAGCGGGGCGGTACTGGTCCTTGGCCTGAATCATGGCGACCACCACCACCCACCAGTGACCTTGCATCCATTTGACGGTCACGGTCTTTTTCAGGCCACGCACCTTGCGATGATCCCGCAGGGGGAAGACGCCGAGGCCGGAGAGAATCACCCGGCCGGAACGCAGTCGAGCGCCGGTGCCGTATTGGGGGAAGGTGAACGACCGGTACTTTTTCCGGTTGATGAATCCCGGTGGGTTCACGTTGGGACGGCCCTCGGCGAGAGCTTCGAAGAAACGCCGGTACCCTTCGTCCACACGACAAGCGATGTTCTGCATGACCTGGCTGTGCAGCCGCTCCCACCGGGGATCGTGCTTCGCGTACAGACTGACCGCCTCGTACTGATCCGCACGGGAGAGGTATTCCGGCGCGAGTCCGGCCCGCTTCCGGTCTTTGCAGAATTCGCGGTTGTGACGCCGGTCGTCGACCAGGCGGTTGCGCAGGGCGTGGCAGGCGTCCAGATACGCATGCAGACGTGCGGACTCCGCCGGCGTGACATCCAATCGGAAGCGGTAAGACCGCGCCTCCATCGGATGCTTCGGCTTCCGGGTCCTAGTCTTTCTGCTTCTGGTTGTCGATGTATCGGCGGACGACATCGGCGCTCATATCTCCCAAGGTGCCCACATAGTAGCTCGGATTCCAGAGGTGGCTCCCCATGCGTTTCTTGAGTGCGGGAACCGACCGCAGCAGGCGCAACGCCGAAATCCCCTTGACCCATTTGGCGATTTGCGAGATCGGCACATGGGGCGGCGCGGAAACGAACAAATGGACATGATCGGCGTCCGTTTCCAGGTTGGATATCGTAAAGCCTTTCTCGGCGGCGATCTCGCCGATAATGGCCTTGAGGCGGCTATCCACCTCCCCTGTCAGAACCTTGCGACGATACTTGGTGCAGAAAACGAGGTGGTAGCCGACCTTGAATACTACGGTGCGATGATGAGTCGTTTCCATGTGTAGATAGTACGACGAATCGGCACAAGAAGTCAACAACCAAGAGCTGAACATGCTGGCGCATGGTACGCTTTCATCCCTTCTTTGAAAAGGAAGGAATTCCCGCTTTGGTTCTTAAATCTCTTTTTGGCAATGTCGTGGGAATTGGCGGAGCCGGTTGGCGGATAAGTTCTTGCCGGGAAAGACGATCCGGGGCAGGATGGGCACAGAATCCGCAACGCGTCCGCAGGAGCGGATGTTGCCGGGGGCGGAATCAGACAAAACGAGGTGATTGTATGTCAGGGGAAACGCCGGATGAAAGGCAGGAGGCGGGGATCGAGATTCCCTTTGTGCGTATCGATCCCGAGACGCTGCGGAGGATGATCGAGGAATTCGTCACCCGCGACGGCGCGGATTGGGGCGAGGCCGGCTGCACCCTAGAGGACAAGGTGCGGCAGGTGCTGCGGCAGCTGCGGGACGGGGAGGTCAAGGTCGTTTATGACCAACGGACCCAAACGGCTAATCTTGTTTCCTGTGGTTGAACATCGAGGAAGTGATGAACGAAAAAATCTATTGGTTCGATGCGCAGGTCGCCCGCCGGGTGCTCGACGCCCTGGCGCGGGGTGCGGCAACCGTCGATATTTCCGTTGATCTGAACCGCTCCAATACGACCTTTGCCCTGGCCGATGACTCCCTGCTGCTGGACGCGGACCAGCGACTGACCGGCGAAGAGTTGCGGCGGATTGCGCGCAAGGAACAGCGGATTTTTGTTCTGGAAAATGGCGAATTGGATGTGCTCGAAGCGCGGGACGAGGGCTATTGCAAACTCGTTCCGACGGAGCAGGCGCCGTTGCTGGAAATCAGCGGCGTGAAAATGCACATCGCCAAGGGCATCAACCCTTTTGAAAGCGCCGGGAAGATGGCGGCGCAGGTGGTGAAGCCCGGCGATCGGGTGCTGGATACTTGCTCCGGACTCGGTTACGCGGCCTTGGCGGCCCTGCGGCTTGGGGCGCGGGAGGTGGTTTCGGTCGAACTGAGCGCCACGGTCATTGAGCTGCGCCGCAGAAATCCCTGGTCCCAGGAGATTTACCATCCTTCCGTCACCTTGGTCCAGGCCGACATCGGGGAGTATATCGGCGGACTCGCAGCGGAATCCTTTGACGCGATCATCCACGACCCGCCTCGCTTTTCCCTCGCCGGCGAACTCTACGGCGAGCGCTTTTACCAGGAACTTTACCGGGTGTTGAAGCGCGGCGGCGCCCTCTTTCACTACACCGGCAATCCCTACAAAGTCAAACGCGGCGACAGTTTCATGGAGCAGGCCGGCAAACGGCTCGGCGCCGCGGGCTTCGGCAGGGTGGTGAAGGTCGAAGAACTCATGGGCCTGCGGGCCGTTAAATAACTGAACAGCGAAAGGCCGATCACCCCCGGTGTCATCGCTCGCTTTCGTTTTCCTTGAGTCCCGGCGGAACGAAGGGGCCGACCAGTTGGCTGAAGCGCTGGGGAATCGGGGTCTCGAACTGCAGGCGAGTGTGGTTCACCGGGTGGGTGAAGGATAACGACCAGGCGTGCAGCGCCAGATGGGCATGGGCCGGGCGATCTTGCGCGTATTTTCTGTCGCCGACCAGGGGATGCCCCTGTTCCGCGAAGTGGACGCGAATCTGATGTTTGCGGCCGGTGAGCAGGTGGACTTGCAGCAGGCTGAGTCCGTTGCGCTCTTTCACCAGGGTATAGGCCGTGTGCGACAGCTTGCCCTGGCTCGGGTCGGAGGTGGAGTAGACCGCGAAGGCGGCGTTTTCGGCGAGATAGCTGCTGATGGTTCCCCGCGGCGGGCTGACGTGTCCAAAGACCACGGCCAGATAGAGTTTGCTGGTGTCGTCCCAGTTTCCTTGCAGAGCCAGTTTGGCCGGTTCGCTCTTGGCGAAAAGCAGGATGCCGGAGGTGTCGCGGTCGAGGCGATGGACGATATAGACCCGGTTGCGGGACTTGGGGTTGCCCTTGCGCACGTAGTCGTTGAGGATCGAATGCACGGTGCGGGATTTGTCCCGCTCGGTCCCCATGGTCAAAAGGCCGCAGGGTTTGTCCACCACGAGAATGTCCGCATCCTCGTAAAGCAGCGTCACCCCTTTGGGCCGATGTGTCGGGGCCGGAAGCCTCGAACCTGTCGGTTTCCGCCCGCTCACGACATCAGCCCCTGGGCCAGGCACCATTGCTTGAGCAGTGCCTCCATTTGCTGCATTTCGAAGATCTGCCAGTTGTCCAGCAAATGCCGGCGGCGCAGCAGATCCTTGACGTTGCGGAAGGCGCCGGGGCGATTGAAGAAGCCCTCGACCCGCGCCAGTTCCGCCGGGCAGTTGTCGCGGATGAACTCCAGCACCAGCGGTTTGCCCGGATCGAGTTCCTGCCGGTGCGGGATGCTCAGGTAGTCGGGGTCGGTGTCCGCCCCGGCCGGACATTCATCGAACCCCGCCTTGAGCGAAGCAAGAAAGACCTTGCCGCTGGGCCGGTGCACCAAGGCCCGCCGTTCGCCGAGCGGGGCGTCGCTGATAAAGTGAAAGGCATCGTCGATGGCATCGTAAGACATGAGGGCTCCGTGGGGCGCTTGAGGCAAAAGAAAATTTTTCCGAACCTGTCTAGTCCGGCCGGTTTTTCGACAGCAGCCAGTAGGTGATGCCGAGGGCCAGGACCACCGCCGCGATGCCGAGGACGTAATCGGGGCCGATTTTTTCCAGGTCGAGAACGATAACCTTTCGGGCGATGGCCATGAGCGCCGTGGCCACCACCAAGCGGATGGGGACGACGTTGGTGCCGAGATAGAGGCGGATGTTGATGAAGATTTCGATGGCGATCAGAACCGCCATGAAGGCGCCGAAGGTGGCGAAGATGTCGTTGATGTTCAGCAGCAGATAGGGCGGACTGAGCAGACGCTGGTAGAGGACGTAGATTACGTCGCCGATGCCCCAGATGATGACCAACACCATGAGCACGGCCAGCACCCGGACGGCGGCGCGGATGATCCGGTGGAGAGCGCGGATCAGGGGGTCTTCGTGCTGCTCCGGTAGCTCTTCGTGGATGGTTTCGTGCTGGTCTTCGTGCTCCATTTTCATCGTCGTGCCTCATCGGCCGGTCAACGGATCTTGCCCACCGGCGCCAGGTAGATGGTGAATTCTTCGGCGCCGTCGACCCCGAGCAGGTCGTCGGCCAGTTCCTGATCGTAGGCGGCGATGGCGCAGGTGCCGGCGCCGACGGCCGCGCAAGCGAGATAAAGATTCTGGCAGAGATGACCGGCGTCGAGGGCGATGACCTTGTAGGAGGCTTCGGCGTAGCGCCATTCGGTGCGTTCGGGCAGGGCGGTCCAGAAAAAGGTGACCGCCGCCTCCCCAGCAAAGCCCTGCCCCCGAGCGGCGGCGACGACCCGGCCCGAAAGCAGGTCGGGTGTCTTTTCCAGGACCAGGGCGTGGTCAAGGGGGAGGTAACGGTAGAGACCGGGCTCCAGCCCCTCGACCCGGAAAATCGCCAGGTAGGTTTCAAAGGGGTGGCGGCAACCGGCGGAAGGGACGGTGCGCAAAACCGCCGCGTCGTGCAGCCGGGCGCGCACCCCTTGCGTGCTCCAGAAGAGAAAGGCCAGCTCGTCCCGGCTGAGCGGCCGCGCCGTGAAACGGCGGCGGCTTTCCCGCCGGGCGATGGCTTCCTCTAAATCGCAGGGAGGAATCGACCAGCTTTCCCGGTCAGGTAGGGGGATGAGCGTCGCCCCTCCCGGCACCGGCTTCTGCACCGGCGGCGGGGCGCTCCCCCGGGATTGGGCCGTACCCCGCCAGTCTACTTCCATACGGATCCGGTCGGTGAGAAAGTGGCGTCCCGTGCTTTGGCTGATGGATGGCTTGCTCATGACGGAATCCCGTAAGATGGAGGATGGAAAGTTGCGCTTTCGTGCTTTTCCGGCCCTTATCCGTAGTGCGTCCACATCCGCAGGACTTTCACCATACGAATATCAGCGAGAACCTGGTAGACCAGTCGATGCTGGATAGTGATGCGTCTCGAATAAGCGCTCGCCAGGTCGCCGACGAGCTTTTCGTAGGGTGGCGGATTTTGCAAGGGATTCTCCGCGAGGAGGTCGAGCAGTTGCTTCGCTTTCGATTTCAACCCGGAAGCGGAAAGCTTCCTGGCATCTTTCTGGGCCTGCTTGGTGTAGACCAGTTTCCAACTCACCAGTTCAATTCCTCATCGCACTCTTCCACCGGCGTCTTCATGCCGTCGATGATGGACTCCTTCATGCCGGGAACGGAATGCAGATAGAGGGTCTCTTGCACGGCGCGCCAATCATCCTCGGCAATCAGCACGGCGCTGTTGCGCTTGCCGGTGATCTGGATAGGCTCGTGCGATTCGGCTACGTCATCGAGGAGTTTGTAGAGAAGTTTTCTCGCTTCGGTCGCTGTGATCGTGGGCATGTTCGCCTCCCTTACGTACGTAAAATCGTACGTTAATGGCGGGGTATTGTCAACCAGCAAACGGCAACGCCGCTCAGGGGCTTAAAACCCTGAAGCGGCGTCTTGACGGGTACGGGTTGGGGGCGGATCCTATTCAGGCGGCTTGACCTTTCGCAGCAACTCTTCGAGGGGATCGGTGCCCTTGGCTAAACACTGCTTGAGGGCGTCATTGCTGTCAAGCCCCGTCTTTGAGCGTGGGATAGGGTTGGATAAGAACTTCCGCCGGTATGCCAAGTCCGCTATGAAGATTTCGGATCATCTCCATGGTTAATGGACGCTTTCGGTTAAGCACCTCGGACACACGGGCGCGGCTGCCGATATGAGGTTCAAGGTCGCGGCGCGAAAGGCCCCGGCTTTCCATATGATACAGGATGGCCTCGATCGGGTCGGGCAGGGGGATGCTGTAATGCTTTTCTTCGTAGGCGTCGACAAGAGTCGACAGGACCTCAAGCCTGTCCCCTTCCCGCGTATCCGGCGCGGCGTCGAACAGCCGTTCAATCTCTTCAAGAGCAGCCTGATAATCGGCCTCGTTTTTTATGGGTTTGATTTCCATCTATAAGTTCTCCGTTCAGATCGTTCTTGCGTCGATTTTGTCATAGTCCCGATGGGTGCCGACAAAGCGGATATAGAGCAGGCTATGAGCGTACTGGATGGCTACGATAATCCGGTAAGAGTTCCCCTTGATGTTGAAGACGACTCGGTTGTCGGCCAGAAAGCTGGCATTGCGGTAAACATTTTTGATGTCCGCCGGTGAATGCCATTCGGCATGTTTAGCATCGTCATACCATGCCTGTAATGGTTGTCGCGCATCTGGGTGCTGGTCCCAAAATTCTCGGAGGGTTTTACGGGAGATGATGCGCATAGATGTAATTATACCCATGGTCCCATGGTGGGAGCAAGTATTGTTTTGCTTTAAGTGGAGTTGTTGCCCCGAAATGACAGTTCCCGGAAACTGGTTCACGGCCCCCCGTTTTGCTTTAAAAAATTGCACTCAGCCTTCATGGAAAGCCTTTTCATGAGCCTTACGCGACTGCGGCAGCGGAAACCGACCACCACGCGACCTTGAGTATGCTGACACCGGAACTTGTGCGTCGATAAATCAGAAACTTGTGTCGAAAAAGCTTACATATTAAAAACTCAAAAAAGGGCACAAAAACACTGATTTTTCTGAATTTTCACCAAAATCAAATAAGGATTTTCATAAATTCTGTCGGAAAATTTAACATCCGTTAGCAACAATTTGTTAATTAATATAGAAAACCAAATAATATCAAACGATTAGAAAAAGGAACAGGTTTTGCTTTCTGCTGCTAAACCCTAATAAATGATGCCACCGCAAAAAGAGAAGATCCGACAAATAGTTTAAATCATTAGATTATTTGCAATTTTTTTCTTGCGCCGGGACGTAATCTATGGTATATTCCTCAACAATTCCAATGCCTTGCGAGGG